>Ga0209992_10001332_pt1 | contig 26602 bp, 29 predicted proteins | sample 2SBtaG_2_FD_182564 | JGI IMG/M metagenome (GOLD analysis project Ga0209992, IMG submission 182564) | Deep subsurface microbial communities from Kolumbo volcano to uncover new lineages of life (NeLLi) - 2SBTROV12_ACTIVE470 metaG (SPAdes)... | ecosystem: Environmental > Aquatic > Marine >... | reverse complement strand
CGGCGCTGATCTTCACCTCGGGGACGACCGGTCCCTCGAAGGCGGTGATGGTCCCGTGGGGACAGTTCCACTCGATCCGCCACATCGACTGGGAGCAGGCGCCCGGACCCCACGTGCAGTACTCGCCGTTCGCCCCGTATCACGTTACCGGCAAGGGTCCGATCTTCGCCGCAGCCACAGACGGGGGTCGTGCCGTGGTGCGCGACGGCTTCAGCACCGATGAGTTCTGGGACGACATCAGGACGTTCGGCTGCACGACGATGGTGATGATGGCGCCGATGGCGCTGTTTCTGATGGCTCAGCCTGAACGGCCCGATGATGCCGACACCACACTCGGATTCACCCTGATGGGGCCGCTGATCCCCGAGGTGGAGGCCTTCTCGAAGCGCTTCGGGATCAGGGTGCAGACGGCGTACAACATGACCGAGCTCAACGTGCCCGCCAACAGCACCGGGCTCGCGGTCGACAACGAGACCCATCGAACCTGCGGTCGCATCCGAGACGGCGTCGAGGTACGAATCGTCGACGAGCACGACTTCGAGGTCCCTCCGAACACGCCGGGCGAGATGATCGTGCGTGGTGAACCCTGGACGATGAACCTCGGCTATTGGGGCATGGCGGACAAGACGGCCGAAGCGTGGCGGAACGGCTGGTTCCACACCGGCGACACCTTCGTCTACGACGACGATGGGCTGCTCTATTTCCAGGACCGCGCCAAGGACTACATCCGTCGCCGGGGCGAGAACATCTCGAGCTTCGAGGTCGAGGCGTGTGTGAACTCCCATCCCGACGTGGTCGAAAGCGCTGCAGTTGCGGTGCCGGCCGAGGAGGGCGAGGACGAGGTGAAGGTGGCAGTGGTCGCCAGACTTGGCTGCCACCTCGACCCTGCCGAACTCCTCAGCTTCGTCGTGCCCCGGATGCCCCGTTTTGCCGTTCCGCGATACGTGGAGGTCGTCGACGAACTTCCCAAGACGCAGGCGACCCAGAGGGTGCAGAAAGCGAAGGTGCGCGAGACAGGCGTGACCGCTGCGACGTGGGATCGGGTCGCAGCCGGGGTGGTTCTGCCCAGGTAGCGACGACGTGCGACGTCGGCGTCATTCCGCGCCGACCAGGTCGGCGTCCGAGCGCCCCGGCAGCGGCCGCTTGTCCGCCTTCGGCACGGCATCGGGGCCGATGAGCGAGGCGTTGGTCGTCCGGCATCCGGGGACAACCTCGGTGCGAATCGAATGCGTGGGACGCGTGGCCGATCGGCGAACGTCGACGAGCAGGTTGCGAGCCCCGGCCAACACGGTCTTGGCTCCCGTGATCGGGCGCCTCCACAGCCACAGATGGCGGTGAGCTCCCCGACAGGGGTAGGTCAGCTGGCCGACCAGATCTCGCGGTAGCGGATCGGAGATGCCATAGCGGGACGGGCGGCGACGCAGCTTCCACCTGGGCATGAAGTAGGTGCCGAACAGCAGGTCCCACCAGGGCAGGGCCGCGCCGTAGTTGTGGCCGATGGCGTCGTCCTCGCTCGAGTGGTGCCAGTGGTGAAACTCCGGGTTGGCGACGATGCGGTCCAGGTAGCGCCACCGAACCCTGACGTTGGCGTGGAAGAACAGGCCGAGGATGATCTGGAACACCGCGAAAACGCCGGCCAGCTCGGCGTCGAACCCCGCCCCGATGAGGAAGAAGAAGGCCGGAGCGATCACGACACCGTCGAAGGGGTGAATGCGAAACCCACTCACCCAGTCCATGTGCTCGGGGGAGTGGTGCACGCTGTGGAATCGCCACATGAACGGCACCTCGTGGGCCCACCGATGGGTCCAGTACCCCACGAGATCGAACATCAGGAAGCCGACGAACGGCGCTGCTGCCGCGGGAATCAGGCCCACGAGCGGCCGGGCGGCAAGGCCGGGTAGCCAGGCGAAACTCAAGACGCCGATCACCAGCAGCGCCGCGATGCCCGCGACGTTGAGGAGCGGGCCGAGAAGGGCGAACCCGATGTCGTTGGTCACCAGCGGACGACGGATCTTTTGACCCTTCTGCCGCGGGTACAGCTTTTCGAGGGGGGCGAGGATCACGAAGAGGATGATCAGCGCCCCGAAGATCGTGCTGTCGATCTGGAACGCGACCGCCACGCCGCCGAGGATCAAAAGAGCCCGGGCGAGACGGCCGAGGAATCGTCGCGTGTTTCTCATGCCCCTCTGTCGAGATGAGAGGGGCGATCGGTTCACCGCCCGAGGGGGCTCGGCGGATCAGCCGGCCGGGGAGCGCAGGATCTCGCCGGCGCCGTCGCCAGTGAGCTCGTCGTTGCGGGTGACGATGACACCGTTGCAGATCGTCGCGTCGTAGCCCTGGGCCGGCTGCGTCAGGCGCGAGCCGCCCTTGGGGAGATCGTCGACGACGCGCGGCTGGTGCTCAGCGAGTCGCTCGAGATCGATCACGTTGATGTCGGCGCGTTGGCCTTCGGCGATGGTGCCGCGATCGTCGAGCCCCAGAACGGCGGCGGGCGCCGAGGTGAGCTGAGCGACGGCGTGGGGCAAGTCGACGGTGCCGCGATCGCGAATCCAGTGCGACAGGTAGAAGGTCGGATAGCCGGCGTCGCAGATCTGACGAGCGTGGGCGCCTGCGTCGCCCAGCCCAGGGAGCACCCACGTGCGCTCGAGGTGCTGTTCGATGAGGTCGAGGTCGTGGTTGGCGAACGCCTGGTGGTACAGAGCCTGTCCTGCGGATTCGAGCATGCGGTCGAAGTAGATGTCGATCGGCCGGCGACCGGAGTCGTGGGCCTCTTCGGCCAGGGTCTGGCCGGGCAGGTAGTCGGGCTGGCTGGCATCGCCGAGCCAGCGCATCCGCTTTGCGGCAGAGTCGAAGTCGCCCGCCTCGGTGATCGCGTCGGCCAGCTCTGTCCGACGCTCATCGTCGGCGAGGAGCGCGAGCTTGGCGTCGATGTCGAGCTTGCGGAACGGCTTCCAGGGCTCCCCGCGGTACGGCAGGAACGTCGTGAATCCGGACAGCAGCCCGAAGCGCCTGGGCAAGGTGATACCGGTGATGTCGCTGCCGGCTTCGATCAGAGCGTCGACGTCGTCGCCGACATGCCTGGCGTGTTCGACGACGCTGCTGAAGAGCAGCCGGGCGCCCGCCTCTTGGGTGATCGCTCGGAAGAGCTCGCGGTCGTCCTCGGGCTCGAGGACGCAGGGAACCACCTGCACGAAGCCGCCGGCGCGGGCCGCGGCTTCGGAGAGCGCCACCACCTCCCGGTGAGAGGCGAACGTTCCGGGGATCGGCCTGCCGTCGGGGAGAACGTGGCCTGCGAGGCGGTTGAACGACAGCCCGACGGCACCACCGCGGATCGAGGCGTCGGTGAGGGCGACCATCTCGGCAAGTTCGGCGTCTGTGACGTCTGGTTCGTCCTGAGGCGTCGCTGCGATCGCCCGCTCGCCGAGGACGTGGAAGCGAATCGCCGCATGGCCGACGAGCCCGGCGAGGTTGATGGCCGGCCCGCACCGCTCCATCGACTGGAGGTACTCGCCATAGGACTCCCAGTCCCACGGCATGCCGTCGAGGATGATGTCGCTCGGGATGTCCTCCACGGTCTCCATCATGTTGGCGAGGAAATCGCGGTCGGTGGGCTTGCAGGGAGCGAAGGTCACGCTGCAGTTGCCGATGAGCGCCGAGGTGATCCCGTGCAGCGAGCACGGAGAGATCGAAGGATCCCAGGCGACCTGGGCGTCCATGTGCGTGTGCAGGTCGACGAAACCAGGCGTCACGATGCGACCTGTGGCGTCGATCTCGGTCGCGCCAGCGCGATCGACCTGGCCGACAGCGGTGATGGTTCCGCCGTCGATCGCGACGTCACCGACGACGGCCGCGCCACCGTTTCCGTCATGGATCGTGCCGTTCCTGATCACCAGGTCGTGGCTCATGTCGGTTGCCTCCCGAGTTCGTCCCGCTCGTCAACGGTAGCTGCGGAGCGCCGCGAGGTTCAGGGAAGTCGGTGGACCGTCAGAACGTCCGTCCCGTGAGGCCTGCTGCTTCGATCGAGTCCATCAGGTCACGCCACCCGTCGTCGGCCGCCACGACCCACGTGGAGAGGTGCTCCATCCGCATCATTTCGGCGATCTCGTCGTCCTCGGGGTCCATCGCCAGGAGGAGCTCCACGAACCGGTCGCACGTGGTGCTGCCGAGGCCGGGGCGGGAGGTGAACGCACAGTGCGAGTACGGACGGCTGCGCCAGACAACGCGGATCGCATCGGGGTCGAGGCCGCGTTTGCGGGACAGGGCCGGCAACCACGGCTCGAAGATCACGCCCGCATCGGCAGTGCCGTCGAGGACCGCGTCGAAGATCGTGGGGTCGTCGACCCACTCCTGCAGGTTGGGGTAGGTCCTGCTCGGGAGCTCGACCAGCTCGCACGCGGTCCGCGGATCGACGCCGTCCTCGGCCATCTGGGCGACCGGGATCAGCCAGAGCTCACTCGAGGTCTGGAGGCCGAGAGCGACCCGTCTTCCAGCGACATCGGCGAGCGAATCGATGCCGGAGTCCGAGCGGGTGACGAGCAGCGTGTGTACGTCCTCGTCGGTGTCGCGCATCGCCAGAGTCCGACAGCCCGCTCCGGCGAGAAGTGACTGCGCGTGGGCCATCGGCGCATTCCAGGCGATGTCCACGTGGCCCGCGAGGAGGTGCTCGCACAAGGCGTCGTAGGTCGAATAGAGCGCGTACTCGACCGGCAGCCCGGCCTCGTGGAAGTACTTGCGGATCGCGTTCCAGATCAGAACGGCCCGCTTGGTGTCCGCAGCGGTGGCGCCGATCAGCAGTGATCTGGCTCCTGAGTCGCTCATGCATCCTTCTCCCGGACGTGGGCCCTGCAACGCAGTCTCGCGCCCCGCTGTCCCGCACTCGACCGCCGGCTGCCAGCATGGTGCGGGTGGACGACCCGACGTGCAGGATCGAAACGGTGGAGGCACGGCTCTACGCCGTTCCCCTCGACGAAGCGTTGAGCGACGCGATGCACGGTGTTCACACCCACTTCGACCTGATCACGGCCACCGTGGGTTGCTCGGATGGATCCACGGGGACCGGCTACACGTACACGGGCGGCCGGGGTGGGCGAGCGGTCCACAGCCTCATCGAGCACGATCTCGCCCCGATGCTCGTCGGTGCCGATCCGACCGACGTTGAAGGGCTCAACGAGCAGATGGGGTGGCACCTCCACTACGTGGGGCGCGGCGGGTTGGTGTCGTTTGCCATCTCCGCTGTCGACATCGCCTTGTGGGATCGCCGTTGCCTGGCGCTCGCTCAGCCCCTGTCGCACGTGGCTGGGGGAGCCGGGTCCCAGGCGCGGGCCTACCACGGGGGAATCGACCTGGCGTTCTCGCTCGACCGCCTCCTCGACAACGTCCGCGGCTACCAGGAGCGAGGTCTGTCCGCAGTGAAGATCAAGGTCGGGCGAGACGACCTCGACGACGACGTTCGACGCGTCGAAGCGGTCCGGCGCGAGATCGGCGACCGGGCGGCCCTGATGGTCGACGCCAACTACTCGATGACGGTGGAGCAGGCGGTCGCCGCAGCTGATCGCTTCGGCGAGCAGGACGTCGTGTGGTTCGAGGAGCCGATCGATCCCGACGATTTCGAGGGGTACGCGCAGATCGCCGAGCGCACCGGCATCCCTCTGGCGATGGGGGAGAATCTGCACACTCAGCACGACTTCGTCGCTGCCTGCACGAGGGCGTCGCTGTCGTACCTGCAGCCCGACGCGTCCAATTGCGGGGGTATCACCGGCTGGCTGCGCGCGGCGGAGCTGGCCCAGCAGCACGACATCCCGATCTGTAGCCACGGCATGCAGGAGCTTCACGTGAGCCTGGTCGCTGCCCAACCCGATGCTGGATGGGTCGAGGTGCACAGCTTCCCGATCGATCGCTACACCACCGAGCCGCTCCGGATCGCCGACGATCGACTTGTCGCACCTGATCGGCCGGGCACTGGTGTCGAGTTCGATTGGGAGCGCCTGGCCCCCTACAGGGTCGGCTGAACGCCACTCCCCGCTCAGAACCGTTCCCGCTTTCGGGTACTCCGAGCCTGCGCCGGCGCGAGCCGTGGGTACCCAAAACAGGCGAGTCGATCAGGTGAGGCGGCGAAGCTTCTCGACTCGACGGTCGTCGCCGCCGAGGTAGCGCACCAGGACTCCGAGGACCTCGTCGGCGTGCAGCGTCTCGGCCTCGGCCATCTCCTCGAGGTCGGCCCAGTCCTTGGTTCGATCGAAGAAGGCCTTGAACACCGCGAGATCGAGGCACGACAAGAAGGGGACCTCCTCGCCGCCGAATCGTTCGATCCGCGCTCGCGAGGCTGCGGCGTTGTGGAAGTCCGTCGTGTTGAAGAACACGTCGATGGGCGTCTGGTCCCACCACAGGCGGGTCTGACCATCGAGCGCGATCTGATCGCGGTTGCGATCGGTGATGGTGACATCTTCGGGGAGCGCGGACAACGCGGTGGCCGCGTCGTGTGATGGCGTGAAGATGTTCACGTCGATGTCGATCGTGCCCCTGGCTCGCTGGGTGCACCACGCCAGGGCCAGTGCGCCGCCGAAAGCATGGGGGATCGACGCCCGTTCGAGGTGGCGGTGGACTTCGACGATCCGCTCGACGAGTCGCATGGCGGGACTCGGCCTCAGCTCCGGCCGAAGACCGGTGCGTCGAGGTGGAGCCCATGCCGGGACGGGAACTCCTCCGCGAGGTCGAGGACCGCCTCGAGCTCGGCGCCGCGTTCGATTCCGTCACGCATGCGGACGCGGGGTCGCAGGGTCCGATCGAGCGAGTATCCGGCGGCCGCGATGATCCGCTCGAATGTCGCTGTGGAGGGCGTCTTGGTCCCGGACTCGTAGGCGGACAGGGTGGAGTGTGACGTGCGGGCCCGGTGCGCCAGGTCTCGCAAGGTCAGGTGCGAGCGCCGACGCGCCTCACGCAGCAGGGATGCAGCGACCATGGCCAGATGGTATCCGATCGGATACCGACTTCCTCAGGGCTGTTCGGGCTCTTGGTGTTGGCGGTAGTTCTTCTGCAGGCGCACCCGCAGGTACTCCTCGAAGAGCACGGGATCGAACTGCGGATCGCCGCCCGAGGGCAGCGGCTCCACCACCGTGCTCACGTGCGGATCGAAGAAGAACGGGATCGACCACCGCTCACCTGGCTGGTCGTTGATCACCCGGTGTGGGGTGGAGCGGAACCGGCCGTTGCTCCAGCGACGGAGCATGTCGCCCGAATTCATCACCAGGCCGTCGCGGATGGCCGGTGGCCGGACCCAGCGGCCATCGGGATGGCGCACCTCCAGGCCGCCGACTTCTGGGGAGGCCAACAGGGTCACGAACCCGTAGTCCGTGTGTGGCGCCGAGCCGAAGAGATCCGCGGGCGCGTCCGGTGGATGCGGCGGGTAGCGCAGCATGCGAAGCCAGGTGGTCGGGCGTTCGAATGCTGCGTCGAACACGTTCGGTGCTTCGCCGAGCGACCGAGCGATCAACGGGAGGAGCGACATGCCGAGCTCGCACATCGCGTCGCGATAGGCCTCGAGCGGTTCGCGGATGTGGTCGCAATGTGGCGGCCAGCGATTGGGCCCGGCCAACAGCCGCCCCTCGTCGTCGGGGTGCGAGTCGTGCAGGATCATCAAGGACTCGCTCTGGTTGGGCAGGGTCACCTTCGCAACGCTGGATGTCACCACGGTCGATGTGTTGCGTGCGATGAAGCCGCGATGCGTGCCGTCGAGGGCGATCGACGCCTTGACCTCGGTCGACAGAGCATGGAATTGCTGCGAGGCCTCGAACGCCGCGGCGGTCAGCTCGAGCGGAATCCCGTGATCGACGATCACGCAGAACCCGATCCGCTGGTACGCATCGGCCAGCTGCGCGGCGACCTGATCACCGTCGGCGGCGAGAGACACGATGGGCACGTCCACGGCGTTCATGGGCACATTGTTGCCGGTCCTTGGCTGAGGTGTCTGGCCCGTGTCGTTTTGCTGGAGCGTGCCGTCTTGCTGGGCCGTGCCGTCTTGCTGGGCCGTGCCGCTGAGTGGTCGCTCGCTTCGCCTGTGTGGCCGAAGGTTTAAATTTTCACCAAATCGACCGCGTGGCGCTGTATGGCCGCTGTGGGTTCTGCAACACTCCGTCCCGATTCGCTGGACAGGGGAGATGGGTGTGATCAGGCGAGGACTCAAGGTGTTGGGCGCGTTGCTGCTGCTCTCGGGCATGTGGATGCTCGCGACGGGATCGGCCAACGCGCAGGAGAGCATGGACGATCCGGCCGACGTCGAGGACGGCAAAGAGATCTTCGAGGCCAACTGCGCCCGCTGTCACGGCAACGATGGGACCGGTTCGAACTTCGGTCGAGACCTCACCGACGTGGCGACCCAGGAGCCCGACCGCTCTGTGCACATCACGTCGGTCACCGACGGCAAGGGCAACATGCCCGCCTTCGGTAGCGATCTCTCCGAAGACGACATCGACAAGGCGATTTCCTACGTCCGTCTCGAGTTCGTCACCGAGGCCGAGGCAGAGCTCGCTCTCACGGGCGTCGAGACCAAGTGGGGCATCATCGCGTCGTTGGCGCTGATCGGCGCCGGTCTGCTCCTCGTGGGCGCCACGCGCCGCCCACAACTCGGCACCGCCTGAGCCCCCGCGGGCAGCACCCGCACCGTCGGCCCTACCTGGGCCGGGCGCATTTGGTGAGAACGCGCCCGATGACGTGACATAGGTGAATGAGCGGAACATTCCAGGCGCTCCAGGAGGGCCCGTTCCGCCGGTTGTGGGGCGGTTCTCTTCTCGCCACTACGGCCTTCATGATGTCGTTCATGCTCGTCCCGAGCGTGGCGTTCGACATCTCGGGCAGCAACGCAGCGGCCGGGTTCGCCCAACTCGGATCCGGGATCGCCATGGTGATCGTGTCGCCGGTGGGCGGCGTGATCGCCGACCGCGTCCGCAAGAAGCCGCTCGTCCTCGGGGGCCAGCTCGTCCCCGCTGTCGTCATCTTGGTGACCGGGATCCTGATCCTCACAGACAACATCACCGTGCCCGTTCTGACCGGCGCGACCTTGGTGATGGGACTCGGGTTCGCCTTCATGGGGCCCGCCCGCCAGGCGTGGGTCGCTGAGCTCGTCGACCGTCCGGTCATTCCCAACGCGGTCGCTCTCCAGCAGCTGGCGATGAACATCTCGCAGGTGCTGGCTCCGCTGTGCGTCGCTCTGCTCGTGGGCACCGTGTTCGACGTCGGTGGTGCGTACCTCTTCATGGCGTCGTTGTTCGTGGTGGTCCTGCCCCTCACCCTGAGCCTGCCCAACACCACGCCGGTCGCCAAGCCTCGCCGACCCCTCGCAGCGGACCTCGCCGAGGGGGTTCTCTACGTCTGGAGCAACCGGCGCCTGCGCACCCTGTGGCTGGGGTTCATCGGGATCGTCGTCTGCGGCTTCGCGTTCCAAACGCTGCTTCCTGGTCTCCTGGCAGAAGAGCTGGGGCGTGAGCCGACGGATGTCGGTCTGATCTTCACCACCTTGGCGGTCGCCGGGCTCATCGTGAACATCCCGCTCGCCGGTGCGGTGAGGACGCCACTGGCATGGCCCGCATTGCTGGCCTCAGGGGCGATCATGGCCGTGGGGTTCTTTCTCATCGCCGGGGCTCCGAGCTACGCACTCGTCGTCGCGGCGGGAATTCCGCAAGGGATCGGGCGCTCGGGCTTCATGCTCCTCGACAACGCGCTGCTGATGGCCAGCGCGGAGCCGGCGTACCACGGGAGGGTGATGTCGCTCAGCATGATCGGGTTCGGGAGCCAGGCATTGCTCGCCCCAGTGTGGGGAGCCATCGCCGACGCAATCGGCGTACGACCGACGCTGGTCATCGTGGGCATCGCCGCCTCGGCGGTCGTGGCCGCGGTCGCACTCTCGTGGCTACGAACGCGAGGCGATGTCGTTCCCGGTGGAGGGTGACAAGCGAGGGTCGACGGTCACGAGAGCAGCGTCGGCGATCAGGTTGACGACCACCATGATGCAGATCACGACGAACAGCGCACCGACGATCGCTGCCACGACGGTCGGAGCGGCGGGACGAAGCGCGTGATGGGAAATCAGGCGGAGCGGCGGCACGCCCTTCGCCGGCGCGAGCTCAGCGTGATCTCGAGTGAGCTGCATCGAGATCGGGATCGTGCGAGCTACCCCTTCGGTGACGGTCTCGCTGTATTGGGTGTCCCCGAGATCCCAGGATGCGAGGTCGCCGAGCCAGTCGGCGTATTCGCGCAGCGCTCCCACCGGGTCGAGATCGACGCCCACGTCGGTGGGGTCGTCGCGGAGCATCTCGATGAAGGACCGGTTGGCGGACGGAAAACTGCGGTCGCCCTCGAAGTTGATCGGTGGGTTGGCCGGAAGGTGGTGGACGAGCATCCACACCACCCCCATCGCGACGAAGATCGTGGTGAGGCCGACGAGGGTCCGTCGCGCCAGGTACCGCCGTGCGTCGGAGGGAAGCACGAGAGCGCCGACACCGCCGGCGAGGGCGATGCCGGCGACCAGAGGAATGCCTCCGACCGCCATGGCCGCCAACGTCGCCGACAGGGCCAGAAGGGTGGCGACGAACAGACGGCGCAGGCCATCGACGCGCGGGCGTGTGGCCGGAGCCCTCACCCGGGCTGCGGAGCGAATCGGTACTGCAACAGGTCCTCGAAGAGCGGAACGCTCCTCTCGTAGAACTCGAGACGACGCGGTGTGTCTTCGAGCGGCGCGTACCCCGTTGTCGGTCGCTGGATTCCCGTGCTCTCCCGCAGGTTGTCGTGCCATGGACCGGTGCCCTCGCCGTACCAGCTGACCTCGCGACGGTCACCGGCCTCCCATACGAGTGCCTCCGCGATGAACGGAATCCCGACCGCGGCGCAGTAGGCCCTGGCCGTTCCGGCGGGGTCGTCGAGCAGGTCCTCGGAGAACATCACCGGTGGCGGTGCGCCGTCACGCTCGGCGAGGCCATGGAAGAGGCGATGCAGCCACTCGAACCCCACTTCGTCCCACGTGCAGTCGGGCCAGTGCTTGGCGAGACCTTGTACGACGCGCCGAGGGTCTCGGATCAGGAACGTGTGCGGCATGGCGGCCAGCTTGGTGTCGACGTCTGCATCCCGAGATCACTTGGTGCCAGAAGAGCTTGTCCTGCGGGTCGGACCAGCGAGCCGGCTTGGTCACGAGGCGTCTTTCGACCCGAGGCGCGCCCGCCACGGGCTGCCCTCTTTGGGGTAGGGGTACTGCAGGTAGTACTCCGATTTCATCGCCACGTGCCCGTGCGCGACCTCGAACGCCTCGGCGACTGCGTCGGGGAGCGGACCGCCGCTCGCCGCGGACATGATCGGTTCGAGCTGGCCGAGTCGGGACACGCCGATCAGGACGGCGTCGCCGAGTGCGCCGTCCACGGCCGAGTGGTGCTGGGTCCAGCGGACGGCGGCCTCCAGCGTGGTGATGCCTGCGTCATGCGCAGCGTCGGTGATCGCGTCGAGCGCGGCGAACATTTCGTCGCGGTGGAGGTATCTCTCCTGGTACTGCTTGATCCGCCGCGATTGGGCGAAGCGGTCGACCCCCTTCACCGGCTCGACGCCCTTGCTGTACTTGCCGGTGAGGAACCCGCTCGCGAGCGATCCGTGGGTGTAATACCGGATGCCGTAGTTGCGCAGGACCGGAACCAGCTCGTATTCCGCCGTTCGGTTCAGCGCGTTGTACACGCCCTGGTAGACGGTCGGCGGCACGTATCCCATGCGATCGCAGTACTGGGCGACCTCCACCACCTGCCACGCAGGAAAGTTGCTCAGGCCGAACTCTTCGAACTGCCCCGCCTGATGGCACTGGTCGATCTCCCTGAGGGTGTCCTCCAGGGGGATCTCCGTCGGGGGCATGTGGATGTAGTAGATCGACACCGACTCCCGGCCCAGCGCGTCGAGGGTCTGGCGCATTTGGTCCACCGGGCCGCCGTCGAGGCTCGGGTGGTACTTGGTGCCGACCCGGATGCTGCGACCGGCGGGAACCCGACCGATCACGGCCTCGCAGTTTCCGTTCTGGTACACGCGGGACGTGTCGAGTTCCTCGCCGCCAGCGGCCTGAAAAGCCGCGAGAAGGTCGTCACAGGACTCGTCGCTCGACAGTGGGTGATCTCGGGTCGTGGGCTTCGGTTTGCCGAACGCCACGGCTCCGAGCACCACAGGGGCAGCGACTTCGCGCCTGATCACATCGGACATCTGGGCCTCCCTCGAGTCGCCATCGTCGCGCATGGGAGCCATGGCGGTCGCGTTCGGCTCGCTGGGTGCCCTCAGCTGTAGCGGGCTTCGCCCATCGTTGTGGTGTCGCCGCCCCGAACGGCCTCGCAGGCCCCGCCCAGGTCGGCCAGATACTCGTCGACGACCGTGGCGTGAAACGGCGACAGCATGAGATGGAGAGCAGGTGGCTCGGTCGTGAGAGCAGCGATCCAACCCCGGCGATACATCTGGCGATAGACGGCGTACACGTCGAGGTCTGGGTGCGAGAAGGCGACGATGCCGAGCAGCGGCCGGCCGAGTACCTCGAATCCGAGAGCAGGCACGCCCTCTTCGATCCGTTGTCGCGCGTCGGTGACCTGTCCATGTTTGGCGCGATAGCCCTCGACACCGAGGTGGTTCATCACCGCCCAGGCCGCGGAGATCGCGCCACCCGGCCGGGTGCCCGCGAGGGTGGGCGTGATCATGCGCCCGCCGGGCCATGTGTCGAAGTCGAACACCATCGCCTGGCGGTGTGCGTCGGTGCGGAACAACACCGTGGAGGCTCCCTTGGCGCAGTAGCCGTACTTGTGGAGGTCGGCCGACATCGAGGTGACGGCGGGGATCTCGAAGTCGAACGGCGGCACGGGGGCACCGTTCATGCGCACGAACGGTGCGATGTACCCACCGACGCATGCGTCGACATGGAGCCATGTCCCCGTGGCTGCGGCTGCCTCGCCGAGCTCGTCGATCGGGTCGATGAGGCCGTACGGGAAACTCGGTGCGCTTCCGATCAGCATGATCGTGGCGTCGTCGATCGCCGCTTCCATTCCGGCGACGTCGGCGAGGTGATCGGATCGGACGGCGATGCGACGGAGCTCGAGATCCATGAGCGAGCAGGCCTTGTCGAAGGCCGGATGGGCGCTCCGGGGTGCGACGACGTTGAGCGGGCGAGCGTCATCAGGGTGCTCGCTGCGCCAGTGGTCACGGGCAGCCTTCACCGCCATCGTGATGGAGTCGGTACCGCCCGAGGTGATGTTGCCGACCGAACCGTCTGGGCCGTGGAGGAGAGATAGGCCCATGCCGACGACCTCGGCCTCCATCTGGGCGAGCGACGGAAAGGCCGCAGGTCCGAGTCCGTTTTCGCTCATGTAGAGCGTGTAGGCCTCCTTCTGCACTGCTTCGACATCGGGTCCGGCGTTGAAGACGTAGACCGCTGTTCTCCCGTCGCGCCACTTGGCGTCGCCGGCGCCCCGCTCGACCATCTGGTCGCGCAGCTCGGGCCATGCCGTCCCGGTCTCGGGCAGCGGCGTGGCGGAGCCGCTCACGAGGGCAGGTCGTCGCAGCCGTACCCACCGTCGACGACGCCTTCGGTGAAGAAGGTCTCCCACGCGACCCCGTTGGGGTCATGCACCCAGGACTTGTGTTGCAGTTGATAGCCGCAGACCAGATCGTCTTGGTCCGCGCGGGGGATCTCAGCGTCGTCGAGGTTGCGGCGGGCGTCTGTGAGTTCGTCGGCCGAATCGACCTGAATGCCGTAGTGGGCGCTTCCCGCAGGCCCATCGCCGTGGAGGTCGATCGAGAAGTTGACCCGTGGGTCGTCGAGCATCCACTTGGCGTAGTCATCGCGAACGAGCGTGGGCTCGGCTCCGAAGAGACGGGTGTAGAAGCCCACCGCTTCGTCGATGTCATCGACTTTGAGGCCGATGTGCATCCTCTTCATCGCGCACCTCCGTTCTGTCCAGTATCGCCGACGCGTGGCGCGCCGCCTCTCTCGCGTGCGACATCTAGCCTCGCTGCCATGCGCGCGAACCAGCTCAGCCGTCGTGGGTTCATCGTGGGAAGCGCTGCCGCGCTCGTGACGGCGGCGTGTTCGGACAGTGACGCATCCCAGAGCGGGGCGGCTGAACCCGAGCTCGCCGTGACCGGGTCGACGGTGTCGCCGCAGACCACACCGACCAGCGCATCTGACGGGACTGCCTCTGAGGCACCGCCCGAAACGACGGCGAGCGGCGCGGCCGACGGTGGCGCGCTGGCCCCGCTGGTGCCTGCCGACTTCGAGGCGCTCCCGGTCTGCGTCGCTCTGCCGGCGATCGGAGCAGGACCGTTTCCGCTCGATGAGCAGTTCGACCGGCGTGACGTCACGGAGGGCTACCCCGGGCATCCGCTTCGGCTCGGCTTCAGGGTCGTCGATGGCGACTGTGTTCCGGTGCCCGGGGCGGCGGTGGAGATCTGGCACGCCGACGCGTCAGGCGACTACTCGGCCTTCGACGACGGAGGTGACGGCAAGGACGAAGGCGCGGGGACCACCTTCCTGCGTGGGACCCAGGTGGCCGATGCCGAGGGGATCGTGGAGTTCCACACGATCTACCCGGGGTGGTACCCCGGACGCGCTGTGCACATCCACCTGAGGGTCCGTCGGGCGGGCGAGCTCGTGCTGACGTCCCAGGTCTTCTTCGACGACGCATACACCGAGGGGATCTTCGCGGAGACCGCGTATGCCGCCAACGGCCGGCCTGACACCACCAACGCCGACGACTTCCTCACCCGTGACGTGGGCAGCGACGGAACCTTGCTGCAGCTCGCGCCGGGTTCGACACATGCCGGGCCGGGCACACTGGCGCTCGCAAACATCGGCGTGTGAGGCCGGTCCGAAGGATGACCCGATGATCCACCAGTTCGACAGCTCGACGGCCCTGCTGCTCATCGACGTGCAGAACGGCGTGAACGACCTCGTCTACTACGGCGGCCCCACCGGCCGGCGCAACAACCTCGATGCAGAGGACAAGCAGCGGCAGCTCCTCGACACGTGGCGCGCGACGGGTCGGACCGTGGCGTTCACCCGGCACGACTCCCGGGAGAAGAATTCGCCGCTCAAGCTGTCGCTTTCCACCGGCCGGCAGCTGCCGGGGCTCGACGTCGGGGACGAAGACATCGTCGTCACCAAGGACGTCAACAGCGGATTCATCGGGACGTCTCTCGAGGTGGACCTGCGGCGGGCGGCTGTCGATCGGCTTGTGGTGGCGGGCTTCTTCACGAACATGTGCATCGAGACCACCGTGCGTATGGCGGGCAACCTCGGGTTCGACACGTACCTCGTGCACGATGCGTGTGCGACGACCAACCGGCTCGGTCTCGATGGAACCGATCACGAGCCGCAGGTCGTTCACGACATGGCGGTGGCGAATCTGCACGGCGAGTTCTGCACCGCGATCTCGACATACGACGCACTCGGCCTCATCTCAACGGACGCGCCGCACCTCGAGCGTGTCCAGGGCAACGAGTAGCCCGGTGACGGTCCTTCCGCTCACCGACACGCCGCGGAGGGACAGCTACGACGTGGTCGTTGTCGGAGGAGCCGTGATGGGGTCGTCTGTCGCCTGGCACCTTTCGGCGGACCCCGGGTTCGATGGGTCGGTCCTGGTCGTCGAGCGGGACGCGACCTATGAGTTCGCATCGACGACGCACACCAACAGCTGCATGCGGCAGCAGTACTCCTCCGAGATCAATATCCGCATTGGGCAGTACGCAGCTGACTTCGTCCGATCGTTTCGGGACCGGCTCGGCGGCGATCCCGAGATTCCCGAGATCGCGGTCAATCACTTCGGGTACAAGTACCTCGCCGGCGACGACGGCTTCGCAGCGGCGCTTCGGCGAACGCGAGAGCTGCAGGTGTCGCTCGGCGCAGCGACCCGCATCCTCTCGCCCGAGCAGATCGCGGCGGAGTACCCCTTCTACAACGTCGACGACATCGTGTGCGGGAGCCACAACCCCGTGGACGAGGGCTGGTTCGACTCGGCGACGATGTTCCAATGGCTGCGCCAGATCGCACGCCGCAACGGGGTGGAGTATGTGACCAGTGAGGTCGTCGGGCTGGACGTGGCGTCAGATCGGGTGTCGGGCGTTCGGCTGGCCGACGGCTCGACAGTGGCCTGCGGGCACCTGGTGAATGCGGCGGGCCCGCGTGCGGCACGAGTCGCCGAGATGGCAGGCGTCGAGCTGCCGGTCGAGCCCCGGAAGCGCTTCACCTGGGTCTTCGACGCGGCCGAGCCACTCGAGCAGGACCTGCCCCTCACCATCGATCCCAGCGGGGTGCATGTCCGCAGCGACGGTCCGGCATACATGACCGGCTGCACGCCCGACATCGATCCCGCTGTTGATCACGACGACTTCGCGATGGACGACGACATCTTCGAGTCCAAGGTGTGGCCCGTCCTGGCTCATCGGGTTCCGGCGTTCGAGCGGATCAAGGTGACGAGCCGGTGGGCCGGGCACTACGCGTACAACACGCTCGATCACAACGCAGTGGTGGGGCCGCACCACCGGGTCTCCAACTTCGTGTTCGTCAACGGCTTCTCCGGACACGGCATCCAGCAGTCCCCGGCGATGGGGCGCGGCGTGAGCGAGCTCATCGTGCATGGCGGGTACCGCACGCTCGACCTGTCGCCCCTCGGGCACGATCGCATCGTGCGCGGCGAGCCATTCGTCGAAGACGCGATCATCTAGTCAAACACCAGGCGGGCCGCGGCCAGATCCTCCAGCGCCGTTCCCACCGACTTGAACACGGTGATCTCCTGGTCGTTGGTGCGCGCGCTGGGTGGACCAGACACGAGCGATCGTAGGTCGCCGCGGATGTCGTCTGCGGTGAACACGCCGCCGGCGATCGGCTGCGCGAGATCCCCGGCGAGCAGGGCATCATCGACCGTGTCGACCCACACCGACGAGCGGGCGATCGCTGCGTCGTCCGACTCGCGCATCGCCGCGTTGAAGGCGCCGACCAGATCGACGTGGGTACCCGGCCGGAGGAGCTCGCCCTTCACGAGCGGCTCGGTCGAGCCTGTTGCGCACGTGATGACGTCTGCACTCGCGACCGCGGCATCGAGGTCGTCGACGGCACGGACATCGGCATCCACCGTCGAGCTCACCTCATCGATCAGCGCTGTGACTGCGGCCGGCCGTCGCCCCCACACACTGATCCGTTCGAAACCACGTACGTGTGCGTGGGCCTGGAGCGCTCGGGGTGCGAGCGCTCCGGTTCCAACCACCAGGAGGTGCCGGGCGTTCTCCCGTGCGAGTCGCTTGGCTGCGACCGCCGATGCGGCCGCGGTGCGTCGAGCGGTGAGCTCGTTGCCGTCGCACGCTCCGATGAGCACGCCCGTGGTGGCGTCGAACATGAGGACGCCGGCGTTGATCATGGGGAGGTCTCTGGCCCCATTGTCCGGGTGGACCGAAACGACCTTGACCACGATGACGCCGCCGACCGTCCACGCCGGCTTGAGGAGCAGCGTCGCGTCCGCTTCGTCGTCTGGCACAGGAATCGAGTGGAGCGTGCGATCGGGTGACACGGCCGTCTCGTCCACGGCGACCTCCTCGATCGCCGCGATCAGTGCCGACCACGGGAGCGCAGCTGCCACTTCCACGGGACCCATCGCCTGCATGGGCGGACTGTAACCCCGGTCGTGCTCGTCGGCCGCGCAGTACGGTGCCGCCATGAAGCTCGGTCTCTTCCTCGGCGCGTTCGTCCCACCCAACACACCAGAGTTCCTCGCGAAAGCCGCTCGCGCAGCCGAAGAGCGAGGGTTCCACTCCGTATGGCTCGGGGAGCACGTGGTGCTCTTCGACGTCCACGCCAACAACTACCCGTACGCCGATAGCGGCCAATTCCCCTTGAGCGGTGAGGGCGGCATGGTCGAGCCCTTCACCACCCTCGCATGGCTGGCTGGGCAGACCTCGACGATTCGCTTGGGGACCGGGGTCATCCTCGTACCGCAGCGGAACCCGCTCTACACGGCGAAGGAGGTCGCCAATGTGGACTGGTTGTCCGGTGGACGGGTCGACTTCGGCATCGGCGTGGGCTGGCAGCGCGAGGAGTTCGAGGCGCTGCAGGTGCCCTGGGAGCGGCGGGGGGCTCGCGGTGATGAGTACATCGAGGTGATGCGCCGTCTCTGGGTCGATTCGGAGTCGAGCCATGACGGCGAGTTCTGGCAGCTTCCGCCGTCGCGGGCGTTTCCGAAGCCGGTCCAGGACCCGCACCCGCCTATCCACGTGGGCGGAGAGACCGATGCGGCACTGCGGCGTGTGGCCCGGCTCGGCGCCGACTGGCTGCCCTTCAATGTGACGCCCGACCAGCTCGCCAAGCGCCGCCTCGATCTCGCGGAGCTGCTCGACGGTTCGGGCCGATCGGTCGACGATGTGCACGTGACGGCCAGCCCACACAGGGACGCCGTGGGCGGACAACACGCCGCGGCGTTTGCGGAGGCGGGGGCCGATCAGCTCCTCGTGCATCTCCGAAGGGCGACGACCCTCGACAGCATCGAGAGCGTCCTCGACGAGATCGTCGACGCGTATTCGATCCGCTAGAGGCCGATCGGTTGGGTCGACAAGCCGGGCCGACTCTTCAGGTCAGCAGCGAGGAGCGTAGAACCGCGAGATCGTCCTCGCCGTAGCCGTTGTCCGCGAAGAAGGTGGCGATCCCGCCGTGTTCCCTGGCCATGATCTCGAGGAGTCCACGCATCGCCTCGGCGGGCGAGTCCTTGAGAACGGGAGCGACGAGCGACAGATCGGAGTCGTCAGGGAGCGGGTTGGCGAGCTGGTGTTCGATCTGTCGCTGGAGCGGCTCGCGGCTCAGGGCGTAGTCCTCGACGATCGTCTCGTCGTCGACGCCGAGCGCCTGGAGAACGAATGCGGCGAGGATTCCCGTTCGGTCTTTGCCCGCGCTGCAGTGGAAGAGCACGCCGGCTTCGGCGTTGCGCGTGAGGGTCTGGGCTGCGGCGACAAAGGTCGCTGCCCCGTTGCGCAGGCGGTACGCGTATCGCTCGGCCAGCGCGTTCGCGTCGACGACCGGTGGGAGGTCGCTCGGAGGGTTCTCGGGATCCGGCATGACGTCGATCACGGCGAAGTTGTGGCGGGTGATCCGGCCCGGGACAGCCCAGCTTCCTAGTTCGGCTTCGTCGCCAGTGCGGAGGTCGAGGACGTGGCTGATGCCGAGCTCGGACACCTTTTCGCGGTCGGTCGTGGTGAGGCGCCGTGGTGATGCGGCCCGAAAGACGAGGCCGCGGCGTACATCGCTTCCGTTCGCTGTCGTGAGGCCACCGAGGTCGCGGACGTTGAACGCCCCTTCGAAGCTGACGAAGCGATCGAGCATCCGCTGCTACTCGACCCCTTCGACGACCCGCAGGTCTCGGGTGACACCGTCGCCGAGCGCGTTCAGGGCGGCCTGATAGGCGTCGCCGTCATGACAGGCGATCGCCGCGTCGAGCGACGGGAACTCCACCACGACCGTGCGCTGCTCGAGTCCGGCCTCGTACGCCTTGGCCGCCACTCCCCGCGCCAGGAAGCGGCCACCTGCCGACGTGATCGCCGGGCCGGCGAGCTCGGCGTATGCGGCAAGCTTCTCGGGGTCGTGTACCTCGTGATACGCGCTGATCCAGTAGGCCTTCGTCACTGCGGTCTCCTCGTCTTCGCCGGCGCGCAGAACGGTAGCCGACCGCGGCGAACACCTACTCTGGCGTGCCGTGACCGGCGCAGAGGACCCGACCGAGATCCCGGGATGGGTGCCGGCCACGCACCGGGCGATGGTTGAGGCCGGGATCCGGATCGTGGGCTACGTGCCAGACGGCGGGCTGAAGGAACTTCTGCCTCGACTGGAGGCAGAGCCTGGAGTGACCCTGGTGCCGCTCGCGACCGAAGAAGACGGCGTGGCACTGGCCGCCGGCGCATGGTTGGGCGGAGCGCGCGCAGCTCTGCTGATGCAGTCGAGCGGAGTCGGCAACACGGTCAACATGCTGAGCCTGCTCGCGACGTGCGAGATTCCCGCCCTGCTCTTCGTCACCATGCGCGGGCAGGAGCACGAGTCCAACCCGTGGCAGGTGCCGATGGGGCGGGCAGCCCCCGAGGTCCTCGACGCAATGGGGGTAGACGTGCGTCACGCACGCCACTCCGACGCGGTTGCTGCGACCGTGACACGGGCCTGCGCCGACGCATTCGGCACGGGGCCGGCGACGGCGGTCCTCGTGGACCAGGACGTGATCGGCGTCAAGACGTTCGCCGGTGACGGGATCGGTGACTCGTGAACGCTCTCGACCGGCGTGAGGTGACGGCGGCCCTTCTGGAGGATCGCGGCGACATGCTCGTGATCGCGGGCCTCGGCGCACCGGCCTGGGATGTGACCGCGGTGGGGGACAGCCACCTCAACTTCCCTCTGTGGGGAGCGATGGGCGGGGCGGCTGCGCTCGGCCTGGGGCTCGCCTTGGCACAACCCGATCGGCGAGTGCTCGTGGTGACGGGCGACGGTGAGCAGCTCATGGGACTTCCCGGGTTGACGTCGGTCGCGGCGTCGGCTCCCCACAACCTCGCGATCGCGGTGCTCGACAATGAGCGATACGGCGAAACGGGGATGCAGGCAACGGCGACCGCCCACGGCACGGACCTGGCTGCTGTGGCGGCAGCGTGCGGGTTCGCCTCGAGCACAACAGCGGTTCTGCCCGACGAGGTCCCGGCCCTGGTGACCGCGCTGCGGAGCGCGCCAGGGCCGGTCTTCGGGGTGTTCAAGGTGACAGCCGATGTTCCGCCACAGGTCGTCCCGCCCCGCGACGGTGCCCACCTCGTCTCCCGGTTCCGTGCGGCCCTCGGGGTGAGCGACATCCCGAGTTGAGCAACATGGTGTCAGGCACCACGTTGCTCAACTTGGGGTCACGCGGCCGGCGAGGCAGGACGCGATCGGTGTGGCTGTGGGAAGGTGACGGGATGAGCACGGCCCAGCTGGAGACCTGGAGTGCGACGGCGGTGAACCTGCCCGAGCACGGGCACAATCCGATCCACACCGACGACGGAGCACGTGCTGCCGGCTTTCCGGCCGCGCTGGTCGCCGGCGTGTCGTCGTATGCGTACATGACCCACGTGCCCGTCTGCGGCTGGGGTTTGGAGTGGATCGCATCGGGGGGAGCCGAGGTGCGATTCCATGCACCGGTCTTCGACGGGGACGCGATCACTGTCGCGCCGTCGAGGAATGATGACGGCGACGCGGTCACCCTTCTCACCGAAGGCGGCGACCGCGTCTCGGCGCGGGTGTGGACGGGCGGCGCCGCCGCAACCGCACCGCGTGACGGCGAGTCGCTCCCGTCGGTCCGCCGAACTCTCGGCACCGCATGGGCCGACCTCGGTCGGCGGCTGGGCGACGACCTTCCTCTGTACGGCGCAGAAGGCATCGTGCATCCCGCGGCGTGGCCGTCGATCGCCAACGACATCGTGCACACCAACCTCGTCACGGGCAGCTGGATCCACACGCGCAGCCACATCCAGCATCACAACACCGTTCGGGTCGGTTCGGAGGTGCACGTCGAGTCCGTGGTGTTCGACCGGTTCGACAGCCGAATGGGCGGGCGAGCCGTCCTCGACGTGTCGATCACCTGCGATGGCGAACCGGTTGCAACCATCGAGCACGAGGCCATCGTGTCGGTGGCGAGCTAGGCGGCGTCGATGGAGAAGCTCTGCGAAGGCCGAGTTGCGATCGTCACCGGCGCGGGGCGGGGCATCGGGCGCGCGCACGCGATGACGCTCGCCGAGCACGGCGCATCGGTGGTGGTGAACGACCTCGGCACACACATCGACGGCACGGCGGACGGCACGCGGCTCGCGGACGAGGTGGTGGCGGAGATCGTCGCAGCCGGCGGCGACGCCGTGGCCAATGCCGACGACGTCGCTGATTGGGAGGGCGCTCAGCGTCTCGTCAATCAGGCGGTCGAGTCGTTCGGCGGGCTCGACGTCGTGGTGAACAATGCGGGGATTCTGCGCGACCGCGTGCTCGTCAACATGACCGAAGAGGAGTGGGACGGCGTCATCCGGACGCACCTCAAGGGCACCTTCGCCCCTGCCCGCTGGGCCGCGACCTACTGGCGCTCCAGGGCCAAGGCGGGTGAGCCCAACGATGCGCGGATCATCAACACCACATCGGTGTCTGGCCTCTACGGCAACCCGGGCCAGACCAACTACGGCGCCGCCAAGGCCGGAATCGCCATGTTCACCCAGATCGCGGCGACCGAGCTGGACCGCTACGGCGTGACCGTCAATGCCGTCGCTCCGCTCGCCATCACCCGGATGAACGAGGGGCTTCCCGACATGGTCGCGATGAGCGACCAGGAACGGGACGCGATGTCCGGCCGTCGGATCGCCCAGGTGGTGACGTGGCTCGCGTCGCCGCAGAGCGCCGGTGTGACAGGTCGGGTGTTCGAGGCATCGGCCGACTGGGTTGCGATCGCAGAGGGCTGGCATCGCGGACCGTTGGGCGAGGCGGTCGACGACGACGCCGATCTCGACGAGTCGTTGCGCGCCCTGGTCGGTCGAGCCCGACCCAACGCCGACCTCGACGGACAGGACCTGCCCGGGTGAGCGTCTACGCGGAGGCCCACGAGTGGTACTCCGCCCACTGGGACCCGAAGATGAGCGTCGGCGACTGGTGGGCACAGATCGCCGAGTCCGGATGGGGCTATCCGTTCTGGCCAGAGCGATGGTTCGGTCGCGGTCTCAGCCACGTCGAGGCACTCGAAGCCGACCGCGCTCGGGACGACGTGGGTGCGTTCGGTCCTCCCAACGGCGTCGGCGTCACTCTGGTGGCGCCCACACTCTTCGAGCACGGTCCAGAGCTGCTGCTCGAGCGCTACCTCGCCAGGATCGCATCGGGTGAGGAGCTCTGGTGTCAGCTGTTCTCCGAACCCGGTGCCGGTTCGGACCTCGCCGGGCTGAACACAGCCGCGGTGCGTGACGGCGACGAATGGATCGTCAACGGTCAGAAGGTGTGGACCACCGGCGGCCACACGGCGCAGCGCGCTGTCTTGATGGCGCGCACCGACCCCGACGTGGCCAAGCATCAAGGCATCTCCTTCTTCTGTATGCACCTCGATCAGGAGGGCGTCGATGTCCGCCCCCTGCGCGACATGACAGGCGATTCGGAGTTCAACGAGGTCTTTATGACCGAAGCGCGGGTTGCGACCGACGACGCCATCGGCGGCCTCGGCAATGGGTGGCGGGCCGCGATGACGATGCTCGCCGTGGAGCGGGATCTCGATGCTGTCGGCCACGACGGCGGTGGCGACGTCGTCAACGCAGTAGACCTCGCCCTTCCGGCCGGCGAGGCGCAGGCCGAGCAGCAGAGTGGCTCGGACATCTCGGGGTTCAGCTACACCACGGGCGCCCTCAAGGATCAGGTTGTGGCCGACCTGTTGGAGCACGAGGCGGTCGATCGCAGGGATCCGGTCCTCCGACAGGAGATGATCCGCTCCCACATCGAGCGGCGCGTCCTCGATTGGAACGGGGCGCGTGAGGTCAACCCGTCGGTCGGCAAGTTGGCCAATTCGCTGCTGTGCCGGTCGCTCCGCGATCTGGGGTTCTCAGGTCGCGGCATGGACGCTCAGCTCGCCCGGCCCGACGCACCGGACGGAGGGCACTTCGTCAAGATGGCCTTGTTTACCCAAGGCATGGCGATCGCAGGTGGGACGGACGAGATCCAGCGCAACCTCGTCGGCGAGCGCGAGCTGGGACTCCCCAAAGAACCCGATCCGCTACGCGGGCTGCCGTTTCGCGAACTTCCTCGTTGAGTCGTCAGGAGAAGAACATGCCGTACACACCCCAACAGCTGTCCGACCACCAGGACATTCGAGACGTTCTGCATGCGTATTGCAGAGCGATCGACGACAACCGGCCCGATGACGTGATCGAACTGTTCACCGACGACTGCGAATATCACTACGGCGGTGACCTGGGCTCCTTCGACACCAAGGAGTACGCCTATCGGTTCTTCCGAGCGGGCACGGACAAGATCTACAAGCGGTCGGCGCACTACGTGTCGAACATCGAGATCGCGTTCGACGGCGACGACGCCGCCGAATCGATCACGTACCTCAACGCGTGGCACGAGTTCCACGAGGACATCGTCGACGCGTGGATCTTCGGTCGATACGTCGATCGCTTTGTGCGCACAGCGGAGGGGTGGAGGATCTGCCGGCGTCGGGTCGACACGATGGGCCACGACCAGTGGCCCCGCGAGGTGACCTACATGGAGCGCAACGTTCTCCCCGCGAGGGTGAAGTAGGGGTTCGGTCGTGACGCGAGTCGAGCATCACCTGGTCGCCACGCACGACCCTCCTCCCAAAGGGATCCCCAACCCCATCCACGACGATGACGGGGCCGATGGTGCTGGGTACTCGGGCGCACTCGTCGCCGGTGTTCGGACCTACGGGTGGGCTGCCGAGGCGATCATCGAGGCGTTGGGCGAGGAGTGGCTGGCCGACGGTTGGGTGGACTTCACCCTTCGCCGCCCGCTCTACACCGGTGACGAGGTGACGATCGCTGTGACGCCGGCCGAGCCGGGCGAGGCGGGCGACGGGTGGTCGGTAGAGGTCACCGCCCGTGATGGTGCGGATGAGCGGCTCGTGCTCGACGGAACCTGTGGCCGAGGCGACGCCCCCTTCGTCGGCGACGTCGGTCCGCCGGTGTCGCGGCCCGGTGAGGAGCCGCCGGCGGTGCGGCCGACCTACGACATCGACACGGTTCCGCTCGGCCAACCGCTTCGACCTCTCGCTGCGCACGTCAGCGTGGGAGCCGCCCAGCGCCTGGCGTCCGACGATCTCGGCCTCGACGCCGCTCGCTACCTCGACGCGGAGCGGCCAGTGGTGCACCCGTACTTCGTCGCCGGACGCATGGCCCCGCTGACGAGGCACAATTTCACCTACGGGCCCACGATTCACGTTCGGAGCCAGATCCAGCATCGGGCGCTCGCGCGCGGCGGGCAGGACATCACGATCACGGCCGAGATCGTCGACGCCTACGACCGCAAGGACCACTGGTACCAGGTGCTCGACGGTGTGGTGACAGGATCCGAGACCGGCGAGATCGCCGTTCTGCGGCACCACACGATCTTCCGCCCGCGTGGGACGACGATGCCGCCGCCGATCGGGTCGGCCGCGGGCTGAGGCCCTGGTCAGACGCTACGGTCCCGGGCATGAAACTCGGGATGAGCATCAACTACGTCGGTGATTTCAAGGCCTCGGTGCAGCAGGTCGTGGAGTTCGAACAGGCCGGGCTGGACGTCGTGTGGGTGGCCGAGGCGTACAGCATCGACGCCGTGAGCCAGGTCGGCTACCTGGCGGCCAAGACCGAGCGGGTCGAGATCGGCACAGGCATCCTCAACGTCTACAGCCGCACCGCTTCGGCGATCGCCCAGACCGCAGCCGGGTGCGACTACGTGAGCGACGGGCGCTTCATTCTCGGGCTCGGTGCGAGCGGTCCGCAGGTGATCGAGGGCTTCCACGGCGTGCCGTATGAGAAGCCGATGAAGCGGATCAGCGAGTACATCGACGTGACTCGGATGACCCTCAAGCGCGAGCCGGTCATCTACGACGGCACGACGGTGCAGGTTCCGCTCCCCGAAGGTCAGGGCACAGGCCTCGGGAAGCCGCTCAAGCTGATCAACCATCCCGTTCGCGACGAGATTCCGATCTGGTGGGCCTCGCTGATGCCGCTGTCGGTCAAGGAGACCGCGAAGTCGGCGGACGGCTGGCTCCCGGTGTTCTTTGTGCCCGACGAGTACCAGCGGGTGTGGGGTGACGACATCAAGGCGGGGGTCGCCGAGCGCGATCCCGATCTGCCGCAACTGGAGATCGGCGCCGGGGCGACGGTTGCCATCGGCGAGGAGTTCGTCGGCGAGGGCGCGGACCGCATTCTCGACCGGGGCCGGCCATCGACCGCCCTGTACTGGGGCGGCATGGGTGCTCGTGACAAGAACTTCTACAACACGATCGCCCAGAAGTACGGGTACGAGGAAGAGGCGATCGAGATCCAGGACCTCTACCTCGACGGTCAGAAGGACGCTGCGGCGGCCGCCGTGCCCCGCACGTTCCTCGAGCGGGCCAACCTCGTCGGTCCCGAGAGCTACGTGCGCGAGCGCCTCGGCGCATGGAAGGAAGCCGGGGTCAGCGTGCTGAACGTCACGCCCGTCGGGCCCGACCCCGTCGGAACCCTCGGCACCCTGAAAGAGCTCATCGAAGACGCCTAGAGAAGGTGCCTCAGAGAAGGTGCCTGGCACTTCGTGTTACGAATCGTAACGTTAGGTGCCAGGCACCATTTCAGCCGTGGACGCCGCCGTCGACGGTGAAGGACTGCCCGGTGCAGTAGCTCGAGCGGTCGGTGGCGAGGAAGAGCGCCATTTCGGCGATGTCGTCCGCGGTGCCCAGGCGCCGAATCGGTTGCCGTGAGGCCATCTTGTCCTCGTTTCCTTCGATCATCGTGTCGATCATGTCGGTCACGATCACGCCGGGGTGGATGGAGTTGACCCGGATGTCGTGCTTGCCGAGCTCCTTGGCCACGGTGCGCGTCATGCCAGTGACGGCCCACTTTGTTG
>Ga0209992_10001330_pt1 | contig 26625 bp, 46 predicted proteins | sample 2SBtaG_2_FD_182564 | JGI IMG/M metagenome (GOLD analysis project Ga0209992, IMG submission 182564) | Deep subsurface microbial communities from Kolumbo volcano to uncover new lineages of life (NeLLi) - 2SBTROV12_ACTIVE470 metaG (SPAdes)... | ecosystem: Environmental > Aquatic > Marine >... | reverse complement strand
TCCCGCATAACTTTATACTTTTTTTACTGTTTCCATATTGAAATCTTCGAGAAATGCGTCTTTTGGCATTTCTAATGATCTTGACCACATATCAAATATAGGAGCAATCCATTCAAAAGTTTCTTCACATCTTGAAAAAACGACTACTCCATTGAAATTACCTAATCCTGTTCCTAATTCTTTTGCTTTCTTAACTCGGAAATTTGATATGGATTCACCTGTAGTTAATACATCATCTACTATTAAATAAGGTACATCTTCATCCGGTGTAGCATATTTTTTCAAAGCCTTTTCTAACTTCAATGCACCGGTTGGTACACCAAAAACTTCTTTAAATTTAAATTTTTCTGAAATTAATCTAGCAATTGTTTTCCAATCACTAGCGGATAAAGCATCACAATCGATTTTAAAATCGCTATGTATAGCCGAGCTAAGATTGAAATCTCCTAATCTTAATAAATTCATATTATTATCCTATAAAAAAATTATGACTAAATTCATAAAATTATTCTTCTAATTTAGTTCTAACATTCGGTATTATGATTGCATACATATTAATCAGCAAAACTATAACCTAATCCTATCATACAATCATGATAAATTCGTGAAGTATTTTTATTATGTATTGATTTATTGTCACAATACATAGCGTCTTTTTGCATCTGGCTTTGACCTTCAACTAATAATACTACATGTGAAGTTGAATTGCAACCTAATAATACAAACAATAAAAAATAAATTGACCATTTCATAATTTGTATTTATAATATTCAAATTCATTCTAATGATTACCCGAGCCGATTTTCTAATTCATTCAAGAAGTCAGAGTCAATAGGTACTTCTGTCTGATAGCTTGGGCAACATTTGGTGTTATACACCAATCTAAATTAGCACCATGCTTAAATAAATCTTTAACTACTGTAGACGAAATGAATTCCATCTCATGTGATGCAAATAATAATGTCGTATTTATATTTGGATCAATTTTTTTGTTAACACCATTTAAATAAAATTCATTATCAACATCATTATGATTTCTAATACCTCTAATAATAGTAGTTAAATTTAAATGCCTAGCAGCATCAATTAGTAATCCGCTATATGTAACAATCTCAACATTATATCCGTTTAGATCAAATTCTAACATTTGTTTACGTTCATCAATAGTAAATAAATTAGTTTTTTGAATATTACAACCAATGCCGATATACACCATATCAAACATAGTTGAAGCTTGATGAATAATATCTAAATGGCCGCGATGATGAGGATCAAACGATCCAGGATAAAATACCTTACTCAAGTTTTTTAGCCTTGTGAATACATGAACTAAATTCAATAATCATTGCAACCCACCAAAAAGTAAAATTAACAAATGCAGTAATTACAATCATAAATTCACTAGATTTACGTTTACGTTGTTGAACAACAGCGAATATAGACCATAAAAAACCAATTATAAAATAAATTACCCCCAACATATTCTACCCCCTTAAAATGTTTAATTGCATGACGTAATGTATTTTTTTGTTTAATTGTGACATATTTCTCCTCGGAGTTCAAGACAAAATTATACTATATTTGTCATTTGACAACATACTATAATTTTAAATGTGTTTGTAATTTATATGTTTAAATTAATTTCTGTATTTACCAGCAATAAATGCACTTGCCATTTTAGGATCTATATTAGGCTCTCTGCGTTTCTTTTCTTTAGATTCATCATAACTATGATCTTTATCTAATTCTACATCACTGCCAATAACATCATCGTCGTCTAAATTAATTCCCATTTCGGAATGTTCAAATTCGGAATCATAATCATATTCTTCCTCTTGTTCAACCGCGTTTTTCTTATATTTACCAGTAATAAATGCACTTGCCATTTTAGGATCTATATTAGGCTCTCTGCGTTTCTTTTCTTTAGATTCATCATAACTATGATCTTTATCTAATTCTACATCACTTCCGGCATGATCAAATTCGGAATCGTAATGTTCTTCCGCACCGATACCCATCATTTTTCTTCTGTCATAATCTCTTGCACTAGCCAATTCTTCTTGCTCAACTGCTTCTTTATCAGACGCCATTTTTTCTTTGTACTCATTTTTCGCTTGTGTAAAAAGTTCTTTCATTGCCTTTTTACGATCAGGAACCGAAAAAATTCTATTCCATAAAGAAACATCTTTATGCATATGTTTAGCATATGCTTTGGCTGCTTTATCACCAAAACGTTTCCAGCAACTAGCAACATATTTTTCGCCACATTTTTTGACAATTCCCATTGCCATTTGATGCATTTCTGGATTATTATTTACGAATAAAGCTAAATCATCTACGTTTGCACGATTATGACTATATCCTTCATTAATTAATTCTTGTAGTAATGACATTATTATTCTCCATTTTTATGTTATTACTATTTATTATTTAACAAAAAACTGTAGTTAAAATCGAACAAAGAACAATAATTTGTCTTTGTCAAGTTTTAATTTTAATCAAAATACCTGTGATTACCCATGCAAATACCGACGGCAATAAAAATAACCACATAAGACCCCAATAAAAATCTTCAAGATATCTATCAAAATAACTTATCCATACTAATGCAAACACCATACAAATAAGACTTATAAATGTAATTGCACCACTAATAAAATGTATGATATTTTTCATTTAAAAACTATTTTTTTCAATTGTATACTAACTATATACCAAAAATAAAATAATATAGTTAAAAATTCTAGTATTTGATCACCAAGGACAATCAATATTAACATACCTATAATTATTAATTCAATCATCATTTTTTACCATATCATTTTTACGTCGCATAATGGTATCATTCCACAGTAAAGCTAATGTAAGTATAATAATACCTAAAGTTAATACAAAACTAATTATAATGTACCAGAAGAAGAAAGTCATAATTTTTCCTTAAGTAAGTGTAATATTATACGCGTATTATATTAACTTGTCAAACCTTTATTTCAGGTTCATTTCATTTAAAATAAGTTCTATCTCTTTTTTTAATATAGTTAAACTTTTATCATTATTTAATGAATAATCAGCTTTAGAATTACGACTACCGTCAGATAATTGACTGGCATTAATAATATCGAAAGTATCTAATGACATATCACTTCTATTATATACTCTATTAAAACGAATATCTTTAGGTGAAAAAATATTGATAGTTATATCACACCAATAATTTAATTCACTTTCAAATAATAATGGTGCATCTAAAATATGATGTATATCATGATAACCGGCGGCATCATTAATATAAACCCTATCTAATTCATCTTTAATATATGGCAGAAAAATGTCTGCAATATCATCTAAAAACTGAATAGATGTTACCATTTCTTTTAATTCAGATTTTTTATCTGTACCAAAAGTGTTAATAAGTTTATCTTTAATTTTTCGATTGTTGTATAATTGCAAAACAATCTTATCTATATCAAATATAGTTACATTTTTTAACAATTCTTTTGTAATTTGACAAACAGAAGATTTACCTGATCCTATACGACCTGTTACACCAATAATCATAATGTATCCATAACTTTTTTAATTAAAATAGACATTCCACGACGGTATTCTGTTATTTGTTTGCCGGTTTCAGTGTCAGTAAGGACACTCCATTCAACTTCATCATTCTCACTATCACGTTGATATACCATTGCCTTCCAAAAACTACTCTCTTTATCAAATTCTCTGATATATGAAAATCCACGCATATTACGTTCTAAACTTAAATACTTTTTCATCTTTAAAACCAATTACCTTGACTATCTTTCATTACTTCTTTACCACATTTAGAACATTTGGCATGTACACTACAGCCATCAAAACTTACACCATCTGATTTTCCTTTGCCATTATGCCATCCAAATTGTTTACATGAATAAATTGTACCATATAGTTTATCAATTAAACAAAGTGTATAAGGATATATGAATATACATAAGAAAAATATTAATCCTATAAGTCCAATTACATTTCCCATTACATTTCCCATTTTATTTCATCAATAATAATTTTAAAATAATGCCGTCAAATATGTTTGCCAGAAAAAATGGCGAATTAAAGAAAACGTGAGTATAATAAGCAACTGCCAATAATATACATATCAATATCATTATACCAGATAGAACACTTAAAACTTTTATGCTCTTGTCACTTAACATGCTTGATTCTTTAAAACCCATCCCGATTTAAAAACCCCACGTTTAGACCAATTAGGATCTTTACAGTCTAATTTATCTATGTTTATTCCAAGGTCTTCTTGGGGTTTTAATAATGCAGGTACATCAAATGTGTTTACATCAGGATCTTCATCTTCGTAATCACATTTATCAATACAACATGTTGACATAGAAACTATGTCTTCCCATTCAGTCCCACAACTAGGACATGTATTCATATTCATATCATTTATCCTTTAGGATTTAACTTAATATGATTATATCAGAACATGTTTCCCATGTCAAGTTTTTCCTGTTCGATTTGATGATGATGTTTCCATTCTATTTGTTCTTGTTCTTGTTCTTGTTGTGTAAACAAGCTTAACAATATAATTGTTGTCAATGTAATTGACAATGTAATTTTAGTCATAATATTTCTCCTATTTTTATATTTATGTTGCAGTGCAACAAGAATTTAAGATTATATCATACTTTATTTTACTTGTAAACCTTTACTATCTGACGCTGATGTTGATTGTATTTTTTGCATATTCTTGTATATACATCATTAAATATTTGATAAACAGTGTTATTCCAAACATTTCACATGTTTCTTCTGCGGTATATGCCAAACAATAATTTACCGAACCTATATTACCTTGTGATGCTATTAACGATCCTTTACTTTCAATCACAATAGCACCTAAGATAAAAATTACCCCGGAAATAATAAATCCTCTTGAATATTTCCATGGTAAATTAAGTAAAAAGCGAAAAAATACAATACCAAAAATTATTAGCAGAAACAAGTATGGTATCATCCATGCAAAGTAAAACAGACCATCTGTTGTTTCTGCGGGTAGTAAATTGTTTTTAAAATATGTTCCTATCTTCTCATGGATTGCTGCACCTTCGTCAACTGCCAAAAAGAAAAACACACCAGACAACCCTAACCATGCTGTTCTACCCATATTTTTAACAGGTATTCGTGATATAACATATAATAACAGCGAGGCCAATATCAATTGTAATACGGAAAATAGTGTAGGAAGATTGGCTTCTGTATCCAAATCAATTAATCTGATAAATTTAGCGTGGCCAATACCAAGCGTTTTTATATCAATCATATATTGGTACATGTTATAAAACTGCAATAACACAAACATAACAATCATTCCAGTTAAGAACCAGAAAACTTTTCTATAATTTATTGTGATTTCCATAATATTAATTTAATCAATTAGTTAATGGACATATCACCCCTAAATATTATATATAGGGGTAAACCCTTTATTCAGATGTGTAAAAATCTATAAAAAATTCTAACCATAAACCATCATTATTAGAAGGAATATCAAGGGGATATTGTTCTGGATTATTTTTGTGATTTTTACGATAATCAATAATAAATGCATCTAAATTTACTTGCATTTCTTTTTTAAAATCATCAATATGCATATTTATTTTGTATTCTTTGTAAACGGAACTAATATAATAATTTAATTTTTATTAAAAGTCAAATTTTTTTAGATAAAAATTTTTGAATAATGATCAATAGCAGTGTTAAGTGTGGGCAGTGTTGTAACATTAAACCGGTCACAAATTATGTCTACATTACCTTTACGCCAATATTTATCGTTACAAACTACTATTAACTTCTCTGGGTTTGTTGCTGCAATTATCCCCAATTCTAATAATGTAATAGCTGATTTTGTTGAAATGTCAAAATACATGAATATGTAATCTGCATAGTCAATACCATCTAATTCCCATTGAACTTGATTAACAAAATATGGATTATCTATTTTAGTTTCTTGAGAATTATCCCAATCGAATCTACGCGGATTTATAAATGTTACATCATGATTGACTAATTTTTTTACGAAATAGTTTTGCCAATCAAAAGCTTTTCCTGATTCAATAGAACCAGCCAAGAATATTGAATTACTGCATTCTTGGGTGAATTTTTTAGGTGGATATACTAATTGGCTCATGTGTTTTTCGCTAATGTATCGCTAGGAGTATTTCTATTTCCTTCAAATTTACTATTATAACAAACATGTGTTACCACATATGAACCATTATATTTCATACATTCTTTAATACCAATACGTTGACTTTCTATTAATGTATCACCAAAATACAATTCTTGTTTTGAACCCAATTCATCAAAAATAAAAATATGATATAAACCAGGATAGAATTTATTCTTTTTAGTTGATTTAAATGTTTCCGGTTCCAATTCAGATGCTTTTACAGGATCATTATCTAATTCATCAGGTGTTATGTTTTCTACTTTCATTTCTTTTGCTTATCAACACATTTTAATAATATTTCAATAGTTTGATTGTTATCAAAAACTACATCACATTTTTTCATATCTACATGGGTTTCTGTTGGATGATTTTTTATACCAACATTACCTGTAGCAATATGTCTATGAACGCCATAAATTTGCCCGTTTAAATCATTCTTAATCCAATCAAGTTCAAAATCCATTCTGGCATCTGGTATTACTATTCCACTATAATCATCTAAATATTTAGATGGTAAATTAGAATACGGAATATCGTGTAACCATTGTGGAACCAATGCACCAGTATCAAATTGTTGAATAATTTCTTCTATAGAATCAAACCACATGTTATTCCCGAATAACGTTCTCCCTGCTTCTGTACCTATCATTTGTGCCATAACTCTAGGAGACATATTCCATTTCGGAATAACTTTTTCTTTATAATTATCAGTATAAAACCATAATATAGGAGTATTAAACATAATTGACGCTGTTAATTTTATTCGATCAGCAATACCTATACGCAATAAATTATATTTGTTTACCAAATGGTTAGCAATAGTATCTTTTCCTGATCTTGCTTTTCCCATTATACCTATTACAGGTCTACTCATCCTTAGTTCCATTCAATAAAGAACTTACAACATTAGGATCTTCTTTAACAGGGGTATCAAGATTTTCTGCGGGTGGTATAAAGAGTTTGACATGTTTTTCTTTTGGTTTTTTAACTGCGTTAATTTCGGCGATTCGTTTTTTATTAACTGCGTTAAGTATTTCGGCGATTCGTTCTTCAGTATTCATAATTTCTCCAAGTTTTTTAATATTTATATCACGATTACTTATTTAAAGCAAACTTTTTCTTCTGTATTTCTATTTGTAACTACTTCTCCTATCACCCATGCTTCTGGTACATGTTCAATTATAGAATGTACTTGTGAAGATGGAACTGATAAAATCATACCAACACCACAATTAAATATTTTATACATTTCATTTTGGGACACATTACCAATTTCTTGTATCCATTCAAATATTTTAGGCCATTTCCATGTATTTTCATCAATTACAAATTTTACATTAACTGGTACTATTCGTTGTAGATTTTCTATAATTCCGCCACCGGTTATATGTGCTATACCCAAAATTTCTATATCTGTTTTATTAATTAAATCAAATACTTCAGTATAAATTTTTGTAGGTGTTAATAATGTATTTAATATTTTTGAATCTGTGATATTATTTTCATTAATAATCTTGTTTATTAATGAAAACCCATTAGCATGAACACCAGATGATGGCAATGCTATTAAACTATCACCTGCCATTATAGTAGATCCATCAATTATTAATTCTTTTTCAACAATCCCCGTACAAAATCCTGCAATATCGAATTCATTTTCCTGAAATACCATAGGCATTTCTGCTGTTTCACCACCGATTAACGAAATTTTTGCCATTAAACATGCATTAGCAATACTTTTAATAACTTGTTCCGCTATATTTAAATTTAATTTAGATGATGCATAATAATCAAGAAAATATAATGGCATGGCACCAGAACATAAAACATCATTGTAGCACATTGCTACAAGATCTTGACCAATATCATTGTAATTGCTTATTTTATTAGCTAATCGTAATTTAGTTCCTACACCATCAGTACCAGATATTAAAACTGGTTTTTTAAATCCAGTAGGTAGTTCATAACCGCCACCAAAGCCACCAAACGAATCAAGGCAACCCGTTGTAAAGGTTGCCTTGACATGTTTAGATATATTGGTGACAAGCTTATTTCCAGCATCTATATTAACGCCAGATTGTATATAAGATGTCATTAAATATTATTTATCCTTTTATTTCAATAGTTTTAGTAGTATTTTCTGGTTCTTCACGAATAAGATTTATTACCAATAAACCGTTTTCTAGTTTAGCGTCTTTTACCAATAATTGACCAGAAAGTTTGAATGCCAGACGCCATTTGCGACTTGCAATACCACGATGTAAAAATTCTTTTACATCTTCAGCAAACCCGCCACTTTCAACACTACGAATAACCAAATTTCCTGCTTCAATTTCAATAACAATATCATTTTTTGTATATCCAGCAACGGCAATAGTTAATGTATATGTATTATCGTCTTTTTGAATATTATAAGGTGGAAATGTTGTTGTTTTAGCAATATTTTGAACTACTGGAATTAAATTGTCAAAACCAAGTGTTCCACGAAACATTGAGTCAAAAAATTGGTCGAATTCCTTTGAAGGAAATGTTGTTAATGATTTCATGATAATTCTCCTTATGTCTAAATTATCGTTATGAGATCCCGTAGGCATCTCGTTTTAGTGACCCGATTTATTCAGCATCACTAAATGCGAAAGGAATCACCCTTTCTGCATTCTTTTATATCTATTTATTAGAGTGTAATACATTTAAAAAGTTCAAATTAATTTTTTAATTTGTGATATCATTCCTGCCGTACTTATTTCATTATTCCAATATTGCATAATAGTTTTTTTATTTAAGTTAATCCATCGCTGTATTTCATCAAATTGACTTTGCGATATATTTGCATTTCCAATAATTTTCTTTTGCCCATATAATGGTATAGTAGAATTTTTATTGGGATTCCATTTTGTACCATAACTAACTTTAACATTAGGGTCATGCTGTTTTCCCGTTCCTGATCCTAACCATAATGTAACAGATGTTATTCCAGTATCTTGAGAATATAAATTAGACATTTCCCATAAATTAACAGGCTCATTATGAATTTGCCAATCTTCTTCTGTTAATATTTGTGATAGTTTCATTTCAAGTTTTCATTAATTATCCACTAATTATACCACATAACATTGGTCATGTCAATCGTCATCCCCGAATTCAGCTAATCCAAATGCACTTCGCTACGCAATTCCACTGGTGGGAAGTCATGTGTTTCTATAACTACATCATTAATCCCGAAATATAATATTTTATCATCATGTCTTATAGGTAATGTTTGTATGCCCAAACTCATACTAAAATCTATATCATCAAGTTTAATTATTGTTCTTTTGAATGAATTATGTATCTTCTTTTCTTGCTTCATTTCACTGGTTCCCCAAATATGTATTTATAAATACTTTTATGCATGTTACTCAAAAAGACCTTAAACAACTCTACAATCATTTAAAATCTAGTGCCAAAAAACGAAATATAATATTTGATCTGGAAATGTCTGATCTTAATAATTTGTCGTTTCCTATTACATGTCCTGTCTTAGATATTCCAATATTTTTCAATAGTGGTAAAGCCCAAGATAATAGCATAAGCATTGATAGAATCGATTCTAAGCGTGGTTATATCAAAGATAACATCGTAGTAGTTAGTAATCGTGCAAATACGCTTAAACGCGATGCTACACTTGATGAAATGCAAAGATTAGTGGAGTTCTATAGCCAAACTTAAATTATTTTGTTTTTGACATATCTTTTAATTCTTCCATAGACCAATTTCCTGGGCGAGGAATTCGTTTTTTACGTGACATTAACGCATCAATTTGTTTTGCATCAATAGTTTCCCATTTAAGCAATGCTTTAGACATAGAATGAAGAATATCTTTATTATCCGTTAATATTTTTTTAGCAGAGTAATAGTTAGCATCAATTATCTTACGTACTTCTGTATCAATTGCTAATAAAGTTTCTGGTGATATTGGCAAACCTTGTGAACCCATTCCAGCTTGCATTCCCGCAAATGGTTTTGTAGGATCGCTATTATCATAATTTATGGCTCCCAAATTATCAGATAACCCCCATTTAGTAACCATATTACGTGCAATTTCAGATGCACGTTCAATATCATTTTCAGCACCAGTAGTTACTTCTTCAGAACCAAAAATAAGTTCTTCGGCAATTCGACCACCATACATAGCTTGTAATGAACTATTTAATTTCTTTTTAGAATAACTATGTTTATCTCCATCAGGTAAAAATAACGTTACACCTAAAGCACGCCCCCTGGGCATGATACTCACTTTATAAACCGGATCATGCTCGGGAACCAATCGACCGACAATACAATGTCCAGCTTCATGATACGCGGTCATCTTCTTTTCAAAATCATCAAGAACCATATTCTTCTTTTTACCACCCATGATTTTTTTATCTTTGGCTTCTTCTAAATGTTCCATAGTTACCAAAGGATGATCATTATCAGCAGCATCAATAGCCGCTTCATTAGCAATATGTCCCATTTCAGCCCCAGAAAAACCAGGTGTTCCTCTTGCTATCTGCATAGGATTAATATCAGCAGCAGTCAAAATCTTTTTAAGATGAACTTTAAGAATTTGTGCTCTTCCACGAACATCTGGCAATCCCACTTGAATAATTCTATCAAACCGACCAGGACGCAATAATGCGGGATCTAAAACATCTTCCCTGTTTGTAGCCGCAATAACAACAATTCCTTCATTACCACTAAATCCATCCATTTCTACTAATATCTGATTTAACGTTTGTTCCCGTTCATCATGTCCACCACCCATACCAGTACCACGTGTTCTACCTACTGCATCAATTTCATCAATAAAAATAATGCATGGTGCTTGCTTTTTAGCTTGCTCAAACATATCACGTACACGGGAAGCACCTACACCAACAAACATTTCAACAAAATCTGAACCGGATATGGTAAAGAATGGCACTTTAGCTTCTCCAGCTATTGCACGAGCAAGTAAAGTCTTACCTGTTCCTGGTGGACCTACCATTAAAGCACCTCTAGGTATTTTTGCACCCATATTGAAATATTTTTTGGGATCTATTAAAAATCGTTTTATTTGTTCTACATCATATTGTGCTTCTTCAATTCCAGCTACATCAGCAAATGTAGTTTTTATATCTTCTTCAGCAATAAGTTTTGCTTTATTACCACCAAACTTCTTAGCACCTTGATTTCCTTGTCCACGCATGAAATATATCCATACACCAATCATTAATAACATTGGGAACCATCCCAATAGTGTTATTAACCAATCTGTTTTCTTTTTAGGTGGCAGATTTCCTTTTACATCAATTTCTTTATGGTCTAAAAGTTCGCCTACTAAACCAGGATCACCAGGATCAATAGTTTTAAATTTATATCCCTTTGATGTTTCTGCTAATATCCTAGAACCAAAAAAACTAACGGTTTTTAATTCATCGTGTCGAAGCATATCAATAAAATTAGAATAATCTTCTTCTGAACGATGTATTTTATCATTGAATAATTTTTTTTGTTCAATAAAAACTGGTGCCGTAAAATTACCTAAACCTAATACACCAATTGACAATAATACTATAACTATTATGGATTTTCTATTCATATAATCCTCTACATTTATTTATTAAAAAGGTACATGTAAATCATTAGAATCAGTTGTTTTAATTGTTTCACGTGTTTGCCCATAGCTTAATGTATCAGCAATATTACTAATAAAATCAACAAATTCTTTTTCTGGTAATAACATATCTTGGTCATCACTGATAAATGATACGATATTGTCAATTTGATCCATACATGTTATTGTTAGTTGATGTTGATGGGGAACATTTATCATATCATCAGCTATAGTATCTAACAAATTATCTACATCTAATGGGGCAAGCCGTAATAATCCTTGAAATTCATTAAAGGTGTTTGTTTCATCTTTTATATTAAAAGAAACTGATCCTTCATTTAATAATGGACCAGAACCATGTCTAGTATTATACGCCCTATGAACATAATTAATCAAGAAATCATTTACACCATTAATATCATCAAGTATTTTTAGAATATTCTTCACGCCTGTATAGGAGTGTGTAACATAAGGATTATCAATGGGATCATAATATTTTTCACTTAATAATAATCCTTGTGCACCTTCAAAAATTAAATCATCAAAATGTATACCAATCGTATCTACGCCTACGGTTTCTGTAACATTAATCATATATTTACATATACTAATAAAATCAGAAATCAACTGTTTATTATGTAAAGTATCATATAAATCCCCATCTTGTGCTTTACTAATAGGATCACCTAAAAATCTCGAAGGAACAAAATTATCACGAATATCTCGTAATCTATTTTCAAGATATGATTCTGATTCATGTAAATCATTAAATGTTAAACCACAAGCACTTTTAGAACGTCGTATTGTTTCATCTATACCAATACCTACACTACCATGTTTATCAATTCTACGCCGTTCTAAAATTTGATTAACAATTATATCAAATGGTGTTGTTACTAATGAATCTGGATCTATTAATATTAATGGTTTAATTTTATGTGTGTTTAATAATACTTCATATTCTTTTTTAAAAATTAATGGATTACATATGAAAAATCGACTTAAATATGTAGGTACGCCATTAAATGTTCCTGCTCCTATATGTGAAAAAACATGTTTTTTTCCATCCATGGTTGTAACTGTATGTCCTGCATTACTTCCGCCATTATATCTAATAACGATTGAATCGTTTTGATTAAGTGCAGCATAAGCATCGGTTAATAAACCTTTTCCTTCATCTCCATATCCAGCACCTATAATTGCTACAGCAGTTTTTGACATAGTTACACCATTTTAGTTTGTAATGGCGGAAGGCGGCGGAATCGAACCGAAAGCAGTATTAGTACTCCACTTGTTTTCCAAACAAGGTCATTAACCATAATGAGTCACCTTCCATAAATTTTCATAATTTTTCATATTGTACCATCATTAAAATAAAATTGAAAGGAATAATTTTGAGGAAGGAGGCGGATTCGAACCGAAAGCAATATTAGTGCTCCACTTGTTTTCGAAACAAGGTCATCAACCATGATGAATCACCTTCCAAATAAATCTTTAGGTTTTAACCAATAATTTTTTATACCTTCTAAACCTCCATATGTATATATTAGACTTGTTAAAAAAATTCCCCATTGTCCATTTATATACGACGTGTAAAACCAAAAAGGTTCGGATATCAATATAAAAATATAACTCCATCGTTGCCATTTATCCTTGCGACCAATTGTACCAGCCACAATTATACCGCAAATAAAGATTATATATTGTGCAAATGTTTCCATGTGTACTCTCCTGATGGTGGTATACAAAGTGGTTTATTATTAGCTAAATCATCATATTTCGAACTATCTACACCACTTAGTGGTATTATAAATTCCCAATCATGTTCACTATGAAATTCATAGCCATAGAAATATTCTTTATTTTTTGTGTTCATAGTACCCTTGTCTTTACCAATTAAAAGGATTTAAATCATCTACTAAATCAGAATCAGATATCGGGTCAACAACATATTCATCCATGGTATCACAAATTGTTTCACCTACGTTAGTGTTAAGTAAACTAATCGTTAACGCACTTGCAATTCCACCACCGCCTAACGTAGCAACTAGAACCAAAATCTGTGATAAAATATCCTCGTCAAGATTCATATCTTGCAATTCGGATTCAGTAATACTACCACCAACAATACCAGCAGCAATAACCATCATTTCTTTACTTTGCATTAATTTCTCCTAACTTCTAAAATCATACTTAACAGGAACATCTACAGTTTCAACTATATTAGATATATCATGATTGACTTTTAGTGATTCATGTCTGGCAATTATATGATTTACTGCCTCTTCATAATCATTTTCACTTATTTTCAAATCTCTATACAACTTATGTAAATCTGCAATAGTTTTATATCGTATACCAATAGAATTTTTATCACTTATAATAGTATTTTCTAAATCAAGCTTATCATGATATATGTTATTGGTTAATGTATGTACCATATTATCTTTTAAATCATTAACAGTAGCAGTTATCAATTTATCTGATGGCTTCTTAAATTTACGACCAAATGGAAATATTATACATTTTAATAAAAATCCAAAACGTAAATTATCAAATAAATCATAAAAAGATTCTTGGATATGATAATTTAAATATTGTTGTGTATAATCTATTAAATTAGACATCCTAGCCGAATGCATAGATATTCTAGGCGTCTTAGACACATTTTTTATAACTGCAATACACATATAAATTCGGCTAAATATGTCACCCATCCTACCAGAAATGAATTCTTTTTTCTTCAAGGCTTGACCTTGTGTAATCAATAACATATTAGTCGTAAAGGCAAAAGCCATAGCAAACATGTCTGTCGTAGCATAATTATTATAACGATAACACCAGCTAGAATATCCTTTAATAAATGACATAATAAAAGTTTTTAGGGTAAATAATACTAAACTAATAGAATTATTTAATATTAGAATATTCTGCTTACCAATAATACTCTTAATTAAATTATAAATGTGAGGATGGTTTTTCATTGCACCCTGACCATAAATGATAAGATTTCTGGTTAAAATATTTGCACCTTCTACTGTAATTGATATCGGTGCAGATTGATAAAATCTGGCTAATGGGTTTCTTTCACCTAATATAATTGCGGTTCCAGCATTAATATCCATGCCATGATTCAATGTTTTTCTTGCTAATTCAGTACAATTATATTTGACAACAGCCGATAATACAGAGGGTGTTATACCATCATCAAGAGCTTCTAATGTCAATTCCCGTGTTACATCACACAAATATGTGAAACACATCATTTCTACTAACTGTTCTTGAATCCCTTCAAAATTATTTACTTCAGTTCCAAATTGTTTTCTGCGACGGACAAACGAAGCAGTATGTTTTAATACCTTCTTAGATAGCCCTGAAGACAATGAGGGCAACGAAATTGATCTACCCACACCAAGACACTCCACAAGCATTTTCCAGCCTTTACCAATGCCTGATTCACCACCAATGATATCATTATAAACAATACTTACATTATTTCCAATAATAGGTCCATTCTCAAAAGGAACATCTAATGGATTATGTTTCATACCAATGGATAAACCATCCATATCTCGTCTTAAAATAGCTACAGTAAGACCTAAATCTTCTTCTTTACCATAAACATGTTCAGGATCAAATAATCGAAATGCAACACCAATACATGTAGCTATAGGTGCTAATGTAATAAATCGTTTTTCAAAATACAATTTAATAGTTTTATCTGACTGAATAATACCAATTGCATCTTGTGATCCAGCCGCATCAGAACCAGCATTTGTTGATGTTAATGCAAAACATGGAATTTCATTACCGGTTGCTAATTTAGGCAACCAATAATCTTTCTGTGAATTTGTACCATATTTAAGTAATAATTCGGCAGGACCTAAAGAATTGGGAACCATAACAGTAACAGCTACGGGAATAGAACGACTCGCAATCTTTTCTACTACGCGTGAATGTAATAAATGTGAAAACCCTAATCCACCATACTCTTTAGGTATACACAAACCAAAAAATTTGTTTATCTTGATATAATTTAAATATTCATCAAATATATGTCCTTTTCGATGTATCGCTTCATTATCAATCATAGAACAAAGCATTTCTACATGTCTATCAAGAAAAATTTGTTCATCATTTGTTAATTCATATGGTTTATTATCTATAATTTTTTGGAATGGTATTTCACCATTATAGATATTACCATCAATCCATGAATCACCAGATTCAAGTGCTTCTTGTTCAGTTGGATTTATTTTTATTTGCATTTATTTGTCTCTAAGAATTATTGTTTGTAACCAACCAATGTTTTTAATATACATTACACCAGTAGGAAATTCAATATGTTCAGAAGCATGTTCATCAATAAATTCACTTACATGTTCATTTATTTTTAGCAAAGTTGGTGCAACCAAAGTATAATAATTAGGTTTATTCATATTCATTTTATTCACCATTTATCAAATATACTTAATTATATCATATAAAAATTAAATTAGCAATTATTATTCTAAAATTGTATGTCTATCTTTCATATCGTTTTCAAGAATATTATTATTATAAATTATTGTTGATATTACACTTTCAAGGAAAATTAATGAGGAAAGTTCAAATATAGTCCCCATTGGGAAAATATTAATGTCGCCGGATGTTGGGCTTTCACCTCCTATTTTATAAATATGGTCTGACAATATACCCAATGGGGAATCAATATTTGAACTTATAGATACAACTCTTGCACCTTTATTTCGTGCCTTTTTAGCAAATTCTATCATAGTAGGGGTTCCACCAGAACCACTTATAACTATTAATAAATCATCTTCAATGATAGCTGGTGTAGTAGTTTCTCCTACTATATAAACTATCTTTCCTAGATGTACTAGTCTCATTCCGAAAAATTTAGATACTAATCCACTTCTACCCGCACCAGCAATAAAAATTCTATCACACTTAAAAATTAAGTTAGATAATTCTTCGAATCCATCAGCTTCGTTTAATACATTATTAATAGTTGATAATAATAGTTTAGTATGCATAATCATTCATTTCATATATTATGTTTTAACAATTCAACAAACCAGTTCCAATAACGAACCAAGCACAAATCAGATTCAGGTGTATAAATTAACATATCACGCATTTTTTTAGCTACTATTTGGGGATAAAATGATCCAGTAATTGCACCACCAACTACAATAATACCCGGTTTATAAGATAATATTTGTTCAAATGTATCTAAATTTATTCCGCCAGCAACAGAAACATATGAAGATGGTATAACATTTGTAATTTGGGCTAATGTTTGTAATGGTGTCTGTCCTTGGAGCTGTTGATCAATTCCCGTATGAATACCTATATAATCTGCATTTTGATTATATACCCATAATGCACGTTCAACCTTATTATCAACATTAATTAAATCAACTTGTGACTTCCCACAATTATTCTTTGCAGATTTAATAGTTCCTTTTATAGTATCATCATCTGCACAACCAAGTACGGTTGCCATGTCACCACCAGAAGCAAAAGCAAAATTAGCTTCATATTCTCCACAATCCATAGTTTTTGTATCGACCATAATATCATGATATGGATACATATCATTAATGGTTTTTATAATCTTAACACCTTCATGTTTAAGCAATGGTGTACCAATTTCAATAATATCAATGTAAGGTGATACTTTTTCTAATATTTCTAATGCTTCACTAGTAGTAAGCATATCTAACGCAAGTTGTAATTTCATTTGATTTCCTATAGGTTAATTATAGAAGTTATTTATAATTCTCAAACCTTACATGTTTGTATTCCCGACGAGATTCGAACTCGCATTATCCATCTTGAGAGGATGGCGTTCTAACCAATTAAACTACAGGAATATAAGTATGTGATCCTTATGACTGAAATATTTTACTTATCGTTTTATACTTTGCCATTGTCAATTCTTTAATTTCATCCGGCAAATCTATTTTAGAAAGTTCCTCTATAGAAATATTATTAGTACTTATCCAATCACGAATAATCTGTTTGTCAAAACTTGGTGGACTAATGCCCACTTTATATTCATCAATACCCCAAAACCGTGAAGAATCCGGCGTTAATAATTCATCAATTAATATAAGTTTGCCTTCATCATCTAATCCAAACTCCAATTTAGTGTCAGCAATTATTATTCCTTTTTTTAATGCAAATTCAGATGCCTTGTTAAATATTTTTAATGAAACATCACGAACTTGTTCTGCTAACATTTCATCATCTAATATTTCACACATCCGCTCAAATGAAATGTTTTCATCATGTTCACCTATATCTGCTTTAGTTGATGGTGTAAATAATGATTCTGGTAGCTTTTCAGCTTGTTGTAATCCTTCTGGTAATGTATGTCCACATATCATTCCTGTTTTTTGATAATCCTTCCAACCAGAGCCTATTATATATCCACGAACTATAGCTTCAACCGGCAATGGCTTATATAATCTAACAAATATTGCACGATGTTTATAAAAATTTTTTGCATCAGAAGATAAATATTCCCATATATTTAATCCCGAAGATTTATATGTTATATGATTAGGAATAATATTTTCCATCATACCAAACCAAAATAATGAAAGTTGATTTAAAATTTCACCTTTTGTTAATAATTTATCTTTAAGTACCACATCAAATGCAGATACTCTATCACTCGTAGAAATTAAAATGTGGGGATCAAGTTCAGTACCATTAATATTTACATTAAATATGTCACGAACTTTTCCACTATTACGTAATGTTAATACTGATGGGATATTCATAATTTTTTTCTCCATTTCAGTGAAATTGTTTTGTTTTGGAATCCATTTGCCCAATATAGTATTTTTATACATTAAATTATGATTAATATCATATATAAAATATACAGGTTTTTTCCATTTATACAATGGTGGTCTAAAATTTTTAACTACTTCCCAATCTTTGCCTAAAATATCAGAACGCATGGGCGTCCATTCATATGCAAAACCCGTTTTAATACTATATACACCTAATCTTTCATATGTGTAACAAAAAGTACCTAATGGTAAATTTGTGTTTATTACATCATATTCAGTATCTATAGTTCGACATTTATTGTTATTGAATTTAGGATTAACTAAATTATCTGGTACATAAAAAACTAAATTATTAGTAGTATCACGCGATGTTTTCCATGTCTTACGACGCATGTATTCACCTTTAAATAATTTATTTAATGCAGTAGGAAATCGCATTATAATATATCAATATAATCTATTAAATCATCAGCTTGTGTCCAGCCTGTACTAATATACAAAAATATTTCATCATTAATAATTTTAAAATCACCAATAATATCGTAATCTGGTTTTTTATCATATATGATACCCCAAATAGTATTACCATACACAATATTTTTTTTGATACCTTTTTTTGCTAAACCATCAGATATAGTCATAGTTCAATATTTATATAAATAAGTTTTAAGATTATATTTCTTAGCCTCTTGAAACATGTTGCGTGTGCCTTTACTTTTAGTATCCCAACATATTAAGGCAGTTTCAGCATTTTGTGCCATTTGACGGTTTCTTCTTACACCCGCAGATTTACCAAATTTATCCCATTCCGCCGGAAAATATTCAATAGGTATTGAATTACACAAAGCCCATGTTTCACCTAATGTATCAGCACCCTTAGCTTTACCACAAATAACTGTTGTGATTTTCCATGGTAATTCATGTTTTATTATATATTTTAATTTATCATAATCTATAAAATCACGACCGCCTGCTATTATAGTTCGCATTTAAACGTGTAAACTAATTTTAACAAAATCGGCGGCTTTCTTGCCATCGTATAAACCAGCATAATTAATTCTAAGATTAGTCATAATTTTACCCATATCTTTTATGCTATTATATCCATGTTTTATGATTATGCTATGAATAGTATCTTGCAAATCAACATCATTCATTTGTTGAGGTATGTATGTTTCCAAAATAGATTTTTCTTCAATTTCTGTTAAGGCGGTATCAAAGGTTGTAGTTAAAATTTCATTAATTCCTTTGAGAAAACTACGAATACACTTAAGTACTTCATCATCAGTAGGAGGCCTATTACCAGCATTTTTACCAATCATGTCAGCCTCGCCTATGAGTGTAGTTAAAATCGTCGCACGTACCTTCTCACGCCCCTTACGGGCGTCTAGTTGATCTGCTTTAATTCGTTCTATTAATGTCATGTTATTTTTTATTTAATTTATCAAAAATTTCGTTCTAACCAGAACTTTGGAAATTCGGGGCAAGCGTGCCGTTTATAATCTTCTCATCCTAATTTGCTAATTGAACCCCCAATAATTCCCAACCTTCTGTGTTCAATTCACCCTCATAATGACGAATTTTACATGCATATCGAAATGTATTTTCTGATGTTTGTGCATTAATCATATAATGATAATCACCTAATGCCCATACTTTATATCCATCTATTGACCATTCTGGTGTGTCATTTTCTTCTAAATACGATTCACATTGTAATATTGCCTGTGCAATCAATGGATCAGTATTATCCATTATTGTATACGGTTGTGCAGTATCAGTTGTTGGTTTAATAAACACATCTGATAATGTAAAATCTATAGCCGCAGGGACAATAAATTTAAATGTTATAAGATATGCAAACACAATGTATAAAAGAAAAAATATAAGTCGTTTTTTATTCATAATTTTTTACCCTACCATCTAAAATTAAATTTTCTTTAATCGACTTAATAATGCACCAACACCTAAAAATTCGCCATTACTTAATTCGATTTCATCACCAGTTTCTAAAATTTGCCATAAAAGCATTAAATCAGAATAATTTAAAATAATCCACTTTTTTATTTTATTAAATTCCTTTTTACTAATACTAACACTTCCTGTTGGTGTCATAATTTCTGGATCTTTTGATACTGAAATTGTAAAATTATTACTTCGATCAAACTTTCCTTTAGTATTGCTAACTTTAATTCGTGGACCATGTTGACCACCAACTTCTCCAAAAAACATAACATAATTTATTCCTGTAGCACGTGGTGGAAGATTTGCCATTTCTAGCATTATATTTTGTTCTGTTAATTGAATCAATTTCATAAAATTTTTAACTTTTCTTTTATCCAACAGTATAATCTAAATGGATAATAAATTATATATGCTATTAAAGTATATATTACACCCAACATCTATGCCACTGCTTCTGCTTGTTCTGCATATTCAGCATAATCAACATTAAATCTTTTGCTTAATTCTTTGATAACTTTTACGCGTGTTTTGTTACTACCACTATTTCCAGCCATACGAAGCAAATCTTTTTTACTAAACATACTAAGCTTAATACCTTGACCTGACGTATATATTTTCTCGCCAGAACGATTTACAGTCACATATGTAATTTTACCACGTTTAATTCTTGATGATGCCACGGTCTTTCTCCTGTTTAAAATTAATGTTTAAAGGAGGTTAATTATACTACAACTATTTTAATTAGTCAAATTTAAATGTATATTGAAATATTAAAGTATCATAACCATTTGAAATATCTAACGGAGTATTTATTTTATCTAAGTTCCAAGCTGCTGCAAATTTATGATGTTTGTCTACCTTAAATGAAGTAAATATTCTCATATGATTAGAATTATCATGTCCCTCAAGATTTTGTGTCCAACGAACACCTATAGAATTCCATATAACTGGTACACCTAAGACATTTATTTTTGGTGGATTCCCCCATGCCAATGAAGGAAATATGACTACTATGACTAACGCTAGTTTAATTAAAAAAGTATTCATATTCTGTTAAAACTGCATCATATCTTTTATTACCATCAAATAAATTAGTAGGATCATCTAATTTACCCATTCCCCAACCAATTTTTATTTTATGATATTTTTTAATTCGTGCTGTCCCAAATAAACGTGCCTTAGAAACACCGCCTTCAAGATTTTGTGTCCAACGAAATCCCATGGAACGCAATTTAATTAACGCAGATCCTTCAACATTCCATGGATCTTTGATTTGTGGGGCTTCTGCAAAACTTGAAGATGATATTAACATCAAAATTATTATAATCTTTTTCATTTTTTTCCTTATTACATTATTATTTAAAAATATATTTATAACAAAATCAAATAATTAATGTTACAGTTTTGTTACAGTTCTAATAATTAAGAATTTGGAGCACACTGCCGGAGTCGAACCGGCGTAAACATGTGTTGCAAACATGTGCATAAGCCTCTCTGCCAAGTGTGCGGGATTTAATTGGCGGAAGACTGAGTAATCGAAACCCAAGCAGTATTGGTGCTCCCATCGCTTTCAAAACGAGTCCGGTACGCCTGTCCGGTTAGTCTTCCAAATGACTATATCGTAGTCGTTTGTGGTTTTTGGCACCCACGGCAGAGATTCGAACCTGCATGTATCCAATTAACCTTTCGACACGTTCGCAGCGTGAGGGTATACGTGGGCATTGATAATTAAGAGAACCCTCGATAGGATTCGAACCTACATCAATCAGAGTAGAAATCTGATGCTCTTCCAATTAAGCTACGAGGGCATTATTGTGCCCATGGTAGGATTCGAACCTACAAAGTCGTCGTTCGAAGCGACAACCCTATCCAATAGCATGGGCATTATTCGTTTTTAAGGCATATTTTGGGGCGATAGGCGGGATTCGAACCCGTATCTTTCATCTTCACAGGATGGAGCTTTACCAGTTAAGCTACTATCGCCATAGTTTTTATTTAATGTTCTACAATTATTTTAAAATCTATAATCATTGCAGATTTCACAGTAATTTCTGGTTCTCTATCAGTTAAATTGCCAGAAATTATAGTTGAAGGATCAAATTGTAATGTTAAAAATGCTTCTGATTCATTATGACCTGCATAATAATCTTTAACATATTCTTTATTAGGACTTAAAAAAACACCATGTCCAGGCATAGTAATAATAGTTCCTTTTTCTAAAGGAAATTTTAATCTTTTATTAGCCATAGACCAAATATCCTTACCATCTGTATTCATGACTTTATAGCCTGTCATAAATTTTTTTTCTATAACTTCTGTAAGTTTCATAAGGTTATTTATAATTTTACACAATTTGTACCGCACCTCGGATTCGAACCGAGAAACACTTTATTTTGAATAAAGCCGATATGCCAATTCTCGTAGTGCGGTATTTAGTGAGTATATTGTGGGCACTCTAGGATTCGAACCTAGTCAGTCTTTTAGACACTCGGGTTACAGCCGAGCACGGCTCTCCAACTCCGTCGCGTACCCATTTATTGTTGTGCCACACCCCGGACTCGAACCGGGAAGCACCTGATTTTAAATCAGGCCGATATGCCAATTCTCGTAGTGTGGCATGGTATGAGCGGGTGAAGGGATTCGAACCCTCATAAATCTGGCTGGAAACCAGATGCATCCCTATCTAGCCACACCCGCTTAAATTTTTATTACTTCAGCACGAATTGAATCTTGTCCTGACATTTGCCGCAACAAGTTTCATAAAAGTATTTATAACATTGTACTCTGCCTCGGATTCGAACCGAGAAACACTAGATTCTAAATCTAGTTGATATACCAATTCTCTAGCAGAGCATTATTTGGCAGAGGAGGTGGGATTCGAACCCACATAAACCGATTTCAAAGACCGGTACATTAGGCCAATTATGCTACTCCCCTATTTTATTTGGACATGTTTATTTGATAATCTCGCTGCAAAGAACATGTTCAACCCGCAGTTCATTTGGGTGCTACCCAACTAAAATTTATGCTGCCTTACTATGCCAAACATCACTATTTTTTAATATTGATTTTGTAGCATAATCTATGGAATTTGTTCTTTTTATAAGAATGAAACCTTTAATAAAAATCGAAGGACTGTATGGATCTGATCCAAATTCACCTTTTACTAATGGTCCATCTTCGTATTTTTGTGTTTCTTTAATTCTATTCCAAAATATATCTATGTTATCTACATTTGATGCTGCAATATAATCCATATCCTTATATCTACAGCCATCACCGCGTGTCCATACTCTAAAACTATATTTTAGTTGAACAATATTATCTGTGTTTAATTCATCAAGTAAATTTCGTATAAATGTATATTTTTTCATGCTACTCCCCTATTTTATTTGGACATGTTTCATATAAATGTATATTATCACACTTTATATTAAAACGCAAGTATTGGCGGGTGTTAGGGGAGTCGAACCCCTCACTCTCTACTCGACAGGCAGGCCCGTTCACCGGCTCGGTCAACACAATATTTTTACATGTTTATTTGACATTCTGGCTGCGGAGAACATGTGAACCCGCAGATCGTTTTGGGATTGTACCCAAACTAGGTTATTATGTCAACCCATTTTTAGGTTATTTGGCAGGTCGGGAGATATTCGAAATCTCACAGTGCAGTTTTGGAGACCGACTGGCTACGCCTGTGCTCCGACCTATATTGGCGGAAGGCAGAGTACTCGAAACTCAAGCAGTATTAGTGCTCCCTTTGATTAGCAATCAAGTCAGGTACGCCTGTCCAGTTTACCTTCCGAATAAATTTGGTAAACCGGACGAGATTCGAACTCGCAATGTCTTTCGACGCCAGATTGAAAGTCTGGCTACCTTTGCCAATTTGTATACCGGTTCTTAATTTGGTCTGCGTGGCCAGAATCGAACTGACTTAAACTTGTTCCCAAAACAAGCGGGCTTCCAATACCCCACACACAGATTATTTGGTAGCGACCATCAGATTTGAACTGATACCTGCTTCCTTATGAAAGAAGTGCTCTACCATTAAGCTAGGTCGCCATTATTTGGTGGATCGATATGGATTTGAACCATAAAGGCCAAAAGACCACTGGGTTACAACCAGCTTGACTCGCCAATGTCAGTCGATCCAAATTAATGGACTATTTTTTCATTCCGATCCTTATTCGGAATAATTCCACGGCTTAGTGGAAAATTTTTGCTTCGCACAAGTTTCTTATTCCATGCTTGAAGGTGTCGGGCATCGGGATTGCTACCTCACCGATGATTTACGTTACAGATTCCGGGGGGAATTTCAACCCACTTGCGGTGTATCTGTAACCCATTTAAAACTTTTTCTTTCATTTCGGAACCCTTTCGGAACCTTTCGGAACCTTTCGGAACCTTTCACCAAATGAAAAGGCGGGAACCTTTTCGGAACCCGCCTTTCTTTTGTTTTTACTTACTTATAAACTAGAAAGGCGGATTCTCCTTTTGACGGTGTTCACTATAATCATAAGACATAGGGAGACACCAACTCGGGCAGAGTAGTGATAATGGTCTATGTTGTTGATTAAAAGTTGTCATTTTATTTTCTCGTTAATAGTATATATGTGTTTTGTTAAAAATATTTAAATTTAATTTATACCATACATTATACAGCATTTTTTGGAATAGTCAAGGGTTTTTTTCAATTTCTTTATATAAATTCATGTCTTCTGGTGCAATCCATTTAATAAAAGGTTTTAAATCAATATCACCACTTCGTATTAAATCCGATATATCAGCTTGATCACGACGGCTTTTTCTATATAATTTTAATGTTATCAATCCTGATTTGCTTGCTATCTGTAATCCATTAGAACTTGCTGAAGTTTTAACAATAGCTTGTACAAGTTCTCTTGGAATTTTCAAAAATTCTGGTGTTAATATTTTAATTTCTACGCCCGTTTGTACATGTGTGAAAGCATGTGATCTTGTTTTTTTGAAACCTTGAACCATTTTTGGTACATCATTTTCTGATAAATAAATGACATCTATATCAGAAGTATATCGCGGGATTGCATGATATGACAAAGCCATTCCGCCAATTAATACTCCCGAATTCTTAGAATTTTTAATCCAATCAGACAATGCAGAAACAACTTCTGGTGCCAATGTTGATTCAAACAAAGTTCTATTTAATTCTGAACTATTATTATAATACCATTTTTGAACTACTTCTTTTAATCTCATTTCATTTTGGAAACAACATGTTTGGATTTTTCATTGTTTTTATTTCCAAGACATTATCGTTTGGATCTACTATAAACATTGTTTCTTGTTCTTGTTCACTACCTTTAAATCTAACGTATGGTTTTTCTAAAAATGTTATGTTGTTATTGATTAATTTTTCTTTAAGTATTTGAAAGACATTTCCTTCGAGATGTATTCCGAAATGTGGAACACTAACATAGCCCATATCTACATGATGAATAACTTGTGGTAATTTTTGTGTAGTAGTTTGATGTAATGTTAATTCATTTCCCCAAAAATCAATATCAACCCATGAATCTTGTTCGTTTATTTCTTCGTATCCTTGTTCACAACCTAGTAAATCACAATAAAATTTTTTGGCAATGGTTAAATCACCTGCGGGGATAGCTAAATGAAATCTATTTGACATAAAATTCTTCCTCCTTTTTTTATTTATATTAATTAATAGATTGTTTACCCTTTTGTAACAACATTTTCAGTTAGTTTTATCATTACCAATAGTATTCATATATCATTTGTCATTAATATTTACCAAAAAAATTACTGAATTTGCTATTAAATCTCTACCTATAATAACTGGCCGTTGGTCGCCTGTATCAAATGTTATAGAAGAATATGGTTTACTATTTAATTTATTAAAAAAATTATTAGCTTCTGCACATGAATGTGGAACAGAAGTAAAAGTTCCCAATGAATTTTTTACTACTAAACATATATCTTTTATTTCGTCATCACTCATTTTCATACCT
>Ga0209992_10001329_pt1 | contig 26636 bp, 27 predicted proteins | sample 2SBtaG_2_FD_182564 | JGI IMG/M metagenome (GOLD analysis project Ga0209992, IMG submission 182564) | Deep subsurface microbial communities from Kolumbo volcano to uncover new lineages of life (NeLLi) - 2SBTROV12_ACTIVE470 metaG (SPAdes)... | ecosystem: Environmental > Aquatic > Marine >... | reverse complement strand
ATTCTCGTTTCTTTTCTGTAGAAAGTTTGTAAACATTTTCTTCAACAGGATCACCAGGATCAATTTTGTTTTTGATTCCATCTAATCCAGCTAACAATAATGCTGCTTCTAAAAGATAGATATTTGCTGTAGGATCAGGTACACGGTATTCCATTCTTTTACTTTTTTCCTGATTTCTATTATACATTGGAACTCTAATTGCTGCAGATCTATTTCCTAATCCCCAACAAACATTGACTGGTGCTTCAAATCCAGGAACAAGACGTTTGTATGAATTAGTTGTTGGATTAGAAATTGCACATAATGCAGATGCATGGCTCAAAATTCCACCAATATAGTATCTGCCAACTTGACTCAACTGCGCTAAATCATCATTTTCATCATACATTGCATTTGATTTACCATTCCACAAACTTTGATGAGTATGCATTGCAGATGCATTATCTCCAAAAATTGGTTTTGGCATAAATGTTGCAACTTTATTTTTTCGTTTAGCTTTTACTTTCACTAAATTTTTTACAGCAATTACATTATCTGCCATTGCAATCATTTCATCATAAACTAAATTGATTTCACATTGACCAGATGTAGCTACCTCATGGTGCTCTGCTTCAATTTTTATGCCAAAATAATTATACAAGTCATCACAAATATCTTTTCGAAATCCTTCAAGTGTATCTTTAGGTTGTGATGGATAATATCCTTCCTTGATATCTATTGCAGTACTAACATTTCCTTTAGCCCAAGGTGATTCTTTTGATTCAATTGAATAACCAGCGCCTGCACCTGAATGAGTTGCAGCATAAGGTGATGGATAAACATTGATAGCATCAAATACAAAAAATTCAATTTCAGGTCCCCAATTGGTGTGAGTAAATCCAAAATCTTGCAGTTTCTCTGATGCCTTATGTGCAATACCTCTTGAATCACGATTATATCTTGATTCTTTTCGTGTACTACCATCATACAAATCACAAAAAATTCTTGCATTTGTTCTGTTTCCTGGATCATAATCATGTGGAAGAATTTTAAATGAATTTGGATCAGGTAATAAAATCATATCAGAATTATTTACAGATTTGAATCCAACAATTGAACTTGCATCTAATTTTTCAAGACCATTTTCAAAACTGTTTTTATCAATTGCATAGCTTGGCATTCCAACATTATGAAGTTCTCCAAAAATATCTACAAACCAAAAATCAATGAAAGAGATTTTTTTATCTTGCATTGTTTGAAGTACTTGCTCTGCGTTCAATTGATATTTTTAGGAAATTAGTTTACTAATGTTATTTAGTAAGTTAGATTTGTCTAGATGGTCAGGTAATTCTTAGATTTTGAGAATTGATTTAAGATTTTAATGATTAGAGATTTTCCATTTCTTCATCAAAAAAGAATTTTTCAGAGAATGCTGGTTTTAAATCATCTAACCATATTGCATTTTCATCATATTTGGCAAAAAATGGAGTCTCTACCCAATCAGGATTTCTACCCTGCAAAAATCTTAAAACAATAACTTTTTGATTATTTAGATTTGCAGTTCCAATAACATGCACTTTACCAGGAGTGGCAGACATACTTGGTCCACGAACAGTTCTTGCTAATCCACTAACTGAAGAATATGCCTTTTTGAAAATATCATGAGCTTTTAACAAAGATATTCCAAAGTAATGTTGGGCTCCTGTATCTCTTACAACAAACATGTAGTATGGTACACATCCCAATTCAACCTGTTTACTCCACATTTTTGCCCACATTTCTGAATCATCATTGATATGAGCTAAAATTGGAGATTGAGTTCTGATTTGGGCTCCTGTTGCTCTAATTTTTTTAATTGCCTCTTTTACGGACTCTGTTGATAATTCATTTAGATGATTAAAATGAGCCATAAATGCAAGATGTATTCCATTATCTGTTATCTTTCTAAAAACATCTAACATTTCTTGAGAATCAGAGTCTGTTAAGAATTTGTATGGCCAATAAGATAGGGCCTTTGTTCCAATTCTAATAGTTTTTAGATTTGGAAGTTTTGCATCAATTAAAGTATCAACATATTTTGAAAACATTTTTGCTTTCATTATCATAGGATCGCCACCTGTAAAAAGTACATCACTAATTTCTGGATGTTCAGTAAGATATTGTACAAGTTGTTCGCCTTCTTGCATTGCAAATTTCATTTCATCCATTCCAACAAATTGTGGCCATCTAAAACAAAAACTACAATATGCATGACAAGTTTGGCTTTGACTAGGGAAAAAGAGACAAGTTTCTTTGTATTTGTGTTGCATTCCATACAATTTAGTACCATTTTGTAAAGTTGGTACATTTAGTTCCATTTGTCCTGCTGGATGTGGATTAAGTTGTAAACGAATTTCATTTGCAATGGTTGCTATTTCTTTTTTATCAGAATTATTTTTTAATGCAGTTGCCATCTTTTGGAAATGTTCTGGTTTTAACATTCCTTTTTGTGGAAAAGTCAAAACAAATATTGGATCATTTGGAATATTGTTCCAATCAATTAATTGTTCAACAACGTAGTTGTTTGCTTTAAACGGTAAAACATTACCCACAACTTCCATTTCAAATTGGGTTTCTTCAGAAAGTTTTTGAATATGAGGAATTTGTCTAAAATTTGCTAATGTGTATGATTTTAGTGAAGGTGAATTATTCCAATCTGATTCTTGATAGGTCATTTGATAAAAAGTACATTTACCCTTGTTAAAGGTTACAAGTTTTTTGTGCGTAAAACTTTGAATTTTTTATTTATTTGTGAAAGATTTCATTAAATAATGAGAATATTTCTTAACGTATGTATTCAAGGATATGAATTTCATTAAAATGGTGATCAAATATGGTTGAAGAGGAACTGTCACAAATCTCTGTAGGGGAAATTGAAACTGTCTCACAATTAATTGCATCTTCTGAATCACTTCAACTAGCATTTTTTATAATGATTGTAGGAATTATTGGAATAGTTATTGGTTATAGAAAATTTTCATCTTGGGTTGGTTCAAAAAAATTCTATTATCAGAAACCACATTTTTCTAGATTTTTACGAAGAGCTGTTCTACCATTTTTTGCAATTGCGTTAATTACAGCAATTAACGTCCACGTACAAACAGGTGTCTTGTTAGGAGAAGACTTGACAATAGTTGGAGATGAAGATGTGTCAGTACATGAACAATTTGCAAAAATTCTCAATACTTTCAATATTTTAGTAATTGGTTATACCATATCACATCTAATTCCAATCAGTCTTACAAAACGTGATAAATCTATCTTAGAAAAAGAAGATTTTGATGCTTGGTTTGATCAAAGAGGATTCATTGATGATAAAGATGATCTTTTTCATAAATTATACAAATGGAATCCTCCAAAGATTACTCCAGAAGATATTGATGAAAATAAATTCCAAGAATTACTTAAGACAAAAGAAGGAATGTTGCAATTAGAACAATTTCGTACAACTAAAGGTAATCCAATTGGAGGATATGAAAAATTAATAGATAAACCATTTGAAGAATGGAAAAAATCAGAACGTACAAAATATGAAAAATATTATCAAAATTGCATTACAGGAAATAATCAATCAGGTAGAAAATTAAGACCGGGTGCAAAACCTGATGAAGTATATCCAATTGATGTATGGAGAGAAGAAAAAAGACTGAACGGTTATGAATCAATAATTCCTAGCTCTCGACCTGCTGGATATGCAAAAAAGAAAAGAGAAGGACTTCCAAAGTCTGCAAAACAAATCTTACCTGTAGGAATTTTCATTGCAACAGTTTTGGGTGTTGTTGCATGGTGGGGGGTTGACTTGTTTGTGATTGCTACAGCTACTGGTGGATTCTCTATTGGTTTAGGTTTAGCATTACAAGAAACTATGCAGAATTATTTTGCATACATTATGATTAGAAAGGACAAAATTGTTAATGAAGGAGATAGAGTACAACTAGATACAGGATATAATGGAAATGTACATAAAATTACACCTAGAGTCACGTATATTCAAGATGCATTGCATGAATCAATTGCAGTAATTCCAACAAGACAATTAGTTAATGCTCAAATAATTAATTATTCTAAAGAAAATAAATTAGTTCCAGCAGTTGTTAAAGTTGGAGTTTCTTATCTAAATAATCCTCGTCAAGTCGCTTCAATTTTAGTCAAAGTAGGAAAACGAGGAATGAATGAAATATTGGATGGGAAAGGTAGACATCTCATCAGACAGAAAAAATGTCCTTATCTCAAAGAAAATAAACCAAGTTGTGGGTGTGATAAAGAACTTCATGTAGAAGTTACGCAACCAGTAGTTAGATTTAATGACTTTAATGATTCTTCACTTGATTTTTCTATGTGGGTTTATGTTAGAGATTATGGTGCTCAATTCAAAACAAAAACTGATTTGAGAATGATAATGTATGAAGAGTTTAAGAAATATGATATTAGAATTCCATGGCCAATACGAACTGTCTATCAAGGAGACGAAAAGAGAGAATTTGAAGAAATTAGTCAATTAGATCCAGACAGAGAAAAAGTAATTGATGAATTTGGTCTTGGAGACATTGGACGGGGAGAAGGAGACGACTAGTTTTGTTTTTCTCAAAACTTAAGAATCCCATTAAATTACATTTTCTTGTTGAGTAATATTTCAGTTATTTCTGGTAAATCATCTGAAGATTTAGCAAGAAAATTATCAAAAAATATCAAAGCAAATTTAGTAAAATCATCAGTTATAGTTTTTCCGGATGGAGAAAGTAAGATTACGTTAAGTGGAAAAATATCAAAAAAAAAAGCAGTTGTTGTGCAATCAATTTATCCTCCTGTTGATTCAAATCTGATTCAAGCATTATCATTGATTTCAAAAGCTAAAGAAAATTCATCTGAAGTTATTGCAGTGATCCCCTACATGGGATATGCAAGACAAGATAGAGAATTTTTACCAGGAGAAATTGTTACAATGAAGGTTCTTGCAAAATTATTCAAAGGTGCTGGTGCATCAAAAATAATTGCAGTCGATATTCATAGTTTGACAGGATTCAAACACTTTACAATTAAAAGTAAAAATGTAACAGCAATCCCAGATTTAGTCAAATATTTAATGAAATTGAGCCTGAAAAATCCTCTGGTCGTATCCCCTGATCAAGGTGGAAAAGAAAGAGCACAAGAATTTGCACAAGAATTTGGTTTAGAGTTTATTGCATTACAGAAAAAAAGAGATCGAAAAACAGGTAAAGTACAAATCAAAACAAAAAATGCTACTGAAGTTATTGGTAGAGATTTAATTTTAGTTGATGATATGATTAGTACTGGTGGAAGTATAATTAATGCAACACAATTTCTTAAGAAGCAAAAATGCAAAAAAGTGTATGTCGCATGTACACATGCATTGTTGATGAATGATGCTGAGAAAAAGATTAGAAAGTCCGGAGTAACAAAAATTGTTAGTGCAAATACAATTCCTGGAAAAACATCAATAGTTGATGTTTCAAATACAATTGCAAAGGCAATAATATAATGCCAGAAAGTTTTTTTGTTTTATCTAAAGACAATCTAGAACTTGCAATAGATGAAGTAATTGCTATAGCAAAAATGTATGACAGATTTTCTAAGGTGAAAATTATTTCTAATTTAGTAATAATTCAATCAAAGACAAATTGGAGTGAAATATCAAATCGAGCATCATTTGTGAAAGTGTCAGGACAAATATTAAGAAAAATGTCAGGATTGTTTTTGGATGAAGCTAATTTTGAAATTCTTAAAAATGCAAAAACGTTTGTTTGTAGAATAATTAACTTATCATCAAATCAATTTAACATCCCAGAATTAGAAAATTCAATGGGAGATATGATATCAAAATTTTCTCATGTAAAAGTAAAGATGGAAAGTCCAGATATCACAGTATATCTAATTTTTACCAACAAAGAAAATTTTTTTGGATTTTCAAAGATGGTAAAACAAAAGATGAGACCAAAAAAGACAAAGACATATCCTCATGAATTAGATTGGAAATTGACTAGAGTCATGATTAATTTAATTGGAATTAAACAAGGAGAAACAATATGTGATCCATTTTGTGGTACAGGAACTACACTTTTGGAGGCTGAATCTATGGGAATTCATGCAATTGGGATGGATTTCGATGAAAAAATGTTCAACATTGCAAAAGAAAATCTTAAAAAAAATAAATTCAAATCTGAAATTTTTAATACTGATTTTCAAGAAATGTTAAAAATTCCTGAAAAATATGAGGGAATTGTTACTGATTTACCATATGGGTTAAATTCTAAAACTACTGAAAAACCTGAAAAAATTCTAAAGAGATTCATATCAAATCTACCAAAACGAAAGAAAATAGCAATAATGTACAAAAAAGAGTTCGGAGATAATCTAAAACTGAAAGGATTAAAAAAATATCAAATCTATAGGCATAAAAGCTTGACAAGGACAATTTTGATCAAATGAAGCTTGTATTTTTAGGAACATCAGCTGCACAGCCTACTGAAAGAAGATCATTGTCATGTATTTGTTTAGAAAGAGATGGTGAAATTCTAATGTTTGATGCAGGAGAATCAGCTCAAGTATCCTATATGAAATCAGGTTTAGGATGGAATAAAAAAATGAGAATTTTTGTTACACATCTTCATGGAGACCATTGTGTTGGAATTTTAGGATTATTACAAACAATGTCAATGCAAAAAAGAACTGAAACTTTAGAAATTTTTGGTCCTAGTGGTATTGAAGAATTCATTGCAGCCAACATCAAAGTGTTGAACTTTGGATTATCATTTCCTGTATTGATAAATGTAATAAATGAAGAAAAGATAATTGATAATGAAAGATTTGTAATACATACATGCAAAGCAAATCATTCAATTACAGCATTTTCGTATTTAATTAAAGAAAAAGATAAACCAGGAAGGTTCAATGTTGAAAAAGCAAAAGAGTTAGGCATACCTGAAGGTGAATTGTGGAATAAACTACAAAATGGAAATGAAGTTAATCATAATGGTTTAACAGTAAAACCTGAACAAGTTCTAGGAGAAAAACGTCCAGGTAAAAAAATAGGTATTTCAGGTGATACAATGCCAACTGAAAAATTAGAAGAATTTTTTGATGGATGTGATTATTTAGTGTTTGATTCTACGTTTTTAGATAAAGAAAAACAAAGAGCACAAGATACTTGTCATTCTACTGCAAAACAAGCTGCAATCTTAGGAAAAAATGCTAATGTAAAAAATTTAATCTTAACACATTTTTCAGCAAGATATAAAGATGAAACAGAACATTTGAGTGAAGCAAAAGAGATTCATGATTCAGTGATTACTGCACAAGATCTTTTAGAAATAGAAATTAAATGAAATGTTTGAATCAATAAAAGAAAAAATTAAAGATTTTAAGAAAATTGTTTTTGTAACTGGTGCTGGAATTTCTCAAGAAAGTGGAATCCCCACATTTAGAGGTAAAGATGGATTATGGAGAAATCATGATGCCATGAAATTAGCTTCAATTGATGCATTTTATGAAGATCCAAAATTAGTTTGGGAATGGTATAATGAAAGAAGGAGTAATATCTTTTCAGCCAGTCCAAATCATGGGCATTTAGCTATATCTGAATTAGAAAAATATGCCAATGTTACAATTTTAACTCAAAATATTGATGGTCTTCATCAAAAGGCAGGTAGTTCACAAGTATTGGAATTACATGGAAGTATTGTGAAAATAAAGTGTACAGTTTGTGAATTTCATGATGAAATAATGACTGAATTTTCTGATATTCCACCATTATGTAAATGTGGAAATATTCTTAGACCAGATGTTGTTTGGTTTGGAGAATCATTACCACAAAATATCTGGGAAAAAGCAATGTTTCTTGCAAGTAAATGTGATTTAATGGTAATTGCTGGAACATCACTTGTTGTATCTCCTGCAAATACGTTACCAATCTATGCTAAACAAAATAATGCAACATTAATTGAGATTAATCCTGAAGAAACTGAAATGTCATCAGAAATGGATTTGGTTTTAAGAAATACTAGTGTAAACACATTACCTAAATTTGTATCATTATTTAAAAAATTATGATTGTGAAAATATTCCATTGATTTTTGAATCAGTAGAATCTCCGGGATTAAATACTGATGATGTTACAGTACCATAATCTTCATGCTCAACAATCATATCTACATAATATGGTTGACCAGAAATATCATTTAGATTTGTTTCAAATATTGATGTAAAAAATATTCCAGAAAAAATTTCTTTTTGATCTGTTCTAATAATTACATTAACACTAGTTGTTTTTCCACTTGAATCAGAATATTGTAAAATAATGTCATCATTTGATTGTTGAATTGTAGATAACGATAATGTTTCATGAATTATTTGGGAATCATTGTGAATAATACTTTCAATAATAGGTTCTTCAATTTGTTCAGAATTAGTAGATAAATCAGTTAATTCTTCTACATTTGGATTATCAGTAAAAATATTTTGTATTGATTCAATAGGATTAAAATTAGAAATTTTTTCAGTAATTGTTTGCTGGGATGATTGTCTTACATCGGAAATTTCATTAGAAATATCATTACCTATGTCACTTATTTCATCAGTAATTGCATTACTTGTTTTATCTACTATTTTATCAATGGACTGATCAATTCTTTTTTCTACGGATTCAGATGCTATTGTACCAAAATTAGATACATCATCTTTCAAAGAATTTACTACAGTAGTAGAAGTGGATGGAAAAAGAACATCAATTTCATTAGAGAATACCATACCTCCCAAGATAACGATTCCTGCAATTATGCCTAATTTTATGAACATTTCTTAATAATTATAAAAAATGGATTTTAGATTCAAACTAAAAAAAATAATCTGATATGAGTGAATTTTCTTAGCTAGTTCTAATCTACAAAAACTATCCAATCAATTATGCTATCAATATCAGGTGAAGTCATAATTACTTGAATTGGACCTAATGGAGATTCTTCTGATTCTTCACAAATTGCTATTTCTTCAGCAAATGCTGCTTGTTTATTTAGATAAAACCAAGTTGAATCATTTTTCAAATTATTTTCAAGATTACGTCTATAGTTTTTTTGAGATCTTTTAGAATGAATTGTCTCATAAATTTTTTCAAAAGAAATTAAGTCCTTTGATTGTGCTTTAATGGAAAAATCTTCAATTGTTATTTTTGAATTAGGGAAAATGTTTGATATTGATTTTTTAATTTTTTCTGAATCTTCGGAAGGATTTATTGAGCAAAACATTTCTATTTTACATTTAATGTTTGGAATTTTCATTATATCCAGCTTTGAATTACGTTAAATCCAGATTCGATTAATTCATCTTTTGATAAACCAATGTTTGATATTGCATAATCTGATAATGCAATTGAATTACTTATTCCAACTCCTAATTCTCTATTGTCTCTTTCTTCAAAGTGTTCTTGTGTTTGAGGATCATCTGATCTTCCTCTTTTTTGCAAAAAATCAAACCTAGTTCCAGTTGATGCATGAATTGCTAAAAGTTTTACATTTCCAAATTTTTTAAGCACTTGGATCTCATCATTAGAACGTACCCCATCTACCAAAATTACATTTGAAGATGATGATTCAATTTCTGGTTTGATTAATTCAGCTATTGCACCAGGACCATTTTGTTCTCTAAGTTCAAGCATTAATTTTCCAAGATTTTCTCTAGTTGATTCTAAATTTCTTTTTTTTGCTTCTGCTCTAACTGCATTTCCCATATTTACAATATCATATCCTTTTGATTTTAATCCTTCAGCAATAGTTGATTTTCCTGCACCAGGCATTCCTGTTAGGCATACAATTAGTTTAGTCAATACATATCAAAAAAATTGCTCGTCTAAGAAGTTACCGGAAATTATTATAAAGATAGTTCAAAAATTGTTATAATGCGAACTTTTGTTGCAATTGAAATTTCAGATGATAATGTAATTTCTTCAATTGAAAAATTTCAAAAAACAATTGAAATTAATGCTAAACCAGTAAATTCAAGAAATTTACATTTTACATTACAATTTTTAGGTGAGATTACAGATGAAATATCACAAAAAATCATTCAAACTCTTCGTACAATAGAATTTTCAAGTTTTAATGTAAATTTGAAAGGAATTGGTGCATTTCCAAAGGCAAAATTTCCTAGAATAATTTGGATTGGTACAGATGAAGATGGAGGAAATGTGTTAATTAACTTGGCACAAAAAATTGAAAAATTGTTAAAACCATTAGGGTTTAGTTCAGATAAAATATTCAAACCCCATATCACAGTGTTTAGAATTAAAAAGAAGGTTGGAGACATTACAAAAGAATTGGAAAATAATAAAAATATGAATTTTGGAGTTCAAAAAATTACTAGTATAAAATTGAAAAAAAGTGAACTTACACCTAATGGACCTATTTATTCAGATTTAATGGAGATTGTTGCTATAAAATGAAACTAGTTATTTCTAAAGTTGCAAAAACAGTTGTACCATCAAAAACTATAGAAAAAGCAAAGAAAAGAATTTCTGAATTAGCATATAATTTAGTTGAAAAAGAAATTAAGAAATTTCCCGAAGTGATAGGTTTGGAGTTTGGGGGTTCTTTCGCAAAAGGGACATGGTTAGCAAAAGATGCAGATATAGATATTTTTGTCAGATTTAAAAAATCTATATCAGAACAAAAATTTGAAATAATTTCAAAAAAAATTGGTTTTGAGGCATTAAAAAAATATTCTCCATACGTTAGATATTCTGAACACCCATATGTTGAGGCTAAAATCAAAGATACCAAAGTCAATGTTGTACCATTTTATGATGTAAAACTTGGAGAATGGAAAAGTTCTGCAGATAGATCGCCATTTCATACAAGATTCATGAAAAAATCATTAACACCAAAAATGAGAAATGAAATTAGAATTTTAAAGACATTTCTAAAATCAAATGAGATCTATGGAGCAGAAATTGCAAAACAAGGATTTAGTGGATATGTTTCAGAAGTTTTAATTTTAAATTTCAAAAGTTTTGAAAATTTAATTAAATCTATTTCACAAATTAAAGAAAAGCAAATTATAGGTAAAACTTCAAAAGAGTTTGAAACATCAATAGTTATCATTGATCCAATTGATAGTAATAGAAATTTAGCTGCAGCAATTTCAAATGAAAATATTGGAAAATTCATTCTTACTTCTAGAGCATTTAAAGAAAAACCTAGATTGATTTTATTTGAAAATAAAAAATCCAAAATATCAAAAAAATATTGGGAAAATTTGTTAGTAGTAAAATTTGATTTTAAACAACGAAGTCCAGATATAATATGGGGACAAATTAAAAGAGCTACATCGTCACTAGTTACACAACTAGAATTGAATGGATTTACAGTACTAAGGAGTAAATCGCACACTGATCAAATAAAGGAAGCATATCTTTTGTTCTTTTTAGAATCTACAAAAATTAATCGTACATATTCAAAAAAAGGTCCAGAATTTTTTAGAGAAAATAGTTCTAAAAGTTTCATTTCTAAAAATCTAAAAAATACTGAATTAATGTGGATAGAATCTAGTGGGAAAGTTATTTCACTTGAAAAAAGAAAACATACAGAAGCTGTTAAATTTATGATAGATTTTTTGAAAAAGAATCTTCTAACAGGCATACCAAAAGGACTTTTAGATGATTTCAAACATGGTTTTGAGGTTTCTGTAGGAAGTAAAAATTTAAGCAAATCAATTAAAGAGGAAGCCAATGAGTTGATTTCAACAGATGGTACATTCCTTCATTTCAATTAAGAAATTCACTAATGAGCCTTATTCAAAAATACTAGGATATCCAAAAGCAACTAGTCGTCAAATAACTTCACGGATTAAAGAGTTAGAAAAATTAAAAATTAAATCTATTTCATTAATAGGTCCTACGACACTTGGAAAATTAGCAATTTTGGGTAAAGGGTATGTTGGAGTTGTTGTTCTTGCAAAAAAAGGTAACAAACAAGTTGCATTAAAAATTAGAAGAACGGATTCACAAAGAAAAGATATGAAAAATGAATCAGTGTTATTGAAATTAGTAAACACTATTGATGTAGGACCAAAAATATTTGATAATAGTAAAAATTTTCTAGTTATGGAATATCTTGAAGGAGAAAAAATTAGTGATTGGGTGGATTCGCTAAAAGGGATTGGTAGTACAAAAAAATTCAAATCAACCGTAAAAAAAATTCTTGAAGATTGTTATAGATTAGATAAATTAGGATTTGATCATGGAGAATTAAGTAATATTTCAAAACATGTGATTGTTGGAGAAATGAAATCTACCTTAATTGATTTTGAGAGTTCCAGTACAAAGAGAATTCCATCTAATGTAACATCAATTACTCAAGCATTTTTTATTGGTTCAGGAATTGCAAAAAAAGCTCAAAAAATTTATAAAAATCCATCAAAAGAAAAAATCATAGAAGCATTAAAACGATATAAAAAAGAAAAGACAGATGAGAATTTTGAAAATTTGTTAAAAATTCTGAAATTATAATGGGACCGGCAGGATTTGAACCTGCGACCACTAGTCCCCCAGACTAGTATCATACCAAGCTAGACGACGATCCCTTGTCACAGAGGCTCAAAATGAAATTATTAAATCGTCGTATTGAATAATAAATATATGAAAATTTGTAGTATTTGTAATAAAATTTCTGCAACAGGAGAAAATCATCTTGATTGTATCCAAAAAAGAAGTATTGAGTTAGAAAATACAGAATTTAAAAATAAAATTTCTGAAAATCTTAACCTCTCAAAAGATAATCAAGAGTTAGGAGTTGAAGTAAGAGCAATTCTTGAGCACCTTACAAAAGATAAAGATTCAGAAGAATAATCATAACCATTTTGATAATCTTTCTTTTTCAAATTCTTGCTTTTTAGAAAGATTGTTAGATGTTAATTCTGAAAGCTTTGTGGATGGTTTTGAATGTGAAAACATATCTACTTCAAGAATTGCAGCAGTGTCTTTTCCAGATTCAATAAAACATCCTCCTTTTCCATCAAACAATTCAATTTCTTTTTTTGATTGAATTTTTGAAATAATATTTTTGGCAACTATGATTCCTTCACCTTCAGCAAAAATTCCTGCCTTTGGAACTGCCAATTTTTCTCCAATTGCTAATACAGTTACATCACCAATTGCAAAAATATTTTCAAAAGAAGTTTTACATTCTCGATTTATTGGAATAAAACCAGGTTCTTTTGCCAAATCAGAATCATAAATTATTTTTGGTGCGATATGAGGAGGAATAGCTAAAAGGATATCAAAGTCAGCTTCACTATTTTCAAAAATTAATTTCTTTGATTTAACAGATTTTATTTTACATGAATCATGAAAAGTGATTTTATCAGAATTTACTAGTTCAAGAATTTTTTTACTTACGTCAGGACCTGCAGCTGGTAATGTTATTGGTGCTGGACTGTAAAAATCAATTTGTACAGAATCACGCACTCCGCGCTTTTTGAGCATAGAATCTATCAATAAACTAGCCTCAAATGGTGCAGGTGGGCATTTGTAAGGCATTCCCATAATAGATATTGCAATTTTTCCAGACTCTATATTCTCAAGTTTGTCACGAATTTCTAAGAGTTGTTCATGATCATATAGATTAAATCCATTTTCTACTAATCCGGGAATTTTTTGAGGTGCTAAAATTACACCTGTCGAAATGATTAAAAAATCGAATTTAATATTTTGAGAATCAGTTTTAATAATTTTATTTTGAGTGTTAACTTCCAAAATTTCATCTTTAATGAAATTAATTTCTTTTTTTGATAATTCATTTAATGAACCAATTGAGTTTTCAAAAGTTCTAGTCCCATTAATTATCCATAATTTTGCAAATCCTACCATAAACCAGTCTTTTTTGTCTATTACAGTGATTTTCACTTGTGATGATGATAGAGTGTTTCTTAATTCATTTGCACTTGAGAGTCCACCAAAACCTCCTCCTAAAATTACAACGTGAGGAATATTTGTCAACTTAAAGTTCTTGTGTAGTGGGTCTTATCAAAATTTCATTAACATTAACATGGGACGGAGATTCAACTGCATACAAGATTGCGTTTGCAATATCTTCGGCATGAAGTGCTTCCATCTTTTTTGTATTCTCAACAAATCCTTTCAATGATTCATCTGTAATTGTGTCATTAAGTTCTGTATCAACAACACCAGGCTCAATGCTTGTTACTCTAATGTTAGCTCGTGTACTGAATTCTTTTCTTAATCCCTCACTAAATGCAGCAATAGCAAATTTTGTTGCGCAATATACACTTCCAGAAGCGAATACAACTCGTCCAGCAACAGATGAAAGATTTACAATGTGACCTGATTTTTTTTCTTTCATATGAGTAATTACTGCTCCTGTAGAATACAATACGCCTTTAATATTCACATCAATCATTTTATCCCATTCATCTACTTTGAGACTCTTAAAGAAACTCAGAGGCATTAAACCTGCATTATTTACTAAAATATCAATAGAATTCCATTTTTCTAAAACTGCTTTTGCAAAATTCTCACATTCTGATCTTTGAGTTACATCTAATTTTTGGTAAAATACCTCTCCACCATTATCAGTAATTTTTTTTGCAAGTGCTTCTAATTTGTCTACTCTTCTAGCACCAATAGCAACTTTAGCTCCTGCATTTGATAGTGTCAAAGCAGTTGCATATCCTATACCACTGCTTGCACCAGTAATTATTGCAACTTTATCTTTAATCATTTAATCGCATTGAATTTTATCATCGTAAAAATGTTTATGCCAGCAATATTACTTTGGAAATAATAGTATTATCTTTATTAAATGAAAAATGGTAATCAAACTATGGAATCAGAAAAATGTGCTTATTGTGGAGATTTAACAGATATGCCTTTTCATTGTAATTATTGTAAGGATCCATTTTGTGCTGAACATAGATTACCTGAAGAACATAGATGTGTAAAGCTAACTCAAATTAGAGCAAAAAGATTTGGTGAGAAAAAAGTCATTCGAGATGGTGGAAAAAATAAATCAAATATTTTCAAAAGAATTTTTAAAAGATGAAAAACTAGTATGGACTCTTATCAGGAGAAATTTTTGCTCGTCTTCCTTGATAAACAAGAGCAAGTCCAAGTGCAAACATTACCATCGCAGTTAATGGAAAATTTTGTGGTGCAGGCAAAATAAACCAATAATATATTCCAAAACCAAAAGACACAACAGCTTGTGTCCATAATTTAATCCATTTTGGAGCTTTGATTAATCTACTTATCATTTCAACAACAAAAATTCCAATTACTGGATAAATTGTGTAAAACAAAAAATCAATTACATCGACACCTGTATGGGACATATAATATGAAAATAACAGGTATAATTTCTATCTAATCTTCCCAACGAACCTTTGTTGCAATATTTTTAGCAATTAATGCCTGTGCATTTTCATAGGGAATTGTAGCAATATCTTCAGTCTTAAATGGGCCATATTTTTCAAGGTCAGCGCCTACAATTTCATCCACTTCATTAAGAAACCTAATTACAACTTTTTTTGTTTTATGATTTTGGGCCAAGGATTCAAGAAATTTTGATTTTCCATTAATTGTTGCAGAAAGAATCATCTCTGTTCTCTCTCTTTGTTCATCTTGTGAATCTAAAATGAATTTTTCTTCATCTAAAAGATATCCAATTTCAAAATTAGGAGATTTAGAAATTTTGTCTAGTCTAATTTTTATTAATAATGATGTTAATTCAATTGTCATTTCAATTAGGGTATTTTTAATTTTATTTTCTACACCATCAAATTCTTGCTTTCTAAGATTTCCAATGAAATCAGAAAGATTTCTGTAAAAATTTGGATCAATTTCTAATAGTGACTCATCTTCTGTTTCTCGTAAAACCGTATGGTGTAATGAATTAATATTGATTTGATTTGGTTCTGACATTTCTTACCTAATCCTTAAATGCTGGATGTATTTGTGTTTGATTGAAGTACAAAAATTGCCCTATAAAGTTAGCCACGGTAAAGCAGTTCAAGTAACATACTCACCAGATGAAGTTTTCTCTAGAATTCAACATGAAGGAATTCAATTTATCGATCTTCAGTTCACTGGTTTAACTGGTCATTTTCATCACACTACAATTTCAGCCAATACTTTTACTCCCGAACAAATGAGAGATGGATTACCTAAACTAGATGGTTCATCAATTGTTGGTTTTACTTCTATTGATGATTCTGATTTACTTTTGAAACCAGATCCAAACACATTTGCAATAATTCCATGGATGACAGAAAATAAAACAGCTAGATTACTTTGTGATGTTTATTGGGGAGAAAATAGAGGAAGGTTATCAAGAGATCCTAGAGGAATTTCTCAAAAAGCTGAAGAATATATCAAAACCCAAGGATTTGATTTTAGTACATGGGGACCAGAAGTTGAATTCTTTGTTTTTGATAAAGTACATTGGGATGTTTTAACACCATACAAAGGACAATCATATTCAATTGAATCAAAAGAAGCTCCATGGAGTAATACAGGTGATGGGTATCCAATGGGATTACAAGAGGGATACTATCCAAGTACACCAGCAGATACTCTAACACCATATAGAAATGAGTGTGTAAATATTCTTGGTAAAAATTTTGGAATTTTATGTGATAATCATCATCACGAAGTTGCAACTGCAGGACAATGCGAAATCGATATCAAATATGATTACATGACAAATGCTGCAGACGCCGCTCAGTCTTACAAGTTTGTAATTAGAAATGTTGCACAAAAATATGGAAAAGTAGCTACAATGATGCCAAAACCAATTGCAATGGATTCAGGTTCTGGAATGCATGTTAATGTTAGTTTATGGAAAGGAATGGAAAACATGTTTTATGATCCAGATGATGAGATTGAACTAAGTCAAACTGGAAGATATTTTTGTGGTGGAATCATTAATCATTGTAAAGCATTATCTGCAATTTGTAATCCAACTACAAATTCATATCATAGATTAGTACCAGGATATGAAGCTCCTGCATATATTGCATGGAGTTCAGGAAATCGTTCAGCAGTTGTAAGAGTTCCAAAACATCTTACTGGAAAAGAGTATGCACATCTAAAAAGACTTGAATTTAGAGCACCTGATCCATCATCAAATCCATATCTTGTATTTGCAGCAGTTACAGCAGCAGGACTAGATGGTATCAAGAAGAAAATGGATCCAGGAGAACAAGTCAAAGAAGATATTTTCAAGATGACTAAATCAGACAGACTCAAAAAAGGAATTGGTGTTTTACCAAAAAGTCTTGGTGAAGCATTAGATGAATTAGAAAGTGACAGAAAATTCCTTACTCCAATTTATACAAATGATGTAATTAATAAAATTATAGAATTAGAAAGAAGGGATCAACGTGAAATTGCCATTAGACCCCATCCACATGAATTTTATCTATACTTTGATGTCTAAACTCTTCCAGTAAGCTGAAAGATAAAATGCAATGAAATTACCATTAAAGTAAATCCTACTCCAAGAAAAATTAGTCGATTTTTCTCAGATGTTGCTGCTTTGTATAACAAAATTCCGCCTGCAAGACCTGCAAACAAAACTAAAACTCCAATTATTACACTATCAAAACTTTGGTTTGTAATTAATGGGTAAAAGAATCCAGAAAGTAATGCAAAAAATGCAACTAGATACACGTACTTGAAACTAACTAAGATTTTGGATGATGGTAAATTCAATATTGTTCGTACATATAATAATCAAATAAACTTTTGAAAAAATTTTTTAAAATAATTTACATCATTCCGCCCATGTCAGGCATTCCACCCATTCCAGGCATTCCACCCATTCCAGGCATTCCACCCATTCCAGGTGGCATACCTCCTTCTCCACCACCAGGTGGTCCGCCTCCAGATTTTTGGGTAGCAATAACATCATCGATTCTAAGAATCATACATGCTGATTCAGCAGCAGCAGAAACAATTTGAAGTTTAACTGCAAGTGGTTCTATAATATCACTTGATTTCATATTTCCAATTTTTCCTTTCATAACATCAATTCCAGTCCATTTTTCTCCTTTTTGTTGTTTTGAGCGAAGAAGTGTTAGTGTGTCAATTGGATCCATTCCAGCATTTTCTGAAAGTGTTAATGGAATTGATTCTAAAGCATCTGCAAATTTTTCAGCTGCTAATTGTTCTCTTCCTTCTAGAGATTTTGCCCAACTTCTAAGTTTTGTTGCAGCGTATGTTTCAGGAGCTCCTCCACCTGCAACAATATCAGGTTTTTCCATTACATCTTTTACAACCATAAGTGCATCATGAACAGAACGTTCAACTTCATCTACAACTCTCTGTGAGCCGCCACGAAGAAGTAATGTAACAGATTTTGGATGTTTACATCCTTCAACAAATACCCATTTGTCTTCCTCAATTTTTCTTTCTTCAACAAGTTCTGCACTACCTAAATCTTTTTCAAATAGATCATCAAGGTTTGTAACAATTCTAGCACCTGTTGCTTTTGCAAGTTTTGTAAGATCGCTTTCTTTAATTCTTCTAACTGCAATGATTCCTGCTTTAGCCAAATAATGTTGTGCCATATCATCTAATCCTTTTTGACATAGAACTACATTTGCACCTGAACCAATAACTTTGTCAACCATAGTCTTTAGCATTCTATTTTCTTCATCAAGAAATGATTTTAGTTGTTGAGGATTTGAAATGTTAATTTTTGCATCAGTTTCAGTTTTACTAATTTCTAATGCAGTGTTAATTAATGCAATTTTAGCATCGTTAATTTTTCTAGGCATGCCTCCATGAACAATTTCCTTATCAAGAACTATTCCTTGAATAATCATTGAATCTTTAATGGAGCCTCCTGCCTTTTTTTCTACTTTAATATCATCAATATCAACATCGTAATTTTCTCCAGTTTTTTCTGCAGTAGCTAGAACTGAAGATACAATAATTTCTGCAAGTTGGTTAGAGTCTTTTCTTACAAGTTTAGTTTGCATTGAAGTTTTTGCAATTTTAGTTAGAATATTTTTGTCGCTTGGAGAAATTGTGTCTGCAATACTTTCAAGGAATTGTTTTGCCTTTTTTGCAGATTTTCTATATCCATCAACAATAATTGTTGGATGAACATCTTGATCAATTAATGCTTCAGCATGTTCAAGTAAAGCACCTGCCAATACAACTGCTGAAGTTGTTCCATCTCCAACCTCATTATCGGTAGTTTTGGAAATTTCAACAAGCATCTTTGCTGCTGGATGTTGAACATCAATTTCTTTTAGAATAGTTGCACCATCGTTTGTAATAGTAACATCACCTAGAGAATCTACTAGCATTTTATCCATGCCTCGTGGACCTAAACTGGTATGAACAATTTCTGAAACAATTTTGCATGCAGCAATATTATTTTTTTGAGCGTCTCGTCCTTTAGTCTCTGAACCGCCCTCTTTTAACAGAACAACAGGCATGTTGCCCTTTGAAGTTGCTTGTACACCCATAATTGCAAAAACTTCAGATTCCCCTTTTATACCTTCCAGATCAAGATTTGAAAATTTAATAAATTATCGGTGTTTTTAAATTGGGAAAATTCAGTTACAAAATATGGCAAAGTCACAAAATAAGGAATCTTATAATAAAATTTTTGCAAGTTTAAAAGATCATCACAAATGGTTTGAAAATTCAATTCCATTAATTGCAAGTGAAAATGTTCCCAGTCCAGCTGTTCGTGAAGCAATTATTTCTGATTTTGGTAATAGGTATGCAGAAGGATGGCCAGGTGAAAGAGTGTATGCTGGTTGTGTCTACATTGATGAAGTAGAATTTGAATGCATGAAATTAGCTAAAAAATTATACAAAGCAAAATTTGCAGATGTCAGACCAATTTCAGGAGTTGTTGCAAATTTAGCAGTATATTCTGCTTTTACAAATCCAGGAGATGTTATGTTAGCACCTTCTATTCCTGCTGGTGGACATATTTCACATGGTAAAAAAGAACATTCTGGAACTGCAGGTTTAGTTCATGGGTTAGAAATTGAGTTTTATCCATTTGATGCCCAAGAGATGACAATTGATGTTGAAAAAACAAAACAAAAAGTAAAGCAATTAAAAAAAGATAATCGTCTTCCAAAAATGGCCATGTTTGGTGGTTCACTATTCTTATTTCCTCATCCTGTCAAAGAACTATCAGATTTTCTAAAAAGTTATGATATGCATATCAATTATGATGCAGCTCATGTTGCAGGATTAATTGCTGGAGGAAAATTCCAAGATCCTCTTCGAGAAGGTGCTGATACAATGACTATGAGTACTCACAAAACATTGTTTGGGCCACAAGGTGGACTTGTTTTGGGTTCTAAAGAACATGAAGAAGTAATTAAAAAAGCAACATTCCCAGGTCTTACAAGTAGTCATCATATTCATCACATGGCAGGAAAAGCTGTCGCATTTGCAGAAGCTTTAGAATTTGGAAAAGATTATGCAGTTCAAGTAATTAAAAATGCAAAACTATTAGCTGATGCTTTGAGTGATGCAGGATTCAAAGTGTTAGGAGAAAGTAGAGGATTTACTCAATCACATCAAATTGCAGTTAATGTGTTAGATTATTCAGATGGTGGTAAAGTGGAAGCTGATTTGGAAAAAGCTAACATTATTGTAAACAGACAACTTATTCCAGGCGATATTAAGGCTGGAAGAAATTATTTCCATCCAGGAGGAATTAGATTAGGAGTTTCAGAAATTACAAGACTTGGAATGAAGAAAGTTGAAATGCAAGAAATTGCATCTTTCATAAAACAAGTTGTCATTGAGAAAAAAGATCCTAAAAAAATTCTTTCAAAAGTTAAAATATTGAGAAAAGATTATCAAAAAGTGAAATTCTGTTTTGATAATAAATTGGGTGCCTACGAATACGTAAAACTCAGATAATCTCTAAGAATAATCAGTAAGAAGTTGTTGGTCTCCTTTACTCTTACCAAATACTAATTCTATTTCATCTGAGAGAGCATAAATTCTTCCTTTTTGATATTCACCAACATCATATTTGTCAACAAGTCTTTTTGCAAGTTTTAGATATTTTTCTACAGAACCTCTAGTAATTGTGGCAATCAATTTGTGAGAACATGTACATGTCTGAATTAAAGGCATTCGCCGATATGATTTTCCACAAGCAGTGCATCTAAAACTTTGTCTTGCATATGCCCTAAGATTTCCCATTAAATCTGGTACGAGGTGTGTAGAAATTACATTTGAAACAATTTCGGATGTGTTTACTGCATCAATTAATTCAGCATTTCTAACTTGCATATCAAATTTGTCAAGCATTGAGCCTAGAGTTGAATAAGCACTACGAGATTTTGAGGTGGTTAAAGATGATGTTGGATGTGTATAGAAATAATCATAAAATTGTCTTTCAGTTTCAATTCTTGATTCAACAATTTCAATTGATTTCACCTCTGAGGCTTTAACATTTTGAAGAGTTGATTCAAAGAATTCTAGAGGATATAATTTTGTGACTTCAAGATTATGTGCTTGTGGTTGAGACTCATGTGGTAAAACTAGTGGTTGAACAAGTAGTGGTGCATCCATTAATCCACCAATTCTATCTGATAGAAATTGTCTTGAAAAATTAAGCAGGCTGTCCATTAATAGCATAATTGAATCTGCATCACCATCAGCATCTCTTCGTTTTGCAGAATGCCAATTTGGAGTTGCAAAACAAACATGAGTTTCAGTATATCCAATAATTCGTCCTACAATTCCAACTGAAGTGTGAGGAGCTAAACCAATTACTAAATGACCAAGAAGTTCATTGATATTTTTAACATTATAAAATGAAGATTTTCCATAAAATTTCTCTAACAGAGTATCAATGTATTTACAAGTTGAAACAAGATATTTTCCACTTTCATAAGGAATAATCACGTCCTGCATTCGAAGTTCAATAGTTTGATCTAAATTCTCAAGTGGTTTTCCATCAATGTCATGAGAATAACCTAATTCCTTTAGTTTTTCAATAGATGTTCCAATCCATGATGGTTTGAATTGAGTTAATGGAGAATTGGTTGCATCAAATCTAACAGTTCCATCTTTGAAGACTGTTAAACCAAAGTTTTGGCGAACAAGTCCCTTTTCAAGAGGTTCTGCTATTTTGTCTTGGCTGATAAGCTCTTTTACTCCTTTGAATGGTTCTTTGGCGCGTAATCCCATTTTTTCTTGAGCAGAAAGCAATTTTGATTTTAGCGGGAATTTTCTTTCAGAATATGATGGTGCTTTACGTTTACATTTTTCACAAAATGGCTCAGTTAGAGTATCTCTACAGTAAAAACATCTGTAAGTGATTGTTGTCTTGATACCACACTTTAAGCACTTTATTCCAATGGATGGTTCATCACACTGTTTACAATGCCTGTTGAATACTTTGGCAAAGAAATTTTCTTTTCTTAATGCTTTGAGAAGATCTCTGGTGGGACCTCCTTTATCACTAACAGGAAAAAGAACGTGTGTTGGAGGTTTCATTTGTCTTGGTGCTGCCTTTTCTGGTCTTCCTATCCTAACACCAATTGATGTTGAGAATTTATTTCTAATTTGAATACCTGATGATTCTGATAGAATTTTTGGGACTGATAAATCACTAATGGTTGGTTTTTTTCTAAATAATAAATTAAAGAAAATTTTTGCTTCTTGTTCTTCTAAAATTATGATATTATTTTCAATTTTGTGAGGAGTGCCCAGGTTTTCAAGGATTTTTTTAATTTCGATAGGATATTCGATTAATGTTTCATTTACTTTTCTAGGTTCTAAAAGTTGAATTAATTCTTGAGTGGATATCTTGTCCCAAAAATACAAGTACTGAGGATGAAATGGAATTTGAAAATCAAGTGATATTTTTAATGCTTCATTAATTGTAGGGATTTTTTCCAAGAATTGATTTAGATATTTTTTATCAGCCTCATTTTGTTGGATTTTTTGTTTTAGTTCTTCAATCCAATATTCTTCAACATATCCAGATGGTACAAGATGAGCGTTATTCTCAAGAAAATCTCCAAATGTAATTAGAATATCTCCCAGATGAAGGATTTTTTCAATTTCATTTTTAATTTCTAATCCATGTTTTACATCTCTAATTTTTACAACATTACCGTTTTCCAAACGAACTGTTGGAGTATCAATAGAGTCTACAAATGCAATAGTTGCTCCCTTTCCTGGAAGGTCAATTTTGATTTGGGTTCCAACTGCTATTGTATGATCTAGAATCTCAGCAATTACTGGATGAACTCCCACTGCTGCAAATCCTGTATTACATGCTCGACCATATCTTAACCGGAATCCACCTAATTTGTTAGGCATAGAAAGTACTGATCTACCAGTAATTACCTCACGCATTCTTTTTGCAGCAGCATCTTCCTGATTATCACCTGTTTGGACTGCTCCCTTGAGGTCATTGAGCCATTCCCAACCATCCAAATTATACAATTCAATTCTTTTGAGAAGTTTTTTGGATCTTCCAATTAAACCATCGTTGAGTACACGTAGAGCACCTCCTCTAACTCTATCAGTTTTGATACGAGTCATTCCTTTATGATTTACAACCTCATAGGGATCAGTATCTACACCATCAAGTTCTACAGGAAGATGAGAAATTACGTGTTCAATATCTTCATCTAAAATATGAAATTGAAAACTACTTGCTTCTCTTTCATAGATTCGTAATTCTTCAACAAATCTACCTGTCTCATCATCAAAAGAATTTGCTTGAAATTTTGCTAGTCCGACTGCTTTTCTTACATGATCAGCAATTAGCATTGTTACTGCTGATTCTGTTCCACCTGCTGAACGCATTGGACCTGCAATTGAAATTGAAAGGTAATCAGTTCCATCTTTATTTTTCTTAATCTTTACTTCACTAATTCCTTGAAGTGGTGCAATAGTAACTCCTTCAGTTACAATTGCCAATCCTACACGGACTGCTAAATCTAATTTATCTTCTAATGATGCATCTGGAAGAGCGTATTTTCCTAAAGCAAGTTCTTTTGAAAGCATTAGTGCAGAGAGTTCTTTTCCATGAATTTTTAGTAACTCTCTTAATGGATCAGCAATGTCAATATCGTGCATTTTTGCAACTCTATCTGCTAAATCAAATGCAATTTTAGGCTCAATTATGCCTGAAGAATCCAACAGGGTTGCTTTAGCAGCTGCTGCATTCTCAAAAATCCTAATTGTCTCAGATGAGAGATTTGAATAGTAATTTAGATAGTAATCAGGCATCTCAATATTTTTAATACGAAAAATTGCGTCGTTTTCAGACATAATGTAGTGATATTACTTGCTTCTTTGAATTGCTTTTGCTATTTCTTCAAGTTTTTTGATACTTCCACCTTTTTCAAGGAATGTACCAATTACTAGAGCATCAGCTCCTGCTTTAACCAAACTTTGAGCAGTTTTGACGTCTTTAATGCCTCCTCCTACTATTAGAAATCCATTAAATGTATGTCTAACAGTTTGAACCATCTCAGGAGTAACACTTGATTTTGCACCTGATCCTGCCTCTAGATATACAAACCTCATTCCAAGAAATTGTGCTGCTAATGCATATGCTGCAGCGATTTTTGGCTTTTCAAATGGAATTCCTCGAGCAGATCCTACAAACCATGCAGTTGTACCATCACCAATTACCAGATAAGCAGTTGGAAGTGGTTCTAAACCAAATTTTAGTACACTTGGAGCACCTAATGCTTGTGCCTGAGTGATAAAGTATGGATTCTCTGAATTCATCAATGAACTAAACAAAATTGCATCTGCATCAGGCACAACTCCTGTGACGTTACCTGGAAACAAGATAATTGGGATTTTGATGCCTTTTTTGATGCCTTTAACAACTTGAGCCATCTCCATTTGATCATTAGATGTAGAACCTCCAACTAGTATTGCAGAGGCACCAATCTTTTCAACATCTTTAGCAAGTTTGCTTGAAGCCTCTAAATTTGATACTTCTGAATCAATTAATACAAAGAGTAAAGCATTTTTCTTTTTTAATTCTAATTTTAGGAATGTTTCAACTTTGTTTCCAGTCATAAGAGACCTCAGTTTGTGTCTCTTTAAAGTTTAATTGGAATAGGTGTATACAGATCTGTATAGCTATGGCAGGGTCTGAAGAATCTAATTTTAACAATATTATTACTAAAATCATCAAAAAATCACTGTTTACAGAGCGACAAATTGAAATTATTTTAAATCAGAAGGATCTTCAAGAATCAAAGTTTTCCATTTCTAAAGGTGCGTATTATAGACAAGTTGGGCAATCTAGAGAGAAATTAATTGGATTATACTACTCTATCATACTTTTTCGTGGTTTAGGCATACTTTTGCCTGATGATATTGATGTGATATCCAAACTATCAGAACAAGTTAGTGTGATAAATGAGAGTGATATTTTTCCTGAAAGAGAAGATGAAGTGATAAATGTGATAGATAGGCTCGTTCGTCAGGCATGTAACATGTGATGGTTGTGATTACATCAAAGTAAGCCCAATTAGAATAATTGTGATGTATAGTGTGAGTATGTTAATCTAAAGTGTGAATTAATGTTGGTCTATCACGATAAATCACAACTCAAGCGTAATTATTGTGATGTTAGTTGAAATTCCTGATCCTGAAGTGATTTTAGGTGTGATTATTGCATTCTTGATAGGTTTAGCAGGATTATATGGTTACTACAAAGTAAAACCTTTCATTAAATCTAAAAATGAGATGACTGATGCTTCACAATCTGAGCGTTTAGAGTATTATGAAAGACAGTTAATTGATATGAAAATACGCCTAGATGCCATAGAAATACAAGGAATTGATCAAAAAGTAGAGGATCCTAATATGGAATTAAAACAATTTTTAGAAAAATTGGCAAAGAATGAGGTGCAAGAAAAATTACCTACACAAGAAGCTATAGAGCCTGAAGTTGTTGAAGAACAAGTAAGTTTTACACCTAAAGTTGTTGAAATTGGTTATTCTAGTCCTACAAATCATGTATTACATCTCATCACAAACAAAGCAATGACGTCACGTGACATCCAAATCACATTAAAAAAGAGTAGGGAGCATACATCTAGGTTAATGAAGAAATTATTTGATGAGGATTTGGTGCAAAGAAATACTGAAACTAAACCATACACCTATTCAATTACCGAGAAAGGAATCTCAAAGGTTGGAGATTCTCAAAGTCCCCCAACAATAATTCAATAAACTTTCAAAGTGTTTTTCTTGATTTTAGTGGTAATTCCTTCAAAAATACTCTAATTTTATTATTAATTATAAATTATTAATTTTAATAAATTATAAATATTATTAAATTATAATCATTACATGTCAGTACAAGAGAATGAAGTTTTAGTAAAAATAACATCTGCAGGTACAATTTCCATCCCAAAACAGTTTAGAAAGTTTATGGATGTACAAAAAGGGGAATATGTTAAATTAATTCTTGGAAAAGACAGATTGATTGTTAGAAAAATCATTATTTCATGATTTGTAATTATTGTTTTTGAGATATTTTTATGGTTTGATATGTCCATTCTCGCCCTGTTCTAGCTCTATCTACCCTACCTTTTGTGGAAAATCGTGACAA
>Ga0209992_10001328_pt1 | contig 26640 bp, 32 predicted proteins | sample 2SBtaG_2_FD_182564 | JGI IMG/M metagenome (GOLD analysis project Ga0209992, IMG submission 182564) | Deep subsurface microbial communities from Kolumbo volcano to uncover new lineages of life (NeLLi) - 2SBTROV12_ACTIVE470 metaG (SPAdes)... | ecosystem: Environmental > Aquatic > Marine >... | reverse complement strand
CACCTGCCGCTTGGACAGGTTCTCGTGCCAGGGCTGGAGCTGCCGCACGACGAAGGTGGACTCCAGCACGTCGAGGTAGCCACGCACGGTCTTGTCGGAGACGCCGAAGTTGCGCGCGAACGCCGACCCGTTCCAGGTCTGCCCGTGCCAGTGGCAGAGCATGGTCCAGAACCGACGCATGGTCGACTCGCCGAGGCCGATGCCGAGGCGAGGCAGGTCCCGCTCCAGGTAGGTCCGCACGAAGTCGCGCCGCCACCGCATGCTCGCCGCGTCGGTACGCGCCAGGAAAGACCGCGGGAAGCCTCCGCGGACCCAACGGGTCGCCCAGCTCTCCGCCCCGCACTCCTCGAGATCAAAGCCGTCCAGCTCGTGGAAGGCCACACGTCCGGCCAGGCTCTCCGAGCCCTGGCGGAGGAGCTCGGGACCGGCGCTGCCGAGGATCAGGAAGCGCGCCGGTGCCTCCGGCCGATCCGCCAGGACCCGCAGCAGGGGGAAGAGCTGCGGCACGTGCTGGACCTCATCGAGGACCACGAGTCCGGTCAGCGGCGCGAGCGCGAGCTTGGGTTCCTGGAGCCGTGCGCGGTCGTCGGGATCCTCCAGATCGAACCAGTGGTGATCATCGACCGCTTCGGCGAGTTGACGCGCGAGGGTCGTCTTGCCGACCTGACGAGCGCCGAGGATCGCCACGACCGGCGACTCGTCGAGGAGGTCCTGGATGTGGCGACGGTGGGTTGACCGCGAGAGCATGCCGTCACTATTACATGAAATCTCGGAGTTAAACTCCGATTTTTCCCGCTAAAACCAATGGACGAAGTCAGCAGGCATCCGGCCCTTCCCAAGCGCGACCGGCCTCACTATTGAGACGTTTGATTTCTCGTTTCGAGTAGTTTATCTTCACGATATGTCCATGACCGATGCCGATCTGAACGATGCCCTCACGGTCCTCGGTGAGCTGCTGCAGGACCAAGGCCAAGCGTACGAGATCGTCCTGATCGGGGGCGGGGCCCTCCTCCTGCAGCGTCTCCTCGACCGACCGACGAAGGACCTCGACATGGTCGCCAGGATCGAGGGCGACCGCTGGGTCGAGGCCGAGCCCCTTCCGGCGCCACTGCAGGCGGCCATCGGCGACGTCGCCGCCGCGCTCGACCTGCCCGACAAGTGGCTCAACGCGCGACCCACGCTGCTCATCCGCTTCGGGCTGCCCGAGGGCTTCGGGGAGCGGACGACCCGTAGGATCTGGGGGAGCCTCCACGTCCACCTGGCGGCGCGGGTCGACCAGGTTGCGCTGAAGCTCTACGCCGCGGTCGACCAGGGGCCGACCAGTCGTCACTTCGCGGATCTGCGCAAGCTGCAGCCCACCCCGGAGGAGTTGCTCCGGAGCGCCCGCTGGTGCCGCACCCACGATCCCTCCGACGGCTTCCGGCAGGTGTTGCGGCAGGCGCTCTCGGCGCTGGGGCTGGAGGTGGACGATGTCTAGGGAGCACCTGGTCTCGCAGGCCACGGATCTCGCCTGGAGCCTCTGGACGGAGCTCGGCGTGCCAGGCGTGGTGCGCCGCCACAGGGGCGTAGCCATCGATCCGGAGCCGCTGATCGTGGCCAGCCCGAGACTGGCTGCCCACGATCCCCGCCTGCTCGGTCTGGTCTACAGCTGGTGCGCCGACAACGAGCAACGGATCTCAGCCAGCCGGCTCCGGGGCCTCGCCGCGCTGGCGCCTTCGTCGGCCCAGGAGGCTCTCGCCGCGATGGTGGCCACCTTGCGTCAGGATCAGGGAGTCCGGTGGTCGGTCGCCTCCCCAGGCGAGCCATGGGCCGCTCCACCCGAGAAGCGACCCACGCGAGTGGACGTGTCGCGTCCCCCCTTGCTGCGCCTCCGACTCCGCGCCCTGGCTGGGGTCGGTGCTCGCGCCGACGTGCTCGCCGAGCTGCTTGGTCGCGCGGACCAGTGGGTCCGCGCTTCGGACCTCCAGGACGAGGGCTACTCGAAGCGCAACGTCGCCAGGATCCTCTCCGAGCTCACCGAGGCAGGCCTGGTCGAGATGCGGGTCCAGGGGAAGACCCACCTGATCCGACTGCCGCGCACGACCGCGATCGGTGAGCTGGTCGGCGCCACCGACCTGGCGTTCCCGCGCTGGCGGCCCATCTTGGCGGTCGTCCTGACAGTGATCGACCTTGCCGACCTGTCCGATCGCCCGGCCGCAACAAGGCGCGTAGAGGCCCACAAGGCCGCAGAACGCCTCCGGCCCGCGGCCCGCGAGATCGAGCTCGCGTCGCCTCCTTCCACGCGCGGCAACCCCGACGCATGGGACGAGGTCCTGACCTGGGCCGCAGACCAGACCTCAGCGCTAGCGACAGGCGACTCTCTGGCCCTGGCGTAACGACGCGCTGTGCCCCTCGGTGCACCCTGCCGACGCTGGCCAGGCAAACAACCAACCGCGATCACTCGGCCTACAGATCGTTCCGATCAAGGTTGCATTCGGCAGTGGGGGGGGGCGCAAGTAAGCGGGATCGCGTGGGTGGGCGGGATCTCGCGGTGATGGAGTCGTGGGGAGTCTGCTGGAGTCGTGGGTAGGCGGGGCTGGTGTGTCCTCGGTGTGTCCAGCTCGCGGCCTTGTCACCGCCCAGCCCTGGCTGTACACTGTAATCATTCTGCGGAGATTTCATACATGCTCCTCGCCCTCGAGCCCGGCACGGTCTACCGGACGCGGCACTTCGCTCGGTGGGACAGCAACCCGACCCGTGTGGTGCGTCGCCTCGTCCAAGCCCAGCGACTCCGCCACCTCCGCCACGGCCTCTACTACTGCCCGAGGCGTTCGAAGTTCGGCGACGTGCCTCCCAGCGACTCCGCTCTGCTGGATGCCTTCCTCGACGGCACCCCCTACGTCTTGACAGGGCCCGAGCACTGGAACGCGCTCCAGCTCGGAACCACGGCCATGCACGCCACGCCGCTCGTGTACAACACCAAGGTCAGCGGCACGCACCTCCTGGGCGACCGCAGGTTTCGTCTCCGCCGGGCGGCGTTCCCTGTCGAGCCAACCCCAGAGTGGTACGTCGTCGACCTGCTGAGGAATCTACAGTCGGTCGGGGGCGATCCGGCGGAGGTCACCGAGCGGCTGCGGGAGCGGGTCTCGGACGGGCTCTTCGATCCCACGGCGCTCTGGGAAGCCGCACGCGCCTACGGCCGCAAGGCCGAACAGGCCGTCGTGCGGCGGGCGCTGCGGTGAGCTTCGTCCATCACGACGAGGCCTGGGAGGATCTCCTGGCCATCGTGGCTGCGCAGCACCCGGGAATCAACGTCGCACTGATCGAGAAGGACTACTGGGTCGTCCACACGCTCTGGGCCATCCAGCAGGCTGGCTTCGAGATCTGGTTCAAGGGGGGAACGTCGCTCTCGAAGGGCTTCGGCCTCATCCAGCGCTTCTCCGAGGACATCGACGCCAGGCTCGGAGCCGGCTCGACAGGGCTGACCGAGCCTACGCACTCCCTCGGCAACAAGCGACGAGGGCCTCCGGCAAGGGAGGCCTGGTTCGAGGCCGTGACCAGGAGGCTGTCCACCTCCATCCCGGACTGCGCGGTGGGGCAGGTGGCGTTGAGCGACGAGCTCGTGCGCGGCGCCAAGCTTCGGGTTGCCTACCCCGGTCGACATCTCGGGGGGCTCCATGCATCGATGGTCCGGGACGTCAAGCTCGAGATCGGCTGGGCACGCGTCGAGCCGGGTGTCCGGGTCGACATCTCGTCCTGGGTCCACGACCACCTGGCGGAGGCCAGCCTCCTGGAGGGCTTCACCGACAACCGCCCCGAGGCGGTGCACTGCATGCACCCTCTGGTCACCTGCATCGAGAAGCTCGACGCGATCCGCAAGAAGTTCGCGCGACACCACCTCGCGGCGTCGACCATCGCGCGGCACTACGAAGACTGCGGGTGGATCGTGCGGCGCCAGCATGAGCTCCCCGCCCTGAGCTCGACCCTGGCCGAGCTGGTCCGCCACATGGAGGTGACGCCGGAGCGGAAGCGGCTCCCTGCTGCCGGTGATGTCTGCCTCAACCCCGACGGCGGAGCCCGCTGGTCCCAGGTCCGCGAGGCGCTCGACGCCATCGAGCCCATGTTCTGGGGCGAGCGCATCCCTCTCGACGAGCTCGCGAGCGAGCTCAGGGACTTCGTCCGCGGCATCGCTCCGGCTACGCCTTGAGCGTGTGTCTCCGGTGTGTCCTGCCGTCCGAGGCCCCCCGAACAACCAACTGCGATCACTCGGCCTACAAGTCGTTCCGATCAAAGTTGCATTCGGTGCCGCGAGGGGCGCAAGGGGTTGAGATCACGTATGTACCTGGAACTGCGTGCTCAGCAGTGCGCTGTAGTGCTCTCCAGTCTCCTGCATGCTCACCTCGTGCACCCTCGGTGCCCCCAAGCCTTCAAGGTGTTCCCGAGAGCTGCGTCACACCCTCGGCCAAGGCCACGTTCACGCTTGCGTAGGCCGGCTCGACCCAGGACTCGTCCCAGAACCAGACGCCGATGCCGCGGTACTCCTCGTGCTGGGTGACCTTGGTGCCGCCTTCGACGGCCTCGAACAGGTATTGGTGGTCGAAGGTCAGCACGCCGGGGATGCCCTCGGTCTGGTTCAGCTCACGGTTGGGCTCGACGCGCCGGACCTTGGCCTTCAGCTCGTACTGGCGCCCGCTCGGCTCGCGCAGCTGGTAGACCATCTCCTGGCCGACCTCCAGGGTTCCCGCGGTGGCTTCGACCAACACGGGATTCCACGCCGGGTACCGTTCGGCGTCGACCAGCACGGCCCAGAGCGCCTCGGGGGTGGCGTCGACCACCAGCTCGGTGTGCACGGACTTGTGGCTCAGCAGCGAGGCCACCACCAGGCCGGCGAGGAGCACCACCACACCCACCATCACCTTGATCGCCATGCGACCCTCCGTGCGGTCGGTCACAGGTACCGTCCGAAGTAGTCGGTGATGAGGCCGGGGTGGGTCACGAGGGTGGGGACTGGAATGGCCCCCACATGCGGCAGGAAGGACGTGGTGTCCAGGTCGATGCCGGTCCGCTCCAGGTTGACCTTGCTGGCTCCCCGACTCAAGAACCCGGGAATGCCCAGGCCCTTGACGAAGTCCGGGTACAGCAGGGGCTGGATCGCCATCATCGCCTTGATGTTGGCGTACTTGCCGAGCCCGTCCTCGGCGCCGAAGGCGTAGGTCGACGAGGCGGCCCCCATGCAGATGCTCAACAAGCCAATGCGGCTGTCCTTCAGCTCCGGATGCGCGGCGACGAGGCGACGAAGTCGACGGCAGCCAGCACATCCTTCGCTTCCTCGGGGCCCCACGACACCCAGGGGCAGGTCCCGGCGTCGCCCTCGCCGTGGTTGCGGAAGTCGTACATCAGCACCGAGTAGCCGTGGTCGACCAGGTTCTTGGCATGTTGCAGGAAGGCGATGTCCGCCTTCCACATCTTGATCATGCCTTTGCCCGCTGGCCTGAAGCCGGCGCGGCTGCTCTGGACCCCGAAGTGGGACTGGACGATGACCTTGTCCGTGCCGCCCTTGATCAGCCACCCGCGCAAGGTCACACCGTCGCTGGCGACGATCTCGACGTCCTCGTCGTCCAGATCGAAGTCCTCGGGCCGGTTGAACACGGGCGAGCTGCCCGGCTTGATCATCATGTCGGAGATGCGATCTGCGAACATCGTCGTCTCTCAGTCTCGGGTTGGGGATGTCTGGGTCGACGGCGTGGGGAGCCGGACGGCGTGGTCGATGGAGCCGAGGTGGCCCAGGCGCAGCGGGGCGCAAGTGGGCGAGATCACGTAGGTGGCTGGAACTGCAGTAGCTGTAGTCGGCTGCAGTGCGTTCCAGTCTGGTGCAGTCGTGGGCTGGTGCCCCCACATGCCCCCAGTTTCACCGCTGGCTACAGGTCCCCACGAGCGTCCACGGAGAACCCTCGTGCCCGAGCTGTCCCGCTTCCTCGGCATCGTCATCCGGATGTACTACCGCGACCACGAGCCCGCCCACTTCCATGCGGCCTACGGCGACTACGAGGTCAAGGTGCATCTCGAGGACGGCATGGTCGAGGGCCGCTTCCCGCGCCGAGCGCTCCGCCTGGTGCTGGAGTGGTACGAGATCCACAGGGGCGAACTCGTGGCAAACTGGGACCGCGCACGGCAGCTCGAGCCGCTCGTGTCCATCGCGCCTCTGGAGTGACCATGATCCCCCACGTGACCGACGCACGACACCTCGGCGATCACCGTGTCTGGCTCCGGTTCGACGACGGGACCGAGGGAGAGCTCGACCTGTCCGAGGAGCTGCTGGGTGGCGTCTTCCAGCCGCTCCGGGATCCTGCCTACTTCGCGAACTTCTCGATCGAGGGCTGGACGCTGTGCTGGCCCAACGGCGCCGACTTCGCACCGGAGTTCCTGTACGAGCGGGCGCGGGCCAGCCGCGCGGCTTAGCCAGGCACCCCGACGTCTCAGGCACAAGCAGGAGGAGCATCGTGCGTCGCTGTGGGCTGCCCGCCTCGACCGAAGCCTCGAAGCTCAGAGACCAGGCAGCCGAGTTGCTCGACCGCGCGAGCTCCGACCCCGCCTTCGTGGAGCGGGCCAACCAGCAACACCGCCGCAAGCGTGGCCGCAACGAGCGGTGCTGGTGCGGCAGCGGCAAGAAGTACAAGCGCTGCCACTGGGACCGGGACCGTGACGCCGGCGGTACCGGCCGCCTGCCCGCGATGTCCGATCACCTCCAACGCCTCTGCGACGAGGTCGTGCCACGGCCCGACGCCACCGATCTCGAGGCCTACCGAAGGATCCTCAAGCTGGCCAGCCTCGCGTGGAACCGGAGCCGCATGCCACGACAACGTCGGCGGGAGGACCTGAGGGAGCTGCTGGGAGACGGGGCCGTCGGCGAAGACCGCGACGCACTGGTTGGGTTGATCGAACACCTCACCGCCGTGGCCGAGGAAGTGGCGCCCGACGATCCCCGCCTCGTCGTCGAAGCCAGGTTGATCGACCGGGGCGTGGGCTTCCAGATCCTCGCCAGCTACACCCGCCCGGGCTGAGGCGGGCCATCTCTGGCTCTCCGCAGTGGATGGCTGGCCGCGGTGCCCCCCAGGTGCCCCCGGTTTGTTTCAGCAGGCTGGCATGACCACAGTGATTCCAGTCAGTTACAGATCCTCTCGATTGTAGTTGCATTCGGCAGTGGGCGGGGCGTAAGGGTTTGAGATCGCGTGGGCGGGCGGGATCTGGAGCGAGTGGAGTCTGGTGCAGTCGTGGGGAGTGGGGGCTGGTGTGTCCTCGGTGTGTCCCAGGCACCCAGGTCTGCTCGGGACCGTCGCCCCGTCGAGGGGGCAGGAAGACGAACGGCGGCGTGCGTCTCCTCGACCGAAAAGCACACCGCCGTTATTATCTCGTCGAGCAATGTACGAGCACGTTCTCCAGGAGGGGTGATGCGCACGACCGGCCACTACGAGCGCACCAGCGTGGCTGGCGAGGAGGTCGCGGCCTTCGTCCCCGCGCCGCTGCCACCCCGGGATCCGCCTCTCGACCTGGAGACCAGCCTGCGCGAGCGCCTCCACACCGCCGAGGCTGCCCTCGCCCGCCTGGAGCTGGCTGGAGCCATGGTCCCGTCGCTGGACTGGTTCATCTACGCCTTCGTCCGCAAGGAGGCGGTGCTCTCCTCGCAGATCGAGGGCACCCAGGCCTCTCTGGTCGATCTACTGGCGTTCGAGGCCGAGGAGGAGGGCTCCGACCCCGACGCCGACGTCGAGGAGGTCTGCAACTACCTCGACGCGGTCGGGCACGCGCGGACCGAGCTGGCGAGTCCGACGGGGTTGCCGCTCTCGATCCGCTTGCTCGGCGAGACCCATCGGCGCTTGCTCTCCGGAGTGCGCGGGGGGACCAAGCAGCCCGGTGAGCTTCGCCGCAGCCAGAACTGGGTGGGCGGCTCGCGGCCGGGCAACGCGTCCTTCGTTCCGCCGCCGCCCCATCTCGTGGCTCCCCTGTTGTCCGACCTCGAGCGCTACATCCACCACGACGACGGGCTCCCGCCGCTGGTCCGGGCCGGACTGGTGCACGTCCAGTTCGAGACCATCCACCCGTACCTGGACGGCAACGGCCGGATTGGCCGTCTCCTGGTGGCCCTGCTCCTGGAGCACTGGGGCCTGCTCTCCCGACCCCTGCTCTACCTGAGCCTCTTCTTCAAGCGGCACCGCTTCGAGTATTACCGCCGCCTCGACGGTGTACGGACGACGGGCGACTGGGAGGGGTGGCTGGACTTCTTCCTCGACGGCGTCGGCACCGTCTCGGAGGAAGCCGTGGGCAGCGCCAAGGAGCTGCACGCGCTGGTGACGGCCGACGGCGATCGTCTGCTGGAGCACGCCCAGGCCACGGTGACGGCGCTGCGCCTGTTCAAGGCGCTCCCCAAGCGCCCGATCCTGACCGTGGGGGCTGCGATGGCTATGCTGGAGACCAGCCGACCCACCGCTGCACGGGCGATGGACGCCCTCGTGGCGGCCGGGATCCTCGAGGAGACCACTGGCCGCAAGCGGGACCGCACCTTCGCCTACAGCCGGTACCTTGACCACCTCAAGGTCGGGACCGAGCTCGACGTGGGCTGAAGGCACCGGGCCGCCCGTGTGTCCTCGGTGTGTCCCTTCAACGACGCTGGATCGAACAACCAACTGCGATCACTTGGTTCACAAGTCGTTCCGATCAAAGTTGCATTCGGCAGTGGGTGGGGCGCAAGTGCGTGGAATCGCGTGGTTGGGCGGTTCTCGGAGAGCGTGGAGTCGTAGGGAGTGGCGCGTAGTCGTAGGCAGTCGGGCTCTGGTGCACCCTCGGTGCGCCCTCCGATCAGAGCCGCTCCACGTCGGTCTGGAGGGCGCCGATCGGCACCGCGTGCATGCCCTCGCCGAGGGGGAAGGAAGCGTCTCCTGCATGCACGACCTCCAGCCGTTCGAGCTTCAGGTCTCGCATCGCGATGGACATCGAGCGAGTCCTGCGGGGCGCCGAAGTGCGCTTGAACTCGAAGCCCCGGCGCACGTTGCCACGCACCACCAACAGGTCCAACTCGGCGCCCCCGTGGGTGGCCCAGAAGAAGCACTCACGGGGGTCGGCGCCGAGGAGCCGGACCACCTGGCCCATGGCGAAGCCCTCCCAGCTCGCGCCGAGCTTCGGGTGGGCGAGCAGATCATGTTCGGAGCCAAGTCCCAACAGCACGTGGAGCAGCCCGCTGTCCCGCACGTAGACCTTGGGCGCCTTCACCTGCCGCTTGGACAGGTTCTCGTGCCAGGGCTGGAGCTGCCGGACGACGAAGGTGGACTCCAGCACGTCGAGGTAGCCGCGCACGGTCTTGTCGGAGACGCCGAAGTTGCGCGCGAACGCCGACCCGTTCCAGGTCTGCCCGTGCCAGTGGCAGAGCATGGTCCAGAAGCGACGCAGGGTCGGCTCGCCCAGGCCGATGCCGAGTCGAGGCAGGTCCCGCTCCAGGTAGGTCCGCACGAAGTCGCGCCGCCACCGCATGCTCGCCGCGTCGCTACGCGCCAGGAAGGAACGCGGGAAGCCTCCGCGGACCCAACGGGGCACCCACGTCTCCGCCCCGCACTCCTCGAGATCGAAGCCGTCGAGCTCGTGGAAGGCCACGCGTCCGGCCAGGCTCTCGGAGCCCTGGCGGAGGAGCTCGGGACCGGCGCTGCCGAGGATCAGGAAGCGCGCCGGTGCCCCCGGCCGATCCGCGAGGACCCGCAGTAGCGGGAAGAGCTCCGGCACGTGCTGGACCTCATCGAGGACCACGAGTCCGGTCAGCGGTGCGAGCGCGAGCTTGGGTTCCTGGAGCCGCGCGCGGTCGTCCGGATCCTCCAGATCGAACCAGTGGTGATCATCGACCGCCTCGGCGAGCCGACGCGCGAGGGTCGTCTTGCCGACCTGGCGAGCGCCGAGGATCGCCACGACCGGCGACTCGTCGAGGAGGTCCTGGATGTGGCGACGGTGGGTTGACCGCGAGAGCATGCGCCATCATGGCATGAAATCTCGGAGTTAATCTCCGACTTTTCCCGCTAATGCTAGTTGATGAAGTCAGCAGGCATCCGGCAGTGCGCCTCGGGAGCGCCTCCGGTGGCGAGCGCCATGGCCAGGACTGGACGTATCGTGCTTGAATTGCTCGGAATTCACAGGTCGTTCCGATCAAAGTTGCAATTCAACAAGTTGCAGCTCCGCTCACACCGCGACACCTCCCACCGCCTCCGCAGCGTCTTCGGCAGGTCCCAGATCGCCGCCAGCGGCGCCCAGTCGAACACCGTCGCGACCGGCTCCAGGAAGTAGCAGAGCCGGATGTTGCCCTGGGGATCGAAGGCCAGGTCCGAGTGCCCCGCCTTGCAGGTCAGCCCGTTGAACTCGCCGGGGGCCCGGTAGTAGCCCTTGAACGACTGGAGCTGGCCCACGGAGTTGCAGACCGGCCCTCCCCGAAAGCGCTCCCGGGTCAACAGGTCCAGGGCGTCGTTGATCGCCGTGAGATCACGGGGCCACAGGGGCGAGGCCTTGTACCAGTGCTTGTCGTAGACGATGGCGTTGCCAAACGTCTGGTAGAGGGGGTGCACGACGAGCTGGGCGTTGCGACGCTTCACCAGATCCAGCAGCTGGGGGATCTCCGGCGCCGAGTTCTCGTTGAGGATGCAGGAGATCACCACCCGCGGCGACGCGTGCTGGTCCAGCAGGTCCCAGGCGTCCAGACACTTCTGGCGGCTACCCTCCCGGCCCCGGGAGAAGTCCACGGTCTCCGCCGAGAAGCCGTCCATCGAGATGTAGGCGATGGAGACCCCGGCGTCGGCGACCTCGGCCGCCCGCTTCTCGGTCAGCAACCAGGCGTTGGTGTTGAAGGTGACGGTGTTGCCCAGCTTCACGGCGTGGCCCATGAGCTGGCCCAGGTCCTTGCGGAGCAACGGCTCCCCACCGACAAAGTTCACGCTCGCAGGCCCGATCCACTCCGCCAGCCGATCCAGAGTCTCGATCCAGACCTGGCCCGGCAGGTCCGTCGCGTCGTTCTTCCAGATGTCGCAGTGCAAGCACGGCAGGAAGCACCGGTCGGTCACCGAGAGGTGGATCTGGCCCGGCAGGCCCGGGGCCCGGCGGAGCTTTGCCCGGTCCAAGGACCGGTCGATCAAGGGCACGCTGACCGCCATCAGGCAGCATCCGTCGCCGACGGGGGCGGCCCGTGGTGATCCCGCTCCCAGGCAGCGTGGGCGGCGATCTCCGGGGCCTCGACGTCGGTGTAGTTGCTGGACCGGGGGATGAAGCAGGTCTGACAGAGGGCACTCATGCCGTAGTCACCGACCGCGACCCGCTGGCGCCGCGCGGCCATGTCCGCCCCCCACCACAGGTCGCTGAAGCGATGCTCCGCCAGGTTGCCCAGGCTGTTCTCCAACAGGTTGTCCCGGGTGCAGGCCGTGACCTCGCCATTCCAGCCGACCACGGGGGACTTCCAGTAGCCGGAGCAGGGCGCTGGATTGGCGGCCTCGACCACCTCGGGGGCCTTTTCCTGGCGGGCGACCGACAGCCCGAGCTCGGCCATCAGCTCCCGGAAGACCCGGTTCTGCCGCGCCTGTTCCGCAGGCGTGGGGCAGTCGAGCTGGCGGAAGAACACGATCGCGTCCTCGCCCTGGGGCACGTTCTGCGCAGCGGCCCGGGCCTCGAGCCCCGCCCGCCGACACGCGGCCAGCCACCGATCCCGAAACCGCTCCGCCTCGTGGCGGTTCTTGTCGCTGACGATGTACTGGAACACCGGGCGCGGCCAACGGGCGCCCAACCGGCCCTTCTCGGCGATGAACCGGGCGACGTTGGCCTCGACCCGGTCGAAGCGGTCCATGCCCTTGATCACCCGGTAGGTCTCGCGGCTTGCCGCATCCAGGGAGAAGTGCAGCACCTGTCGCACCGGCGCCTGGTTGAGCAGCACCCGAGCGTTGCGCAGGTCCAGGTGGGTGGCGTTGCTGTGGAGCTCGATCTGGCCAAACACCGGCCGGTCGTGGTTCGCGCGGATCGCGGCCTGGTACATCTCGCGGAAGTACGGGTGGATGAGCGGCTCTCCGAGCCAGAACAGGATCAGGGCGTCGAACCAGGCCCCCACCTGGACCAGATCATCGAACAGGCCGGTCACCAGGTCCGGGTCGATGTAGCCGACCTGTTGGTGGTGGGGATGCCCCTGCTCGGACACCGAGCAGTGCACACAGGCCAGGGAGCACTTGTTGGTGGTCTCGACCACCAGGTAGCTCCCGGCCATCCGCGGAGGGGGCGGGGTCCAGGCCACGTGTCAGTCTACCCGGCGACGACGCGGTTGCGCCCGCCTCGCTTGCCCGCCAGCAGTGCCGCGTCGGCTGCGCCCACCAGGTCGGCCAGGGTGCGCTCCCGCGTCGGCACGAGGGCGGCCACGCCCACCGTCACCGTGAGCAGGGCGGCATCGCTGGCCCCCGGGTTCGGCAGTCCCAGGGCCTCGACATCGCGGTGCAGTCGCTGGGCGACGACCACTGCGGCGGACAGATCGCTGTCCGGCAGGATGGCCGCGAACTCCTCGCCCCCGTAGCGGGCGACCACGTCGGACGCCCGGACACACGCCCCGTGGATGGCTCCTGCCACATGGCGCAGAGCCCCGTCCCCCTGGAGGTGCCCGAAGCGGTCGTTGTAGGCCTTGAAGTGATCCACGTCGATCATCAAGAGGGCGAGGGGCAGCTTCGAGCGCAGTCCCCGGCGCCACTCCAGGGCGGCGATGCGCTCGAACTCCGCCCGATTGGGCACCTGGGTCAGGCCGTCGATGCGGGCCTCGCGACGCAGAGCGCCGAGCTTGCGGCTGTAGGCCAGGTGCACCTGGACCCGGGCGTTGAACAGCCGGGGCGGCGTGGCCGGGGTGAGCAGGTCCACGGCGCCGGCCTGGAGCCAGGCGAGCTCGTCGTCGGCGCTGGCGTCGGCGGCCACGACGATCAACGGGACTTCATCCAGGGCCTCGCTGCGGCGCAGGGCCTTGAGGGTTTGAGCCACCCGGGCGGGCGCCTCGTGGACCACGACGGCCTCGGGCACCTGGTCTTCGGCGATGGCCATGGCCGCAGTGGCGTGGAGGGCCACCTGGACGTCGCAGTCGCGGTTGATGCCCTGGTCAGTCTTCGTCGCTCTCATCGACGGGAGCGACGGGCGGCGCCCACTCCCCGTCGACCCAGCTGCCATCGGCGTCGTAGTGACCGCTGAAGGGCACGCTGACCGGCACGAATACCGCACCGGGCGCACCGGGGGCGGCGCCCACGAACCAGACCTGGGCTGCAGGCGCCTGGGGCGAGACCACCACGACGGGCTCGGCCGGGGGGACCGGCGCTTCGGCCGCCTCCTCAGGGGCCGAAGCGGCCGGACTGGCCGAAGCCGCCGGTGTCACAGGGGGGTCCCCTGCCCAGGCGATGGTGATCAGCAGACTCCAGGTCATTCCGTGTCCCACCCAGGCGATCGGCTGCGGCACCACACGCCATGACCCCTCATCGCGGCGGCGCGGGCGCGGTGACCTGGGCACGGGCCGAGGGGTCGGACACGTCGGGAACCAGCATCTCCATGTGGGTCAAGGCCGGGAGCACGGCTTCCGCCGACACCTGGACGAGCACCACGGGCTGGGTGGGCGCGTGGACCACGCCGGGCACGTCGATGGGCTCGAACCGCATCGGCTGCGCCTCGGCCGGGGGGTTGGCGAGGGCGCTGGCGATGGCGAGGGCGAGGAACATGGCGGACTCCGGCTGGGTGTGCTCCATCATCGGACACCGGTCCGGCCAGCTGGTGCCCTTCTCTGCGTGGTAGCTTGGGTCGGTGAGCGATCCCGCCGCCATCGCCGCGCGGATCCGCCGCTGGGAACACGAGGGCATCCAGGGTCCGATGACCCTGGAGCTCTACCCGACCCTGCGCTGCAACCTGGACTGCAGCTTCTGCGACACGACGGATCGGCACCAGGCACCGGTCGCCGAGATGCCCTTGGCCCGCCACCTGGCCTTGGTCGAGGAAGCCGCCGCCCTGGGGGTCCAGCGCGTGTTCGTGCTGGGCGGTGGCGAACCCCTGATGGCCAGACAGCTCACGCCGGCCATCATGCGGCGGGTCAAGGAGCTGGGCATGGAAGGCATCCTGACCACCAACGGCACGATCTTTCCCGACGGCTTCACCGAGCAGCTGCTGGACACGGGCTGGGACGAGATCCACTTCTCCATCGACGGCCCCACCCCGGCGATCCACGACGCCCTGCGCGGCATGGAGGGGGCGTTCCGAAAGACCGTGCAGAACATCTGCCGGCTCCACGTGCTCAAGCAGCAGCGCGGGCTGAGAGAGCCGCGCCTGGCCCTGCACTTCGTGCTCACGAACCAGAACTGGCAGACCCTGCCGGACATGGTGCGGCTGGGCCGGGCCCTGGGGGTGTTCCGGATCGACTTCGACGCGCTGATCGCCTACCGGCCCGAGCAGCAGGCGCTGCAGCTGAGTGACGGCGTGCGGGCCCAGGTGCCCACGGTGGCCGCCCAGGCCCAGGCCCTCGCGGATGGGTGGGGCATCGCGACCACGCTGGACCGCTTCGCCGACCCGGCCAACCTGTTGCGGGGAGACCGGGACATTCCCATCCCCCAGGGCAAGGGCCTGAAGGCCGCACCGTGTCTCAAGGCGTGGCACTACCTGGTGGTCCAGGCCGACGGCAAGACCAGCCCCTGCTGCGTGTTGGCGGGCCAGGGCGAGTCCGTCGCCGAGACGCCGCTAGAAGAGGTCTGGCGAGCAGGGGGCTTCCTGAACCGGGTGCGGGAGGGCATGTCCAGTGGCCAGCCGCTGCCCCGCTGCCGCGAGTGCTCGGGCAACATCCTGGAGCACGAGCGGGTGATCCGAGGGTACCTGTAGGTCATGGGCCAGTCATGAGCGTCAACATCAACCTCGAGCTGACGGACCACTGCAACATCAAGTGCCCGATGTGCAGTCAGTCCATGCGCGACGAGGCCCACGGCGTGCCCATGCGCTTCATGGACTGGCAGACCTGGCGAGCGGCCCTGACCGGGCTGGCCGACATGGACGAGCCGGTGAACCTGTGCCCGCACTGGCTGGGTGAGCCGACCATCCACCCTCGCTTCGACCAGTTCGTCGAGTACGCCTTTGCCGTGAACCGCGACCGGCGGCTATTCCACGAGTTCAAGGTCCACACAAATGGGGTGGTCTTCAGCGAGGCAAGGGCCCGGCTGCTGGTGCGCCTGGCCAACGCCCCCACCACCCACCCGGACTGCTTCCGCACCATCCACTTCTCGATCGACAGCTACAGCGATGCGGTCTACCAAGCGGTCAAGGGCGCCGACAAGCGAGAACAGGTCTTCCGCAACGTCGAGCGCTTCCTGCGGGTGCGCCAGGAGATGGGCGGCGAGCTGCCCTACGCCCACCTGGCCTTTGTGGTCCAGGACGGCAACCACCACGAAGCCCGCGCCTACCTGGACCACTGGACCGGCCTCCTCGACGAGCTCGGCCGGCCGTGGCGGCTGTGCTGGGACTGGCCCGGACCGGACCGCGACGCGATCTACTACCGGCCCCTCAACTGCGGCGACCAGGCCCGGGCCGACGCGCTCCATGCGGCGACCGTCGCCGATCTGGGTGTCGCCGAGGCCCGGGGCCAGCAACGCCTTCGTGCCGCGGAGAGCTTCTGATGTGGTGGCTGGCTCCCCTCGCTGGCTGCGCTTCGGGGTCCATCGCGACCCCGTCGGTCGACGACAAGCTCCGCACCGCCTGGTACCAGACCGTGCAGTCCGGCAACGACGTGCGCACCCTGGTGGCCCTGGCCAACAGCAACATCCCCTGTGAGGAGCCGGACATCGACGACCCGGCCCAGCTCACCCGGGAGAACCTGGCCATCTACAGCTCGGTGACCCGCGAGAACGCCCGCATCGTGATGCTGGACCTTTACCGCTACCACCTGGAGACATCCTGGGTCGGGGTCTACCCGATCCACGTCGACGCCGAGGTCGCGTGGCCCAGCTACGTCGACGCGACCCACCCCCACGTGGCCCGCGCCCGCTACCGCGGCATCGACGAGGCCGCGGTGGCCACCGACGAAGGGCTCTACCGGCTCTATGAGCCCACCGAGTGGGTGGACCTGTACGTGGACGAGCCCGCCGAGGTCGTGATCACGGCCGAGGGTGACACCCTGCGCGGCACCTTCCACTTCGACACCGAGGACGTCTCGGGCACCTTTCGGGCCCAGCACTGCGACCACGTCGACCTGCTCCAGCTCCTGGCGCTGTTGGACCTGGTCGACACGACCCCGGAGCCCGAGGAGTGAGCTGGTCGGCCGCCGCGCTCGCGGTCGCGCTCTTTCCGACCGGCGACCACCACGAGCTCAGCCTGGGCAGCTACGGGGCCCAGCTGACGCCGGGGCTGACCCAGGATCTGGCCGTGGAGTCCGTGGGCGTGGACCTGCGCTATCGCCGGGTCTTCGACACCGACAACCCCGACGTGACCCCCACCGGCGAGACCGCCAGGCTGCGGCTGAGCCGGGATCCGGAGGGCCGCGTGCACGTGGAGCGGCTCGAGGTCGACACGCTGCTGGCATCGCTCCGCATCCGGCCAGAGCTCGGCGACAAGCTCGACGTGGGGCTGCTGATCGGGACCTGGGACGAGATCTGGCTCCACCGGGACAGCGGTCGGGCCCAGTGGCGAGTCCACACCCCCCTCACCCTGACCACCCTGGGCCTGGCCAACAACGACATGGACGGCGACGACCGCCTCAAGTGGTACGGCGCCATCGGGCTGGGGGTCGGCGGGGACTGGATCCGGCGGGCAAGGGGCCCGGTGGGCGTCCAGGCCCGGATCGACACCGGGATCCACAGCCGGGTGCGCTGGCTGCCGGGCAGCCCCGCGACCACCCGCCACGAGTGGCGGACCACCGCCGAGGCCGGGCTCACCTGGCTGCGCAGCGCCCAGTCCCTGGCTCTGACCGGCTGGGCCGAGGCGATCACCCAGTGGGACCCGCGAGACGCTCAGGGGCGGGACGGCATCGACCGCCAGGTGCTGACCGCCGGCCTGGCCGTGAGCGGGCGCCTGTACCAGGGCAGGGCGGCCCAGGCCGAGCCGGACCTGGCGGTGCTGTCCGGCGAGCTCGAGGCCGTGGCCCTGCTGGCAGCGCTCGAGGCCGAGGCCGACCCCCCACCGGCCGAGCCCTCCCAGGTGGCGCTGGACCCTCAGGACACACCGCCTGCCGGGCCGCCGCTTGCGCCCGCCCCGGAGCCAGCCCCCCCGATCCAGGGGCCTCCAGCAGACCCCGGCATCCTGACCGTGCACTGGTCCGAGCTCGAGGTCCGGGAGCAAGCCGCCGCCGTGCCCCCGCCGAACCAGGCCTCGGGGCCCTGCAGCCTGCGCTTCGTGCTCGACGCTGAAGGCATCCCGACCCAGGTGCTGGCCGTGGGCTGTCCGGAGCACCTGGTGGAGCCCGCACGCGCGGCCGGTCTGCGCTGGCGCTTCGAACCATTCCTGGACGGAGACCGGGCAATTCCTGTACAGGTGGTGTTCCCGATTCAATTCGAGCCCCCCCCATGATCCTGTTTGCCCTGGTCATCTCGGGTTGCGGATCGCTCAACGAAGTCCCGGACCGCGACACCCAGGGCTTGGCGAGCGGCGACTCCAGCGCCCCGTCCGACACCGCTGGCACGACCGGCACGACCGGCACCGACACCTTCACCGACACGGTCGAGGCAGACCCAGACGCCCCGGTGGTCGGGAGCTGCGACGCCCACTGCTGGTACCACACCACCGGCGAGCAGTTCTACGAGTGGGGCATCGACTGCACCGCCACCGATCCCGACGGCGCCAAGAACATCTGGAATGGCCGCTGGTCGTGCACCGGGGGCGCCTGCGAGGACCAGAGCGGCTTGGTGGCCTGCACCGCGAACAGCGGCATCTGCAGCTCCAGCTTCAAGGAAGCCCAGATCACGCCGGCGATCCTGTGCGAGCAGGCCGACACCTACGAGTTCACGATCTGGGTCAGCGACTGGGAGGGACACGAGTCCCGGGGGTACCGGGTCACGGGCCGCCAGGACTGATCCGCTCGACCTGCTCCATCTTGAAGACCTGGGTGCCGTCCGCGGTGATGGTGAAGCGGATCGGCGGGCCCGGCAGCGACTCTGCGAACCAGTAGCGGCGCACCACGCCCTCGTCGGGTCCAGGCACCGTGTAGAGCCAGATGTCGAGTGTGCCCAGGGGGTGCACCAGCACGCCCTGGCTGCGGGTGGCCCCGGGCTCGGGAAAGTGGGCGTGCTGCACCAGTTCGTCCCAGCGGGTCGTGCGCTCTTCGGTGGGCTCCAGCACGGTCTCGCCGTCGTCGGCCAGGGTGGTGAAGGCGATGGTGGCGTCGTCTGCGGTCCACCCGGTCACGACCCAGTCGCTCACCACCGTCGGCTTGCCGCTGCTGGCGATGGTGAAGACCAGGCGCTGGCCGGGCCTGAAGGCGTCCCGAATCTGAGCGGCGGTGAAGGGGGTCGGAAGCGGCGCCTGCTGGGTCATGGCCTCTGGCGGAGCGGTCTCGGCCGCGGGAGGGGGTGCCGGCTCCCGGGCGGCACAAGCGAGCAGGACCAGCAGGGTGCACATGGCGGGAGGATACGCTCCCCCCATGCACGTCGTCGATTGGGTGCTGGCGCTCGGCCCATTCCTCGGCGTGGTCGGGTTGGTGGGCTGGATCTCGCTGCAGGCTTGGCAGCAGTCGTCCTGGGACCAGGTGCGACGGGACCGCGGCATGCGCGAGCTGCACGACGAGGTGGGGCGGGCGCTGGTGCTCGAGGCCGGTTCGGCAGGGCTGTGGATCCGCGGCCGCGGGACCGAGACCTGGACCCTGGAGATCCGCGGCTTGCCGCCGGCGTTGGGCGCCCGCCTCCGCAGCGGTGGCGCCCCAGGCCCCGTCCGGCTGGGTCTTCCCTGGCTGGACGACCAGGTCGCCCTGACGGGGCCCGAGCCGCTGTGGCAGGCGGTGCTCGACCGCAAGGGCCGGGGGGCCCTGATGCGCTTGCTCGAAGGCGGCGCCGTGCTGGGGGCCGGGCGTATCCGCTGGTCGCTCCCCAGAGTGGCCGCGGCGCGGGTCCTGCCCGCGTGGCTCGATGCGTTCGGGACCCTGGCCGAGTGCGCCGACCTGGCGCCCGAGGACGTGCCGGGCCGGCTCGCACGACGGGTCCGTCTGGACGAGCCCCAGGCCGCCTTGAAGGCGCTCTGGGTACTGGCGGAGCACTTCCCGGAGCATCCGGCGCTGGCCCGGCTCCAGGGGTCGCGGCCGGACACGCCGGGCTTTGGCTGCCACCTGGCGCTGGCGCGCGGCCAGGTCTCCCAGGACAGGCTGTCGGCTTGGGTCGCCGAAGACCAGGGCCACCTCGGCCCCGAGCTTCGAGTCCGGGCACTCGGCCAGCTGCGGGAGGTCCGCACGGAACATGTGGCCGCCCTGCTCCGGGTGCCCGAGCTGGCCGACGGCGAGGCGGTGGCGTCTCAGCTGGCCCTGGCCCCCGCAGGCGTGGTCGACGAGACGGCGTGGCACCTGCTCCTGGACCCCGAGCATCCATCCACGGCTCTGGCGGTGGTGCACCAACTCGGCAGCCAAGGCACCATCGCCAGCGTGCCCGCGCTGGCCGCGCTGGCCCGCCGAGCGAGTCGCTCCTCCAAGCTGCGACAGGCGGCCCAAGAGGCCGTGGCCCAGCTCCAGGCCCGGGTGGACCCGCTGCTCCAGGGCGCCCTGAGCCTGGTCGAGGCGCCCCGGGGCGGCCAGCTCACCCTCAGCGAGCCCCCGGGCGCCGGCCAGCTCGCCGTGACCGGGCCCGAAGACCCGGCCTCGCGTTAGGAGGCCGCCCCCAGCGAGGCCATCGATGGACCAGCCGCAGACCGAGTCGACCATCTCCCTGCCCATGAACCTGGGCCTCAACGACGGCACCTACTGTCCCCAGGCCTGCGTCGACGTCATGGCGCGCTTCAACGCCCGCACCAGCCTGCGCAACTACACCGACGGCGCCAACCAGCGGGTGCTCGACGCGATCGCTGCACACGATGGCGTGGCGCCCGAGAACATCTACGTGGCGAACGGCTCGGGACCGATCCTCAAGCAGGCCATGCAGGTGCTCATCGAGCAGGGCGTGAAGTCCAGCGTGACGGGCGTGATCAAGCACCTGGCGAACAAGGCCGGCTACCCGATCATCACGCCGACGCTGACCTACTTCAAGGTGCCGATCAAGGCCGAGAACCGGGGTCTGGCCGTGCGCTGGGTCCCGCTGACGCCCGAGTCCGGCTTCACCCTGGACATGGACGCGCTGGAGACCCAGATCAAGCGCGGCCCCGGGCTGGTCTACATCGCCAGCCCCAACAACCCGACCGGCAACGTGCTCATCACCCGCGAGCAGCTTGTTCCGCTGCTCGAGCGCTACCCCAAGCACACCTTCTGGATCGACGAGGCCTACGTCCAGTACGCCGACCCCACGGTGCACACCCCGGTCGCGGACCTGGTGCCGAAGCACCCCAACCTGGTGGTGGGCCGGACCTTCTCCTTCGCCTATGGTCTGGCGGGCATCCGCATGGGCTACCTGCTGGCGCGGCCGGACTTCATCGCGCACCTGGAGGGCCAGGTGGTCAACTATCGGCTGGGTGTGCTCCAGGAGGAGCTGCTCATCGCCGCGCTCTCGGACCGGGACCACCTGCCGTGGCTGCGCGGCGTGTGCGCCGAGCAGCGCCGGGTGATCTGCGACGCCATCAACGCCATGGACGGGCTCCAGGCCTTTACCGAGAGCGTGTCGAATTTCGTGCTCTGCCGCACCACCGACGGTGGACCGGCCAAGGCGCTCACCGACCACGTCGAGGCCGCGGGGGTTCACCTCAAGACCTTTGCCAGCGTGGCTGGCCAGACCTACCCCGAGTACTTCCGCATCACCCTGGGCCTGGCCGACGAGAACCTGTTTCTGATGGACCTGATCCGGGCGGCCAACGAGGCGCGAAGGCTCTGATCAGCCGTTGCGGGAGCGGCACTTGGCGGACAGCTCAAAGGGCGCGTCGACCCCGCCCTTGCCCTCGACGACAATCAGGAACTTGCGGGGGTTGGTGATGGCCTCGAGCTCGATCTCCCCGCCCTTGCGGCTGGTGTCGGCCTCGCAGGCGTTCACCATGTGGCTCATGGATGGGCAGCCGTCCTGGCTCCACTGGAGCACGAAGAGATCCAGGTCCTCGCAGTCCGACGTCAGGGTGATCGTCGCCAGCTGCTGAGGGGTCATCTCGAACCGGTAGATCCGCTCCTCGCCCTTGTATGGGTCGACCATCGCCTCGCAGAATTTCTTCTGGTAGAAGAGCCCCTCGTAGCGACTCCCGCCGTTCTCGGTGTGGCCGGTCAGGGTCGCGCCACAGGTCAGGGTGCCGCTGGAGCAGCTGTTGGAGGGGGTCACGTCGACCCCGGATCGATCGTCGCAGTCGTGGCTGCTGCCGAACAGGGACAGACCCCCGCCCCCGGACTTCTGGGCGGGCGCTTCGGCGTCGGGTTCCCCGGACTTCGCCGGCGGCGCATCGCCGTCACGGTCACAAGCCAGGAGCATGGAGAACACGGAGAGGGTGAGGACGTTCATGGCCCGGGCATCCTACAAGGGCGGTAGACTGGCGCCATGGACCGACCCCCCTGCGCCGGACTGTGGAACACGCCGATGGTGCACGTGGACGGCGTCGTCACCACCTGTTGCCTGGACGAGGGGCTGGAGAACCAGATCGGCAACCTCAAGGAACAGTCGCTCAAGGCGCTGTGGCACGGGGAGACAATGCACCGCTGGCGGGTCGCCCACATCGAGGGCCGCTTCGACGAGTCCGGGCCCCTCTGCGATCGCTGCAACTGGCGCTCGGCGGGCAGCTACCCGCTGGACAAGGCCGCTCGCTACCTCCAGGCCACTGGCGAAGACGAGATCCTGGAGAAGCTGCAGGACGAGGGCCGCCTGCCTCGATAGTCCCTCAGCGCGTGCAAGTCCGCCGACGGGAGCCATGACCACCGAGACCGTGCTCTGGTGCAAGGACCTCCAGAAGGTCTACCGCAGTGGCTTCTGGCGGATTCCCTACACAGGCCTGGCCGAGCTCGACCTGGACGTGCACCGGGGCGAGATCTTCGGCTTCATCGGGCCAAATGGCGCCGGCAAGACCACCACGATCAAGTGCCTGATGGGCCTGCAGCGGCCCACCGGGGGCCAGGCCCGCATCCTGGGGGTCGACATCCAGGACCCTCGCTGCCGCACTCGGGTCGGGTTCCTGCCGGAGCGGCCGTACTTCTACCAGCACCTCACTGCGCGGGAATTCCTGGACTTCTATGGCCGGCTCTTCGACCTGGACGCCCAGGTGCGGCGAACCCGCATCGGCGAACTGCTGGAGCGCGTCGACCTGACCCGCTTCGCCGACGTACAGCTGGGGGCGTTCTCCAAGGGCATGCTCCAGCGGGCGGGACTGGCCCAGGCCCTGATCAACGACCCCGAGCTCGTCGTGCTCGACGAGCCCATGAGTGGCCTGGACCCGCTGGGCCGGGCGCTGGTGCGCGACGTCATCCTGGAAGAGCGAGCCCGGGGCCGCACGGTGTTCTTCAGCAGCCACATCCTGGCCGACGTCGAGCAGATGGCGGATAGGGTCGGCATCTTGGTGGGTGGCAAGCTCCGAGGCTGCGGACCCATCGACGAGCTGGTGGGCGACCAGGTCCGGCACGTCGACGTGACACTGCGCGGAGGAGAGGACCTGGACCTGCCCGGCACCACCCTGCGCACGGACGGCGGACGTCGCTGGCAGCGCATCGCGGCCGACCAGCTGGACGCCACCCTCGCGGCGTTGGCGAGCGCCGGCGCCACCGTGCTCGAGGTGCACCGGGCCCGCCAGACCCTCGAGGAGATCCTGGTGGACGAGATGGAGCGCCAGGCGCCCGTCGACAAGAAGCGGCTGGGGGTCCTGAATTGAAGATCCGGATCCGCCAGCAGCTGGCCGCTCTGGCCACGACGACCTTTCGGGAAGCCATCCGGGACAAGATCCTGTACTCGCTCCTGTTCTTCGCCGGACTGCTCCTGTTGGTGAGCATGGCGATGCAGGAGTTCACCATCGGCGACCAGGACAAGGTCGTGCGCTCCACGGCCCTGGGTGCGATTCGCCTCTTCGGCTCGATCATCGCCATCTTCCTGGGCATCCAGCTGGTCTACAAGGAGCTGGAGCGCAAGACCATCTACACCCTGGCGGCCAAGCCTCTGGCCCGCTGGACCTTTCTGCTGGGCAAGTACCTGGGGCTCATGGCCGTGCTGGCGGTGCAGCTGCTGCTCATGGGCCTGTTCTACGTGGTGCTCATCACGCTCCAGCAGGGCTTTCCCGACAGCGGCGTGTTCGTGAGCTGGTTCATGCTCTACCTGGAGCTGGGCTTGCTGACGGCGTGGGCGCTGTTGTTCAGCGCCTACTCGTCGCCCACGGTGGCGACCGCGTTCTGCCTGTCGACCTTTGCCATCGGGCACCTGGCCGACGACATCGCCATGTTCGGGCGCCAGGCCGACTCCGAGTCCGTGCAGCGGGTGGCCGAGATCGTGTACTGGATCTTGCCCAACTTCGAGGTCTTCAACGCCGCACCCCTGGCCGCGCACGAGCTGCCCATCCCTGGCGGCATGGTCGCCGGCGCAACGGCCTATGGCCTGGGCTACACCGCCGTCGTGCTGGTCGTGGCGATGATGGTGTTCGCCAACCGGGACTTCAAGTAGGTGGCGCCAGACCGTCGTCTGGGTCTGGCCGATGTCTCCGGGCGCCACGCCGCGGTCGCCGACGCTGTGGAGCGGCGGGTGTTGTCCGTGCTGCGTTCCGGACGCTACGTCGGCGGGCCGGTGGTGGCCGAGCTCGAGGCCGCCATCGCCGGCCAGCTGGCCACGACCTGGGGCGTGGGCTGCAACTCGGGCACCGACGCGCTGGTCCTGGCGCTCAAGGCCTTGGGCATCGGCCCTGGGGATCGGGTGGCCGTGCCCGCCCTGTCCTTCTTCGCCACCACCTCTGCGGTGCTCCTGGTCGGGGCCGAGCCGGTGTTCTGCGACGTGCTCGCGGACAGGCCGCTGCTGGATCCGACGGGCGTTCCGGCCGACGTGGCCGCGGTGATTCCGGTCCACCTGTTCGGGGCCCTGAGCCCTGTGCCCTCGGGGGTGCCGATCGTCTCCGACGCCGCCCAGGTGGCGGGCTGGGGCCACGGTCGGCCCCCCGGGGTGCTGGCGACCCTGAGCTTCTACCCCTCCAAGAACCTGGGCGCCGCAGGCGACGCGGGGGCCATCGTGGGGGACGACCCGGCACTCCAGGCCCGCTTGTGCAGCCTGCGCAGCCACGGCGAGGCCCCGCGCAGCGTGCACCGGGCCTTGGGCTGGAACAGCCGCCTCGACGCCGTCCAGGCCGCTGTGCTCCTGGGCCACCTCGACGACCTGGATCGGCGCGTCGCCCGACGTCGCGCGATCGCCGCGCGCTACGAACAGGCGCTGGGCCACCTGGGGCCGCTGCCCCGGGACCCCCGGGACGCCGTGCACCAGTTCATCCTGCGGACCGACGGGCGCGACGCCCTGCGGAACCACCTGGACAGCAGGGGGGTCGACACCGGCGTGTATTACCCCTTGCCGATGGACGCCCAGCCGCTGTTCACCGGCGCCGCCGAGCCCAGCCCGGCGGACTCGGCCTGCCCCAATGCGCGGCGCTACTGCGAGCGCTGTGTGGCGCTGCCCTGCCACGCGGGCCTGGACGCCGCCGACGTGGAACGGGTGATCGCCGCCGTGTCCGAGTGGGCGCCGTGAGCCCGGTCGCCGTGAGCCACCTGGCTTTTCAGGCCCTGGCCTTTGCCATCGCGCTGTGCATCGGCAGCTTCCTCAACGTGTGCATCGCCCGGATGCCCGAGGACCGGTCGGTGGTCAGCCCGCCGTCCCACTGTCCGTCGTGTGGGGCGGGCATTCGCGCCTATGACAACGTCCCGGTGTTGTCGTGGATGTGGCTGCGCGGCCGCTGCCGGTCCTGCGGCATCGGCATCTCCGCCCTGTACCCGATCATCGAGCTGCTCACCGGGCTGCTCGGGCTGCTGCTCTTCCGGCATCTGATGCCCGAGCCCCAGGCCGTGACCGTACCGGCGTTGGCCTCTTGGGCCGTGTTCCTGGGCTTTGTGGCGATGCTGCTGGCGTCCAGCTTCATCGACCTGCGGCACTACATCATCCCGGACCAGTTCTCCCAGTACGCCGTGCCCTTCGGCATCGCCGCCATGGCAGGCCTCACCTGGCTCGGGGCCCCGGGTGCCATCGGGTGGACCCAGGCCCTCGCGGGCAGCATCGTGGGGGCCGGGAGCCTGCTGAGCATCATCGGTGCCTACTGGCTGTGGCGCCGCGAGGAGGGCATGGGTTTTGGCGACGTGAAGCTCCTGGCCATGATCGGTGCCTTCCTGGGTGCCATCCCGGCGATACCCTTCGTCATCCTGGTGAGCTCGGTCCTGGGGTCGGTGGCCGGGCTGGGGCTGATGGTCACCCGCGGAACGGGCATCCGGACCCAGCTGCCCTTTGGCCCCTTCTTGGCCTTGGCTGCGGTGATCTACGTGTTCTGGGGCGACGCCCTGACCGCGCCGATGGTGCGCAACCTGCTCATGATGTGGCAGGTCCCCGGGGTGTTCCTGGGGGCGTGACGGCGGCGACGCGGCGCTCGAGGGCGAGCCGTGTCCGGGTGGCGGCGAGATCCCGAGGATCGGGACCCAGGGTTCTGTGGCGCCGGAGGGCGGTCGCGGACAGGCCCAGTGCGTCGCGGGTGGCGCGGCTCGAGAAGCCGGCTCGCGGGGCCATGGCTGCGACGACACGGCGGGCCCGAACGGTCTGTGCTGTGCGGCGACCCAGGGCGACTGGGGCGCAGGTGGCGGTGGCTGCGGCGCGGCACAAGGCGGGCAGGCTGAGGGCCGGGAGGTCGGGATCGGGGAGTGGCAGGAGGGGTTCTGGGGGGAGCCCGACGGCTTCGAAGGCGTCGCGCAGGCGGTAGCGCGGCAGCACGTCGGGGAGGCGCAGGGTGAGGCCCTTCAGGTGGCGGGCGCCGACGAGGTCCTGGAAGAAGGACCCCGACCAGAGTGCCGGGTGCTCCGAGAGGCCGTGCTTGAGTGGCTGCTGGAGCAAGTAGCGCACGAGCCAGCGCAGGTAGGAGCGGGAGTCCACCCGTCGCACGTGGGCCGGGTCGACGGGACAGGCCGCTGCCGCCCGTAGACCCAGGAGCAGGCGGCGCCGTTGCTGCGGGAGGGCTTCGTCGGTCCAGAGACCCGCCACGTGCACGTGGTCGTCGACCAGGCAGAAGCCCACCAGGTCGTGGGGCACGAGTCGTGCGAGCCGCTGCAACGCCCCGGTCCGCTGGGCGTCCCCGGGAAAGAAGGCCTGCCGGCCATCGCCGCTGAAGGTGAGGTGTCGCGTCTGCACGGGGCCCACCTGCGCACGGGAGCCTCGAGCGTCAGCACCCCGGGGGTTCGTGGCACACTCTGGGTCTTCGGGGTGGAGGAGACACTTCCGCAGCCGATGGCCCGCCACCCCGCCGGGAAGTGCGCCACGGAGACACTTCCGCAGCCGATGGCCCGCCATCCCACTCGAAGGTGCGCCTCAGCGACACCTACGCCGCCGATGGCCGCCCATCCGGGGAGTATGTGCGCCT
>Ga0209992_10001327_pt1 | contig 26656 bp, 46 predicted proteins | sample 2SBtaG_2_FD_182564 | JGI IMG/M metagenome (GOLD analysis project Ga0209992, IMG submission 182564) | Deep subsurface microbial communities from Kolumbo volcano to uncover new lineages of life (NeLLi) - 2SBTROV12_ACTIVE470 metaG (SPAdes)... | ecosystem: Environmental > Aquatic > Marine >... | reverse complement strand
TAATTCAATTAAAGACGCATTGATTATTTCTAATGGATACTTGTCACCCATTTTAGAAATAGGCTCTCTCATTAAATCAATACATTCCTTAAACATTTCATCATGTTTCTTTTTTAATTCATCATTAATCATAACTCCTCTCCTTTCTCCGTAGTTAAAGTTAATGGTTTCTGTTCCAATGCAGATGTTATCTTAACACCTTGTGGCACAGTTGTCACTACCAAATGGCTGTATTTATTTTCATCAACATCTGGTTTGTCTTTCATCTGCACAGCAAATGCACGAATGTATCTATACATTTTCATTTGTAATGCGAATGGTTTCTCATGCTTCGCTATAATAATAGGACGGTCTGAGTCACTATTATCTAGGTGTTCTACGGCTTTTTCCAAAGCGTTCGAAATATCTGTCGACTGCAATAGGTTGTAAGTCTTCGGATTGAACGGCATAAACTTTCTCCTGTTCCATTTCATAATCGTTTTCATCTGTACTTAAATCATCATTGAAATGTTCATGTTGATTTACGGTGTGTACATGATAGCCGTCTATCACATGATCGGCTTCTTGTTCTTCCTCAAACTCTAGAGGAAATACATCATCTTTAATTATTAATTTCTTTTCTTTTTTCTTAGCCATATATGTACTCCTATGTATGTAAAAAATAATAATACCAACAACGAGAACGGATTCCTGTATGTTGGGTCAGTTATGTATGCATATATAATACTTGTTGGCACACAAGTCAATGCAATAATAACTACTAGTCTTGCAAAATATTCTCCTATCATGCTACCCACTCCTTTATGTTTTCTTTGTTATTAATTCTATTTGACACACTCATTCCCACATGTGCAGAACTGCTCGTGTAAACAAATGCTATTGCTTTTAGAGGATCACCTTCTGGATAATCTTCATCATAAGCTTCAACAATAAATGGAATATAACCTGCATTACATTCTATTGATGTCACTCTTTCCATACATTCTGGGGTCACATCATATATCTCTCCTCGTATACGGAAACCTTTATCTTTATCTACCACGATAGGACAACCCACATCATGCATATCATATTTATTTTCTTCTGTTATATAAGTTCCTTTAAATTCTGATGAGTTGCCTAACACACTATGTAAGCCACCACCTTTTTTCAAAGTACCATATACAAATAGTAAACTTCTATTCATTATTTACCTCCTTTAGTTTTGTTAATTTAGTTATACAATTTTTAGGTATAGTGCAGCCACCTCCACCACATTGAGACTCCTCATCAAACGAAGATATAAGTATAATATTATCCTCATTTTCTGCGAGAATCCAACCGACACAAGTGACGGGACGCAGTATTTGTTTAGCCAATTCTTCTAGCTCTTGCCATGTGTTATCGTCCGACATTGCGTCGAGCCATTCCACCTTAACCATTTTAAGATTGTTTATTTTATAATCTTTAGTCTTGTCTTGTAATTTCTCTAGTAATTTTTCATTACGAACTGTACTCATCAGCTATCTCCCTTCTAAAATCTTCCATGTTAAGTTCATTTAAATGTGATGAAGTTAAAGGCAGTTTCTTTTTGCCGTTTAGTTTATGCCTAAGCTTTCTTTTGTCTGCCTTTTTATCCCACAATTTCTTCATGTATTTCTCATCATAAATAAACATTACTCTCCTGCCTAATCTTCTCACTCTCACACATTTGCAAATCTCATTCCAAGTATCTTCTCTATCGTTGTGTTGAATTATATTGCGTGAGTATCTAGACACATCTTCTATGGCTAATAGATTAGTTCTTCTGCGGTAGTATATAGGTGTCTTAGTTCTATGTACTTTATTTATAATATCATACCATACATCTGTGCAAGTATCTTCATTACTACACCACTCATCTATAACATTTCCCTCATCATCTTCTTGGTACTCATAGTAAGGGTGTATGTATCTGACTTGTCTTGCTCCTTCGGGCAAGAGTTCAAGTATCTTCATTGTCAACCTCCTTTACTTCTGTTTCCGTATCTTCAGTACGAGTTTCATCAATAGGTCTACCACCCATGCATATATCAATGGCTTCTTGTTTATCTTTTGCTTTAACATTCTTCCAAATGTCTTGGGCTGTATAAGTTTGGATAACTGTGTAGGTTTTCATAGCCCACCTTCAATCCAAAGCCAAGTGCCATATAAAAAATAAGTTGTAATCATACCAATAATTAGTCCTATAAAAAAAGCTATCATATCATATTCTCCTTTAATGTCAATAAGTTTCTTCGTATTCTACCGATTGACTACCGATAAAACACGGACGTACCTTGTTTGGGAAAACACCCCATGTATTTCCCCCAAATATCCCTATATACATACGATTTTTATTATATATTATTATACTATATATAGTATAGTTCTTAGCAAGTGAGACACAATTCCTCACTTGCCCCCCTTACTCTAGTTTTGATGCCTATCGTGTCCTATCGGTACACAATCGGAATAATACGAGAGTTAAAATGGTGTATCTACAAATGGATCAGATTCAATCAATTCTTCTCCATCTTCTAAGGTGGATTCATATGCTTTTATAAAATGTTCCCAATCCTCTACTGATTCAATAGGTTTCGCGGCTGGATTATGTTTAACCCATTTGGTTAGAGTTTGCTGTTCTGTCTGTACCTTATTAGTAAATAAGAATTGTAATATATCTTGTCCATTAAATGGATGACTCTGTGGCGAAACTATTTTCAATGAGATAGCGGGATTAGGTACAATAAAATCCTTAATACTTAAATCTTTAGTAAGGATTTTCCACATACTTTTAATGCTAGTTCGTGAAGTTATATCTTGAATATATCTTTTTGTTCTTCGCATATCTTCCCATTGCCCATTGTTTTTATACTGTTCAACTGTTCTCCATAAAGAAGATTGTACTCTATCATTATTTAATAAAGTATTTAATTGAAAACTATTATACTTTGCATAGGGATTGTATGTATTTTCATAGTCATGATAATCTATTATTGCTTTGCCTTTGAAACAAAAAGAATCTATATCATTACTGTCTAATGTTTGTTGGCTGTCGTACCAATCAATTTCTTTTTCTCCTTTGTATATCACACCAAAGATAATATCTTTCATACTTAAATGCATGGGCAATTTAGAAAACTTATTTCCTTTTGTGTTTGCCCACACATCCTTACCACCAAAGGTAGTAGTTTTTATTCTTATGTCTTTCATACCATTTAAAGTCATAGGTATTTTAAATTCATAAGTTAGTCCGTCAATCCAAGTATACATTGGTACTATATTATTTCTCATACATTCCTCCTAATATTAAATCGTATATGTATCTTGCCACACCGACAGGATTTTCTTCACACAAATCTGTAAGCTCATCAAAGTCACGATAGCAAACATCCTCCCACTCCAATCTCTTTCCGTTATACATTTCTTGTAGAAAAGAATCTTTAGGTTTAGTCTTATCTTTCATGGTAGGGTCTACTTGTTCGTAAGGTATTAGTTCTTTACCTTTACCCTTAGTTGTTGGCTCATAAGTTGTATGAGAATACTTGCCCGTGTTATCGTAATGAGTAGTGGCTGTGTAATCACTATCAATTACTCTACCATACACATCAGATTGATTTTCTTTTCTGATAACATCTTCATTGATAGCATTATTAGAATCTGTTTTGCCATACCATGATGAAGTTTTATGAGGTGTTTTGTAGCTACTGCCATAACTTGCATAGCTTCCACCATAACCCCAATCATCATCATCAAGCCAATCGCTTTTCTTTTTCTTCATGGTGTTAGTTTCAAAATCATATTCATAATCTCTTGTTGAAGAAAAACTTGGCTGTATAGAATAGGTATTGGATAACCAACCTATATTATCTATGTCTTTACCTTGTTCTTCATTGTAGATAACAAACTCTTTTGTCTTACCATCTAGAAATAAAAGTTTATCAGTTCCAATAAGTTCCTCAATCATTTCTTGCCATTCAGCATTATATAATAACTTAGGATTAGCTGATAGCTGAGGTCTTATTATAAACTTAACAAACTGATGAGTGTCAGATTTGTTGTCATCAATCATTGGTGTTGGTAGCTGTGGGCCATTGTGCATTACCCACATATCCCTGTCATCTCCTTTTGCTTTGGATAAGACTTGAAATGGATGGCTCATAGCTCTAACAGTTTCCCCATTAGTATTGAATCTAAAATGTAAACCCATAGGCACATCAAGATTCTTGTACTTTGACCATAACTTTTCTACATCTTTGAAAGTTTTAGGTACAATTTTTTGTGTATGCAACTTACCTTTGTTGCAAAACATAACTCCAAACCCATCAGAATTATTGTTGTAAGCAGTTTGTAATAGATTCAAACTTAGCTTACTTGGTTCGTCAGTTTTAATAATTAAACACATAATTAACCTCCTTTAGTTAGCTGTGTCTTGTTGTCTTTCTCCTTGCCAACTTACTTGGCGAGAAGGTTTTCCATTGATATAACCTTTTCTAATCAACCATGCTGATAGATTAGGATACTGAGCTTTCACATCTTGATTGCTCATAAATCTTAAGAAAGTTTTATAGTGCAAACTCATGCCTGTTAAACCTGTATAATTTTTGGCAAACTGTACAAGAGCATCCGTAAATTCTAGCACTCTATAAAAGCCGTGTTTAGATACATTACTTCTGAATATTCGAAGTTCAATAGTGTTTCTATGTGCTGTGTTTACAGCTTCATATTTTTCACTATGATTTCTCATATCAGTAATTTTCTTAGGCGATTTCTTTGCCCATTGGTCTGAAGAACGACCAGCAATTCCATTGATAAACTCATCATTAGTAGAATCATTTATGAATACCAATATCTTACCAATTTCTGAAGGTCTTAAAGCAGAACGGCTGATATGAATATGCAGTCCTGCTGTGTCTGTACTCCAACCTTTTAGGTAGTCCATACATTGTTTATCTTTAAAGAATTTTTCCCATACCTCTTTATGTTTTCCATAGGTCATTGGGCAAGTCGTTATCTCAAAACCATTCTCAAGAGAGCCGTCAGATTTACATTGAGCAAACCCACTTAAAACATTATCTTGAATATGATATGCTATATCTGTTGGACAGTTTTTTCTTCTTTCAACCTCTAACTCAATACCATAATAAAGAGTATCTTTACTATGTTTTTCGTGAGGTAAATGATGAAAACCTAAATCGTCCTCAACCCTATGACAATAATCATAAACACCATTATAATCTTGACCACCGTCTTCTTCTTCATCATCATAATCTTCGTAATGCACATAGGTACTACGATATTCTGAATAAGAATAATTATCATCACAACAAGATTGACAGATATGATAATCGCCTTCATAACAAGATACTTGGTCATCTGCAAAATCAATATGCTGACAATCATAGCAATCACGAATTTCATATTGAGATTCTATATCATCAGCCAAATCATTAGTCTTTTGAAAATCAAATGACCTTAAAGCCCTTGTAAATCTCTCAATAGTTCTAGCATTGTTACTAAATCGTTCTGGTAAAATGCAATCATTGAGCAACTGTCTAACCTCATTGCTTGTGAAGTTATTTTGCTGTCTTAGAAATTTAAGTAAAGTCATAAGTTATTACCCCCAATTTTCAAGAATTGTTTTTAAATTTTCTGTTTCTTCCTCTAACTCTTTGAGGTCTGTTTCCAATTTAGTTTTATAGTTTGCAAGAATATCTTGCGATTCTTTAGATTTTAAGTATTCTGATAAAGTCATAAAAAACTCCTGTGTTTTATCAGTAGGTGGTGATAGTTAATTCTAGATTTAAAAGTCATAAGTCATATTGAAAGTACTTCACAAAGTTTGGAATTTTGTTTTTCCGTTTCAATATCTTTTAAAATTTGAATTAAACTACCCACCCAAATTAAAGCAATTTACAACCATGCAAATTTGCCAATTAAATATATCAAGAATAATAAACTGAATACAAAAAGTATTAGCGACATATTTTTCAATATTTAAGTATTCCCTAATGATAGAGAATACTTAAAGATTGTCAATAGTTAATTTAATAAGTTATCCACAACTAACTAAATAGCTGTGGATAAGTTTATCAGTATGTAAATAGTAAAAGCCATAATGATTATAGAATTACTCATTTTTAAATTCCACTTTTAATTCATTAGTTATATTTTGGAATTCCTCAGTATCCATAAAATCAAAATCGTTAGATATTCCAACTCTTAAATTTTCATCTTCATTTAAACAGCTATTGCCTTTGATTTTTAGATACTCACTTGCACTAAATAAAGGGTTAAAGCCGTTAAAAGACTTTTTAAATTTCTTGCTATATTTCATATTAAAACTCACTTTCATTTGTGTTATATTTTTTATGGTCAAATAATTGTTTCCAACTTTTGTAGTCATTATCTACATTAATTGGGTCAGTTATCTTATACCCGTACCACTCTAATAAAGTTCGCATTTCAGATAATGGCGGTGTGTTTGGGTTAGTTAATTTTGAGCTAATCAAATGCTCTAATTTTCTTTTATCAATTAGATTTTTAATAATCATAAATTCCTCACAGTTAGAGATTAAATAAGGCGTATTAATTACGCCTTATATTTAAGTTTTCCAAATTGTTTAATGAGCATTTTTTCCCACTCATTAAGAGATTTTATAGAACGACCTTGACCAATTTCAATGACCAATTTTTTCCATAATTTTTTGCACTCACGATTATAATTATTATCATAAGATTCAAAAGATTCAATTCTACTCAATGACTTTGTGCTATAAACCTTAGGTACAGATTTTTTAGGTGGGTTTACAAATTGACCACCAAACCAGATACCAGACGACCAACCAATAGGCGTTGATTTATTATCACAAATTCTAGAAGTAGAAGTAGATTTTTTAAACATACTTACCACCTTCAAAAAAAGTTATACCCCTATTCTAGCGATTTAAAAACCTTTGTCAAGAGGTACTTATCCACAGCCTGTGGATAACTTTTTAGAACAAATCATGAACATACCTTGCGTTTGGGGGAAGGTATCACTAGGTACTTACCCCCTGTTGATACTCTATACATACCCCAAACATTCCCTCAACTGTTCGCTATTTGTTCTCAAGTCCAGGTTGTGAGAGAACAAAACCAGAACATCAAAAAATATGGGTGATACGGGTAGGTGGGGTAGGTCGCAATCGAGGTGGGGAGGGAAGAAAAAAGGCGTAGGACACTACACACATATCCAGCTCAAAAAATTTTAGCAAAAATTTAGACCTAGTTTTAGATTCGCGGAGTGCCCCCTTGGTTTGCCGTGACTATTTTTGAAAATGAAGGGGGAAGGTTAGCACTTTATAGGTGGTATGTATGTGTGTGATAGTGCTTTAAAGTACCTTCCCCTCTTACAGGAGACGCATAGCGCGGGGCTATGCAATTTTTATTATACATGAAACAGACTTGTATTACAATGCCTTTTGCGATATAATCTTATTATGGCAAAAGGCGACAAATTAACTGCACAACAAGAACAGTTCTGCTTAGAGTTCATTAAAGATCTCAACGCAGTTCGCGCTGCCATACGTGCGGGATATGGAGAGCAACATGCAAAGAAGAATGCTTGGCAAATCATACGGAATCCTGCTGTGGCCGAGAGAATCTCAGAACTCAAGGCCGATCAAACAAAGCGTACTAAAATTGAAGCGGATGATATATTGCGCCGCCTAGTACGTATCGCTGAAAAGACTGAGCAGGAGGGCGATTATCAAGCGGCTATCCGCTCCCTTGAACTTTTAGGTAAGCATCAGGCTATGTGGACTGATAAGAATCTTACTGAAATGGAAGTTAGAAATGCTTTCGCTACAGGAAATTCTGAGGAAGATATTGCGCGTGATGTAGAGCGTCTTAAAAAGATTGCTACGCCGCATTTAAAAATTGTTAAAAAAGAAAGTGTACACTAATGGCTATTAAACAAGTTAAATCACATCCTGTGAATGGACCATATGAGTCTGAAGTTTATACTTCCAGTGCGAAACAAGGAAAGAATAATACCTTTACTTGGACTACTAAATCTAAAAAAGTAGCTCGCAACTTTGGTGGGTATAATACTAATCTACCTCTTGGATATACTCATCCAGATGGTAAAGAAATTAAAAAATCATAGGAGACAATATGTATAAGAAATGCCGAAAGCTGTGAAAAAATCTGTAAAGAAATCACAGAAAAAAGCTAAGAAGAAAAATGTCAAGAAGATTAAAAAATCTTCTAGATATTAATGCACAGAGAATTAAAAAAAGTTATTAAAGGTCTTAACAAGGCTTCCAAGTCCCATGCGGGCCAAGCTAAAACTTTGACTAAAATACATAAGAAGCTTAAAGCTAAAAAGAAAGCAAGCAAAAAGGTTAAGATGGATAAGTCTAAGCCAGCTTGGATGAGGAATAGATAATGGCAGATAAACCGTTAGAATTAAATCTAAACATGTATGATCTGGCAGTCAAAGAATATAAAAAATTATTGGCAAATAAAGATAAACTTGTTGGACAAAAATCTGATGATGGGCGTAATCAATTTCAAATTAAACTTAACAAATTAAAAAAAGATATTAAAAGAACATCAGGCGGAGCATTTAAATGGAGTGATGTTAAAAATAACACGTTAAAGCAAGAACGTGAAGGTAAGTTTGATAGAGGCGCTGAAGGTAAAAAGAAAAACAAACTTCGCAAAAAATTATTTAAAGATGTAGATTTTTCTAAAGGTAGACACAAAGATTCTGATGTTGATAAAAGTTATGAAAGAAATATGGCAGATGAAGATCAAGATATGTTAGTTGAACAAATACAAAAACACACAGGAACATATAAAAAGAAATCTAAAAAAGGACCGAATGGTGGAAGTAGATAGTGTCAAAATATAAAAAAGAATATACTAATCCAGAGGATGCGGCCAGAGATTTATTAACAATAGGCGGAGCAGCAATGATTAATAAAGCTACGGAAGGGATTCAAAAAAAGGCTGGTGAATGGGTAGAAGCTACTCCAGGAGTTAGTCAGGTTTTTCAAAAAGCTAAAGAACTAAAGAAAAAAGGATTTTCAGCTAGTATTGATCCCAAAGGCAAATTAACGATAGGATTTAAAAAAGAGTGGTAAGAGTAAACTTAACAGGAGATATAAGTATGGTATTACACCCAATGTTAGACTTATACGATCCAAGCAAACCAATTGAAGATATTTATCGCCAGTTAGTTGTTTGGGGAGATCAAGCATATGTCTGCTACCTTAACGACTGAAGATAGAAACGCCGCCACTAGATTAGCAATACAATCAGCGCGGAAAGATTTGTTAGCATTTATTATGTTAATGAATCCTTCATTTAGTGTAGGGCCACATCACAGAGTATTATGTGATGAGTTAATGAGAATAGAATCTGGTGAAGCAGATAGACTTATGGTCTTTGTAGCTCCACGTTCTAGTAAATCATTAATTACATCTACATACTTTCCAGCGTGGGCGCTCGGGCGTAATCCGTATTGGCAAGAAATTGCAGTATCACATAGTGATGATCTAGCTACAAGGTTTGGTCGGGCTATTCGTGATATAATAAATACAGAACAATATGGTTCTATATTTCCTAAAATAAATATTCGTAAAGATAATAGATCAGCTAATAGCTGGGGTTTGCAACATAAAGGAAAAGAAGCAGGTTCTTTTCTAGCAGCTGGTTCAGGATCAGGTATTGCTGGTTTTGGTGCACATTTAGCTATTATTGATGACCCTATATCAGAGCAAGATGCTTATTCTAAAGCGCGAAGGGAGGCACTCAATGAGTGGTACTCTTCTGGTTTGCGTACAAGATTAATGCCTGGTGGAAAAGTAGTGCTAGTTATGACAAGATGGCATGAAAATGACCTGGCGGGACATCTGTTATCCTTAGAAGATGACAGTCCTATGGCAGATGAGTGGGAAGTAGTTCGTATTCCTGCCCTAAATACTACAGAATCCTTAGAAAAACTAGAAAAAGCTAGAGAAAGTCTAGTATCTCAGGGATATTTGTCCCAAGATTATACTAAATTAAAGCTCGGAAGTTCGTTTTGGCCTGCATCAGACCACAAAGATGGGTTTCATTGGTCTACTGAAGAGATAATACGTACAAAAAACAACACACCTTCCTTTAAGTTTGACGCATTATACGGTCAAAGTCCTACAAATGAGGAAGGAAACATAATAAAACTAGAATGGTGGCAGAATTGGGACAATCCTTCTCCACCTGAGTGTGAATATATCATACAATCATGGGATACTGCGTTTTCAACTAAGACATCTGCGGATTATTCAGCATGTACAACGTGGGGTGTCTTTAAATCAGGCCTCGATATGCCTAATTTAGTACTATTAGGGGCAGAACGTGGTAGATGGGACTATCCTACACTTAGAACTAAGGCAGTTAGTAAATATGAAGAGCATAAACCAGATTCAATATTAATTGAGAAGAAGGCATCAGGTCAATCTTTGATACAAGACCTACGTATGACAGGATTACCTATATTTGAGTTTCAACCAGACAGAGATAAAGTAGCAAGAGCTTATGCTATTACATCATTATTCCATAACGGCAGAATATATGCCCCCTTTAAGAAGGATTGGGCTATGGATGTTATAGATGAAGCTAGAACTTTCCCAACAGGTAGTCATGATGACTATATGGATACAGTATCACAAGCTTTATTGTGGATGAGGAATGGTGGATATGTTAGTCATGGTGCAGATACATGGCTTGACAAAAGAGAAAAAGAGATTTATAATAAGGAGAGTAGTAGACGTTATTATATTTAAAGGGGATATATGGCAATTGAAAAACAAATAGGATTATTTGAGGAAGAAGAAATATCTACACCTATTCCAACTGGTGAAGAGATTTCACAAATGGAAGATGGTGGTGTAGAAGTAACATTAACTGATCAGCAAGAGATTGATGAAGCAGAAGCTATGGGTCTTTTCGATGAAGAGAACTTAATAGATGAAGGAGCATTTGATGCAAACTTAGCTGAGTTAATGAGTGAAGAAGATTTACAATCTGTCGCTAATGATTTAGATGAAGGATACCAACGTGATAAAGATTCACGCTCAGAGTATGATGAAATAGCAGAAGATGGAATTACATTATTAGGATTACAATATGATGATTCAGCAGGAGCATTTCCAGGATCTGCAGGAGTTACTCATCCAGTATTAGCGCAAGCAGTAGTAAAGTTTCAAGCAAAAGCTTACAAAGAATTATTTCCCACAGAAGGACCTGTGCGTACCAGAATTATGGGAACACAGACTCAACAAAAATTAGAACAAGCAAATCGTGTAAGACAATTTTTAAATTGGCAAACACAATTTCAAATGCCAGAGTATGGGCCTGAGTTAGATAAGTTATTATTTAATGTTGCATTATATGGAACATCATTTAAAAAAACTTTTTGGGACCCATCATTACAAAGACCAGTTACAGAATTTATTAAGTCTTCAGATTTTTATGTAGACTACTATGCTACTAACTTAGAAAGTGCAGAACGTTATACACATAAATATTTATTATCTAAAAACGAAATTAAAAAGATGCAACTAATAGGCATGTTTAGAGATATAGATATTAGTACAGATTATGATATAGAAGAATCAGGAGCACAAGAATTAGAAAATGAAATTGTAGGAGTAAGTAAACCTACAGATAATGATGAATACGTAAGCATTTTAGAAATGCACGTCAATATAGATTTACCAGGCTTTGAAGATCAAGACGAATTAAAACTTCCATACATTGTTCATATGACTGAGGACGGTCAAAAAGTTTTATGTATAAGAAGAAACTGGGATGAACAAGATCCGTTAAAGAAAAAGAAAATGTTCTTTACGCATTTTACAATGATTCCAGGTTTAGGTTTTTATGGTTATGGTTATATACATTTAATTGGTGGATTAACAAAAACAGCTACCTCCTCTATGCGTCAATTATTAGATGCAGGTACCTTTGCGAACTTGCCAGGTGGGTTCAAGGCACACGGTCTTCGTGTCCTTGCACCTGACGAGCCAATTGCACCAGGAGAGTTTAGAGAAGTTAATGCACCTGCTGGTGATTTAAGCAAGTCATTACAAATACTTCCGTTTAAAGAACCATCGTCTACATTATTTAACTTGATGGATTACGCATCAAAGCTTGCATCCCAATTTGCAGATTCTACTGACAATGTAGTAGATAATGCAACAAACTATGGGCCAGTCGGAACGACTATGGCTCTACTCGAGCAGTCTTCAAAACTGTTCAATGCTGTGCATAAGCGTCTACACTCAGCACAAACTAAAGACCTGCGAATACTCACTCGTTTAGATAGTGAGTACCTTCCAGATATGTATCCCTATGAGGTCGCAGGTGGAGCACAGCAAGTATTCAGGCAAGATTTCAATCTAAAAAGTATTGACGTCATACCTGTATCCGATCCTAACATGCCAACAGAAGCGCATAGAATAGCTAAAATAAATGCTATCATGTCCATCGCTCAACAGAATCCTGCTGCTTACAATATGGAAGCGATAGGATTAGAACTGTTTGCTGCGATGGGCGTGGAGGATCCACAACGTTATTTAAAACAACAACAACAACCTTTAAGTGCAGATCCTATTCTAGAGAATATGGCTTCACTAAAGGGGGCACCTTTGCAAGCGCAGCCAGAACAAAATCATGATGCACATATTATTGTTCATGGTAAATTTTTAGAAGATCCTGCGTATCAAAGTCCATCAGTGCAGCAACTTTTAATAGCGCATATACAAGAACACTTGGCTATGAAATATCAAATAGAAATGGCACAGATGGTACAAGATCCACAAGCACAACAAGTAATTATGTCAGCACCACAACAGCAACAACAAATGCCTATGCAAATGCAAAATGATATTGCACTAGCAGCGGCTAATGCGGCTGATAAAGTATTAAAGCTTGATGAAGAAAAAGCTAAAATAATGTCAGGACAAACAGAAGATCCACAACAAGAACAAGTAGAAATACAAAAACAAGATTTAGCATTACGTGCTAAGAAACAAATGGATATAGTAAAAATGCATAAAGATAAAATGGATCTTGAAGAAACTAAATTAATTGTTGATGATGAAAACAAAGATGAAGATCGCAAACTTAAAGAAGCAGAGCTTGCAGTTAAAGCAACTAATGATGTAATGAAAGATGCAGAAAAAATGATCTATGCAACAAGGATGAAATAATGCCATTAACTAAAAAAGGAAAAAAGGTTATGAGTTCCATGAAGAAAAAGTATGGAGCTAAAAAAGGAAAGAAAGTGTTTTATGCATCCCGTAATAAGGGACGTATAAAGGGCGTAGAGCGGGGCAAACATTAAGGAGGATATCATGGATATTTGGAATAACTTAAGCAAAAAAGGTAAGATAGCTTCAGCAATAGCTGCTGTAGTTGTTATATATCTAGCTTGCAATTGGATCGGCTGGATATAGCAGCCTTGCATTAATAGAGAGAATGTGATATATTTATTATAGGTTGCCGTAAGGAACCTAAATAAATCTTGCTTTTAAAGGAGGTTAATATGAATAAAGCATTATCTATTTTTAATCAACTCAGACCAATTTCAATAGGATTCGATGATGTATTCGATCATTTTGAAAGAGTGTTTGATAGTGATGTCTCTGTAGTAAATTACCCACCATACAATATAGTTAAAACTGGACCTGAAAAGTATGACATTGAAGTCGCACTTGCAGGATATAGTAAAGATGATATTCGTGTGGATTACTCAGAAAATCAGCTGACTATAAAATCTGAAAACGTAAGAGATAAAGTAGGCTTACCGCCTAAAAGAGGAGAGGAGGGCGTACTACATCAAGGTATCGCCAAAAGATTTTTCTCTAGAACTTTTACTATAGCAGATGATGTAGAGGTTAAAGATGCCGAGTTAAAAGACGGCCTATTGAAAGTTTCTTTAAAAAGGATTGTTCCTGAAGGTAAAGAAGCTAGGCAAATAAATATTAAATAAACTAATGGGGGCATGTAACAATGCCCCTTTTTACAGGAGATGACATGGATGCCAGAATATATAAGACTAATTTATTAAAAGTATTAGAGGAAGCTTTGCAAGCTAATGCAGAGCAAATGACCATAGGTGCAGGTGCAGAAGATTTTTCTAGTTATAAATACATGCTAGGAATATCTCATACTTTAGCTGATATGAAAGCTAGAGTTAATGAAGAATATAAAAAATTATTCAAAGAGGAGACGTATGAGTGATTTACCACAACCTACGGGTTATAGGCTTATAATAAAGCCAAGAGAATTAGAAAACAAAACAGCAGGTGGTATTATACTAACTGATGAATCTAAAGAAGCTGCTAAGTTTAAATGTGTAGTTTCTAAAGTTATATCAATGGGACCTGAATGTTATAAAAGTTTAGAGAAATCTAGCACTATATGGTGCAAAGAAGGAGATTGGGTTCTTACAGGAAAGTATGTAGGACTCAAATTTAGATATGATGGAGAGGAATATTCGTTAATAAATGATGACGAAGTACTGGCTTTAATACCAGATCCTGCCAAAATATCCGCTAAGTAGACTTGTAATAAAGCTACATATAGTGTAATATATTATATCAGCGTATAACGCGGATCGCAACCGAAGGAGGTCTAGATGATAGACGAAGAAAAGCAAGAAGAACAAATAGATGAATCCGAAGAGGAGATAGTCGTTGAACTTCCTGAAGAAGAAAAATCTGAAGGCATAGTGCCTGAAGAGCCTGTTACCGAGGCTCCAGTTGTAGCGGAAGAAACTACAGAATCAGAAGACGAAGAAGAAGTGGAAGAGAAATCCGAAGCCGATGATGAGGAAGATGAGGAAGTAGAAAAATCTGAAGATACAGAATCTAAGGATAAGAAGGTATTTGGCAAGCGTGCTGAAAAACGGATAAAGCGTCTTGTTAAAGAGAAAAAGGAATTAGAGTCCAAAGTTAAAGAACTCTCAGTAAGAGAGCAACAATGGACATCTGAAAGAGATGAATTACAATCTCGATCCAAAGATTCAGAATTACATGCAATAAATCAATATATTGATAGATTGAAAAGTCAGGAGAAACAATCTCTTAGTGCTTTAAAAACTGCAAAAGAAGCTGGTGATGTAGATGCTGAAATAAAAGCACAAGATGCTTTAGCATCTGTTAAGGCAGAATCTTTAGTAGCTCAACAATATAAGATAAGAGCAGAATCCGATTCTGAAAAAAGTAAAACTAAAGCTAAACCAAAAGCAAAAGAAGTTTCTAGTTCAGTTGGCCCAGACCGTAAGGCTTTGAGTTGGCAGAAAAGAAATGAATGGTTTGGTAGCACTTCTACTAAAGACAGAATCATGACTCAAGCAGCTATGGTAATTCATAAAGAACTTGTTGATGAAGGTATCCTTCCCAACAATAGTCCTGATGAATACTATAACGAACTTGATTCAAGGATTAGAGAGGAATTTCCTGAACGGTTCAAAACTAAAAGAACTAAAAAGATTCCTACAGTTATAAGCGGAACGCGCTCTGCTACAGGCAAAAACCAAGTCAAGTTAACTAAGACTGAAGTTGACATGGCAAATAGATTGGGAGTAAGTCTACAAGATTATGCGCGCCAAAAAGTACGCCAACAGGCGGGAGGTTAGAAATGACACAAGCAACAAAAAGCAGCCGTAAAACTCGGGCTTCGGCAACTCGAAAAAGAAAGCCTTGGGAACCAACGAAACGTTTAGACGTTCCAGAGGAACTTAAGCAAGAGGGCATGGAATATATTTGGGTTAGACACGAATTGTTGAACAATCCAGATGATTCAAATGTTCATGAAAGACTGCGCGAAGGCTATGAACCAGTCAAACCCGAAGAACTCGGAATAGACTATCATGCTGACGTAATGACTTCTGGTAAGCACGCAGGTACGGTGCGAGCAGGCGACTTAATCCTCATGAAAAATACTGAGGAATTTGTAGCTGAGAAGCAAGCGTACTACGATAAACAAACCGAGAGAATGGGTCAAGCATATTCGAAAGAATATCAAAATGCTGGCTCTTCGGCAATGCCAACCCAAGATGAGTCTACTTCTTCTGTAATTAGAGGGGGAGGAAAACCATCACCAAAGTTCGAGGAATAAGTTTTAACTAACTGGTTCTAAGAGTTTTTTGGTATAAATTAACAACTTGCAATAAGGAGATTATTATGGCAGGATACGGATTAGACCCAGTTAGAAATGCTGACGGGGGCACAGTTCGTGCTAATAACTTCAGTGACGGAAACGGTTACAGAATTGCAGCTACTGCGCCAACGGCTTATTTCGAAGGCGACTTATGCACACTATCAGCAGGACTATTAGTCACTGATATGGCTGGTGCATCCCCAGGAGCTGTAGTTGGTGTATTCTACGGAGCTGAATATGTTGATAATTCCTCAGGTGATGTTAAATTTGTACGCTCAATTGCTAACGGAACGGTAGCAAAGAGCAAATATAAAGCTTATGTTTATGATGACCCATACTGTCTGTTTAAAATTCAAGCAGACCAAGTTGGTACAGCAATAGATGAAACTAAAGTTGGACACAACGTACAAATTGTAGCAGGACCTACGGGATCTACAACAACTCACAAAAGCGGTCTGGTAGCAGACTCTAACACAGCAGCAACAGGAAACGCAGGTTTCCCTCTATCCATTATGGGTAGTGCGGAAGCACCTGACGGAGCTTACACTGCAGTTGGAACTACTATGGACGTTCTAGTGAAAATTAACACCCATCAATTTGGTATTGCCGCAGGCAATGCAGGGGTATAATTAAGAGAGGAAATTAAGTTATGGCTATTTCAAGAGCACAACTCCTTAAAGAATTAGTACCTGGCTTGCATGCCATTTTCGGAACTGAATATAACAGATACGAGAATGAAGCAGCAGTACTTTTCGATGAGGAAAAATCAAATAGAGCCTTCGAAGAAGAAGTTTTATTTCCAGGTTTTGGAGAAGCTTCTGTAAAATTTGAAGGTGCACCAGTTAACTACGAAGATACTGGTGAAGGTTGGGTAGCAAGATATACTAACGAGACTGTTGCTATGGCTTTCGCAATTACTGAGGAAGCTATGGAAGACAACTTGTATGATAAATTGTCTACTAGATTAACCAAAGCATTAGCTAGATCAATGGCTGCTGCTAAACAAACAAAAGGTGCTAACGTATACAATAGAGCATTTACTGCTGCGTATACTGGTGGCGATGGTGTTACTTTATGTAATACTGCTCACCCACTACAAGACGGTAGCACCCAGTCTAACCGCTTTACTACAGCTTCTGAGCTTTCAGAAACTTCATTAGAAGACGCGTTGATTGCAATTGCAGGACTTACAGACGATAGGGGAATCCCTGTTGCTCTACAAGCAAAAACTCTGCACATTCCAAGACAACTTGTTTTCGTTGCGGAAAGACTAATGGCATCTCCATACAGAGTTGGAACTGCTGATAACGATGTGAACGCAATTGTATCTAAAGGAATGATTCCTGGTGGATACTTCGTAAATCATAGATTTACAAATGCTAAACATTGGTTCTTAAGAACTGACGTACCTAACGGTATGAAGCACTTCATGAGAACTCCAGTATCAACTGCAATGGAAGGCGATTTCGAAACAGGTAACGTTCGTTACAAATCAAGAGAAAGATATGCTTTCGGTTGGTCTGATTGGCGTGCGGTATATGGATCAAATCCAAGCTAAGTCTAACGACTTCGGGGGTACTGTAAAAGGTGCCCCCTTTAACAACTCATAGACTGCGAAAGCAGACTGAACAACAAGGAGTAAGACTATGGGAACAACTACTTTTTCGGGACCGATTAAAGCGGGAACGATATCAAATACAACTGGAACAACAGTTGGAACTAATGTAAAAAATATTGGTTTTGTAAAAATGGCACAAAGTGCAAGTTGGAGTCAATCAACTACAGCTGCAGATACTGGAATTGTAATTCCAGCTAATAGCCAAATCACTGAAATCATTGTTAATATTACAACTGCATGCGATGCAGCTAATATTTCTATGGGCACTACATCTGCATCAACTGAACTATTTTCTGCCTTAGCAGCTGGAACAGCAGCTAATGTATTTAAATATGGATCAGCAGGTACAATTACTGATGGTGATACTTGGGCTGATATAGGTACAAGTGACTTACCAATTTATATTGACTTTTCTGCAGGATCAAGTGGAGCAGGTTACGTAACGGTTGAATATATTCAAAATATAAATAACGCGTAATAAATAATTAGGGGAGGCTTCGGTCTCCCCATTTAAAGGAGTTAATATGACATTTCAAGGTGACGCTAAATCAACATATTTTACTGCTGATGCAACTACTGATGGTCAAACAACTAATGCACATAGACAGCGTTTATTAGCTGTAGTATTAGAAGCAGGCGCTTCAGCTGATGCAACAGTAGATATTTATAATGCTCAGAGCGCAACAGGTACAGCCATTTTAGGTTTATCTGTAGCAGCTAAGGGTACGACAAGCTTTACAGTTCCAGCAATGGGAAGAGTCTGTGAAACTAATATCTTTGTAGATATAACTGGTTCAGGCGCAAGCGCAACAGTTTATTGGGATTAATACATGGCGGAAATTTCCAAATATGATTTGGAGATACAAGAACTTAAAGGTGAAATAAAACTTTTAAGTGAACGTGTTTCTACAATTAAAGATAATCATCTAAAGCATATAGAAGAAAAAATTAATGGCATTACAAAAGTAATGTATACAATTGGCTTTATGGTTTTAGGACAATTGCTTTGGGTATTAACCCGAGCATTAATGTAAAGGGGGCACTATGGCTACTTCAGGGACATGGAATTGGAGTTTAGATACTGCTGAGATTATACAAGAAGCTTATGAGAGAATAGGTGCAAGTCCTGAAAGCGGTTATGATTTAAAAACAGCAAGACGTTCTTTAAACTTATTACTAACTAAATGGGCTAATGAAGGTGTGCATTTATTTCAATTAAACTTTCATACAGCTAACATGACTAAAGATCAAGATTATATTACTTTCAATTCATCTATACATGCAGATGTTTTAGATGGTGTAGTAAGAAATAATCAAACAGCAGGCGAGCCTAATGACATTCCAATGGAACGTATTAGTCTTGATGACTATATGTCTATTCCAAATAAATGGACTAAAGGAAAACCTGTTCAATTTGCATTAGAAAGAAATACACAATACGATTCATCAGGAACAAGTAACCATAAAATGTATTTATGGCCTGTGCCAAATCAAACATATTATCAATATGTTGGTTGGACTATTATGTATGCACAAGATATAACTGCATCGTATGATCAAAATGCAGAAATACCAAAAAGATATTTGCCAGCATTAGTAAGCGGTCTATCTGTAGAACTTGCAGTAAAGCAAGCACCTGAAAGATTAGCTGCTCTTATTCCTTTATATGAAAGAGATTGGCAATTAGCTAAAGAAGAAGATAGAGAAAGAGTTAGTTTTATAGTACAACCACAAGTAAACTATATTAGGTAAATTGCATGCCAAAATATGCAAAAGGCAAACACGCAGTTCTAATCAGCGATAGATCTGGTTGGAAAATAAAATATAAAAACGCTCGTACAGAATGGACGGGTGCAAGAGTTTCTAAACAAGAGTGGGAAGAAAAACAACCACAACTTGATCCACAAAAATATTTAAGAAGAGCATCAGCTCAAGGTGACGTTTTATACGATCCTCGTCCTAATGTAGATTCAGTTCCTACAACTGCACATTTAGGTCCTTTACATAGTAAATGGTCTGGCCAAGCAGCAGCTACTTTAGGTAGAATAAATGTTGGTGTTAGTGAAGATGTAGAAGGTTTCCAATTAAGAGCTGATCAAGGAACTGTTAAACCTGTATCTGTTTTTGTACCTACTGGTATACCAGCAACTGCATCACAAGGATCAGTAACAATTTCAGCAGACGAAGTACCAGATGGTTTATTTGCTACTGCTACTTTAGGAGACGTGACAGTTTTATCAACTGAAATTCCAACAGGATTATTTGCAACAGCAACTCAAGGCTCAATTAATATTTCAACAACTGAAGATTCAGAAGGACTTGAATTAACTTCATCACAAGGTAGTGTAGTACTTGATCTAACAGAAGTTCCTGACGGAATGTATGCTACAGCTACACAAGGGTCTGTAACAATTCCTGGCATTGAGGTTCCAGATGGCATGTACGTAACAGCTACACAAGGAACAGTTCAAATAGGTGGAATAGAAATTCCAGATGGATTGTATGCGACAGCTACTCAGGGAACTGTTACAGCAGTAGAAGTTACTACAGTTTCAGTATCAGGCTTGTATAGTACTGCTACACGTGGTACAATAGGTGTAACTTCTCCAAGTTGGGGTAACTTTACTTGGGGTCACGATACATGGGGTCAGTAATATGGGTTTAACATACGTACAATTAAAACAGGCAATTCTTGATTGGACAGAAAATGATGCTACAGAATTTACTACAGCAACAGGATCTGGGATAGCTCCTGTAGATTTATGTATTCAATTAGCAGAACAAAGGTTAGTAAGAGAAGCTGATATCACAGCTTATAGAAAAACATATGATATAACCTTAAGTGCTAACAATGGATTTTTTGATATGCCTCAAGACTTATTTGTCACTAGGTATATTAAAATTAAAACGGGCGAATTTTTGATGGAAAAAGATCATACATTTGTTCGTGAGTATACACAAACTATTACAACAGCCGAAAGTGGTGGGCCTCTTTATTATGCGCCCTACGGTGAGGGTACATATTCAGCATCCGATAGAGGTATGCAATGGATATTTTCCCCTAGACCAACCATTGACACGGCGCTAGAAATAGGGTATACTATAATGCCGACAGGACTAGGATCTGGAAATGCAAATTCATATCTTGGGGACTATGCTCCTGACGTTATTTTATACGGAGCTTTAATTGAAGCAGCACAGTTTATGAAGTCACCTCCCGATATCTTAACCAGATATCAAGGTCTTTATGACAGAGCATTGCAGACATTTTTAGTTTTCGAACAAGGTCGTGTAAGAAGCGACGAAAATGTAAAAGGGGAAATAGGAACGAGAGGATAATATGGCAGGTGTAACATCAGCAATTGCAACTAGTTTTAAAGTAGAACTCCTTGAAGGTGATCATGATTTCAATAATGGAGCAGACGCATTTAAATGTGCGTTATTTAAAGCAAATGCTTCTATTACAGGAACGTATGATGCTAGTACAACTAACTATTCTGTAATGACAGGTAACTCAGATGAGTTGGCTGCAACAGGTGGATACAGCACAGCTGGAAATACATTAACAAATGTAAATCCAACTTCTGCAGGTACAACAGCATACGTAGATTTCGCTGACACTGAATGGACTTCAGCTACATTTACCACACGTGGGTGTCTTATCTATAATTCAAACGATGGAAATTCATGCGTAATGGTAATTAACTTTGGGGCAGATTATTCTGTATCAGGAGGTACTTTTAAAATTGAGTTTCCTGCTGCAGGAGCAAGTACAGCTATTTTAAGAATAGTTTAAGAAGGAGTAATATATGGCATCAACATGGTCTAACGCCGAGTTGAGATTGATGACAACAGGTGAAAATGATAACACCTGGGGTGATCAAACAAATGATAATTTAAAACGTATTGATGATATGGTTAATGCATACATCGGCGTGGCATTAACTGGAACATCTAAAACTTTAACTTTTACAAATGATCCAACTTCTTATGCACAAGAAGATGGTCGTTGTAAGATTTTAAATTTTACAGGAAGTCCAGGGGGCACAACTACAGTCACATTTCCTAATAAGTTAATGTGGTATTATGTTTTAAATAATACTGGTGATGACAAAGATATAATTTGCACTACTGGATCAGGTACAACTTACACAGTAAGTGCAGGACGTGATGCTATAATTTATAGTACAGGTTCTAACGCTATTTACAATGCCATAAATGATTTACAAGTTAACACAGTTAATGGGGTTGACCCATCAACTTCAGCAACAGCAGGTTTTAGCATTGCAATGGCCGTTGCATTATAACATAGGAGGATAGATTGGCACAGAATTTTCGCAGATATAAAGAATCAGCAATAGGAACTTCTGCTACAGATATTCCTAATGGGTCTAACTTTGATAGTTATGATACAATTGTGGGCATATCGCTCGCTAACATATTAACAACTGCAATTAATGTAGATGTTTATATAGCGAATGGAGGTACAAATTTTTACTTAGTAAAAACGGCTCCCATTCCTAGTGGCGGTGCATTACAAGTATTAGACGGAGGGGCTAAGATAGTAGTAGAGTCGGGCGATCGACTTTATATTAAATCTGATACAGCCAGTTCCGTAGATGCATGGGTTTCAGCAGTCGATGCAATAAGTACATAGGAGTTTATTTTGGGTTACGTAGGAAACAGTCCAGCAGAAAAGTATGCAAGTTTTGCAGTACAGCATTTTACAACAAGTGCTACTACAGGCTATACGCTTGATCATGCTGTAACAAATGAAAATGATATACGTTTAGTAATAAACAATGTAATTCAACAACCTGGTGCTTCGTATGCATATGTAGCTTCAGGTACAACACTTACACTTTCAGCAGCTACGGCTGGTACAGACACAATGTATTGTGTTTTCTTGGGTAAGGCAGTTCAAACTGTAGTTCCAGGACAAGGGTCAGTTGGATCTGATGAGCTTGCAGCGGATGCAGTAGCAACGGCTAAAATACAGGATGCGGCCGTCACAGCAGCAAAGACATCAGGTATTCCAGCTAGACCTAATGCACAAGCATTAATTATAAATGGCGATATGGCTGTGTCTCAACGAGGTTCTTCTGCAACAAATAAAACTGCAAGTGGTTATTATACTTGTGATAGATGGAACTTAAGCATTTCATCTGCTGGTACTTGGACACAAACTAAAGAATCTTTAACTAGTGGTGATGCCCATGCAGATGGATTTTCTACATCACTTAAAATGGATAATACAACTGCTGATGGTTCATTAGGTGCAGCGGATTATAACCAAATTACTTATAAATTTGAAGGCCAAGATTTACAATTACTTAAAAAAGGATCAGCAAATGCAAAAAAAGTTACAGTAGGATTTTGGATTAAAGCTACAAAAACAGGAACTAATATTTTAGAGTTTTATGATAATACTAACAGCAGACAAGTTTCTCAATCATATACAATTTCAACAACTAATACTTGGGAATACAAAGTAGTTAATTTTCCAGCAGACACTACAGGGTCATTAACAAATAATAATGCTCAACAAGCTGTATTAGTTTTTTGGTTAGGTGCTGGAAGTAATTATACTTCAGGAACATTGAATACTAGCTGGGCGTCAGCTACAAATGCTAATAGAGCAGTAGGACAAGTTAATAATTCTGATAGTACATCTAATAATTGGGAAATTACAGGTGTTCAAATGGAAGTAGGCGAATATACTTCTTCTACTTTACCACCTTTTCAACATGAAAGTTATGCAGATAATCATTACCGATGCTTAAGATATTATTATAGAATTACACCTAGTAGTGGTTTTAGATATGTTGGTTGGTGTCAAATGGATAATGATGATAATAATCATGTAGCATACATTGATTTTAAAAGAGATATGAGAGCAGCTCCAAGTGCTTTAGAACAATCTGGAACTGCTAGTCAATATAAAATTAGAGAAGCAACCACAGTCACTTGTGATGCAGTTCCTACATTTAATAATGCTGATACTTGGTATTCAGCTATTGCATTTAAAAAAGCTTCTAGTGGTTTTTCACAAGGAGAAGTTAATAAATGTGGAATTGATGGTGGCTATTTAGGATGGGATGCGGAATTATGACAACTTTAAAATACACATATATTCAAACAAATGAAGATAATAAAAAAATATACGAAAAAATAGATACTGACGGAAAATCTTACTCCTCTTGCACAGAAGATAATAAAGAATTTAAAGAGTGGGTAGCAGATGGCGGCACAGTAGAGGAGGCTAGTTAATGGCACTAAGTAAAATAGATATAAGTAAAACAGGAATTACAGGCACTCTTGCCGCAGCTAATGGAGGCACTGGAACTACTAGTTATAGCCCTGGAAAAATTGGCCAAGTAGTCCAAGTAATTTTTGAGACAGATACAGATTTTGCAGCATCAAGTTTTCAAGATATAACTGGTGGAGGAAACACATTAGCAGCATCAATTACACCAACTGCAGCTACTTCAAAAGTTTTAGTTACATATATTACTCAAGCACAACATGGTAATAACAAAGGATACAAAACTCAATTAGAACGAGCAATAAGTGGTGGAGCAACAACAAATGTTTTTACTATACCTAACCAAAAAGATACTTACGGAGATGGTGATACAAATGCAGGTAGATCATCAGTGCAATATTTAGATTCTCCAAGCACGACTTCAGCAACAACTTACACTGTAATGATAGGTACAGATGGAGCAGGTACAGTTACCATAGCAAATGGTGGCTCACAATGTATGATTACTTTATATGAGGTATTAGCATGAGTAATGCAAAACCAACAATAGGAGAAGCAATTAAAGCTATTAATCCTAATGCAGAATTTTCATCACCATCAACTGACACTTCAAAGTTAGATGATATTATTTGGTTTAATAATACAACACCAATAGCCAAAGAAGATATTATAACAAAATACAATGAATTAGTTACCGCATGGGAGAATAGATAAATGCCATATATAGGAAGAAATTTAGATATTGGAGATAGAAAGCTGATCTCAGTGAGCGGAAGTTCACCTGCGACATCTTATACGCTTCAATCATCATCAGTTAATTATTATCCAAGTGCGGCACAAAATTTAATTGTCAGCATTTCAGGAGTTATACAAGCTCCAGGAACAGCATACACAATATCGGGGGCAACTATTGACTTCGGTGGTGTGAGTGTTGCAAGTACGGATATAGATTTTATTGTAGCAATGGGTGAAAACGTAGACGTGGGAACGCCTTCGGATGGAACCGTGACTGCAGGAAAATTAGCTTCTACATTTTATGTAGAAAACAATACAAGCTACAGTAGTTTTACAATGGCTTCTAGTAGGAACGCAGTTCTTGCAGGGCCTGTAACTTTTACTGGCACAACAACAATTCCTTCGGGATCAACATTGGTTATAGTATAATATGAGTTTATTAAATGTAAATAAAATTGACCCAGCAACAGGTACTGCATTAGAAATAGGAACATCAGGTGATACAATCACTGTGCCTTCAGGCGCTACATTTAATGTTGCAGGAACATTACAAAGTGGCGGAGTTGCTTTAGGTAATACTCCTATGTTTCGTGTTTTTAGAAGCTCGGATCAAAGTGTTGCAAATTCAACATATACTAAAATTCAATACGATTCTGAAAGTTATGATACTGATGCAGCTTTTGATAGTTCTACTAACTATCGTTTTACTGCGCCATCTGCAGGAAAATATTATTTTTTAGCACAATTACAGTACACAGCTACTACTGATGGAGGACAACTTCGTGCTCAATTTTATGTTAATGGAAGTGCTTTTAATGCAAATTTAAGAATGCAGCATACTTCTCCAAACACATCAGATAATTTTGTGGTTATGGCTGATGTGCTAAGTTTATCAGCAAGTGATTATGTTGAAGTTTTTGGTTATCAAAGCGAAAGTGGAAGTAGAAATTTTGAGTCTTACAAAAATTATTTTTTAGGATATAAATTAATAGGAACATAATGATAACAATTTTTAAAGGAAGTCTATATGGCAAGTATATCAACTAAGATTAAGCTTTACTGTGAGGCGAACAGCAAAACAGCTGCTTTCGGCCCAGGGGGCAACGTAGAATTAGTTGACAATTCAGACGGCAAAGGCCCGTTCATAGCAAGCTGGAGCGTTGACGGATTGGCACAGCCATCTGACTCCGATCTAGCAGCACATGATGCGGCTGGCGATACTGAAGAGTCAAACAACATTGTACGAAGCACAAGAAAAGCGGCTTATGGTGATATTGGCGATCAGCTTGACGAGATATTTAAGGATATCGACGCGTGGAAAGCACGTATTCAAGGAATCAAAAATGCTAACCCTAAGTCTTAAAGGAATTAAATGAGTAAATTATTTGTAGATCAAGTAGACCCAAAAACAGGTACCACGCTAACGCTTGGTACGTCTAGTGATACAATCAGCATTCCGTCGGGCGTTACACTTGATGTAGCATCTGGCGCAACATTAGATACAACTGGAGCTACTGTTACAGGAGTTACTGGAGCTAATCTGGTTAAAATAACATCTGGTAGTGTTACAGGGGGTGATGGTACGTTAGGGGTAACTGGTTGTTTTACTTCTACTTATAAAATTTATAAAATATTTTTATATGATTGGAATGGAAGTGCTGGAAATGCACCTTACCTGAGATGGTACACTGGTACTGATACTGAACAATCTGGTGCCAATACTTATTATTATGCTGGTGTAGGTTTTAATACAGATGGTCAAGGTTCATCTTGGTCTGGTAATGATAATCAGATGCAAATTGCGGGAGAAAGTTTTTTAGCTGATGCTGATGACATGT
>Ga0209992_10001326_pt1 | contig 26659 bp, 36 predicted proteins | sample 2SBtaG_2_FD_182564 | JGI IMG/M metagenome (GOLD analysis project Ga0209992, IMG submission 182564) | Deep subsurface microbial communities from Kolumbo volcano to uncover new lineages of life (NeLLi) - 2SBTROV12_ACTIVE470 metaG (SPAdes)... | ecosystem: Environmental > Aquatic > Marine >... | reverse complement strand
TAAATCTTGTCTTTCGATTATCCATGATTTATCTAAAACTAATGATCCATCAATATCAGTACTTTCTTTATCTCCTGTAATATGAGATACAACTGTGATTGTTTTATCATTTTCTTCTACAATGAAGCCGACTGAACAACACTCGGCTAACTCTGTTTCTAATTCATTAATGTCTGTCCACCCATGGGTAGGGCTTACAGCATCTTTCCAATGTAATAAAACGAGTTTAGCTTTCATTTGTATTTAAAAATATATTTACTCCATAAATAACTTCTTGCAATGCTTACCACCATAAATATCAAAGATAGATGAAACATCTCCCATATATTTATATGTATGTCATATAAAGGAAAAACTAATATTTGAATAATAACTGCAAGTATAAGTCCACTTCCTATATCTAATGTTCTATGTATTAGATGTTTTGTATTGGTCATTTTAGTTTTCTTAAAAACTTTAAGTAATCTGCACCCTCTTGCACTTCCCAAAATATCTTAATAAAGTCTGGGTGTGTGTCAGGTAATCTTGTGTTAAATACTGCTACTGCACAAGGCGACATCATTTTATTGGGTAGGTTTAACATCTTGGCAAAGTTGTCATATTTTTTATACGAGCCAACTTGAACGCAATGCATTGTTATATCTGAGTTTGCATCTTTAACAGGCATATAACCACTAACGTGAGTATGACCTGCCATAAGAATATGGTCACGAGAATTAAATATTGCGTGTCTAACTATTCCGTGTGCTGTGTTATAGATTGAATTACCTCTAAAGTTATGAGAGCAATTTACTCTTATATTATGTTTAGGTAGTTTAAGTTTAACCCTTATGTTATGGGGTGCGTATGTAGTCTTTAAAGGTCTTGTAATCCACTTTAAAGGGTCGCCATCTCCACTCCACATATCATGGTTTCCAGCTACAATAAATATCCAATTAGTGTAATTAACTAGCCACTCAGTTAATTGCCATGCTTGTTCTGCTGATGTAGTTTGTTCTGCCCAAAGACCTGCAAGTTTAGTTCTTCTTGCCCAATTATTTTGTAAATCACCTACGTTACAAGCATACATACCATCAGTTTTATTTGTTATATCTAAATGTTTAATAACACTAGGCATATCGCAACCATCATCATCAATGTGAGGGTCGCCCATAATATAAAGGCCGATGGGTTTATCATCTTTTATTCTTATGTTTAAAAATTCTTCGTTTCTTTCTCTTTTCTCTTTACGATTAAAAGTATCAACTCTAAGTTTAACTAAATCTTCTGTTGATATTTCTTCATCATAAAATTTATTTTCTACTTCAAAGTTTTTAATTTTGCTTGGCGAGTTTGTTTTTTTGCCACAATCTCTACATTCATACCTTTGTGGTTGTCCTACAATGTGCTTATCTTTACCCCTTTTAATTAAATGTGTTGATCCACAAGTTGGACAGGCTAACATATTCCCATCACTATCTAATTGCAAAATGTCTACATTAGAAAAGTTACCACCCTTATTTATTATCGCCATTCTTTTCTTCTTCCTTGATTAAGTATTCCAAATACCATTTTGCTTTTTTTAAATCAGACAAAGGAGTGCCTTTATGTGGAAAACGAGTAACGTACTTTATGATATTTCCACGAACATAATCCATAGACCAGCTACGAATGTACTCAGTTGTTTCAATTCCCTTAGTATAGTGTTCAGGTCTATTAATAAGGTCTGTTTTCTTGTCGCTGCTCATCTATCTTTTGTTCAACCTGATTCCAAGGAATCGGCAAATAATCATCTTCCCAAGTTATAGCACCATAAAGGTAGTCTTGTCTAGTTTCAATCCTATCTTTAATGCGAAATTTGGCATGTTTATCAATAGTATAGATGGCATGTATAATTTCCATTTCACGAAGCGTGTATGGAACATTGCTACACATAACTATTTCTCCTATGTTAACAACTTAATACAAATAAAAATTATCAACACTATAGTTAAAAGCTCAAAGATACTAACTTCGGGCTTTAGGTATTTGGTTTTTATTTTATAAAAAAACCAATTAAAAAATTCAGGCTTTACAATAATTACAACTCCTATTAGCAAAGCCAATAGTAGTGCTTCTTGTATCATTGCGATAGAGGATTATCTGATCTTGCTTTCATCTCATTAACTTTAGCATTTAATACTGCTATTTCAGCTTTGTTAATGGCAATGTCTGCTGTCAATGGTTTAATATCTACTGATTGTCTAGCTTCTAATACTTCTACTCGTTGAATTAATTGTCCTTGATAGACAAATAATCCACCTAGAGTTATTACTAGACCTACAGCTCCTGTTATTACTTTAATATCCACGAATCCTCCTTAGATGTTCTTTTGCTCGTATTGTATTATCTATAGATTCCTGAAGAATTTTTTGGTTTTTCGCCATAGGGTCGTTATATACGATTTGATTCTCAGCATATATATCTCGCAAATCAACATATTCTCTTTGGTCATAATAATTACCTCCATCAATAACTAATTGATTGTTAAATATATTATTGTTGGTTTGACCATAATTGTCTATAGAAATATTACTTTCCATAGCTTTTGCTACTATAAGAGAGGTAGCTATCAGTCTTTGATCTACTCTTTTAAGTGTTTCATTTACTTTCTTTTCTATAGATTCTATTGAAATAGTTTCAGTATTGACTCTAGGGTTTCCTTCAGTCCTGCTTTCTTCCACCGATTCATCTCTGCTTTCGATATTTTCTTCGTTTGCAGCAACTGTTTCAGTTCCTCCATTTCCTCGTTCACTATCTGTTGTTTCTCCTTCTCCGAGAGTTTCATCTACTTCTTCAGTAGCAACTGTAGTTTCTTCTTCAGGTTCAACAGGAGCATTTTCAGTTTGTTCCACAGCTTCAGGTGTAGTTTCTGCAACTGTGCTTTCTCCTGAAGGCTCTGCATTAACTCTTTCTTCACTTTCTCTTGGTGTTTCTCCATTTCCTGTTCTGCTAACTTCTTCTGTTGTAACTTCTCCAGCTCCTCCTTCGCTAACCTCTTCTCGTACAGGCTCTGACTCAACGACTCTGCTAGAGTTAGGGGTTTCGATGATGGTTTCTTCTGCGAAAAACTCTTGGATAACTTCGCCTGTTGGCGAGTTGTTAAAACTTTCTGTTGTTTCAATTCTTTCTTCAAAGCCTTGGACTTCTGCTGAGAACGATTCGATGGTCGCTGGTTCTTCATAAGCTACCTCCATAGGTATTTCTTCAAAACTCTCAATAGGTGGGAGTTCTGTTAATTCTATTGTTTCTACAGGTTCAAAAAATACATTAATAATTCCTGTATTTATTTCTTCTGTTGCTATTTCCTCAAAATATAGTTCTTCAAATAATTGTGCCACCATTTCAGGTTCTTCAAACACCTCAAAAACAAATTCTTCTAGTGGTATAAATTCTACTGTTTCTATTTGATTAGTTAGTGTTTCTTCTATTTCCTCAAATGCTGTGGCTATAATTGCTGTTTGAGTAGCAGTTAAGACCTCATCATCATAAGTCATAGTAACCGATATATTATCTACATTAGGGCCACCAAGATTAGCAGGACTATTAGCATCAGACCCACTAATAAAAAGATTTCCAATGTTGCTACCAACACCTGTATACGAGATACTATCTGTAAAATCTTTGCCATTAATTCCTGTAACATTAGTTCTCTCCTGCGTTGTTGTAGCTAGTACATTGCTATCTGAATCTCTAATTTGTAATCTTATTGTAAAGGTGTCAGCACCACCTGATCCTCCCCAGCAACCTGAAACACCACATTCTCCATTCTGTACTTCAACAGATGAGTTAAGTGTAATACCATTGTTAAGCATAGGTTGTGTGATCGTGTTAGAGAGTAAGTCAAAAGATTGTTCTATGCTCCCACTATCTCCAAATTCAAAATCATGTCCACCTGGACAACAATCTCCTATTCTTTGTGCATCTCCTTGTAATGTCCAACCTGTGTTTCCATTATTAAAATCACCATTAGTAATTAAATTACCAGTTGTTTGACTATCTGCCAAAACCATTAATGGAAAAAATAAAGGGATTAAGTATTTCATTCTCTTTCAGGTAAGTATATTTCTTGTTCGTTGCTGCCATAAACTGACATCGTGCCTAGTGTAACTGAATGTGTAGCACAGCTAGTTAAAATTAAAGATATAAATATAACTCTAATCATTCCAGGTCATGCTCGGTTTAGTTCCACCAGTATTTCTTAATTCGTTTTTTCTTTTTTCAATCCATTTAGCTTTAGCTTTCTCGCCAATTAATCCATCAATAGGACATGGTGTACCTGCGTTCATCATTGCTTCCCATACATTTTCGTCTTGGCACATCAAAGATATTGCTGCAACTTTCATGCCTAGTTTAGCTAAGACTGATACAGATTTTCTGCGTTCACAGTTAGGGTCTACATAGTAACTACCAAATGTTCCACTAAATCCAATGACTGTAATTCCTGCTGCTAGTGGTATAACACAGCTATCTTGACCATATACACTCATAGCAGGAGCTGAGGAGCTGTTTACGGCTGTTTTAGTATTTGTATTGTTATTGGTACTGTTAGTAGTCGTAGTGTTGCTAGATGAGCCTGATTGGTAGGTTGTACTTGATTCGTACCCACCAGTAATTGCTGTGTTAGAACCTGCGTTATTTGATTGAGTATTGGTTGTTGCACCAGAAGATGTAACATCACCTATTGCATCAGCTATTCCATAAGCCAATATAATTACTATCATTACATATAAACATTGTTTTGCTAAGATTTTCTGCATTTCCATTTCCTAAGTGCTAGTGCCTTCCTTGTTGGTCTGCCCTTAGAATCTTTCATAGGGCCTTTAACACCACCCATTCTTGCACAAAAACTCTTTCTTCTTGCTGCTGCTTTAGACCCTTTAGGTGCTTTACCTGTTACAGGTCTTTTAAGATTAGCTCCTGTAGTTCTTTTAAAAAACTTTCTACCAGCTTCGTTTAATCCACCAGTTTTATTTTGATATTTCTTAGCTACCATTTTACTTCCTAGTTAATGATCCACCAAAATATAGACCAATGATTGAAAATATTGTGTGTGATTGTAATGGGCCAATAACAATTCCTGTCATAGGTTGCCATTTAGTTACATCATAATCACTAGCAAATATCCACCACCCTTCAGAAACTGTTTCTGTGTAACCCATATATATTGGTATATCTACAAAAATTGGAGCAACGATTGGTACTACAATAATGCTAAATACACACATTAAAGCTATCCATCTTCTAGTATGTTTGGTATGTGCATCTTTAACATTACGAGCTTTGTCAGTTTGTTTTGCTGCAAATCCTGCTCGTTGCATTAATAACTTTTGTTTTTCAGCTTCAGCTTGTCCTTTCTGTGCCATAATAGACATAACACCACCTAGTACAGTAGAGCCAAGCATTGATATAAGTTCCATTGGTATCATCTTTCTTTCCTAAGTTCTTTTAATTGATTTTTTATATAATCTTCTATTATTGCATTTTGCAAATTAATATTTGTAAAATAAGGACTATTAGATTTTTTAGCTGATCCAATAACAGAATCTGTTGTTGGATTTAAGGTTGGTATAAATTTATTATTACTAATTATTGTAAATTTTTTTAATTGACTTTTAGCTTCTTTTAATGGATTTTTCATAGTTAAAGCATCATAAAAAACATTTCTTCCCATAAAATCAGATGTTGGTGTTATTCCTAATGCTTTATAATTGTCTAACACAGATTTGGCTTCTTGTTGAAATTCATAATCAGCTTTTATTGATTTAAAGTATGTATCATATACTTCTTGAGAATCAGTAATAGTAGGATTTTTAACAATATTATTAAATTGTAATCCTGAATCCCTCATATCTGTTCCTAATCTTTGCAAATCCCTTCTTAAATTAGCTGTTAAATCCATTCGTTTTTCACGAAGTCCGAATAGTTGCATAGCATCGTTTTCATTTATTGAATAACCATAAGGAGATATACCATATTTATTTGGATATTTTCCTGTTTCAGGGTCTTTTACTAATTCTTGTTTTTCCATAGATGTTTCATAAGCCCTTCTTTTGTTAAAAAATCTTTCTATATCAGGTGGAATAAATGCTTTTGCAATAGTTGTGCCATAAAAACCTATTTTATCTTCAGTATCAGTAAGACCTCTTGGAGTACCAACCATTGTGTCATATATAGCTTCTGTAATAATACTTGGCCCTGCGTAAGGCCCTAGTGTTTCATCTGCTGCTGCTACCATCATTTTTATGTAATCAGCATCAGTTAAATTTTTATCAAAAGCTCCATTTGTTAAAGCATAACCATGCTTAAACATAGCTTTTACATATTGATATGGGTCTAGTGTTCCTAGGTTATAATAATCTATTCCGACATGACCATTAGTATCTACATTAATAGGCCCTGTAAAAACTTTAGGTGCTTTTTGTTCCCAAGGAGGAGATAGGTTTGCTATTGCTTGTGCCATTTCTGCTGTTATATCATACAAGTTCATACTTGCGTCCATAGCCATTTCACCTGCTGTACCAGCAACCATTAAACCTGCTATTCTTTTTGCTCCTGCTTGGCGAACAAGAGATACCTGTTCTTCTGATAATTTTTTACCATATTTTTCTTCAATATTTTTTACTGTTTTCCCACTAACATCTTCGTATGCTCTTTTAAATCCGTTTTTGCTAGTTCTTAATATTTCTAAAGGCCATGCAACAAAGTTTCCTACAGGGTATTTTCTTAATTGTTTAAAAAATTCAGGTACTAAATTGTAATTAGGCATTGTATCTCTGGTTATATTAGCAGCATAATCATCTAAATCTTTACCTGTTAAACCAGTTGCTTTCCCATAAATTTTTTTCATTTCCTCAAAATGAATTATTTTAAATATGTCATCTTCAGCTTGATAAGTTTTATATAAACCTTTTATTCCTCTTGCTACAGGTTTTACACCACCAGTTCTTACTGTTTCTTTTGTAAGATTAGTTAAATCTTTTGCATAAGAATCGCCTGACTTTGTAATTTTTTTATTAAATTGATCTCCAATACCATATCTGTCTATATCTTGAAAAGATGCTTTAAGTTGTCCTATGTTTACATTAGAGCCTATAACTCCTTTTTCAATTAAACTTTTTAAATATTGAGTTGCTGCTTCATCTCCTCTTTCAAAAATATCAGCATATAATGCTTTATAAGCATTTTTTAAATTTCTAGGTTTAAATATTGCTAAAGGTATTCCACTACCTGCCATCATTACAATATTACCATTAATATTTACTGTATGAGTTGTAGGGTTAAGAGCAGTTTTTGATGCTTGAGAAGCTGCTTTAGCCCCCATTATTAATTGACCTAAAATGTTAGTTTTTATAGCAGGACTAAACCCTTGTTCTATTGCGTTAATAATAAAAGGATCATTTGCATATAAATATTTTAAAGGGTTAGTGTAACCATCTTTTAAACCTGATGTATTTTTAATTCTTATAGCTGCTGCTTGTGCAAGACTTTTATCCATGCCTTCATCTAGTGCTTGTGCAGGTATAATCTCATCTCCTGTTGCAGGATTTATAGTTCTCCCTCCTCTTTGATGAGGTTTAACTTCAACAGCATATCTTTTTCTTAACATTATTTCTCTTATCTCATCAAGAAATTTAAACTGTGCTGTAGTTTCTCCTAATTTTTCTATAGTTGTAAGGTAATTTTCAAAAGAACCTCTTTTTTCTCCATATAAATCTCTTAACCATTTTTTATCATCTAATTTTCTTTTTGTTTTAAGTTTGTTTTTAACCAGGTTTGCATTAATTAATGTTTCAGTTATTTCTGCATTATTACCTGTATAATCAACTATTTGTCTTATAGCATTGGGTATATCTTCTGCTGCTACCCCTGCTTTCTTTAATTCTTTTTCTGCTGTTTGAAACATTTTATCAACTTCTTTATCTTCTAATGTTTTATTTAAATATTTTTCAGCATTTCCTTTTAAAACTTTTCTAAACTTAGGATCATCAAATATTTTATATGAACGAGTCAAATATGTTCCTTTGTTATCTCTAATTGTTTTGCCTAATTTAGAGCCTTTGGGCAAATATTTTTCTAAAGTTGTAGCATACTCATCTACTGTTGTACGCAATTTTAATAATCTTTCAGTAGTTTGTGGTGCTATTTTTTCTAATTCAGTAAGCCTTTTAGCATAAGCAGGGTCATTTATATTGTTAAATAAATCATCTAAATTTTTAGTGCCTTCTTTTGTACTAGGATCAAAAAGTTTATTATCTTTTAATTCTTTTTTAGATATAGCATCAAATTCATTGTTTTGTATTTTTATTTCTTTTAAAGTTGCTTCTGGCTCTTTGTCTGCTTTAATTAAAGCATTTCTTAATTCATCATCTTCTATTCCTCTATAAGCAGAAAAATACTTTCCTTTGATTTGACTTGCTTTTTCTAAAGCTGGGTTAATTTTTGTTACATCTAAAACAGTTTGTACTAGTTTTGAGTTTTTTAATTTTGATGCTCCCTCGGAAACATTAGCCCATGTCATTCCAACAGCTTTAAAATTAGCTGCTAATGTAGCAGCAGCAGGAGTTCCTACTGCTAAATTATTTAACCATGCGTTCATATATGCTTGTGCAGATGTATCGTTAGGTTCTACATATAGTTTTTCTAAAGCTGGTCTAGTTTCAGGAAATGAATCATATATAATATTAACCATATTTTCATCAGGATCATCTATAAAAGATGCAGCAGTATCTATATATAAGCCATCTTTCATAAACTTTGTAGTTTTATTTAAATTTAATATATCAAATTTTTGTTTAGGATTTATTGCTCTAAAACCACCTCCAATAACTTCTTTAACTCCTTTCCCACCAATTAAATAACTAGCTATTTTACCTACCATGTATTCAGCATCAGCAGATGATAAATCTCCACCTGTTGTTGTTATTCCTTCTCCATGATAAGGATCTAAAAAAGAACCTATATTTTGTTTAAAACTTACTGGTAATTTATCAAAAACTTGTTTATCTAAATTATATAAAGATTTTTGCATATTTTCAGGTAATAATGTTTCTAATCCTATTAAACCTAAATCTATTATTCCTAAACCAATTTCTCCAGCAGTTCTGCTTAAAGTTCTTGTGTTAAATCCTAATAATCCTTCATCGCCAAATCTTAAATCTTCGCCTTTTTCGGTAAGCTCATAATATTGTTTAACAGCATTATCATATTCTTGTCTGTCTATATTATTTTCTATTAAGTATTGATTTCTTAAATCTTTATATAATTTTTTTTCTTCTTGATTCTTAGGACTATCAATCCCTAATTCTTCAAAGTCATTTAATATATTATGAAAAGATTGAGATTCTGCACTTAGTGCATAAAATTTACCACCTTTACTTTTTCTTCCAATATCTGACATTATTCTAACTCTTTTTGTTTAACAGGAGTTTGTTTTTTACCAGATACTCCAGAAGATGTTTTGGCTTTATTAGCTTTGCTAATTAAATCTATCATTTCAGGACTAGCTATATCTAAATCTTTAAAAGATAATTTTCCATCTTTTACTTCAATATTTGTATATAACTCATTAAATATTTTTGTAGAGTAAGCATTAGCTGAAGCATAATCTCCAGTAGATGTATATTTTTCTATAGCATTTGTAACTAAATTATTATAAAAAATAGGGTATTCTTTAGAAATATCTTGTACACCTGTGATTGTTCCAACTTGATTTATACCTTTTTCAATATCATCTTTTATATTAGTAATAATTGCAGATTGCCCTAAAGCTCCTGATCTATTAGCTGTTGCTTGTGCTGCACGATAATCTGCTAATGTTTTAGCTGGTTGTCCTGCTGCTTCTAAGGCTCTACTTGCTTGTGATGCAAAGTTTTCATTTGGTTGTTTAGGTTTTAATAATTCTAAACTACCTCTAAGTATTGCTGCATCAATCATTTGTTTGTTAGTAGGTGCAACACTCATTTGCTGTGGCATAACAACATTACCTAATAGTGTTTCTAAACCTGTTAAACCTTTTTTAGGATTTGGGTCAAATATACTAGCCATTATAAAAGTCCTCCATAATACTGTTGTAAATTTACTTGTGGTAACTGAATACCTCTTACTGCTTGTTGCATAGGCATAACTTGCATAGGTGGTTGTTGAGGTTGACTTAACAAACCTTGCATTAATGTTTGTAACATCATAGGGTTCATGCCTGTTGTTGTTGGCGTTGTAGGTGCTGTCATGGCTCTTAACCTTTCACGACCTGCTTCCATAGGATCAAACATACTTCCTAATGCTTTTCTTTTTTGATCCATAGAAAGATTGTCAAAATTAACACCCATATCCATGCCTAAACCTAACATATTCATTATATTGCTCATCATGAGAATAACCCTCCTAGTAATGCACCACCTAATATATAGGGATTAAATCCTGCTAATGCACCTGCTTTTACTGTTGGCCCTACCATTCCTGGTGCTAATGTTGCACCTGTGCCAAAAATACCTGATACTGGTGCAGTATAAGGAATTAAGCTTCCTAATCCTGCACCACCTAATGCACCAGCTGCAAAACCTGGGCTTTGTGCTCCTGGGCCTGTAGTTGTTTGTGTGCCTGGAATTATAGTGCCTGCTGCAATATTAGCATATCTGTCTAGTGCTTGACCTGGAGCTGCCTGTTCAAATGCAAATCTTTGCATAGCTTCTGTAATAGGTTGTTGTGCTCTTGCTGTTTGAGCTGCTGCAATATTAGCTAATGTAGCTGATGGTTGCATTAAAGTAGACATGGCACTTGGAGCAAAAGCTAGTGCCCTAGATTGTGAACTTAAAGTATCTCCATAAACATCACCATATAATCTAGATGCAACATCTGATTGTTTAGTTAATAAATCTTTTATAACTTCAGATTCTAGTATGCCTTGTCGAGTTCCACCAAGCTGTCCTGCTCCTGTAGCATCTCTACGAGCTTGTTGAAGTAATCTTGAAGCACTTTCTTCCATTGGTCTTAAACCTGCTCTTAAAGATTCTTGTAATAGAGGATCAGAGAATCTTTGTGCTGGGCTCATCAACTGTTCTTGTATAGAAGGAATAATAGAACCAGCTATAGTGGTTTGTGGCCCTAAAGCTGCTTGTTGTGCAAGTTGTTCTGCTTGAAAAGTTAAATCACTAGGCGAAGCAAAAGTTTGTCCTGGATAAAACTGTTGAGTTGGTAAAGCTTGTGCTTTTGAATATAAATCCAATAGATAGGGTTGTTGTCCTATGTATGGTTCTTGTTTTACTGTTTGTGTTTGGCTTCCACCACTTCCTTTACTCATAATGTACCTCTAATGTATTGTTGTGAGTTCTTTAACGAGAACTGTGTATGCGTTTTCATACCCAAATTTCTCTAGTTTCTTTATAAATCCTTTGCGACAAACTGTTTCCATTGCTACGCAATTATTTTCTAATGCCCATTGTTCTAGGGTATCTAGTAGTTTTTCTACCCATAAATCTAGGTCTTGTCCACCTAGAGTAACTATTCTGCAAGTAGTCTTTCTAGGGTATTCTATAATCTCTGTAGTAAGAACTGATATAATTTCTCTATCATCATCAAACACTAACCACAGTTGCATACGAGCTTCTGATAATCTTTTGTAAATATCCATAACAGACATTTCATCTCTACTTTTACCATTGCCCATTTCTATATAAGGTTCGCAATCTTCCCAAACCTCATTAATTCTATCCGATGGTATTCCTGATATATATAAACTCACCCTAGTTTCACCCAGCTTCCTGCTGCATTTCTAAAGTAAACTCCTTCTGCACTTCCTGGATTAAAATTAGAACCATCTGCATATACTATATCTCCTTGCTTTATTCTGCTTGGAGCTACATTTTTAACCTCTATAAATGTGGTAGGGTTTTCTTCTAATGCTGCTTGTATTTTTTGAAATTCTTGTAATAAATATTGTGGTAAATCTTTAGGATTATCAGGCACTGGATTAGGTGTATATTTAGGTGCTTGTGACATTATTTTTTAAACCTATTTTTAAATCTTTGTGCTTTTGATAATTTTTTTTGTAGATAATTTTTGCCTGTTTTTTCAGTACCACCACCACCATAACCAATCATATCCCAATATTTTTTTTTATTTGGTAATATTATTTGAACTGGAATTGATTTAGCACCTAATGCTCTAGCAACTTGTGTTCTATGTCTGCCTTCTTGCCCAATTACCTGAAAACCTTTCTCTATTTGTTCAATTCTTAAATAAGGAATATCAAATTTATTTTGTTTCTTCATAGCTTGTAATACATTTTTGTATTTACTAATTTCTTTAGAATTTTTAGTAATATGATGTCTACTTTCACCAACTCCTGTTTTAGGAATAAGGTTTAAATATTCATCAGGTTTCATTTTTAAGATAAAGCTAGGACTTTCCTTCCTTATATCTGAAGTCTTACTTGGTAAATCCCAGTTAATTTTTGTTCTAGGAGAACTACCACCTCTTTTAAGTGTATTTGTTATCCCACTACCAATAGCTTTTCCATATCCTTTTGCTAATGCCTGTCCTACTTTTGTACCAACCAATCCAACAGGTAACATGGTTAATCCAATGTTTGTTAAATACTCTTTTGCTTGTTTATTAGCTTTTTGTAATTCTTCTTTTGTAGGTGCATTGGCTCTACTTCTTGCCATTCCACTTGCCCTAGAACTTTTATCCATTACATCTTTAAGCCATTTTGGAGTTGCCATTACCTCTCTCCTAATACCTCATATTCTATATCATATCCATTTAATTCAAAAGTTGTAGCTGTTGTGTTTTGAAACTTAATAGCTATATATTTACCTGTGGCTCTAGCATCTACTTTATTTTGTGTATCAGGGTCTATAGTTTGTTGTGTCTTGTAAGTATATGTACCATCAGGAGTCATAGAACTTCCTACAAATACTTCAGCAGAACCTGTACTAGAAAATCTTGGAGTAATCTTTCTTACTTGTTTTACAGTATTAGTATTGCCATCAAGAGTTAATCCTTTTCTTTCCAAAATCATAGTAAAATTATCTCCTGCAAAGTCAAATCCATTATCTCCTCTATAGAGTTTAGTATCTCCTGTGCTAGACATTAATATGCTAGTTTCTGTAGGATTATAGTTTCTTTGACCCCAGTTCTCAGTAGTGCTATAAGCTACCCAACTTTGCGATTGTCCTGACCATACAACTGCTGATGAACCAGGATTTACTATACCTGTTGCTATATGTAAAATATCAGGTAAATCTCTAAAACTAAATGAATTAGTTTTATGATTCCATATTAATGCTTTATTGCAATAAGTTGAGCCTACTGTTGGGTAAGATACCCATATTTCATTCTTTTGTTTGTTATGTGTTACAAATATGTTTGCATAATTAGTACCATCTATTTCTTCAAATAATGTTCTTTTAATAACATTAGAAGCTACTGATTCTTTAGATACTCCGTTGTGGACTATTAAATCGCCATTAGTTACTACAAAATGTCTACCATTAAATTCTGCTACACAGTTTCTTGATAAAACACCTGAGTCATCAAATAGTTTCTTAATATCAAATACTAGATTACCACCTGTAAAAGTCATAATATATGTGGTGTTTTCTTTATATATTATAAAAGATTGTTTAAGTGGAAATCCATCTACAATAAATTCACCTGCATCGCCTACTGTTGCTGAACCTGCATCGTTTGTACTAGCTGCTGTCCAAGAACTAGGTAGTGTAAGGTTTTCTGCTGCATCTCCCCATCTAACCTTATTAGGTAGATTAGTAGAAGATTCAGTCATGTTTAAAGCTATTAAGTAATTACCAAAAGGTCTTATTACTTTACAAGTTGTGCTTGCTGGCCAATTAGTTAAATCTGTAAATGCACTAGCACCTGTGGTAGCTAAACATTGTGGATCATCTACTCCATTGTTTAAAATAGCTAATCCGTTAAATATTCCACCTGTCCAATTACCTGAAGAGGTTAAGTTGGTAGAATAATCTCCACCTGATGCTCTTGTAAAATCTTCATGGCTAGAACCATTGTATCTGTATATTTTAGCTGAACCAGCATAAAACCAATAACTGTTAGCACCTGTAGTCCAGTTTAAAGCAAAATAAGGAGCTACTGTCGGTGTTCCAAAGACTTGATCTTGTCCTAATACTTTTTTAGCTGCATTATCTTCAAATCTTGCATTTTGTGTATGTGAAAAAAACTCATTAGGCAATACTGTGTTATTCGTATCTTTAATCATTCCTTTCGGATTTAATACTTGAAGGGTTGCCATTACGCAGTTCTTCTCCACATATATGCAACGATGTATGGTTGCAAGTTATTGTGTGCACCACCACCACCTGTAGCACCTGTTGTCATTGTTCTGCTTGGGTTAGTGTTATCACCTGCTGCTGGTAAATCTTGGTTTTCATCTTCACCATTTCCCATAAGGGTTGCTGTGTGAGTATGCGATGGTAATTCAGAAGTAGATAATGTATGCGTTTTAGCACCACCAGTTTCTTGTGCTGTATCAAAATCACTATCTGATGCATTTAAACCTACTATAACTCTACCTGCACCAAATGCTGCCCAAGTTCCAAAACCTAATAAAGTTGCAGGATTAGTTGATGAAGCTGCATTAATATAAATAGAACCTACAGGATATACAGCTTGTAAAGTTGCTGCTGTGTTAGAGCCTATAGTTATAGTTCCTGTGCAAGTTAAATTTCTCACACCTGTAATATCTATATTAGCATCTGCAGTTACTGCTTTTGATGCTTGTGCTGTACCCAATGTTGTAACATCTACATAATTTAATTCTGTTGTATTAGCTGTAACACCATCTAATAAATTTAATTCTGTGTGCGTAGAAGAAACTGCTCCACTAACACTAGGAAAAGTTGCTTTTACTGTTGATTTTATCAATCTTAAATGATCATCTCCCTCATTAACTGGATCACCAGCTACTGGGTTTGAGCTATTTAAGTCCGATATATATGTTCCTGTTTCTAATCCCATTTAATTTTCTCCTAACTCTTAGGGTTATTATCTTTAACTGATTTAATATGCGTATACCATGAGCCTGTTTTAGCATTATCTCCTAGTTTTCCAGCATCTATATCTTTAAATAACATATCTAGCTGATTTACTATTGAGTCATAAAAATTACTTCCAGTATCGCCTGTCCTTCCTAAAATATAAGCATTATCTATATACCATTGTTTAGTTGCTTGTATATCAGATAAAGTTTTAGCATCTTCTTCTCTAGTTGTAATTGTTCCTTTGTTATCTACTATTGCTACCATTTATGCTCTCAGAACTCCATAAACTGTTAAATTAATTTTATATGCACCATCTCCACCAGCAAATATTAATTGAAATCCATTGCAAGTGTTTGCAGATGTTCCGTTAATATATCCATGTCCTTGTGCAATCCTTGATGAACCATTGCTTCCTTCACAACCTATTTGATAAACAAAAGATGGTGAAACATTACCTTGTGAATCACTAGAATCTGAATCCCATCTACCACCATTGCCATTCATAAAATACATAAATCCGTTTAATGTATCATCTTGGCCACCTTTTTGTTGTTCAACAATAGTAAATTTATCTGCTGCATCTGTAGTAATTCTTTTTTCTGAATTGCTGTGTGTTAAACCTAAAGTGCTTTGTCTGTAATTAGATGCTGTAAGAGCAGAACCATCATCTAAAAATCTCATTTGTAAATCACCATCATTATGCTGTGATATACCATGAATTAAAACTAAATAATTATCATAGGTAGAGTCGAATCCAGTAAAAGAATACGAAGTTGTATTACCTGATGAATTATAATTATTAACTGCACTTATGACTGCAAGACCACCACCACCACCTGCTGCTGCTGCCCATTTAACACCAGTTGCTTCTGATGAATCTGCTGTTAATATATGAGTGTTTGTACCTACAGCTAATGCTTGTGGATTACCACTACCATCGCCAATTAAAATCTTTCCTTTGGTAGATAAATCAACTGCTGTAAGAGCAGATGTTCCATTACCAATAATAACTCCATTAGCTGTTAAGCTAGTTGCTCCAGTACCACCACTTCCAACAGCTAGTGTTGATGATAGTCCTGCTGCTGTACCACTTGTATTCTGTGAACCTGCTGCATTTACACCTGGTAAATCTATATTACCTGTGCCATCAAAAGATACACCACCAATATTTCTTGCAGTTGCTAATGCTGTTGCTGTTGCTGCGTTCCCTGTGGTCGAGCCTGATGTACCTGAAGTGTTACCTGTAACATTTCCTGTAATATCTCCAGCAAATCCTGTTGCAGTTAGAACTCCACTGCTTGAATTAAATGCTAAATTAGAACCTGACTTGGGTGGTAAATCTCCTGTAGCAGCAGTTACAAATAAAGGAAAACAGGTTGTATCACTGCTTTCATCTGCAACTGTAACATTTGTAGATGTGGTAGCTGTAGCACTGTTTCCAGTACAGCTTCCTGCACTTCCACTAGCATTTCCTGTTACGTTTCCTGTTATATCACCTGCAAAGCCAGTAGCTGTTAAGACTCCTGAACTAGAATTAAAAGCAAGATTGCTTCCTGATTTAGGTGGAAGATCGCCTGTTGCTGCTGTAACAAATAATGGGAAGCAAGTAGTATCTGAAGATTCATCTGCAACTGTTACGTTTGTAGAAAGAGTTGCTGTAGCTGAGTTACCAGTACAAGAACCTGAGCTACCCGATGCGTTTCCAGTTACATTACCTGTAAGTGGCCCACTAAAACCTGTAGCTGTTAATAATCCACTTGATGAATTAAATGCTAAGTTACTTCCAGTTTTAGGCCCTAAATCTCCAGTTGCTGCTGTTACGAATAAAGGAAAACAAGTAGTGTCTGATGACTCATCTGCTACTGTAATATCCGTAGGAGTTGCTGCTGTTACTGCTGCCCATTTTATACCTGTTCCTTCGCTGCTATCAGCAGTTAGTACATGATTATTAGAACCTACTGCCAAAGCTGATGGGTTGCCTGAACCATCTCCTATTAATAGTTTTCCTTTAGTCGATAAATCTACAGCAGTAACTGCTGAAGTGCCATTACCTATTAACACACCATTAGCTGTTAAAGATGATGCTCCTGTTCCACCATGAGCTACTCCTATGTCTGTAGCTTCCCAAGTTCCTGATGATATAGTTCCTGTTGTAACGATTGAGCTAGAACCAGCTACTGGAGAAAAATAAGTTTTCATGGTATCCATTCCAACTTTCTTTAAAGTTCCAGCATCTGAATATAGTAATTCATCTGCATCTGCTAAACCTGATGAAATTTCAGTTTGTCCTGAAATAACATTATCATTTAACATACTGCCTTCTACAGCATCTGCTTGTATGGTTGCAGCACCATTGGTTGCTATAGCTATATCGCCTGATATAACTACAGGGTTAAAATTCGTTCCATCGGCTATTAATGCAGCACCACTTGTATTTGTTCCCATAAACAGATCATCGCCTGTTATGGTTAAATCTCCCCCAATGGTTGCATTGCCTGTTGTTGTTAAAGTGCTTGAAGATGTAATACTTGTTGCTGTAACTGCTGGTAAATTAGCTGCCACATTAGCTAAAGTAACTCCAAAGTTAGAACCACTATATGCTATTGCAAATATAGAAGCACTGTTAGGGCTTGTTGTCGTTGTTAATTCTGATAATTTTTTAGTTGCCATTTATTGTATAGTCCAGGTTGTTGTAGCTACTGCTGGTACATCTTGCCAATCATCAGGTGCTATTACTATAGCTCCTTCTTGTTGTAACAAACTACCATCTTCAGTTGAAAGTACATATATGTTATCTTCTGTTTCAAAATATCCTTGAGAAGTATTTTGAATAATGCTCCATGTTGTAGAATCTGTAGAAACTATAGCCCATGTAGTCATTAATATAACCCATAATCAATTCTTGTTACAGGTGCTGTGCCTGAATGTCTGTCCCTTTCGTTAGACTCTATAATATCTTCTTTAGCCCTATCGTAATAACCTGCCCAAACATCAATTCTTTTGTCGTTCATAAGATAAGGCTCTGCTTCAACCAACGCACCATATAAATAAACATCAGGGTGATGCGTAAGCATATCGTTAGTTGTATTTGAATCTGACAAAGCTGCAAATGTTTTATAATAACTTATTTCTATTTCATAAACTCCGTCAGGTAAAGGTCTTAACTGTATAGTATTTCCTTTAATTGAATAGGCTTTGGGTTTGCCTGTATCGCTTCCTGCTTGAACACGGTCCATAATCTCAGGTGTTAAAAACTCTAAAGAAGTTTTTGGGTCTGAGTTTAATTTAATATTACGCATAGCTATATAATCATCAGGTAAAGTGTAATATTCAGTATCAGCTATAGTATTGGCTGTTACTCTGGTTTCCATTCTTCTGATTTTAAAATCTCTTTTATGTCTTGTTTCGGCTAAAGCTATAAAGTCAGGTATGATATCTGTTAAATCTTCTCTGTCTAGCCAATTAGCTATTGCTGTTTTTAATTCTGCGTATGTTGATATTGCCATTAAATTACCCTAGATGTTGTCTTTAAATATCTATAGTCAGGACTATTTAATAATTTCCTAACTGCGTCTTTGTGGTCTTTATTGTATAAGTCCACACCAAATTTGTTTTTCCACTCATAGTAGATGCCAACAGGAATCCTAGCAGATAAACGAAATTCATCTTTTATACTGTGGTCTTCCTGTTGTAATCTTTTGTTTGAGTCAAGTAACTTTGTTAAGTCAGGCGACCTATGATTAATAGCCCACTCTCCTGAGTGTTCAGAAAATAGAAAAGTTTGTCCATCTCCTAGTTTTCGTTTCATTCGCTTAACTCAGCCATCCAAACATTACCAGTTCCACTAGCTAAAATAGCTGCCATTTTCATGCCACCATCAATTTTAAAAATCATTGGTTCATTAGCTGGAAGTCTAATAGAAGTAGTTACACTAGCTGTTGGGTTTGCTCCAAACTCAATAAAAACTGATGCTGTGTCGGAAGTTACCATAACATATTCTGTTGCAGAATTAGTTGCTGATGATTGTTGACTTCCTGTATTTACAGTTCGTATATGATTTGTAGTTACTCTTTGTCCATAACTCCAATTTGCCATTATCTATCTCCTAATTATAAATGTTACATATAAAACTTTAGCACCTGAAGATGCTCCGTCTGTAATCATTTCAATAGTTCCATCTTCTGCAACTTCATTAGCTGCTGTAGGTTCTGCTGAATCTACAGTTCCTGCTGCCGAGCCTGAATGTGCAACTGTTATAGCACCACCAGTTACAGCAGTACCACCAATTTCAAATGTAATTGCTGCGTTTGCTGAACTAATCGCACCTTGTAGTGCAGTAATAATTTTAATAATTTTGCCACCATCAGGTACAGGCACAAATGTGCTTGATGCTGTTGATATGTCAGCAATCTTTGCTGTTATAAAATAATCGTTTAATGTTCTCATTAAATTTCTCCATGTCAATAACCCTCGTTCCGAAGCGATACCTTCTTCAAGGTCATTATTAAATGTATCTAAGTGGGGTAGGAAACCACGCCTACCCCTAACAATAACCTTATGGGGTTATGAAATGTTTAAGTTATGATGTAGTACAATCAGCGATTTTACCACTAGCTGCTTCGTTTTTAGAAACAAGAGTATACTCAACGAGTAATTGTTTCTTCTCAGCATCACCAGTTTTCGCCAAGTCTTGTACTTGGAAAGGTCTCAAGTAAGCTGCTGTCCACATCTCAGTGTCTACCACATGAGTTGTTCTGCCTGAGCTTCTTAAAATCCTATCAGCTACTACTCTAACTTCACCGAAGTCTGAAACATAAACATCAATAGTAGCGACTAAACTTCTATCTTCTGCCATGTCCATTCTTGTGTTGTTACCAGTAAAGCCTGATACTTTTTGTTTGTTGAATGAACCAACTAACAATAAGTCAGGATTACCACCTTGGTCGTAGCAAAGTTTCATGTTTGCTTTTAAAAGCGATTCAGTTAAAACTCTTTGAGTTCCATCTGTAACTGCTCCAGTTGTGCCGTGTGTAGAACCACCACTTCCATGAGCTTCGTTAGTATTACACCATGCTTCGTATCCTCTAAGTCTACGACCTGTGCCTGATGAACCAACAGTTGCGACATTAACGCCTGTTAAGTCAAACTCCATATCACGTTTTAGTTCTTTACCAGCTTTGGCTATTTGATAAGCCATCTCTGATGTTACACCTGCTTTATTAACAACTTCTTGAGTACCTGAAACTACAACAGGTTTCGTAGAAATCTGCGTATAGTTTAATAGTCTTGAAGTAGCTGTTAATGCTCTGTTTGGAGAATCGTCTCCTTCTATTACGACATTAGTAGCTGCTGCTGCAAGTGAATCTGTTTGCCATTCATGTTTTGTGCCAGTAGCTGAACCAGTACCAATACTAGACATAAATGGAGTTTCAGTTGGAGAGATGTTATAAATAACATTCTGCAAATCTTCACGCTTATCGGCACTACTAAAAGTCTCGTAAGTGTTTGTATATATTGCCATTTTTGATTACCTATTTAAAAAAGTTTTGTATTAGGTTAAGACTTCATAATGCTTTCAATAACGCTTTTAGCGTCATTTATATGCCCAGTCTTTCTTAACCTTGCTCTTTGTGCCTTAATCTTATCAGACTTATTATCTTCTTTAGTTTGAGGTGTCCCAGGCTTTTGCATTTTTGGTACTATCTTCTGCTTCTTCTTAGAGATTTTGCTTTTAAGAAGTTCGTTATATTTTCTAGCATCGTTTAATACTTTAATGCTTCTAGCATCCATTAACATATCTATTTCCTGTTCACTAAAACCTTCGGTCATTGCATAGTTTTTTACATCTGACTTTAGTTTAGTTCCTTTAACTGGGTCTACCCATTCAGGTAATTTATCTGTTAATATTTTTATCTGAGTCTCTCTTGCTTTAACAAGATTGGCTTCATAATCTTTTTGATTTTCTGCTGCAATCCTTGCTTTTTCTTCAGATAGTTTTCTCTTGCTATCTTCCAAATCTCTTAAAGCATCTTTTTGCTGCATATAAGCCATTGGGTCTTCACTCTTGAGTTTATTCCAATCAACATTATTGAATTGAGATATTTCATAATCTGTTGAATCTCCTAATTGCTCTAGGGCTTGAGAGTAACGCTGTCTTTCTTGTTGAGTCGCAGCTAATTCATCATCAGCTAATTTGCGTTGTTCTGCCAATACTTGACTTTTTCTTGTGTAATCAGCTTGTCTACTGTAACCGTTCTGTAGTTCTTCAAGCGTAACCTCTACGTCTTTGCCATCAACTTTAATGGTATATGTAGCAGGTGTCTCAGTTTCTACTTCTTGGTCTTGGTCTACTAAATCTTCAGCAGTTAATCCATCAGGATTTTCTAATCCTTCAGGGTTTTCTGCTTCTGTTTCAACTGATTCGGACTCCGTGTCCTGTGCAGAAACATCTTCTTGAGTTTCTGTTTCTTCTTGGTCTTCTGTACTTTGCTCCTCTTGAGGAGTGTTCATCATACCGTGAAGTGCTGCCTGAGCTGACCTTAAATCAGTTACAGGCACACCACCATGAGTGGATTCTTTTACAGGGATATCATCTTTTGCCATGATTATATACCTCCCTTCAATTCTTCTTCCATTATTTTTCCGTTCTCCATTGTATTAACTAATACATTTTGTGCTGTTAATACTCCACGAAGCGAATAATATAGAGATTCTCTTTTTTCAGTTTCACCTATATCAGTTCTTATCCATTGTTGGAATATATCGTTTTGGATAACTTCATAAGATTTTATCAGTAAAGGGTCTTCAAGTAATGCTTTTGCATCTTGCCCTTCTTTTACTGCTTTTTCTTTATCTACCATTGTTTTCTCCTATCTGAATGATTCTATCCACTAAATTAGTGGGTATAGTTTTTCTCCCAGTAAGATACCCTCGAATATCATTCGGACTGATTGATGTCTTCAAGTGTAGCTCGTTTACTGAAATTCTGTATTTCAACATTAGTTGTTGTAATTCTGTATTTGTTAATGCTGACACTGTTATTGGGTCTTTCATTATGTTCTTTTTCTTGCAAAAGTTTTAACGTATGTTGGTTGGTGTGTTCTTGCTTTTTGCCATTTAAAGTAACCTCAACAACTCTTTAAAATTATCTGTTGCTAATATAAATATAACTAAAGCTCCCCATATAGCATATTTGAATCTAAAAACTTCTATCTTTACATCACGCATATCTCTTTCAATGTGCTGTAAGTGATTGTTTTTTATATCATTAATGTCTTTTTTAATTAACTCTATCTCTATATTTAATTCGTTTAAATCTTTCATGCGAATGGCAGTATTCTAGTTTTAGGGTATTTGCCAAGTGCAAGTTCCTTTGCTTTTTTATATTTAATATTTTTTTCATTAACTAGCATTTTAATTTCTTTGCCAATTACTTTGTTCCTTGCACCAAGTTTGTCGTAGTCAGGATTGTATTTTGGATAACTCATGCTCCCACCTCTTTCATTGCTATCTTATGTGCAGCCGTAAAAGACTTGCCTTGATTCATAAGTTTACGCATCATTGCCATGTGTTTAGTTGTGTGATGTTTTTTATGTTTAGCAAGGGTGTTTTTTTGTTTTTCAGTTAAAGCCATTAGTCTTCTCCTACAGCCACAGGGGTTTTCGATGCAGCATCTAATGCAATATTCAATTCGCCTTGCTCAAGTTTTTGTTGTTTAAGTTTTAACTCTTCCATCTTAATCATGGTATCAACTTTAGCTTGACGTTTTTTAAGTTCGAGTGCTTGTTGTTTAATCTTGGTATCAAGTTCTACTTCAGCAGCTTCTAGTTTAAGTTTTTCTAATTCAATCTGTGCTTTTTGGTTAGCAATCTTTTCTTCAACCGTAGGTTGTGGTGGTTGTGGTGGTGGCATGTTAGCAGGGTTTGCTACAAACATGTCAGGATTTTTGTAACCTGATTGCGTAATATATTCTGATACAGCGTTATATACGTTTTGTGTCGTTACCATAGTACCCATTCCACCGTTTTGAATTAAACCTTGAATTATGGTCATTATGCCCCCCATAGTCTGCATTTTAGTTTGCTGACTGCCTGAGCCTACACCAACATTAACCGTGCAATTAAGATTGTCTCTCCATCTTGAAACATCAATGGGAACAAACTTATTGTTTAAATAAAATACTTTCTTTCTGTCTTCGTATCTTTGAATTAACTGGTAAATGTTTCTAAATAAATCTTTAATCCCAGTCTCAGCAAAAATTCTTGCTATCAATTCTATTCTTTGCATAGAAGATTCTGTAACGGCTGCTACTGCACCTGAAGTAACGTGTGAATTTAAAACATCAGGGTTTAATCCTTGTGTCATCTTAGATACCCCCGACCTTTCTTCACGAACTTGGTCTAAATACTGTACCATTCTAAACGCATCGCCTGACATTTGTGGCGTTGGTAAAGGTGTTACAGCATTTGGACTTCTCATTCGCACAATCCCACCAGGTCTTGAGGAAAGTAAATCGTCTAACTCAACTTGTCCTGCTAATACAGCGTATCTTGCGTTATTAGTTAGATACATATTGTCTAATATGTTTCTTACAATGGTTGATTTAATTAATTGTATATCTTTAACGGTATCAGCCACGGACATGCCGTGAAACTTGTGAGGAATCGGTAGTGGGCAGATGGTTGAAAAAGGTATCGAGTCTATTTCAACATTGTCGAGTATTGTATGCCCACCGAGAGTAATTTTTCTTAGCTCGGCTATGCCGTCATTGTTATAATCTATGTAACTATAGCACTCATCAATCCAAACCTTCCTAGACGGACCTGTGCCTTCGTCTGCTGGGCTAGAATCTTCGTCATAAGAGTACCTTGCTTGTCTTTCTTCATTATATTCTGCGTTATTCTGTGTATAAGTTGGGATATCTTCTACAACGCTTTTGGGATATCCCTCTAAAATTAAATCTGATACTGATTTTTTTACTCGATGACAAACAAATGAAGCGTTTTCTAAAGAAGATGCACGTCTTGAAACTAAAAATTCTTCAGGAGGTACAGATATTACTTTGACTTGCCCATACTTTTTAGTACATTTTACTTTTAAATCGTATGATGCTACTTCAGGACTAATCAATGTACCGAAATCGTCTGTTTGAGCTTTCTCTTGTATGTTTTTACTAAGCTCAATTATCTCCATTTCATCATTTGCTAATACAGACTGGTATTCAACTTCGGTTAAATTCTCATAAGTGTCTGTTTTAATCTCTTCTCGCTCTTCCCAATAATGTTTGATAACACCTGTCTTAGATATTAGGGCATCTTTGAAAGCATCGTATAAAACTTTGAAGCCGTTGTTCTGTTTGTTAAAAACATAATTAACATAGTCGGTGGCTTGTTGTGCCATCTCCATATCTTCAGGACCTTGGGGTTCAAACTCAGCAATATTGTTATGCGTTGTAAAGATTCGCATTAAAGAGGGCATGATATACTCAACCGTATCTCTTACATCCGTTGTAACAATCTCAGAACGACCATCAATTTCATTGCCAAACTTTTCCCCAAGGTAATACTCCATGTTTTCTTCCCTTTGGGCAGAAAGTTCTGTGTTAAAGTTTCCTGTAGATGCTTCTATTTCATTATTAAGATGAGCTACTAACTCATCTTCTGTCATTTTTATAGCCATTATTTAAGATATCCTGCTTTTTTAAGTGCTTTTCTTTGTTTTGCTTTATCAGGGTTTTTAAAACGAAATCTTGCATCTTCTACTTTTTCAGAAATATTTTTTGTTACAGCTTCTCTTTTTTGTTTATTAATTGTAGATACATATCCTTGTATTTTATCTCTTTTTTTATCATTTGATAATGACTTAAATTCTTTCTCAGTCATTTTATGAAATTTTAACATTTCTTTATTTGCCATAATGTTCTCCTATACGACTGCAACATCAGGACCTAATGTCCCTTTGGATTGCCAACGTGAGCCTTGTGTTGTTGAATGTCTAAGACTCATGGTGGCGTACCTTGTAGCCGACATTAAGTCATCTTTAAGTTTAACCAGCTTTCCATCTTTACGATGATACATTCGATACTCCTCAAACCAGTCATAAAGGGTATTGAATACTTTAAATCTTCCGTGTTCCATTCTATCTAACATCTCCATCAATCCTGCTTCAACCGAGTTTCCACCTTTTTTTTCTCCAATCGCTGGAGGGTTTTCAAAATGAAACGGTAACATATTGACGTAGTTATCACGGTATTGTTCGGCAAGAGTAACGCCTGAACCTTTGTCGTGTTGGTATCCATCGTGTGGAAATGCAACAGGAATCCAGTCAGACCCTTCTCTTTCGTTGATATGCGTTGCGTGATAAGACGGTATTTGTTTAGCCATACGGTAACAATCGTAAACGTATACAACGTCTTTATCTCTATCCCACGCTATCCAGACCACTGCTGTTGGGTGGTCGTAGCCAAAATCTATTGCTGCAATCCTAGTGTAATGTGGTGGGATGGTGAATGGATTACAGCTTAATTCGTCTTCTTGAATAGGAAATACCAATCCACTTCCTATCATTGGAATTCCTTTAGACCTCATCTCCCTTTCATGGGGAGGTAGGGCTTGTAGAATTTGTTTTTTCATATCATCGGTTAAATGATTAGCGTCTTCCCATCCTGCTGTTATAAGAGCCTGTGAGGGCTTTAAATCGGATGTAAAGTTTTGCACCACCTCTGTCATCCCTGACTCAGGGGTGAACGTCATGTAGACCTGTCCTTGTCTATCTAGTGTTCTTGTAATACATTGTGAATAAATATCTTGGGGTGGTTCTTCATCGAGCCATATCAAATCCATAGACTCCCCCATAAATTTTTCAGCACCCATTTCATAGGCTTTAAAGGCAACCCTAGACCACCCACCTGATTTGTGTTTAACAAGCACCGAGGAATGTGCATTTGGCACACCTGGTTTTCTTGTTGTTTCTCCAATGAGATGTTTGGGAATACTGCCTTTCCCTCTATCTCTTGGGTTGTCTGGTTGCCCAAATAATTCTTTCTGGCATATATCTCTTGTGGTTTCATTACTCGCACCACAAACCCAGGCTTTAATCGGCTCTTCAAATTGTCTGCCTTCCCACCAATCAGGATAGTTGCCTGTTAGGTGTATTGCCATTTCCATCGCACCCACATAACTCTTACCGACCCTATTAGCAGCCATAAGCAATCGTTGGTTAGCATCAATGCTGGTTGTGTGAAATCTCTTCTGAAACCCATAAGGTTGATAGTATTTTAATTTATCTTCCTCAGACCTTTTCTTTAAGGTAGAGATTATCTCGTTCATTCTTTCGTTATCTTTATTCATAGGTTTATGAGCTTGTATTGAAGTAGACATACCAATCCACTTCTAAGTATATGATTTTTAAAAACATCTTGTCAATAGTTATATCAATACGGTGCTATTAGGGTCTAGTATTATGTTGTACTAGATTGAATTACCCACCAATGAGTGTAATAGAGATATATATGTGGACGCCTAGGCTACAGGGGGTCATGGGGGCTAGTGTTTTAGAATGGTTCTTAATCGTATTCTACTATAATCAAAATATTTCTAGCGTGTGCGTGTGGCTAAGGAAAC
>Ga0209992_10001325_pt1 | contig 26660 bp, 24 predicted proteins | sample 2SBtaG_2_FD_182564 | JGI IMG/M metagenome (GOLD analysis project Ga0209992, IMG submission 182564) | Deep subsurface microbial communities from Kolumbo volcano to uncover new lineages of life (NeLLi) - 2SBTROV12_ACTIVE470 metaG (SPAdes)... | ecosystem: Environmental > Aquatic > Marine >... | reverse complement strand
AAACTGAAATTTCGAGACATTCTGGATAGAATTAGCAGTAAACGAAGCGATTCAATACCCTGCATATGAGAATGCGTCTTATTTTTATTTGCGCTCACTTGAAAGCCGAGTGTTTTGCAAGAGGCTCTGTTAATTAATATTAATTGGTTTTCGTGTAGAGGTTCTTTTGAGCTACAGAAACCCGACTTTCCACAAAAAGGGTTTGTATGCCAACATGAAAATCAAAGACAGCCGAGGTCTTGATAAATAGCTCGTAGTTGGGTTATGCGAGATTTTAAACGACTGGATCAAAAAAGCCCCCGTCTTTCGACGGGGGCCAAATCGATTTTCTAATATAGAGGAGGTTTGTTTAGAAAATCGTTACGCTGCTTTGCTGATTGGATTGACCGTTGCTGCGGCTTTAATACTACTTTCCACCCAATCGATCATATCATCGCGATTTTTGGTTACTTGCTTTACCGTCGTTGTACTAAATTTTTGCAACTCTTCTAGGGTTGCCTGGGTCAGCTCTTTTTGCTGTTCCATGTAACTGCTAGGGTTCTGAATTTCTTTAGCAACTTCCAATTGCTTTAGGCTGTTGCGAACGCAAACGTTGGCGAGTTCCGTTTGGGCTTTAACGACCATATCGTAGGTTTGCATATTGATTTCAGAAAGCTGTTTGAACGATGTAGTCATCAATTCATTCATTTGCAACATGGCTTCTTGATAAGTTTGCATTGTTAAGTCTCCTGCTAGGGTTAATAAATGGTGCACTGCAATAACTCTGTTGCAGTGCACAATACCTAGAGGGATTGCATCTGTCAAGTGTTTTTTTTAGATTGAAGGGGGCGATGCGGTGGGTAAAAAAACGGGGCTTCAAAATCCAGTTTTGAAGCCCCGTGAAATAAAGTTGCAGAATCGAGCGGTTTAATTAGCAAGACATGTACATACCACCATTGACTGGTATGTTTGCGCCGGTGACGTAAGTGGTGTTGTCGTCGGCTAGGAATGCGACGACGTTGGCGATTTCATGCGGCTTGCCCATTCTGCCAATTGGGATTCCAGCCACGATTTGATTGCGGATGTCTTCCGGTACCGCAGCGGTCATTGAGGTTTCAACGTAACCGGGTGAAACGGTGTTGACAGTGATACCTTTACGCGCGGTTTCCTGCGCTAACGCCATCGAGAATCCAAGCAAACCCGCTTTGGAAGCGGAATAATTCGTTTGGCCAAATTGTCCTTTCTGCCCATTGACCGATGAAATACTAACCACCCGGCCAAATCCGGTTTCCAGCATGCCATTGATGACGTGGCGTGTGACATTGAACGCACCATTTAGATTGACTTCAATCACGGATCGCCAAAAATCTTCGTCCATTTTACGCAGAGTTGTATCACGCGTGATACCCGCGCAATTGACCAATATTTCTATTGGGCCTGCTTCGTCTACCACTTTTTGGACCATGGCCTGGGTGGATTCAAATGATGCGATATTGACCGCAACGACTCCGACTTCAAAACCATTTTGGCCCATAGAGTGTTGCCATTCTTGAGCTTGTTCCGTTTCCTGCTCCAAATGGGAAGCGTAAACCTTCCGTCGTTGTTTGAGTAATGCTTTACAAATTTCAGTGCCAATCCCGCCGATACCGCCCGTAACCAGGGCAACCCGCGAATTTTCGTTGGACATAGTCAATCTCCTGTTATTTACTTTGAATCTGTTTTTTTGGTTGTTCCAAACCCGACGTTATCCAGGAAGCCTTTCTGCATTTCCTTCCACAATTCCATGTTTTTCGCAGTGAGGTCTTTCATAGAGTCGATAGGGTTAGACGATATCGTATCGAGGAATTTTTTCTGTAACGCATGTTGCTGTTCGAGAAATACGGATAAAGTTTTATCCATATAATTGCTGAATAAATCCCGCGTGTCATCTTGATAGAAACGAATAAATTTGGACAGCATATCCGACGTGAACAAATGTTCTCCGTCGGATTCCTGTTCCATAATGATTTGCAGTAAAATGCCGCGCGTTATATCTTCATTAGTGTTATTGGTTACGACTTCAAATTCGATACCTTCAAGCACCATAGCCCGCACATCTGACACGGTAATATAAGAGCTGCTTTCTGTGTCGTACAAACGACGGTTGGGATATTTCTTGATAGTTCTCATTTGGTCACCGCAATCTTTATAACGTTATCGTTGAACGGCAATTGCGGTGCCTTGTCCGCCACCTATACACAATGTCGCCAAGCCTTTTTTGGCATCGCGTTTAATCATTTCGTGTAATAAAGTCACCAGAATACGTGTGCCGGACCCACCGATAGGGTGCCCCAACGCAATTGCGCCGCCGTTAACATTAACCTTGTCTACATCCCAGCCCAGATCTTTGTTTACCGACATGGCCTGTGCAGCGAAAGCCTCGTTAGCTTCGATCAGGTCTAGATCCGAAATAGCCCAGCCTGCTTTGTCCAGGCATTTTCGGGTTGCCGGAATTGGGCCTGTTCCCATGATTTTCGGATCTACGCCCGCATTGGCGTAGGCTGCTACGGTAGCCAGAGGGGTGAGTCCCAATTCAGCGGCTTTATCACTAGACATGACGAGAACAGCCGCCGCGCCGTCGTTGATTCCTGACGCGTTACCCGGAGTAACGGTGCCGTCTTTAGCAAAGGCTGCTCGCAATTTGCCCAGTGATTCTGCGGTTGTGCCGTGACGCGGAAATTCGTCCGTATCGAATACGATGGGGTCGCCTTTACGCTGAGGTATTACCACCGGTACGATTTCATCGGTGAATTTACCGGCTTTTTGTGCCGCTTCGGCCTTTTGTTGGGAGTTTGCTGCAAATGCGTCTTGCTCATCACGGCTAAAACCATATTTATTCGCGATGTTTTCGGCGGTTTTACCCATGTGATAATCGTTGAACGCATCCCATAAACCATCAACGATCATTGAATCTTTCATGCTAATGGGCCCCATTTTGGTGCCGTTACGCGAACCGTCCATAATGTGGGGCGCCAGACTCATGTTTTCCTGGCCGCCGGCGATGACGATATCCGCATCGCCACAACAAATCGCCTGTACGGCGAGTTGCACTGACTTAACGCCACTACCGCAGACTTTGTTGATGGTCATGGCTGGAACGGTTTCGGGCAAACCGGCTTTGATCAGGGCTTGACGTGCAGGGTTCTGTCCGACACCTGCTGCGAGTACCTGCCCCATGATGACTTCATCGACCTGCGCCGGGTCAATGCCGGATTTCTCGATAAGGGACGCTATCACTTTGGCGCCCAAATCGGCGGCTGGGATTTTAGACAGCGTACCGGAAAAGCTTCCGATCGCCGTGCGTGCGGCTGCTACGATTACTGCAGTGGTCATAATTTTCCTCCAAGTCAAAAGATTAAAAATAATGAAAGGTTGGTAAATTGTTGCGCTGCACAAATGGTATATGCTAACCTTTACAAAGTCAATTACGAACATTTATATAATTCAACCCAGCTCATGGACTAACACTATGCAAAATTCTCCGTATTCCTCGTTATTCGATCAGTGGCAGAATTACCAGAAATCCTATATGGACACCTGGCAATCTATGACCGCAAATGCAATGCCTACAATGCAGCCTGCGAATCCCTGGTCTGCCGCCATGGAAAATTGGTGGAAGGCGGCGTCGAACAATGCACAACCTCAAACGAATGATATATTTTCCATGTTACTGGACCAGGGAAAAACTTTTTTCGATTTGTCTTCGCAGCTCAATACAACGCTGGTTGATGCGTTTAATACGCAAGATTCCGCGGATGACTTTGAAAATATGGTGAGCAAAAGTTTTGAGGGCCTTAAAGATACGCTTTCTGCTAGTGCCTCAACCGCACCGATGGAGTTTCTTGAAAGAATGGTGGGTCAGGGTTGGTCTTCGAGTACCGATTTCGTTCCAAAATCCATCGAGCAATTGCAAAGCCTAAGCGAAAAAATGATATCCATGCCCGGCGTCGGATTGTCTCGGGAAAAGCAGGAGAGATTCCAGCGATTAGCAATCTTGGCGGCCAATTACAACAAAGCGACCGGCGAATATCTTAAAGCGCACAACGATATAAGCACGCAGTCGGTTGATTTATTACAGCAGCGATTTGTGGAAATGTACAAGCGTAAAGAGCAACCAGAGTCTTGCCGCGCGATTTACGATATCTGGGTCGATTGTTACGAAGAAGTGTATGCCGAAGAGGTGATGAAACCCGATTATAATTCGGCCTATGGTGACATGGTAAATGCGTTGATGGCGTTGACTAAGGCGCACCGTGAGATTCAGGATGAGACGCTTGAGACACTGGGTATGCCTTCGCGTCGAGAAATGGATACTTTGCTGCAACGCTTTCAACAAGAGCGCCGCGAAAAATCGAAAATGCGCGCTGAGATCGAGACACTAAAAGCACAGGTTGAAGCCTTGGCCAATGCCAAACCAGCGCCAGCGGCTAAAGCTAAGACCCCTGCGGCCAAAACAAGAACGACCAAAGCTACTGCGGCAAAGTCCAATACCAGTGCGGCCAAAGCCACAGCGAAGCGTCGAACAACGACCCGCAAAAAGACGACAACAGTATCCAAATCCACCTCCGCAAAAGCGGCTAAATAAACATTATCCGAAGGAGAATCAACGTGGAAGCATTTAAATTGAATCCCGATAAGACCACCGAAGAAATCCAACAATTTAATTCGAATCTTGCCAAAGGATTGAAAAATCTCAGTGAGTTGGACGAAATTGAATCCGGTGTGACCCCGAAAGAAGCGGTATACCATGAGGATAAATTAGTCCTATATCGTTATAAATCTGCCAGTAATAAAGCTAAAAATTCAGTACCGTTGCTAATCGTGTATGCGCTGGTAAATCGGCCGTATATGACTGATATTCAGGAAGATCGCTCAACGGTGAAAGGTTTATTGGACGCCGGCCAAGACGTTTACTTGATCGATTGGGGATATCCAGATCAGGCTGACAAGTTCTTGGATTTGGATGATTACATCAATGGTTATATTGACCGGTGTGTTGATGTGATCCGTAAACAACACGGCCAGGAGAAAATTAACCTACTGGGCATCTGTCAAGGCGGGACTTTCAGTCTTTGCTATAGTGCGATGCATCCGGAAAAGGTTGCGAATTTGATCACTATGGTGACCCCGGTTGATTTCAAGACACCGGACAATATGTTGAGTCGGTGGTTACAGAACGTAGATGTCGATCAAATGGTCGACGCACTTGGAAATCTGTCGGGTGAATTCCTGAATCAAACATTTTTGTCATTGAAACCGATGCGCCTGACCGGCCAAAAATATCTCGATATGGTGGATATTCTAGCCAACGAAAAGCAAGTTAAGAATTTTATGCGGATGGAAAAATGGATATTTGATAGTCCCGATCAGGCAGGCCAGGCTTATCGAGAATTCTGCAAGAATTTCTTCCAGCAAAATCGATTTATTGAAGGTGATTTGCGTATTGGCGAACAGACGGTAGATCTGAAAAATGTGACTATGCCGGTACTCAACATCTATGCCACGCTGGATCATTTGGTGCCGCCCGATGCGTCAAAAGCGCTAAAGAAATTGGTAGGGACCAAAGATTACCGGGAGATTGAATTTCCTGGTGGACATATTGGTATCTACGTGAGTGGCCGAGCGCAAAAAGAAATTCCCCCGGCGATTGGTAAATGGTTAGACGCTAGACCTTAAATTCAATTGCTAACAATGTGCCTCGCCGCAGAGTATTCGTGGCGGGGCATGTTTGTTTTGGCGGAGTGTAAAGTTTTGGCCGCATAGTAATATGCACGAATAGATGAGTTCCGTCCGCACGGTTGACCTATCCGAATAGCATTAATCCGGTGTATAAGCGATCGGTCTGCGATTATACTAATGCCGTTTCAAACAACAATATTCTAAAAGTCCTGCAGCACATGAAACTATCGTTAATGGAACTCGCGGAGAAAATCGGAGCTAAAATTGTGAACGGTCCTGGCGATACGGTGATCACCGGGGCCGGAACATTGGCTACCGCTCAACACGGTCAGGTTAGCTTTTTATCTAGCGCCAAGTATTTGGATCAGGTCAAAACTACCCAGGCATCGGCGATTATCGTTCCAAAAGAAATCCCCGGAATATCAAAAGCGCAATTGCTTACGACTAATCCCTATCTTTGTTGGGCAAAAACAACCGAGGTTTTTAGACCCAACCGTTCGACTCACTTGAGTACAAAGATCGATTCCAGCGCCGTTGTTCATCTCGATACCGATTTGGCAGCGGATGTTTGTGTTGGCGCCAATGCCGTTATCGGCGCCGGTACCAGTTTAGGCGCGGGATGCATTATTCATAGTGGGGTAGTGATAGAAGAAAATTGCAGTATTGGACGCGATACCGAAATTCACCCCAACGCGGTTGTCCATTACGGAACCCGGATCGGAGATCGATGCGTAATTTGGTCTAATGCAGTACTCGGTAGCTACGGTTTCGGCAATGCAAAGGATGGTGCTAAATTTGTACGCATTCACCAACTCGGTAATGTAATTATTGAAGATGACGTTCACATCGGGGCGGGCGCTACGGTCGACCGGGGTGCGGTCGACGATACGGTGATTAAACGGGGTGCAAGAATCGATAATCTAGTTATGATTGCACACAACGTTATTATTGGTGAAGATACCGCGATTGCGGCGCAAACCGGAATTTCGGGGAGTACCAAAATAGGGGATCGTGTTCTTATCGCGGGTCAGGCGGGTTTTGTCGGCCATATAGACATTGGACACGATTCATTCGTAGGCGCCCAAGCCGGGGTGTCCAAATCTTTTCCACCAGGCAGCAAAATTACGGGTTATCCAGCGAGGAATTTGATGGATGTGAGACGCAGCGATACTGCAGTTGGCAATCTCCCGGATCTGGTAAAGCGGGTTAGAGCGTTAGAAAAAAAGATCCAAGAATTGGAATCCAATTAAATCGCTCACGTTTCCGCAGAAATCGACCTGCATATATTTGTGATGCCTGTATTTTTGATTCCCCCACGATTGCCGGATCAGGCGAAACCGCGGGGATAATGCGCCGATCAAAATGTTCTTTTAATATCTCGACCCGCAGGGGTTGACAGGCTTATGTGGTTTTTCACCTTTGGGAAGGCCATCAATGACAGTGGGTTTCGCGCTGGGTACGGCCAGATACTTTGCGAAGAATTCGCGTAAATCACCGCCTTGGAATTGATCATTAACTGTCCGTGTTACATTGTACTTAACCGGCTTAAAGCGGTATAAAACCAAATGGTTTTGGTCGTCCGCGTTAGCCAACTTTGGAAAATATTTTCCCGCGTGTTTTTTAGCGACGGGTACCGCCAAAAATTCCGGCTTTATCAATTTAACCTTTATCGGGTGCTTGTCGAATTGATCCTTAAGCGTCACAACTCGTGGCTTAAAATGACGAAACTTGTCTATTCGATACAATTTAAAATGATTTAGCCCTTTGGGGAATTTCTGACCGGGTTCAATCTTCTGCGCTGGAGCCAGCAGGCCTTTGGAAAATTGTACGGTGATTAAATCTCGTCCAAATTGGTTGGTGACTACCGCCGTTTTCTGATCTTCCTGAGTACAAGTCAATTTGTACCATGATAAATGTGCATTGTAATCCCGAATTCCCTCATTATTTTTGGAGACCGGGTTACCGAAATGGGTCATATTGATCAAAAGATGATCTCTAAACCCATTGTCGAACTGGCCTTTGAGTTTTAACGGTGTACGCCCATCGCGTAAATCAATTTCGACCTTATAAAATTTAAAATGGTCCAGTATTTTTTTCACCGAGGGGTTATTGTTCGCCGGTGTCCCATTATCTGCACAGCCGGTGATCATCAAAATTAAAGCCAGCGCGGTGACTACAAGCGTGGATGGTCGCCAAAACCCATATAGCCTACTCAATGTCGTGAGTCTATCCATGATAATTCTCCCAATGTATTAAAAAAAGATGACGTTCACGTTTAATACGTGTACATAGCTATTACGCTGCCAATGCAATACTGGATCCGGTAATTTACACGGTAAATCTGTGAATTAATTTATTGAAAGTTTGAAATTAATGGGGGCAGGGTGAGGAATTGTTAATCCCAATTTAATTGACAACGAAATTAATAGTAAAGACTGGGGCGCATGATTGGATTCTCGTGAAGAACCCAACAATGAGAGGGGTGCGTAGACGATTATTGAATTAGGTTGGAGAAGTCATCGCTTATTCCGACATTCATTAGGTTTTTGATTAGGCGATCATCTCGCTCATTGGGTGTGGGTTAGGGTTGCATAACCGGTCCGAGTAACGGCGTTTTAACCGGTGCGGCGAGTCCGATAAAGACGACGACTTCGTGTCCACCTGGGTTCTCTTGGCCGGTGGTTAATCCGTTTTCTTCATAGTTATTTGCCGCCCATACATTACCAGACGGATCGATTTGGATTCCGGTTACGCGTTTAAGGGCATCATTAACATAGCCAGAGTCCGGTGAAATTGGCTCTCCGGTCTTAACGCCGGGTGGACAGTTATTCCGTTTTACACCGCACATCTGCATTATCCTTTTTCCGGCGAAATTAACGACCCAGACATTATCTTTACCATCGATTGCGATACCCCAAGGCCATCGTAATCCGTCTAGTGTTCCGTCATCTTTTCCAAACGTTGTGACCTTGCGCATCTTGCCATGATGGCGAATTAGCGTGATTGCTGCATTTCTGTTTTTTGAACCATCTGAACCAATATCCGGTTCATCTAGGAGAGCTGGACAAGGAGGATTCATGACGCCTGCGTTCGCGACCCACAGATTACTTTTGCTATCTACCGCGATCCCCATTGGACGATCGATGCCTTCCCCGGTGATCCAGTCACCGATTTTCATACCGTATTGATCGAGTTCAAGCACGTTATTGCTCCCGTTCCCAGTGACCCAGGCGTGCCCGCGATGGTCAATCGCAACATCAAAGGGTTTATCGAATTCTTCGGGATTAAACGGATAGTTCTCAACCCTGTCTGGATTTCCCTTAGGAAACCGTGTCACACTGCTATTTACGCAGTTGGCAACCCAAATGTTACCTTCCTTATCAGACAGGATACCTTGCGGTTGGCTCAAATTACCCGAACCAACATAACCAAAATCGCCTGCGGCGCCCGTATAAGGCGCAGCGCCAGTCACGGTAATCCTAGGATCGCCATCGGGCGTGGAAAGCCTCACGCCTTCGGGATTGAATTTCGAGACGCTGATGGCCAGAACGGATGGTTTCTCTTTGCAGTTGGGTGTCTTGAATCCGAAATTTGAAATCCAAGCGTTGTCGTCTGGATCGACCGCAATACCGAAGCCGGCACCGTACAAACCGCCGGCGTTGTCGCCACTGCCATCGACGCCACCGTATGGTGCCCCCGGTGAATTCCGGCCCGTGGGTATGAGTTTGAATACTTTGGTGCTGCCACAAAGTGGCGGAAAAATATCCTTTTACGGTAAATAACATTTTGAAAAAAAGTTAGAGGCTCGCCTCCTTGTTTTTTGCAAAGCTTGTAGATTGCCTTTGGAAATGTGCAATAGGCACAAAAAAGCCCAGCGGGTGCCGGGCTTTTCTGCAGTAAGTCCGTTAAAAATTGGCGAACTTAAGCTTAGTCGTCGCCACTCATGGCACCAAGTATGTGCAACAGGCTCATGAACAAGTTGTAAATTGCAATATACAGCGTCACCGTCGCCAATATATAGTTAGTTTCGCCACCGTGAATGATTTCACTGGTCTGATACAGAATCATGCCCGACATCAATAAGATGAACATCGCAGAAACCGCTAGCGACATGCCCGGCATACTGGGAACGAACATCGCTACGATACCGGCGAGAAATGCGACCAGGATGCCGACCATTAGAAATCCGCCCAGAAAGCTGAAATCTTTGCGTGAGGTTAACGCATAGCCGGATAATCCCAGAAAGATAATTCCGGTGCCGCCCAACGCGGTCATGACCAATTCGTGGCCATTGCTGAACATGGTCATGTATAGGTTAATAATCGGGCCCAAGGTGAGTCCCATAAAACCGGTCAGCGCGAATACGCATACGATGCCCATACTGCTATTACTGAATTTTGATGTCAGAAATAATAATCCAAAATAACCGATTATGGTCAACAATGGACTGAATGGCGGTAAATTCATGACCATAGCAATAGCGGCTGTGGCGGCACTGAACAACAATGTTGCAGACAGCAGCAAATAGGTGTTTTTCAACACCTTGTTGGTCTCCATGATCTGCGCTTCTGATCGTTGCATTACCTGATTTAATCTCATAATTACCTCGTACGTTGTTTGTTCAATTTTCAATCACTATGACAGCGGAAGCTTGTAGTAGTTTCTTCGCCATTCAGTTCTACAAAGCATAAACAGCCTTGCGCCTACTTGCAAGCCGAATTGCTGTAAATCTGGGGCTTGCAGCGATGTTCTTAGCTAGTTTTGAATGGTTGCGGTCCTAGCTTTGTCTTTAAATCGTCGATGTGCGGGATTAAACTCGCAAATACTTGCATTTTCGATTCGATCCACGGATTAATAATGGGGACGATGAATGAGGATTTAAAGGACTGGGGGCGAAAATCATCCGGTGAACTGTTGAATTGACGAACGCGAGCCAGCGTATTTTGTTTTCCCTGGAAATGACTCTGCTCCGAGAAATGTATGAAAAAGGGTGTTAAATGACGGAAAATAAAAAGATTTTTGCATACGGTAGTTTAATGAACGAATCGTCGCTTAGGAAGACCGTTCCGGCAGCCAGTAACGTATTTCCAGCGCGGGTTTACGGGTTTAAGCGAGTGTTTGATTTGGCGTCTCATTATCGTTATTGTTCGAAGCAAAGGGTACCCGTCTGTGTGCTGAATTTGGTGGAGCAAAGCCAGGATGTTTCGATAAATGGAATTTGTTTCGAAATGGATGGCAATTCTTTTGATGCGCTGTTGAGCCGAGAGCAAATCTACCAGCTGCACAAAGTTAACGTGTTCGATTATCGGGATGGTAATGTGGAATTTTCGGCTAATTTATTTTGGGCTAAGAATTACCGGCCTTATCAATTCCTGAGAGGGTCGGAGGCGCAACGTCATTATTTGAATCTATGTTTGAGCGGATGCAGCGTGTATGGGGAAGATTTTGTTCAGGAATTTATATCGAGTACCAGTTTTTGGGGGTTGGAACCTAATGTTGATTCCGACGATATCTGGCGCGGGGCTTATTGACTTTTTATGAAGCTATCAAGATCGGCGGGGAATCCATAGATGAATACAGCAAAATTCAAGATGGGTCAGATCGTTCATCACAAACTATTTAAATATCGTGGTGTGATATTCGATATTGATTTCCAGTTTCAAGGAAGCGATGAATGGTATGAGAAAGTGGCGCGTAGCAGGCCACCGAAAAATGAACCTTGGTATCATGTTTTGGTCGATAATGCGTCGCATCAAACCTATGTTGCGGAACGGAATCTGGAAATGACAGATATGACCATGCCGATTTACAACCCCGATCTCGATCTTTATTTTTCCGGAATGGAAGATGGCGAATATGTGCTGTTGATACGGAAGAATTGATTCAAATTGAATTCGATTAGTTATAGTTCGCGCTTCCCCCGGTCTCAATAAAAAGGACTAATTCTCAAAACAGTGAATCATGAATGACCAGCAACTTTTTGATCTTATCACCGATTTGGTGATGTGCCATTCTCCCAGCGGTACAGAATGTGAAGTTGATCGATTCTTGATCAATTATTTAGACAAACTTGGCGTGGGTTGGGAGCATGACAAAGCTGGCAATATTGTTATACGGATACCTGGAAAGGATTCATCCAGGGCTATTGCGATAACCGCGCATAAGGATGAGATCGGCGCTATTGTGAAATCGGTAGGTGATGAGGGGCGGATTAATATTCGCAAGTTGGGCGGTGCTTATCCATGGGTTTACGGTGAGGGAGTCGTTGATTTACTCGGTGATGTGCAGGTGATTTCGGGTATATTGAGCTTCGGTTCCAGGCACGTATCCCACGAATCACCGCAAAAAGTCCAGCAAGAGGATAAAGCGGTATTATGGGAAAATGCGTGGGTCGAAACCAAGAAAAGCTACGATGACCTAATCAATGCCGGAATAAGGCCCGGAACCCGTATGGTTGTGGGTAAGCACAGAAAGCGGCCGTTCCGTTTGGGCGCGTATATAGCGAGTTATACGCTGGATAATAAAGCTTCGTTGGCCGTGTTATTGGCATTAGCCGAGCGGCTTAAATTACCCCCGGTGGACGTGTATCTGGTCGCCTCCGCAAAAGAAGAGGTGGGGGCCATCGGCGCGATGTATTTTAGCCAAGCCAAACGAGTTGAAGCGTTAGTCGCGTTGGAGATTTGTCCCAAGTCATCTGAATATCCTATCGAAAATGACGAAGTTCCGGTATTGCTATCTCAAGATGGCTATGGCTTGTACGATGAAGGGCTAAACCGCGTATTGGTGAAATCTGCCGCTCAGGTTGGGTTTGCCGTGCAACATGCGGTATTGAGTCAGTTCGGTAGTGATGGTTCTATCGCGATGAAAATGGGCCATGTTGCAATGGCGGCATGTTTGAGTTTTCCGACCGAGAATACGCATGGCTACGAAATTGCTAATTTGGCTGCGATAGATGCGTGTATTCCAATTCTGGAATGTTTTTGTTCGAATTATCAATAGTGCATTAAAAACCTACATTCAAGTAGTCAATACTGACCAAAATTTTTATCGGTGTGCGGTGCGTTCTGGCCTAATTTTCCGAAATGTAACAGGAAAATGGGTAGAAGTAATAGATTCAACAGCGTTGATGAAAACAAACCACCGATGATTATTGTGGCCATTGGCCCCATAATCTCACGGCCCGGATTATCGCTGTTGATGGCGATTGGCAGCATCGCCAACGCGGTTACCAACGCGGTCATCAGGATCGAGGGTAAACGCTGTTGCGCGCCTAGCAATGCAGTGTCTAGATTCCACACTTTTGCTTCGTTGTCGACCAGGTGTTGATAGTGTGTGATTAGCATGATGGAGTTGCGTACAGTAATGCCAAACAAAGTCACGAAACCAACCATTGAACCCACGGAAAAAGTGGCGCCGCTGACCCAAACTGCGAAGACACCGCCTATCAGTGCGAATGGTAGATTGACCAACGTGATCAGCATTAATCGGAATCTGCCCAGTGCGATATAAATCAGTATTAGTACAGCGGATCCTGCTAGTACCGAATACATCATCAATGCTTTGCGGGCTTTGCTGCGTTCGACTGTAGCACCGGTAAATTCAGGGTAGAATCCATTCGGAAAATCGATCTGTTTTAGGATCTGTTGTTTAATGTCTGCGGTGAAGTTGGTGAGTTCCCGGTTTTCCACGTTGGCGGTGACGGTTTGCAGGCGTTGGCCGTCGTGGTGCAGAATATTGTAGCGCCCTCCCGTCTGGCGGATGAAAACCACCTGATCTAACGTAATCCATTGACCATCCAATGTGCGTATTGGCAATTCTCCTATTTTTGTTGGTTGTGTTCGAAGCTCGGGTCTTACAATCAAAGCCAGTTCTATCAATCGATTGTTGACGAAAATATTGCCAATAGTTGAACCATCGTATGCGGTGTGTATTGCCTGCGTGATTTGCGCTGGTTTGATTCCCCAATGAGCCATTCGGTCTGGGCGCGTGTGTATTTGTAGCAACGGTGTACCCGGCGGAGAACGTAATTGAACGTCAGTTGCGCCAGTAGTGGAGCGAATAATTTCTGCAACCTCTCTTGCCTTGACGTCCAGCAGCTCCAGGTCATTTCCGAAGATATTGACAACCACCGGTGAGCTGTAGCCTGAAATGGTTTCATCGATACGTTCGGTCAAGAAGGTGTTGGCCTCGAATAATATTCCAGGAAATGATCGCAGAATTGTGCGAATGCGTTGCAATACCTGTTGCTGTTCAGCGCCAGACATGTCCGCCAGGCGTACTTCGTATTCGCTGTAATGACTGCCGAAGGTATCCGCACCGCGTTCGGCCCGGCCCGCCCATTGAGATATAGATTTTACGCCTGGAATCCGTTCAATCTGTAATGTGAGTTGCCGGCCGATGCGCATCGATTCCTGTAGCGATGTTCCCGGAACACTGGAGGTATGTACAATGTAATGACCTTCGCGCAATTGGGGTAAAAATTGGCCCTCGAATAGTGGAAGTATTGTAATTGCAATGATAAATATCGTAATCGTGGAAATTATCGCGGGGCGCGGAGCGAACGATAATTTGTATAGCAATTGCCGGTAACGTGGTTTTATCCAGTTGATTAATGGCGGTTCTGCACTTTCAGCCGAATTGGACAACAATAACAGACAGCATAGTGCTGGGGTGACTGTCAACGCGACCACGAGGGACATCAAAATCGCCAGAATATAAGCCGTAGCCAATGGTGAGAAAAGCCGACCACTGACCCCATCCAGACTCAATAGGGGGACGAAAACCAACACGACGATAAAGCTGGCGTATACCACTGATTTTCGAACTTCTGTGGACGCGTCAACGACCACTTTGAGCGGGTTTTCCGGCGCGATGCGGCATCGGTTTTCACGCAGCCGCCGGAAAATGTTTTCGGTATCGATAATGGCATCGTCAACAACTTCGCCTAGAGCTATTGCAAGTCCGCCTAATACCATAATGTTGAGATTAGTGCCAAATTCCAGCAACACGACAACAGCACTAATCAACGATAGCGGAATCGCTAATGCAGAGATAAAGGCGGTTCTAAAATTGAACAAAAATATATAGAGTACAACTACCACGAATAGACTGCCGATAAGCAGATGTCCGGCAAGGTTTCTGACCGAGGTTAAGATGTAATCGGCGGGTCTGAAAAGATTCGGATAGAATTGGACGTGTTGTTTTTCTAGTACTTGGGTGAGTTCTTCAATAGCTCGTTCTACATTGCGGGAGACGGTCAGCGTATTGGCGCCATATTGGCCAATCACCATCATCACGATACCAGGTTTGCCTTGTATCGCGGCTGCTCCGACTGGAGCTTCTGGAGCAAAGCTTACCGTCGCAATATCGCCAATGGTGATATTGCTGGCCTCAAATCTTTTCAAAACAATTTTTGCAATCGATTCCAGTGTGTTGGGGTTGTGTACCTGCAGCGTGATTCGTTGGTTTTGGGTCTCAAGAAAGCCACCAGCGCGAACCTCGATCAATGCCTGTGCAGCATTGGCGACGTCATCGATGCTTAAGTCGAATCGTCTGAGGGCGTCAGGGTCCAGCTGGATTTGCGCCTGTTTGATGTCGCCGCCAAATGTATTGACATCGGCAACACCTTCGACGGCCATTAGGCGGGGTACTATGGTCCAGTCAACCAAGCTGCGTAACTGCATTAGGTTTAAGGTTTCAGATCGTATACCAATGGTTTGCACGGTCGCTGAAGAAGATGACAACGGCACCACGATTGGTGGACCAGCGCCATCGGGTAGCATTTTTGCAAGACTAGCAATCCGTTGCGAGATGAAGGTCCGATTCTGAAAAATATCTGAATTCTCGTCAAAAATCGCGGTAACGACGGATAAACCCTGAATCGATTCTGAGCGAACATGGTACAGCCCAATCACTCCGGCGATTGCATTTTCTATAGGTTGAGTGACCGTCGTTTCAACCTGTTTGGCGGAAAAACCGGGCGATTCAGTTTGAATAATGACCTGCTTAGGTGCAAATTCGGGGAAAATATCCAAACCGGCCTGGTTCAGGCAAAAAGCGCCATAACATACCAGCAATATCGCCAATGTAATGACAACACCTCGAAAACGCACTGAAAAACGAATAATTCCAGAAAGCATCGATGAACGGGTCTAGGGTTGGCGTGTGCTTACCGCGCTAGTTTGATACGGCGGCATATTGATATAAGCGTATTTTTGCCGAATCCGTATCGAAATGTAGCAGGATCAAAGATGCCATTTTAATCTGATAATTGCGTCTCTCAATCATCTTCGTCGGGTATCTGCCATCTATATTCTTCAGATAGCAACATTTGTCCACCAGAAACTACGATTTGTTCGCCGGGGTTTAAATCTCGACTTACGAACCAGCTTTGATCCAGTTCAATAAAATTTTCGACAATACGTCTAGTAAAGCGATCGTTGTCTGTTTTGACATAGACCCAAGGTTTTCCAGTTCGCCATATGATCGCGCTGAGTGGGATTTCAACGCCGTGTATTTCTTGACTGGATGATGGTACCCAGGCAAGTAATTGCATGCCAATTCGTAAATTTTTTACAGGAGCCATAAAAAAATAAGTTTCCCCCTGAGATAACCCATCGACCCGAGGTGCGCTGGAAACCAAATGGCTTGAAACAGCGTTTTCGCGATTAGCGTTGCGGCCAACGGTTATGCTAGATACGTCTGCCGCGAGACTTGTCCCAGCTTGCAGGGTGACCAGTATCAGCCGGTTTCGGTGGTCTAGCAGGGTTTTGAAGTGAGTCTGGCTATCTTGATTTAGTGCCCAGTCGGTAAGTACCGATCCCCAATTTTGCAGAGTCTCCGCATATATATTCTCAGTCGTGTATTGTCCCGAGTTCATTTTTGCTTTGTTGGATTTCCATTGCGAACGAGCTTGTTGATAGCGGCGCGTTGAAATTGCCTGGTTCTGATGGAGTTGATGCAGGCGATCCAAGTTTTGCTTGGACTCCATCAGGTTTGCGGCAGCTATTTCACTATTGGATTTTGCTTCCTGGTAACGGTTGCGGAGTAAAATAAGTGGGGCGATATCCAAAACTTTGGCATAGGCTTTGGTTTTTGGTCGATAATCTTTCGCGGAGAGGGATTGGACCCGAATACCGCTTTGATCTTGCAATGTTTCGGGTACTCGTATTGAAAGAACCCCATGTTCGACAACAAGCCGCGCGTGATCCACATCGGACCGGTTTGCTATTTCGTCTTCGGTTAGATTATTGGTAGTGTAACCTTCAGATTCCGCGTAACTGTACCGGAGGAGTGATATGTCCTCATTATTGATGAATTCCGCGCTTAGCAAAACCGCAATAATCCACAGAATCAGTTTGTTGTGCTTCGCTAAATACATGTCCTAATTGATGAATTGGCGATGAATTGGCGCGGAATGCGAGGCGTATGTGAGATTTGATTTGTAGGGTGTGTAGTTTATTTTCTTATAGGGTCGAATTAGGGATTACGATCGACACCGAACCCCGGTATGATAACCGGATATTCAATATGGTACTAACCGGCAGGTTTAGTTAGTTCAAAGGCCGGCTGGATTCAAATTTGTTAAAGGAAGTTTGATGGATAATTTACCCGATGATTTAAAATATGCCCGATCGCATGAATGGGCGCGTCTGGAAGACGATGGTACGGTAACAGTTGGGATCACCGATCATGCACAAGAAGAGCTCGGTGATTTGGTTTATATTGAATTGCCCGAGGCAGGACAGCAACTTACGGCAGGTACCGAGTGCGCAGTGGTTGAATCGGTTAAGGCCGCATCGGATTTGTACAGCCCAGTTTCGGGAGAAATAGTTGCGCTTAACGATTCTGTTGTTGAATCCCCCGAATCAGTCAATGATGATGCATACACGGCGTGGTTATTTTGCATTCGGCCTACAGACTTAAACGAAATGAATCAGCTCATGGACGCCGAAGCGTACGCGGTAATGATTGAAGGCTAATGTCGGGAGTGTAGCATCGAATTTTGATAAACATGGCTGGAATCATTACATCGAACGCAAATTCCGTTAATTTTTTACCGACAAAGGCGTTTCAATTTCAAGGATTTTTGGTTATTTCGGGTTTTCCGTCCAGCAATAAATCGCCTCAGCTTGGTTGCCCGGAGGAATAAATTTCAGAGATTCGCAAAGTTCTTGGATTAGCAGGATGCCCCGCCCATGAAAGTTTTCCTGGGCGGGTTTTTCAACCGTCGTAATGTCAAAGCCCGGACCACTGTCCTGGACGCGTATATTAATCCGTCCTACGGTTTCACTGCTTTCAACGTCTAGAGAGAAACTAATCCAACCTTCTTGCGATTCGTGTAATCGTCTTTCCCGTTCGGCGAAATAACGGCTAAAGCCTTCCGGTGACTGCTTTATTGATGAGTCCAATTTGAGTATACCGTGATCCATTGCATTGATGTACAGCTCAGTCAGAATGGTGTAAAGCGATTGATGATGGTCCCCAATTTCTTCCAATTCTTGAAGTTGCGCGATGATAAGTGGTACGGGGTTCACTGTTTTTAGTTTAATGCCGGTCAATTTCAGTTGATATTGCCAACTCTCAGCGGATTGCCCAGTGGATGACGCGTGTGTTCTATTCTCAGACGATTGGGAATTTGATCCGTGGGTTGTGTCTTGAGGAAAAATCCATGGAAGACAGGGAATTTCGACCAGGCTGATGTCATCTATTTGTGGAACGCCATCGCAAAAATCATCCAACTCTAATTGCAAGGACGCCAGGTGAGAATTCTCACCCTGCTGGGTGACAGATTGTTCAAATCGATTTTGCCCAAACAATTCGCCTTCTGAATTCTGGGCTCTAGCGACCCCGTCACTGGCGAGGATAATTCGATCACCCGGATTGATCGCAATGCGCTTCAGCAATAGTTTGTAGTCGACGTCCACGGATATACCCAATGGCAGTCCCGTCGATTCAATACGGGATTTAATCTGGCCCGTTTTACCATCCAGGATCAGAATGTCCGGCATTGCGCAATTACACAGAGTTACAAAATCCAAATCGTGACTGACCGCAACGTACTGCGCAGCCATAAACATGCCTCTGGGTAATAAGTTGTTCAACTTGCGGTTAATCGATGCCAATATCTCTGGTGCGGAGAATCCTTTGGCGCACATTGCCCGAAAAACTTCAGAGCAGGGTAATGCGCCCAGCGCTGCGCCTAGTCCGTTGCCGGTAAAATCACCTAGCATGACGTGTAGATCAAATGATAATGTGTGTTCACTAAGCAACATATCACCGTTGAATGTCGAAGAAGACCACATTATCGATTGGATAGCTTCCATGGCAACGTTGCCGGATGTTATCGCTTCGCTAAATAAAGTTTCAGCGATTTCCTGATCTCGGTGCATCTGACTAAGTAATCTGTGAGTGCGATTGTTCAGTTCACGCATGCGCTCCATCGCGAGGATTTTCGCTTTCAGTGTGATAGAGTTATACGGTTTGACAAAAAAGTCGTCGCCGCCAGACTGGATCGCGGCAGCCATTACTTCGTGGTCGGTCAACGCGGTTAAGAAGATAACAGGGACAAATGTGCTTCCGCTAAATGCTTTAATTTTTGCCGTCGCTTCGTATCCGTCCATCACAGGCATCATGATGTCCATGAAGACAATGTCTGGTTGTTCGAGCGTAAAAAGCTCGACCGCGGTGGCACCGTTTTCGGCTTCAATAACTTGAAAATTGGCGTGTTCCAACATGGCTTTTAATACCGCGCGGTTGGTGTATTCATCATCGACGACTAAAGCCTTGCCGCGTCTGAAAGAGGCAGGTACGTGTGTCGGAACGCTTATTAGTTGATTGATTTTCATAAAGGAGCCCGGCTAACGGCTGGGGGCCATGCGTATAACTGGTTTAGGAATTGGTTAACTCTAAAGTATAGTTAAATTTCTGTTAGGTTTTACTGCTCGACATGGTCGTTAAAAACGAGTTAAAAATGCTTCTAGTCCGTAGTAAATTCTGATTGTCGTAGTAATATTTGATTCTGGTAAGACTAATGAAAACTTAACACTTTCAGAAGCATACTAGCCATATTTTGAGTTTAATAGTAAGGGGATAAAAGACAGAATGAGTGCATTGATTTGTGGATCTATGGCCTACGATACCATCATGGTTTTTCATGACCAATTTAAAAACCATATTATTCCAGATAAAGTTCACATCTTAAATGTGTGTTTTCTGGTTCCCGAATTACGAAGGGAATTTGGCGGTTGCGCCGGAAATATTGCCTACAACCTAAAATTATTGGGTGGCGAACCGCTGCCGATGGCGACGGTTGGGCAGGATTTTCAACCCTATGCGAAATGGATGGATGATTGTGGGATCAGGACCGAATTTATCCATCAGATTGACCAGAGTTATACCGCTCAAGCGTATATTACGACCGATTTGGACGACAACCAGATTACCGCGTTTCATCCGGGTGCGATGTCGTTATCGGAAAGCCAATCAATACCATCTGACCGCGGCATTTGTATAGGCATGGTTGCACCTGATGGGAAAGAGGGAATGATTCAACACGCAGAGGAGTTTGCCAACGCAGGAATACCGTTTATTTTTGATCCAGGTCAGGGGATGCCAATGTTCGACGGCGACGAATTATTAGGGTTTTTGGATCGAGCTAAATGGGTCACGTTGAATGACTACGAGGCGCAATTGATGGAGGAGCGCACCGGATTATCGCCAGAGCAAATCAGCCAACGGGTGGAAGCGGTTATCGTAACCCGTGGTGCCCAAGGTTCACAAATATTTACCGAGGGACAATGTATTGATATTGCGGCGGCCAAGCCGGTGCAAGCAGCGGATCCTACGGGATGTGGCGATGCATACCGGGCAGGATTGCTATTCGGTATGATGGAGGATATGGACTGGGTGACCACGGGGCGGATCGCTTCGTTAATGGGTGCGATTAAAGTTGAGACCGAAGGTACGCAGAATCATAATTTTTCCATTGTTGAATTTAAAGATCGATTTTTGGAGAATTACGGGTACCAGTTTTAGGTTGGAACAGGGACCAAGGCCGATGTCGGGTGTACTAAGAAATACCGATCAACTTTTGCGGATTATGGCGACTTTACGGGATCCGGATTTGGGTTGCCCTTGGGACCAAAAACAGGATTTCGACAGCCTGATACCGTATTTGCTGGAAGAAACACATGAAGTTGTCGATGCGATCGAACGCCAGGATTATAAAGATCTAGAGGAAGAGTTGGGCGATTTATTGTTGCAGGTTGTTTTTCATTCGCAGTTGGCTGCAGAAAAAGAATTGTTCGATTTCGAATCGGTTGCCGGGCGTATTGGCGACAAGTTAACTCGGCGCCACCCACACGTTTTTGCCGGAGTTGAATACGACAACGACGAACAACGTTCAGCCGCTTGGGAGCAAGCGAAGGCGGATGAACGCCAGCAGAAAGCGATTGTACGTGATAGCGATGCGAGCAGCATATTAGATGGTGTCGCGCAAAGCTTGCCGGCATTGATGCAAGCGGAGAAATTGCAAAGTCGAGCTGCGCGGCACGGATTTGATTGGCAGGATGCAGCGCCGGTATTCGACAAGGTTTTGGAAGAGCTAGAGGAAGTTCGTGAGGCCTTTGACTCTGGCGACGGTCAGCATATTCGCGAGGAAATAGGCGATTTATTATTCGTCGCGGTCAATCTCGCCCGTCACATGTCGGTAGAGCCGGAAACCGCATTGAGAGCGAGTAGCCGAAAATTTAGCCAACGTTTTAAATATATTGAAAAATGCGTTGCTGCTCAAAATCGAAGTTTGGACGATTGTGAGCTGGATGAACTGGACGCGTTGTGGGATGAAGCTAAAGTGATGTTGCCAAAGTTCAAAAAGCGTACGGAATAATAGAACCGTTCGGATTGACTTTTGCGGCTATTCTCTCACGGGCCGCTTGTCCAGTTTGCGTTGCAGGGTCCGGCGGTGCATCCCGAGTGCCCTGGCCGCGGCCGAGATGTTACCGCCGTGTTCCATCAAGACTTTCTGCAAATGTTCCCATTCCAAGCGCTTAACCGACAACGGGCGTTCTTTGACCGAGACCGATGTATCGCCTTTCTTGCGGTTTAGCGCGTTGACTATTTCATCGGCGTCGGCCGGTTTGGTCAGGTAATGCGTTGCGCCTAGTTTGATGGCTTCTACAGCTGTGGCAATACTGGCGTAGCCGGTCAGCATAACGATGTGCGTGTTTGCATCGAGGTCTTTGAGTTTTTTGACCAATTCCAGCCCGGAATCGTAGCCGATCCGTAAATCGATAACGGCGAATTCAGGCAAACTTTGTTCCGCTATTTCAACGCCCTGGGCGACATTCTGCGCGACCAAAACATCGTATTCTCTGCGTTTTAATGCTTGGCTCAGAACTGCACAAAAGGTTTCGTCATCATCGACCAGCAAAATTCGTGGGTGGTCATTATTCGGCAGTGTTCTGTTTTTAGACATAGTCTACCTCGCTGGTTTGAAGTTCAGTGGATGCTATGACTGGCAGTTCGATTAGGGTACATGCGCCGCCGCTGTCAACATTGATCAATTCCAAACTACCCCCCATTCGACTGATAGTGGTGCTGGCCAGGAATAGTCCCACACCCAAACCTTGTTTTTTCGTGCTCATCGGGGTTTTGCCAATGTTGGCGGCCACTTCAGGGCTGATTCCAGGGCCGTGGTCGAGAATTTCCAATCTGAGCTTCGATGTAGTCCACCGTGCTTTTAAAATAATTAGTTGTGGTGAAACTTCCCCGGCATTATTTAATATATTGACCAGCGCATGGGTTAAGGTCCTTTCTGCCAAGATATTGGGTTCCGGTTGACTACCATCCACGTGGTATTCCAATTTGGTATTGGGTTGTTGACTTTGCCACTGTGCGAGTACCTCTTTGAGGTAGGTGCCCACCGGCAGAACGTGGCCTGAATCAGCTCTTAATTCGCCAGCCGAGGCTGAAAGTATAGAGAGGGCATCTTTGCAGCGGTCGCTTTGTTCGCGAAGAATTTTCATTTTTTCACCAAGATCGCCGTATTCTTCCGTGTCGTATTGTTGTTGCAATTCGTGGGACAGGATCGCTATTGTTCCGAGCGGCGTGCCCATTTCATGTGCAGCGCCAGCCGCCAATGTACCCAATGCGATAACCCGCTCATCGCGTAATGCTTGTTCTCGTATTTCCGAAAGTTTGCGTTCGCGTTCGCGCAAAGTATTGGCCATTTCTACAATAAAATAGGCAACGATACCAGCGATCAGCAGGTAGCCGAACCATAGCGCAAATACGTGTAGATCAAGATCGTAATTGGATTGCATATCCAATATCGATTGCGGAATGTTCTCGTTATCAACTTGCGACGGCAAATCTGGCAGTGGAATGTGATAACCGATCAGTACCGTGTAGCATATTGACGTTAATCCCACCATCAACCATGTGTAAATTTGTGGCAGGATAGTTGCCGTAATAATAAGCGGTAATAAAAAGAACCAACTGAGTGGATTGGTGCCGCCGCCAGTGAAATAAAGCAAAGCGGTAATCGCCAATACGTCTAGTACCAAATGTAGAAAGAGTTCGTGTTCGCGAATTGGCCGAAAAGAATGAATCCGGAACCAAGTTAACGAATTGACCACTATTGTAATGGAAATCAACGTCCAGAGTGGATCTCGGGGTAGCGGAAAACCTACCACAAAGATTGACACTGAAACCATCAAACAAACCGCTGTAATTACGAACCAGCGGAGTAATAATAACCATTTAAGGTTTTGGCGTGCGGATAGATCCGGGCTTTCTGCAAATTTTTTGTGCATCTGAGGCTAGGCGGTAGTCACAGACGTTATTCTAGCATCCTCTAAGTGCTCAGCGCAGGATGCGACAATTTGCCACATTCCAAGCTTGACAATGTGCTGATATTATAGTTACCAGCTCATTAGGATACTTACCCCTAATAAGTCTATGCACTAAGTGCATATCCTCCTCTTGATGGACTGAGGGATCTTACGGCGATCCCCAGTCCGTTTTTCTTTAGAGCATATGTAAATTCCACGTTGTTACTGGTTGGCTTTGTGCTAATGTCGATTTAATACTGATATTTACTAACAGAGGCTTTAGGGCACTAATTTTCTAATATTTTCCGTCATTGTTAAAAGATCTTTAAGCATAAGTTTCCAATTTGGCCGGGGTGCGACAATATGCCACATTTTCTATTTGACAAATGATTGATAGGGTGAAACTAGGCTGAATATTTGTATTACTTCCTGATTAAGTCTATGCGTTCGCGCATAGCCTCCTCTTGATGGATCGCGAGATTTCACGGCAATCTCCCGGTCCATTCTATTTGGGCGGACTTTATTTTAATTGTGCTCTCCCAAAACTATTTTTAGGCGTTTTAATGGCGTGCTAGATATATCGTGAATGCGATTCCTACGGTGCGACAATATGCCACATTTATTTCCAGGCAAGCCATTGATATTATAAGCATAAGTTCACTGGATAAGTCATCCGGTTTGAGCTGCGCACAACCAAGTGCATTTCCTCCTCTTGATGGACTGCGTGGTCGCGTAGAGACCACCCAGTCCTTTTTTATTTGTCGAGGAATTTTATTTTTGTATAGATTTTGGATAACGCTATAAATTCAGTGTATTTCACCGAGGTTCTGAGTTTCAGTAATTATCGATATTGCAATCAACGCCTGTTCCCCCAAGTCCGCAATAACCCTCTGGATTTTTTGCCAAATATTGCTGATGATAATCCTCTGCATAATAAAAATAGGGTGCTTCAATAATTTCGGTTGTAATTGGCGGGTAACCGGCAGCCTTTAGACGATGTTGATAATGATCTAAAGACCGTTCGGCCATGGATATTTGATCGTTATTATAGCAATAGATTCCCGATCGGTATTGCGTGCCTGTATCATTTCCCTGTTGCATCCCTTGGGTCGGGTTGTGCGATTCCCAGAAGACCTCTAGCAACCTTTTGAAAAAAACAATCGTTGGGTCAAAAATAACAAGTACGGTTTCGTTGTGTCCGGTGTTTCCCGTGCAGACTTCCTGGTAGCTCGGATTTGGTGTAAACCCACCCGCATAACCTACAGCCGTGGAATAAACACCGGGTATTTGCCAGAATTTTCGTTCGGCACCCCAAAAACAACCCAAACCGAACATCGCCAAATGCATGTTTTGCGGTAATGGAGGTTTGATTGGGTGTCCCGTTACAAAATGACGATTGGTTATCGCCATTGCTTCGCTTCTGCCTGGCAGTGCGTCTTCGGCCGCGGGCATTAAGTTATTTTTACCGAAAAATCGCATAACTCTATATCTCTATCGATCGTTGGTATAAGCCCGTATTAGAACAAGTTGGTTAGGCGTGTGGCAAGCAAATTGGTCATACTTATCTAAAGGACAATTGTAAACGTACCCAAATTTTGTTCTGATTGCCAGATCAAACTGTTAATCTAACTTATTGCATGGCCGTTTAATGATTCACCAAGATAAGTTTCAGCGTTTTATATTTGAAGGGTTGGGGGTTCGCGGGGAAGTTGTTAGCCTCGACCATAGCTGGCAAGCGGTATTGGCGACCAGAGAATACCCCGCTGCGGTTAAATTTCAATTAGGGCAGAGCCTAGCCTCGGTCGTGTTATTGACCGGCACGATCAAATTCAATGGATCGTTGATTTTGCAAGTCCAGGCAACCGGTCCGTTGACTACATTGGTTGCTCAAGCAACCAACGGTAAATCTATACGGGGACTCGCTCGATGGACCGATGGGGTGCCTACAGGTCCGCTTTCGGATGTATTTGGCGAAGGCAGAATGATATTAACGATTGAATCCGAGCAGAATGAACCATACCAAGGAATTGTTTCTTTGCAAGGAGCTGATTTAGCTGGCGCGTTAGAAACCTATTTTACCGAATCAGAACAATTACGAACCGGAATCTGGTTGGCTGCAGATCAACGTAGAGCGGTAGGATTGTTGATCCAGGAATTGCCGTCTCATTCAGGTCAAGAGGATGATTGGGAGCGGGTGAAAATTTTGGCAGATACGGTTACCGATAAAGAGTTGTTAGATCTTTCCGGCGAGACATTGTTATATCGGCTGTTTAATCAAGAACAAGTTCGCTTGTTCGAAGCTGAACCGATTGTTTTTCGTTGCAAATGTTCTTCAAAGCGAATTGAAAATACCTTATACGCTCTAGGGCGAAATGAGGTCGATTCGATTTTGCAGGAACGAGGTGTTATTGATGTCGATTGCGAGTTTTGCAATCGACGTTATCAATTTGATAGTGTAGATATGGGTCGGGTTTTCGCTAAATCTTCAGTGGTCAAATCACCAACGCGTAGTCAGTGATTTCAGCGTATAAAATAAGAATCGATCCAAAAAAAGCCCCAAATGGGACTTTTTTTGTAGATCTAGGTTGTTGTATTTAACTGAAGGCACGGCGGCGATTGAAGCCGAATAGCCCCGCAAAGCCTAGAGTAATCAACGCAAACACGCCTGGTTCTGGAACCGATGCCCTGGGTTGAATGTCCAGTACCAGTTGTCTTACGTTGGAACTGTAGCCGGTATAGCCGAATGCATATCCAGAGCTTGCATAGGAACCGCCTATTGCCCACAATCCGTTGGCTGCGTTCAACGCTGCAATTGCCGCTTGGTTCAATACGATATCAATGATTGTGCGGTCTTCGTTCCCGCCAATATTGCGCGAACCAAACCCGGTTCCAGAACCCAAATCATTATAAATTCCAGTCTTACTGGTGCCACCCGCCAATAATGCATTGATTCCGGTGGTGACATCGTAGGTATTGTAATTTCCGCTATTTGAGACAGTACCGTAAGCGTCCGTCCGTACCATCTATAGAAATAGTTGTGAACTGATATTCTCCGTGGTTTTTGAATAGGAGAAAAGGAGATGTTGTCAAAAGAAAAGCAGGCGCATGTGAAGGCTTGGCAGCAAAGTG
>Ga0209992_10001322_pt1 | contig 26679 bp, 25 predicted proteins | sample 2SBtaG_2_FD_182564 | JGI IMG/M metagenome (GOLD analysis project Ga0209992, IMG submission 182564) | Deep subsurface microbial communities from Kolumbo volcano to uncover new lineages of life (NeLLi) - 2SBTROV12_ACTIVE470 metaG (SPAdes)... | ecosystem: Environmental > Aquatic > Marine >... | reverse complement strand
GAAGCCATGCCCGACGGCGGTCTGGTCGACGTCCGCGTGTCCCCCTCCGGCGACCAGGCCGTGCGCCTGGAGGTTCGGGACTGCGGCGTGGGCATGGCCCCCGACGTCCAGCAGCGCCTGTTCGAGCCCCTGTACACCACCAAGAACACCGGCACCGGGCTGGGCATGGGCATCGTCAAGAACTTCGTGACGTCGAACGGCGGTCGCATCCTGGTCCAGTCCGTCGAGGGCCAGGGAACGACGATGACCGTCGAGCTGCCCGCCGACCTGCGCGTCGTTGAAGGAAGCTGGCGCTCGACCGCGCACTGACACCGACCGTTGGTGGCGGCTCAGTCCTTCTTCTCGTCGTCCTTCTTCTCTCTCTTCTTCTCAATGTCCGGCTTGTGCAGCCCCAGCATCGTCTTGGCGTTGCTGATCATCTTGTTCCACGAGGGATTGTCGTGCTTGGCGGTGGCGCCAAAGCCGATCATCGCCATCAGGAGCAGCACAGCGAGGATCGATGCCGTGCGGTCCGGTGCGTCGTCAGCGTTCACGAAGCTCTCCTGCGGGGCCCGCTGTCACTTACCCCGGACGGCGAGGCTCTGATCTCGGGTTACCGGCAACACCATGGCGATTCCGCTGATCGAGCGCATCGAACACGAGCAGGGGGTGATCGGCCGCCGGCGCGAGGCCGACGCGCTGCTGGCGTGTCTCTGGGCCCGCCGCCACGTGCTCATCGAAGGGCCCGTGGGCGTCGGCAAGACCGTGCTGGCCAAGGCGGTCGCGGCCGTGCTGGACCGGGGCATCGTGCGGCTGGACGGCGACGGCCGCTACACCGAGGCCCGCCTGGTGGGCCAATTCGATCCGCCGGTGGTCCTGGCACGCGGCTACCAGCCCGACGCCTTCCTGGCGGGGCCGCTGGTCCAGGCCATGCAACAAGGCGCCATCCTGTTCCTCAACGAGCTGAACCGGATGCCCGAGGGCGTCCAGAACGTCCTGCTGCCCGCCCTGGACGAGCGCCAGGTCATCGTGCCCCGGTTCGGCCTGGTCGAAGCCGCCCCGGGCTTCGCGGTGATCGCCACCCAGAACCCAGCTGAGTTCGTCGCCACAGGCACCCTGAGCGAAGCGCTGAGGGACCGCTTCGAGCTCGTTCGACTGGACTACCAGAGCGCCGACGACGAGCAGGCGATCGTGGCCCAGGCGACCGTCTGCGCCCCAGCACCTGCGCTGATCGCCCGCGCCGTCGCGCTGACGCGGGCCACACGGAACGACCCCCGCATCCGCCGCGGTGCATCGGTGCGGGCCGCCATCGCCATGGCCGACATCGCGACAGAGCTGGGCGGCGATCTGGACCGGGCGGCCGAGCTCACGCTGCCCACCCGCATCGAGCTGCTGGACCAGAGGGGCACCGACCTCGGAAGTCTGCTCGACGACCTCAAAAAAAAAGTCCCGAGCCCGCCGGCGTCCTGAGCGCCAGCCGCTCGGTCACCCGGCCCGACGCCCTCGACCGAGTGCCCCACGTGCACTCGCCAGCCGTCGAGCTCCTGCTCGCCGATCTGCCCAGCGGGTGGGACGCCGCCGTGCGCTACCACCAGCTCAAGCGAGCCCTGCCCCAGGGCCGTCCCCGGCAGCTCGTGACCGAGCGCGCGGTGGATGCGGTGGTCGCTCGGGCCCGCGATCTGGTCCGCCACGCCGCCCGACCCACGCGCACCGAGAGGGACCACTGGCCCCATCCAGGGGACCTGGACCTGGGGGCCACCGTCGAAGCCCTGGACGTGGGGCCGCGGGACCCGGCGGACGGTGCGATCAGCTGGCGACCCGAGGGCGTCCGGGTCGCCCGCACGGTGCCCCGGGACGCCGACGTGGTGGCGATCCTGGACATGTCGCTGTCCATGAATGGGGAGAAGATCGCACTGATCGCAGTGGCCGCGGCGATCCTGCACCTCAAGCTCGACCGGGTGTCTGTCGTGTCCTTCGACACCCTGGCAAACACCCTGGTCCCGCTGGGGGCCCGGGTAGACGTGCGCGAGGTCGTGCGCCGGGTCCTGCGGGTGCCGGCCCAGGGCTACACCCACATCTCCGCCGGTCTGGAGGAAGGCCTGGAGCAGCTCAGCCGCTCCCGCCGCAAGGAGCGGGTCGGGTTGTTGCTCAGCGACGGCATCTCCAATGTGGGCAAGGACCCGGTCCACGTGGCCCAGCGCTTCCCCACCCTCCACGTGATCCAGGTCGGTCGCGACGTGCCCCAGGGGCGGCGGGCCTGCACCCGCATGGCCCAAGCGGGCCAGGGGGCTCGATGGCACGCCCCCACCTACCTGGCGCTGCCCCAGCTCGTGCGCCAGGTCGTGCGCGAGGTCTTCCGAGGCTGACGCCGACGGTGGCCGCCCGGGCCCAAGCGCGGTACCCGACCCCACCATGTCCACTGCCCGCGCCACGGCCGCCGCCGCCGAGATCGACCGGATCAACACCTTCTTCCCGCTCATGACGGGCCTGGGCAACCGCTTCGCCCGCACCCGGCCCTGGGAAGGTCGCGTCGTCGGTGTCAACGCCCACCTGACGACCTTCACCGCAGCCCTGGTCCGTGAGCTCAGCCTGGGTGGCGGCGAGTGGGTGGTGTCCGCAGCCAACGAAGCGACCACCGACATCCGCGTCGTCGAGCTGTTGCGGGGCCAGGGCATCGCGGTGCACACGGGCGGCGACCTGCGCAACCGCCACAAGGGCCTGCTGGATCACCACCCCGACATGATCGCCGACGTGGGCTTCGAGCTGCTCGGCACCCTGTTGGACCACCGCTCGGAACAGGTCGACGAAGTCCGGGCCGCCGTCGAGATCACCCGGTCGGGCATCAGCCGGATGCGCGCCCGGGCGCAGCTCCCGTGGCCGGTCGTGAACCTGAACGATGGCCTGATCAAGCACAACGTCGAGAATCGGCGCGGCGTCGGCGAGTCTCTGTGGACCTCGATCCGGGACATCACCGGCACCCACCTGTCCGGCCGCCGGGTCCTGGTGGTGGGCTACGGGCCCGTCGGCCAAGGGGTGGCCGCCTATGCCAAGTCCCATGGCGCCGTGGTCGAGGTCTACGAGGTGGACCCCATCCGCCGCCTGATCGCCCACTACGACGGCTACGCGACCCCCGCCCTCTCCGAGGGACTCGAGGAGGTCGAGATCGTGGTCACGGCCACCGGACGCCGCCACGCGATCTCGGTCCAGCACCTGCGGGACCTGCGCAACGGCGTGGTGCTGGTGAACGCCGGACACGGCGGCGACGAGATCGACATCGACGGCCTCAAGGCAGCCGCGTCGTCGGGCATCGAGATCGGCGACAACTGCACCCGCTACCGGATCGGCGGTGGGCCCTGGTTGTCCGTGCTGGGCGACGGTCACCCCCTGAACATCGTCACCAACGCCGGCAGTCCAGAGCCCGTGCTCCTGCACTTCGCGGTGGTCGCCTTGACCCTGGAGTGGCTGGCGCGGGAGACCCCGCGCACACGGGGAGAGCTCCCGGTCCCGCGCGCCATCGAAGAGGAAGCCGCCCGCCTGGCTCTGGCGGCGCTCACCGGCCACCCGTGACCGACCTCCCCGAGTCCGTGCACCAGGCCCACGACGCCCTGCGGACCGAGGACTGGGCACTCGCCTGCGACCGCATCGCGCTGGCTCTGGACCAGGTGGCCCAGCCCGCACTCCGGGCCCGCCTGCACGGCTGGCGGGCCCAGGCCCTGACAGAGCTGGGCGCCCTGGCACCGGCCCGTCAGGCCGTGCGACAGGCGCTCCTGGCGGCCCGAGACCTGGGCGAGCAGCACAGTGACGCCACAGCGCCCCTGCGGGCACTGCACGGCCGGATCAGCGCGCGGATGGCCGCCCAGGCCGCCGCGGACCAACGACGTGCCCACGCCGCAGACCTGGCCGCCCGACCCCTCGACGAGCTGTTGGCCGCAGCGGCCCCGGGGGCCGAGCGCGCTGCGGTGTACCTCGCCCGGGCCGACGCCCTGGTCGACGCCGGACGCCCCCAGGGGGTGCCCGCGCTGATCACCCGCGGCCTCGCCGAGGCGCCGCTCGCCGCCACCCGGGAACAAGTCCTGCTGCGTCTGGCCCTCCTTCGAACCCGTCCAGCGAACGCCGCCGACGTGCTCTCTCAGGCGCTGGAACTGGCCGATGACGCCGCCAGCGAGACCCTGGTCACCGCTGTCGCCCGCGCGGCCCGCGACCTGGCGCTGCCCCTGCCGGAGCCCGGCTTTTGAAGGCGCGCCTGGGTTCCATCGATCTGGGCAGCAGCAGCCTGCACCTGTGGATCGTCGACCTCGCCGACGGTGGGCGCACCCAGGTGCACCTGGGCCGCGCCGGTCTGCGGCTGGTCCGGCGCTGGGCTGCCGACGGCCCGGCGATCGATCCGGCCGTTGCAGCCAAGGCCCTCGACGCCATCGACGCCATGGTCGCCCAGTGCCGGGCGCTGGCCTGTGACCACATCCAGATCGCGGCCACAGCCGCCGTGCGCGAGGCCCAGGACCACGTGGGGTTCTGCAGCCAGGTCCTGGACCGCACGGGCGTCTCGGTGCGCGTGCTCTCGGGCGACGACGAGGCCCGAGTGAGCTTCCTGGGGGTGGTAGACCGGCTCACGACGGCCCCGGGGCCGTCCCTCGTGTTCGACCTGGGCGGAGGCTCCACCGAGTTGATCCTGGGCGACCGGGACAGCGTGCGCTGGTTGCGCTCGCTGCCCCTGGGCCACCTGCGCTGTACCCAGGCCATCGCACCGCTCCCCGACCCGCCCGGCCCGGAGAGCACAGCGCGCCTCCGGGCGCTGGTGGACGAGACTCTCGCCCCCTCCGTCGCGAGCCTGGCGGCCCATCCGTGGGAGCGGCTGGTCGGGGTGTCGGGCACCGTCTGGACCCTGTCTCGCGTGGTCGAGGGTGCACAGGGCCGCCCCCAGCCTCAGGGCCGGGCGGCGCCCCGCGTGCTCCTGTCCGAGCTTCGGGACCTCAGGACCCGCCTGGAGACGCTCCCACGGCGGAAGCTCGCCGATCTCGCCGGGATGGACAGGCGCCGGTGCGACAGCTTCTACGCTGGGGTGGTGGTGGTCGAGGTCCTGATGGACGCCCTGGGCTGCCACACCTTGTGGACCACCGAAGGCGGCGTCCGGGAGGGACTGGTGGCAGACTTCGAGCGCAGTCAGACCCCCTGACCCGGAGCCACACCGCGTGAGTCGCGTCCTCAACAGCTTGCGGGTGCTCGGCGGGATCGACGCGGTCAAGCGCACCCAGGCCTACTACCAGCTCTTCGGGGACCTGTTCGAGGCAGCCAGCCAGGGCTCGGGTTTCTACAACCTGGGCCTATGGGACGCCCCGGACGCGGCCTGGCCCGACGCCCAGGCCGCCCTGCTGGCCCAGGTCGCCAGCCACCTGCCCCAGGCCGGGCACCTGCTCGACGTGGGCTGTGGGGTGGGCGGTCCGGCCTTGCGGCTGGCCCGAGACAGGCCGGGCCTGCGGGTGACCGGGGTCAACGTGGCCCAGGACCACCTCGACCGGGCTCGCCAGCGAGCGGATGAGCGCGTGGACTTCCTGTGGGCAGACGCCGACGAGCTGCCCTTTCGACCTGGAAGCTTCGATGGCGTGTACAGCATCGAAGCGGCCTTCCACTTCCGGGATCGGGGGCAGTTCACCCACCAGGCTGCCAAGGTGCTCAAGTCCGGGGCGCCCCTGGTCCTGACCGACCTGGTCAACCGGCCGGAGAGCCGCCGGCTGTACGACCGGGTCGTGCTCCGGGCGGCCGAGAAGGCGCTCGGTTCTGGGGGCCTGGGCACCCAGGAGGAGTGGCGCCATCACTTGGACCACTACGGCTTCACCGACGTGGTGGTCGACGACCTGTGGCCCAGGGTGCTGCCCGGCCTGCCGCGGTGGGCCGAGATGCTCGAGGGCACGCTGATGCCGGCGACCTATCCCAAGCCGTTGCTCAAGCTGGCAGCAAGGGGCCTGCGCTATGCGCACAGTCGGGGTCTGCAGAGCCCGCTGGGCGTGGTGCTGGTGCGGGGGGTGAAGGGCTAGCGCTAGCCTCCCTACGCCGCCAGATCCGCCCAACCTGAGACCGGCCCCAGACAGCCCAACGCGACACCCCAACACAGAGTCAACACAGAGTCATGCCCCAGGGCCAGAACTTCTCCAACCTATGATCCATCCCCGCAACCCTAATGCTTAACAAGAGGTTCCTGACCCCTGTTCCTGTTCCCCCCCTGTTCCCCCTCCCGCCCGCGCCGCGGGTGCGAGGGGTGGCGCGGAGCGCCCACGCCTCGTCCGGCGGCCGCAGCCGGAGCGGAAGTGGTTCGTGGGGAGTCTGGACCGGCCGAGCGCCAGCGAGGGCAGGCCGAGCGGAGCGAGGTCCCGGGAAGACTCCCCACGAGCCACTTCCCGGACGGCGGAGGCGGAGGCCGCCGGACCAGAGGGGCGACCGCGAAGAGACGGCGACAGCCGGCTCCGCGGCCTCGCCCCCTGAACACAAAACGATTACCCGCGCAGCCCGGGAGTTCCCATGGCTGTCGATCGCGCCCCCGTCGTCGATCAGAACTTCTCCGCAGCCGTCGCGGCACTGACTGCGGGCCCGCCCCGCCAGGACCTCGACAGCCCGGTGCGGCCGGGCTCGGTGCTGACGGCCAGGGACGCGCTGGCACTCTTCGAGACGCAGCTCGCCAGCCGCCACCTGGACCTGGCCGCCCGCTGGCTCAAGGCCCGAGGGACCGGCTTCTACACCATCGGCTCGTCCGGCCACGAGGGCAACGCCGCCGTCGCAGCCGCCCTGCGGCCCTCAGATCCCGCCTTCCTTCACTACCGCTCGGGGGGCTTCTTCCTTCAGCGGGCCAGCCAGGTGCCCGGTCAGACCCCGGTGCTCGACGTGCTGCTGGGCATGACGGCGTCGTCCCAGGACCCCATCTCCGGCGGCCGGCACAAGGTCTGGGGCAGCCTGGCGCTCCAGGTGCCGCCCCAGACCTCGACGATCGCGTCCCATCTGCCCAAGGCGGTGGGCGCGGCCCTGACCACCGATCGCCTGCCCCGCCTGGGCCTGCAGGGCCCGGTGCCCCCGGACAGCGTGGTCGTCTGCACCTTTGGCGACGCCAGCTCCAACCACAGCACCGCCGTCGGCGCCCTGAACACCGCCGGCTGGGCCAGCCACCAGAACCTGCCGGTGCCGCTCCTGTTCGTCTGCGAAGACAACGGCGTCGGCATCTCGGTCCACACCCCCGACGACTGGGTCCAGGCCGCCCATGGCAGTCGCCCCGGGCTGGCCTACTTCCGAGGCGATGGGCTGGACCTGCCCGACGCCTACGACGCGGCCACCCGCGCTGTCGAGCACGTGCGCCGCACCCGCCGGCCGGCGCTGCTCCACCTGAAGGTCGTCCGCATGTTGGGACACGCGGGCAGCGACGTCGAGCAGACCTACCACCCCCTGGCCCGGATCGAAGCCCAGGAGGCCCAGGACCCCGTCCTGGCGACCGCCCGCCTGCTGATCGAAGGCGGCTGGTTGAGCCCCCAGGCCACTCTGGCGCTCTACGAGGAGCACCGCGAGCGCACCCTCGCCCTGGCCGCCGAGGTCGAGTGCCGGCCCAAGCTGACCTCGGCGGCCCAGGTGATGGCCCCCGCCGCGCCACACACCGCAGACGCGGTGGCCGCCGAGGTGTCCCGGACCCCGGACCCCGCCGCCCGTGCCGGGTTCTGGGACGACCGGCTGCCCGAGCAGGACAAGCGCCCGCGCCACCTGGCCGTCCAGCTGAACCGCGCCCTGGGCGACCTGTTGGTCAAGCACCCCGAAGCGCTCATCTTCGGCGAGGACGTCGCCAAGAAGGGCGGCGTCTACCACGTCACAGACAAGCTCTCCCAGCGGGCGGGCATCGGCCGCGTCTTCAACACCCTGCTCGACGAACAAGCGATCCTGGGCATGGCCCTGGGCGCCGGCCAGCTGGGCTGCTTGCCATTCCCGGAGATCCAGTACCTGGCCTATCTGCACAACGCAGAGGACCAGCTCCGAGGCGAGGCCGCCAGTCTTCAGTTCTTCAGCAATGGCCAGTTTCGCAACCCGATGGTCGTCCGGATCGCCAGCTACGCGTACCAGAAGGGCTTTGGCGGCCACTTCCACAACGACAACTCCATCGCCGTCCTGCGGGACATTCCAGGCCTGATCATCGCCAGCCCGGCCCGGGGAGACGACGCGGTGGCCATGCTGCGGACCTGTGCGGCGGCGGCCCACGTGGACGGCGCGGTCTGCGCCTTCCTGGAACCCATCGCCCTCTACATGACGCGGGACCTGTACGAAGACGGGGACGGACTGTGGACCACGCCCTATGAGGCCCAGGGCCAGCACGTTCCGCTGGGGCGCGGCCGCACCTGGGGCGAGGGCCAGGACCTGACCCTGGTCAGCTGGGCGAACGGGCTGTGGATGAGCTTGCGGGTGGCCCGCAGGCTCGAGCAGGAGCACGGGGTGCGCTGCCGGGTGCTCGACCTGCGCTGGATCGCACCCCTGCCGGTCGACGACCTGCTCCGGGAAGCCCACGCCACGGGCCAGGTCCTGGTGGTCGACGAGACCCGGCGCACCGGGGGGGTGTCCGAGGGCGTGTTCACGGCGCTCATCGAAGGCGGCTACCGGGGCGGGCTGGCCAGAGTCGCCGCCGAAGACAGCTTCGTGCCTCTGGGCGCTGCCGCCTACCAGGTGCTGGTCACCGAGGAAGGCATCGAAGCCGCCGCGCTGGAGCTGTTGAAGTGAGTGCCCCCCGACGCGTCCTGCTGGTCTGCCCAGGCCGGGGATCCTACGGCCGCCGGCAGCTCGGCTGCCTGCCCACGGCCGATCCGATCATTCGCCAGCTCGACGCCTACCGCACCCGGCTGGGGCGACCGACGCTCTCCGAGCTGGATCGGGCTGAGCGCTTCATCAGCTCTCAACACATGGCCGGCGAGCACGCGAGCCTGTTGACCTTTGGGGCCACGGCGGTGGACCTGGCTGCCCTGGACCCGGCCAAGGCACGGATCGTCGCGGTGACCGGCAACAGCATGGGCTGGTACACGGCCCTCTACGCCGCAGGGGCCCTGGGCCTGGCCGACGCGGCGAGGCTGATCGAGACCATGGGCGCCTGGCAGGCCCAGGACGAGCACGGCGTCATCGGCGGCCAGGTGATGCTGCCCACCGTCGGCGAGGACTGGCGACCGGATCCGGTGCTCCAGGCCCGGGTCGCCGAAGCCCTGACCCATGCCCACGTGCACCTGTCGATCCGCCTGGGCGGAACCACCGTGCTCGGGGCATCGCGAGACGGCGTCCGGTGGCTGCTCGACGAGCTGCCCAAGCAGCGTCGGGGCTCCCGGGAGTTCCCGCTGCAGCTGCCGCTGCACTCGGCCTTTCACACCCCGCTCCTAGCGGCCACGTCGGCCCGGGCCATCCGAGAGCTCGGCGATCTCCCGCTGCGGCCTCCGGCGCACCCGCTCTTCGCCGGCGATGGTCGGAGCTTCCGGGCCTGGGCCGACCCCTTCGAGGTCCTGGACTACACCCTGGGACACCAGGTGGTCGCCCCCTACGACCTGACCCTGGCGGTCCAGACGGCGGTCGGCACCCACGCGCCGGAGCTCCTGGTGCTTCCGGGCCCCGGCGACACGCTCGGTGCGCCGGTGGCCCAGATCCTCATCGCCATGGGCTGGCGGGGGCTCCGGGACCGGGCGGACTTCGACGAGGCCCAGGGCTCGGACGCTCCCCTGATCGCCGCCATGGCACGGCCGGCACAGCGGGCCTGGGTCGCGTGAGCGACACCGACCCCCTGCGCGCGCGCCTGATCGCCGCCCTGGCGCTCAAGGAGCTGCCCAGGGCCGGCTGGGTGCGCGCCGGCGTCGCTGACCCCGAGAGCGTCGCGGCCCACAGCTGGGGCGTCGCGTGGCTGGTCCTGGTGCTGTGTCCGCCCGCGCTGGACCGCGGTCGGGCCCTGGCCATCGCGGTGCTGCACGATCTGCCCGAGGTCCGGGTCGGCGACATCACCCCCCACGACGGGGTGACACGCGCCGCCAAGGCCGCCGCCGAGGACCAGGCCGCCACCGCGCTCTTCGCCGGGCTTCCCGGGGGCGCCGAGCTCCGGGAACTGTGGCTCGAGTACGAGCACGGCTCCACGCCCGAGGGTCGCTTCGTGAAGGCCTGCGACAAGCTCGACATGGCGCTCCAGGCCCAGCGCTATGAGCAGGCCCAGGCCTTGGCCCTGTCCGAGTTCATGACCTCGGCCCTCTCCAGGCTGGAACCGGGTCTGTTGCGGACCCTGGCAGGCGCGTAGACTGGGCGTCCTTCCCTGGGGAGACGCCCATGCGCTCAGCCACGCTCCTGTTGCTCCTGGCGGTCGCCTGCGGCGACGACACCACCACGACTTCGGACTCCGCCACCCCGACCACGACCACCCAGGGCACCGACGACACCGGCGCGACCGACACCGAGCCAGATCCCGTGGATCTGGACCAGGACGGGGTCTGGAGCGATCGGGACTGCGACGACGCCGACCCCGACAACTTCCCCGGCAACCTGGAATTCTGCGACGGCGCCGACAACAACTGCAACGGCGTGGTCGACGACGACCCCTACGACATCGTCACCTGGTACCAGGACGCAGACCAGGACGGCTACGGCACCGACGTGACCCAGGCCGCCTGTGAGCAGCCGACCGGCTTCGTCGACAACGACGAGGACTGCGACGACCTGGACCCCGCGGTCTACCCCGGCGCCACCGAGGCCTGCGACGGCACCGACCAGGACTGCGACGACTACGTCGACGAGGACGTCGAAGGCGAGGAGCTGCGCTGGTACGCAGACAGCGACGGCGACGGCTTCGGAAGCCCCTACTACACGGAGGACGCCTGCAGCCAGCCGTCGGGCCACGTGGCGAACAGCGACGACTGCGACGACCTGGACGCAGAGATCAACCCGGACGGCACCGAGTCCTGCGACGGCGTGGACAACGACTGTGACGGCGCGGCCGACGAAGGCAGCCCCACGGGCTCGACCACCTGGTACATCGACTACGACGGCGACGGCTACGGCGCGACCAGCTTCACCAGCACCGCCTGCGAGGCGCCCTCTGGCTACGTCGACGACACCTCTGACTGCGACGACACCGACCAGGACGTGCACCCGGGCGCGACCGAGATCTGCAACGACAGCGACGACGACTGCGACACCTCGGTCGACGAAGACGCGTCCCTGGATCTGGAGACGTGGTTCGCCGACGACGACGGCGACGGCTACGGCGACGGCGACGCCACCACCGAGGCCTGCTCGCTGCCCTCGGGCCACGTGGACAATGACGACGACTGCGACGACGACGACGCAGCCGCCTACCCGGGCGCCAGCGAGTCCTGTGACGGCAGCGACGAGGACTGCGACGGCGACGTGGACGAGGACCCCACCGACGGCGACACCTGGTGGATCGACCTGGACGGCGACGGGTACGGGAACCTGATCCTGACCGCCACGGACTGCGACCAGCCCACTGGCTACGTGGACAACGACGACGACTGCGACGACCTCGAGGCCGACGCCTGGCCCGGCAACACCGAGGTCTGCGACGGCATCGACAACGACTGCGACACCGACGCCGACGAGGCCGGCGCGTCCGACGCAGCGACCTGGTATGCCGACGCCGACGGCGACAGCTTCGGGGACCCGGACACCACCGCGGTCCAGTGCGACGTGCCCAGCGGCTACGTCAGCGGGAGCGCGGACTGCGACGACGCCTCTGCCGCCATCAACCCGTCGGCGCTCGAACAGTGCGACAGCACGGACAACGACTGCGACGGAGACGTCGACGAAGACGGCGCCTTCGACGTGGTGCCCTGGTACGAAGACGTCGACGGGGACGGCTACGGCGACCCCGCCGTCTCCGAAGACCACTGCGAGGCGCCCACGGGTTTTGTGGCCGACGACACCGACTGCGACGACGACGAGTCAGCGGTCAACCCCGGCGAAGCCGAGATCTGCGGCGACACCCTGGACAACGACTGCTCCGGTGACACGAACAGCTGCCGTCTCAGCGGGCGCTACAGCACCAGCGACGCCGACGCGCACTGGATCGGTGAGAGCTCGGACTACTACGCCGGCTACTCGGTCGACCTGCTCGACGACGTGGACGGCGACGGGCTGGGAGACCTGCTGATCGGCTCCTTCGGCCACGACGATGGCGGCAGCTACGCCGGCGCCGCCCACGTGGTGTTCGGACCGACCACCGGGACCCACAACCTGAGCGGCGCCGACGTGCAGCTGACCGGCGAGAACTCCAGCGACTACGCCGGCTACAGCGTCGCCTGGGCCGGTGACGTGGACGGCGATGGCTACGGCGACCTGCTCGTCGGCGCCGAGTACAACGACGACTACACCAGCAACGCCGGCGCAGGCTACCTGGTGCTTGGGCCGCCCAGCAGCATGGACCTGTCGTCCGCCGCGACCCAGTTCTACGGCGAGAGCAGCAGCTACTACCTGGGGGCCGCGTCGGCCGGGGTCGGGGACACCAACGGCGACGGCTACGACGATGTGATCTTCGGGTCCTACTGCGCCAACCTCAACGGCAGCCACTCCGGGGGGGCCTACTTCTGGGAGGGGCCCTCCTCCAGCTCCCACCAGTACTACTACGACGCCGACGCCCGCTTCATCGCCGAGGCCAGCAGCGACTACGCGGGCTGGTCTGTCGCAGGCGGTGGCGACGTGGACGGGGACGGCAACGACGACATCTTGATCGGCGCCATCTACAACGACGAGGGCAACAGCGACGCCGGGGCCGCCTACCTGGTCTACGGCGGTTCAGCGAGCGGCGACGAGTACCTGTCCAGCGCGGACGCCAAGCTGCTCGGCGACAACAGCTCCGACTACGCCGGCCGCGCCGTCGCCCTGGGAGACATCAACGACGACGACGTGCCCGACCTGATCGTCACCGCCGATCACAACGACGAAGGCGGCACCAACTCCGGCTCCGTCTACATCGTCTTTGGCCCCGCCTCTGGCGCGATCGACCTGCGCAGCGCCGACGTGCAGATCATCGGGGAGTCGTCCTATGACTACGTCGGCAGCTCCGTGAGTGTGGGCGACGTGGACGGCGACGGCGCGGACGATCTGTTCATCGGCGCCACCGGCGTCAGCAATGGCTCGAGCCAGGGAAGCGCCTACCTGCTGCACGGCCCGCTGAGCGGTCGCATCGATCTGTTCGACACGGACGCCGAGATCACCTGTTCCTCCAGCAGCGACTACTGCGGTCAGTCGGTGGCGGCGGGCGTCGACGTAGACGGCGATGGCATCGGCGACATGCTGATCGGTGCGCCCTACGACGACGAGACCTACAGCACGTCGGGCAGCGCGTTCTTGTTCCTGGGGAGCGGCGAGTAGTCACCGCGACGAGCACCAGGCTCAGATCTTGCGCCGGGCCTCGCGCACCCGCAGGCACAGCACGCCCCGGGTCTTCTCGACGTTGTCGTCCCACTCGGCGATGGCGCGCACGTCTTCGATGGCGCCCGCGCGATCCTCGGCACCGGGGACCAGGTTGTTCCAGCCCTCGGTCTCGACCAGATCCTCGAGGCTCTTGTACTTTCGGACGGTGCCGACCGTGATGGAGCCGAGGGTCCCGAATTCCAGGCGGTCACCCGCGCAGATCATCGTGTAGTCATCCGTGTTGAGCAGGGCGTAGACGGTCTTCTGTCCACGCTCCATGGCCTCGAAGGCCTCGACATGGATGCACGCGTCATAGGTGGCCATCCGCCGGTCTCCTCCAGTCTGAGCGGGGGGTGCGATCGCGGCACAACGTAGCACGCTGGCGGATCGCGGCTACCCCGGTGGCCAGGTCAGGCTGCGCCCGGCCAACAGGTGAACGTGCAGGTGGAAGACCGTCTGGCCTGCACCCGCGCCGTTGTTCACCACCAGCCGGTACCCGGTCTCGGCGACCCCGAGCTGTCGCGCCACGTTGCGGGCCGCGATCATCACGTGGCCCAACAGAGCCTGATCGTCGTCGGCGGCCTGGGCCACGTTGACCACTGGCCGCCGCGGGACCACCAGCACGTGGGTCGGCGCCTGGGGGTTGATGTCCCGGAAGGCCACGCACCAGGCGTCCTCGTAGACGATGTCCGCGGGAATGTCCCCGGCGATGATCTTCTCGAACAGGGTCGGCATGACGCCTAGTAATCCACCCGGATGGGCAGGATCAGGATGCCGTCCCTGTACTTGGGGCCAGCCAGGATGAACGTGCCGTGGTTCTGGATGGCCACCGTGGTGTCGACGACCTTGTTCTGGCCGCGGAACATGCGCACGCGAACCTTGGCGCGATCGGCACTCATCTCACGGATGTTGACGACCACCCGCGGGCCGTCCTGGACACGGAATTCCAGCTCGCCGGCGCCCGTGCCGACCATGCCGCGCTTCTGGGTGACCAGCTCGTAGCGATCGTGGCGCAGGTAGGCCAGGTGCTTCACCAGGTGCCGCAGCTGCGGATCCATGTGGGCCTGGCCTTCGCTTGCAGCGACCGCCAGGATGCGGACCTCGACCTTGCCCGCCGGGACGGGGCGCTTGGTCTGAGCCTGGGCCGGCGGCCTGCGCGGGGGCGGATCTGCGAGCGCGGTGCCCACGGGGCCGACCAGGGCCAGGCTCAAGGCCAGTGCGAGGGCGCGGAACAGGACGCGCATCAGATCTCCTCCCACTCGATGGCATCCCAGCCCTCGTCTTCCAGCTGCTGATCATTGGGCAGCTCTTCCAGCATCAAGATCATCGGCCCACCGTCGCCGGCCTGGAGCACGTGGAGCATCACGCCGTCGGCGGTCTCGAATTCCTCGAGCTCGGCGTCGTTCACGCTGGCGAGCTCGAAGGCTTCTTCAGAGGCTCGGTCGCCGCCGGGGTCGGCACCGGGGGACGGCATCACGTCGGTCCCACCCTGCAGGGCCAGCAGCAGGGCCAGCGCGGCGCCTGCCATCAGCACCGCCGGGGCCCACATCGACTGCCACCAGGGCACGGAGGCCGAGTCCGACTGGGGCTGGGGCTCGCCGTCCAGGTTGAGCTCGGCCACCGTGGCCCTGGGCAGCGGCAGGGCCGCCATGACGGCATCTGCCAGCTCGATCTGCTCGCCGGCGGTCTGGGCGGCGCGCTCGGCCACCGCCACACGCACCGCCGCGCCGACCGGCTCCCAGCCCGGCACGTGCTCGGGTCCTTCGAGCCCGATGCCTTCGGCGACCGCCGCCCAGACGGGGCCCAGGTCGGCCTTGCGCGTGCGGGCCTTGAGCGCCGTCTTTACCAGCCGGCCAAGCTCGGCATAGGCCGTGAGCTCGCTCAGGGCGGCCCGATCCGACGGGAGCTCCGCTGCGATCCGCAGGCGCTCCTCGACAGGCAGCTCGCCGTCGTGCAGGGCGGAGATCCACGCTTCGGTGGTGGCCTGGTCGAGCTTGTCGGCCGCCGCCACGGGTGCCTCGGCCGGCGCATCGCCCAGGATCGCCGCCATCACAACGTCGGTCACGTCGACCGGCTCGGCCGCCAGGGCGCGGAGCTCGGAGAACGCCGCGTCGACCGGGTCTGCGAGCGCGAGAGCCGCCATCACGCCGTCGGCGACGTCGACAGGGTGCGCGACGACCGAGCGCATGGCCGCCGAGATCGCGCTCCAGCCTTCGTCTCGCCCCAGTGCCTGGAGCACGGGATCCGCGAGCTCGGGGGTGTCTCCCGCCGCCGCGCGGACCGCGTCCAGGAGCACGCCGGACAGACCCCGCAGCTCGGCCAGCTGGACCTGGCTGTCCGGCAGGGACAACAGCTCGCGGCGCTCCTCGACGGTGGCTTCACCGTCGAGAACACGCATCAGCAGCTGGTCGAGCCGCGCAAGTGTGTCCTGCTGCGCTGTCACGGACCCTCCGGGGTGTGGAGGCTCAGACGGGCGTTCCGGGGGTTCATTCACGAAGCCTCGGACGCGGGCAACAGATCCTTCAGCACGTCCCGGAGCTTGCGCCGGGCATAGAAGAGCCGGGACATCACGGTGCCTTCGGCGATGTCCATGGTCTGGGCGATCTCTTTGTAGGAGAGTCCTTCGACTTCGCGCAGCAGGATCACCTGGCGATGGTCCGGGCTGAGCTTGTCGAGCGCGTCGAAGATCTGCTCGTTGAGCTGGCGTCGGTGCAGGGCCTTGTCCGGGTTGCCGCGATCGTGGGCGGCGGCGATCGCGCCGTCGGCATCGCGGGCCGCGATGCCCTCGTCGAAGGCCTCGTGTTGGCGCTTCTTCATCTTGCGGATGTGGTCGATCGCAACGTTCATGGAGATGCGGTAGAGCCAGGTGTAGAAGCTGGACTCCAGCCGGAAGCGGTCCAGGTTCTTGTAGGCCTTGATGAAGGCATCCTGGGTCAGGTCCCGGGCCTCTTCCTTGTCCCGAACCATGCCGCAGATGAGCGCGTAGACGCGCCCCTGGTAGCGCTCGACCAGGCCCCGGTAGGCACTGGGGTCCCCGTCCCGGATGGCCTGGACGAGCTCGGCGTCCACCTCGCGTGGGGTCTTGTCCATGGTGTCCTCAGTGGGCCTGGGCCCAGGTACGTCCGTGGCCGGCATCGACCTTGAGGGGCACCCTCAGGTCGCCTGCGGCCTCCATCTCTTCGACCACCAACGCTCGCACGGCGTCCAGGTCTTCCAGCGGCACCTCGAGCAGGAGCTCGTCGTGGACCTGGAGGAGCAGCCGGGCGTTGGGGTGCTCGGCGGCCAGGCGGCGATCGACTGCGAGCATGGCGCACTTGATCAGATCGGCCGCCGAGCCCTGGATCGGGGTGTTCACAGCCAGCCTCTCCGCGGCCCACACCACCCGCTGGTTCTTGGCGGTGATGTCCCGGATCGGGCGCTTGCGGCCCCACAGGGTCGTGGCGTGCCCGGTGTCCCGGGCCTGGGCCTTGAAATCCTCGATCACTCGGGCGACCTGGCTGTAGCGGTCGAAGTAGCCGTCGATGTATTCCTGGGCAGTCCCGCGAGGGATGCCGAGCTCGTTGGACAGCCGAAAGGCGCTCATGCCGTAGACGATACCGAAGTTGATCGCCTTGGACGCCGAGCGCTGCTCTGGCGTGACCTGGTCCATGGGCACGCCGAACACCTCTGACGCGGTGCGCCGGTGGATGTCCTGGCCGGCCTGGAAGGCTTCGACCAGCGGCCCCTCCTGGCAGTAGTGGGCCAGGATGCGGAGCTCGACCTGGCTGTAGTCACAGGACAGGAAGACGTGGCCGTCCCGAGCGACGAAGCACTCCCGGATGCGCTTGCCGTCTTCGGTGCGAATGGGGATGTTCTGCAGGTTCGGGTTGTTCGACGACAGGCGACCGGTCGCTGCGACGGCCTGGTGGAAGCTGGTGTGGATGCGGCCATCCACCGGCGATGCAAAGCCGGGCAGCGGGTCCACGTAGGTGCTCTTGAGCTTGGTGAGCGCCCGATAGGTCAGGATCGCCGCCGGCAGGGGGTGGTGGCGCTGGAGCTTCTCCAGGGTGTCGGCGTCGGTCGAGGGCCCGGTCTTGGTGCGCTTGATCGGGGTCAGGCCGAGCTCGTCGAACAGGATGACCCGGAGCTGCTTGGGCGAGCCGATGGTGAACTTCTTGCCCGCCAGGTCGTAGCAGGCCTGCTCGGCGTCGGCGATGCGCGTGGTGAGCTCCTGGGCATAGGCCTTGAGCAGCGCCACGTCGACGCCGATGCCCGCGGACTCCATGCGTGACAACACGGGGACCAGCGGGACCTCGATGTCCCGATACACCCCGGTCAGCTCGCGCTCTTCCAGCCGGGGCGCGAGCTTGTGGTGGAGCAGCCAGGCCACGTGGGCGTCCTCGGCGCCATACTCCGCGGCCTTGTCCAGAGGCACGTCGGCAAAGGTCTGCTCTCCGGCGCCCGGGGCCGAGAACAGGTCCCCCTGTTCCGGCGCGGGCTGGACCAGGTCCTCGAACTTGACCATGTCGTGGCCCAGGTATCGCAGGGCCAGGTCGTCGAGACCGTGCTTGGCCCGGTCGGGCTCGACCAGGTAGTCGGCCAGCATGGTGTCGCTGGCGATGCCCTCGAAGGCAAAGCCGAGGCGGGCCATCACGGCGTGGTCGTACTTCAGGTTCTGGCCCAGCTTGGGCAGCGCGGGGTCAGCCAGCAGTGGCCCCAGGATGTCCATGACCTGGGCCTGGGTCAGCTGCCCCCCGGGGCCCGGATCGGTGTGACCTATGGGCACGTAGACCGCGTCGGTGGGTCCCCAGCAGAGACACAGCCCCACGAGCTCGGCCTGGAGAGGGTCCAGGGACGTGGTCTCGAGATCGAAGGCCACCTGGCCGGCCGCCCGGATCGCTTCGGCGGCAGCCCGCACGTCGGCCACCGACCGCAGGCAGCGGTACTGGCTGCGATCCACGGTCGTGGGGGTGCGCACCCCGCTGGACTCCAGGTTCTTGAGGTGGGTGCGGAACTGCCACTGGACGAAGAGCGCCTTGAGCTTGGCGACGTCGCGGGGATGCTCTTGGAGGTCGGCGAGGCTCAGGTCCAGAGGAACGTCGGTCACCAGCGTGACCAGCCTGCGAGACAGCAGGGCCCGCTCGCGCTCGTTGCGCAGGTTCTCGCCCCGCTTGCCCTTGACCTCGTCGGCCCGCTCCAACAGCTCGTCCAGGGACCCGTACTGGTTGATGAGCTTGGCCGCTGTCTTGATGCCGATGCCGGTCACCCCGGGCACGTTGTCGCTGGAGTCCCCCGCGAGGGCCTGGACGTCGACCACCCGCTCCGGTCCCACCCCGAACTTGTCCTGCACGCCCTCGTGCTTGAGGACCTTGTTCTTCATCAGGTCCAGGATCGAGACGTGGTCGTCGACCAGCTGGTAGAAGTCCTTGTCGCCCGTGACCAGGAAGACTTCGAGCTCTGGACCGGCCCAGCGGCGAGCCATGGTCGCGATGATGTCGTCGGCCTCGAACCCGACCATGGACAGGGACTTGTAGCCCCAGGCCTCGACGAGCTCGTCGAAGTGTGGCCACTGAGCCCGCAGCTCCGGATCCATCTCGGGGCGGTGGCCCTTGTACTCCGGGTACAGGTCCATCCGGAAGCTGGCGCCCTTGTCGAAGACCACCACGATGTAGTCGGGCTTGTGGACCTCCTCGAGGTTCCTGAGCATGTTCGCGAAGCCCAGCAGGGCTCCCGTGGGGAACCCGCCGGCGGTCATACGGGGCAGCGCGAAGAAGACGCGAAATGCGTGGTTGCTGCCGTCGATGAGGAACATCTTGCGCGGGGCATCGGCCATCGGAGTCTCCAGCAGCGACCAGCCCGCCCGTATCACGGGCTGCGTTATGGGACGGCCCCGGAGCACCCATGGCCCAAGACCTGTTCGAGCCGACCGAAGAGCACCAGATGCTGCGCGAGATGGTGCGCGACTTCACGGCGGCAGAGGTCGAGCCCCAGGCGGCCGAATTCGACCAGCTCGGCAAGCTCAACCTGCCCTTGTTCCGCAAGCTGGGGGACCTGGGACTGCTCGGCATCACGGTCCCCGAAGAGCACGGCGGGGCGGGCATGGACACGGTGGCGGCGGTCATCGCCCACCACGAGCTGAGCAAGTCGGACCCGGGCTTCTGCCTGGCGTACCTGGCCCACGCCATGCTGTTCGTGAACAACTTCTACTACTGCTCCAACGACGAGCAGAAGGCCCGCTACCTGCCCCACGTGCTCAGCGGCGAGTGGGTCGGCGGCATGGGCATGACCGAGCCCGGCTTCGGCACCGACGTGCTGGGCATGGCCACCAGCGCCGTGCGCCGGGGCGACGTCTACGTGATGAACGGCACCAAGACCTACATCACCAACGGCCCCGAGGGCCACGTCTTCCTGGTCTACGCCAAGGTCGACGGCCGGGTCACGGCGTTGCTGGTGGACCGGGACTGCCCGGGCTTCTCCAGCAGCAACAAGATCCCCAAGCTGGGTATGCGCGGCAGCACCATGTCCGAGCTCATCTTCGAGGACTGCGAGGTCCCCGTCGCCAACCTGCTCGGGGTCGAGGGCGGCGGCGTGACCCACATGATGCGCAACCTGGAGATCGAGCGCCTGACCCTGGCCGCGATGAGCCTCGGCATCGCCGACCGCTGCCTGGACATCATGATCCGCTATGGCGAGGAGCGGAAGTCCTTTGGCCAGCCGATCAACCGCTACGGACAGATCCAGCGCTACATCGCCGAGAGCTACGCCGCCTGTGAGGCGGCCCGCTGCTTGATCTACAAGGTCGCCCAGGACGTGGGCCCGGGACAGCGCAACCGGATCGGCTCCGACGCCTGCAAGCTCTTCGCCGCACCGATGGGCAAAGAGGTCGCCGACAATGCCATGCAGGTCCTGGGCGGTGCCGGCTACTGCACGGAGTACCCGGTGGAGCGGCTCTGGCGAGACGCAAAGCTCCTGGAGATCGGCGGCGGGACCCTGGAGTCCCACCAGAAGAACCTGACCAAGGACCTCACCCGTCGGTTCTGCGGCTGAGCGCGATCAGCGCGGCCACCAGCCCAGCGGCCGTGTGGGGCTCTGCGACCGCAGCCACGTGGAGTCCCAGGGCCTGGCAGACGGACGTGGTCGACGGCCCGATGGCCGCCACAGGGCAGTCCGGGTCCCCGCCGGCGGCCAGGAAGTGCCGCGCGGCAGAGCCCGACGCCAGCGCCACGGCGTCAAAGGGACGTGCACGGGCGAGCGCCATGGCGGCACCGTCGGGACAGACCGTCTCATAGACCGCCACCTCGACCGCCTGGGCGCCGAGCGCCTCGAGGGCCTGGCGGAGACCTGAGCGCCCCCCGGTGGGCCCGGGCAGCCAGACCCGGCGCCCTCGCACCCGCTCCCCCAGGGCTTCGGCCAGACCCGCGGCATGCCCTCGACTCGGCACCACGTCGGGTGCCCGCACCGCACTGGCGAGGGCCGCCGCGGTCTGGGGACCCACCGCAGCCAGAGCGACCGGACCGCGGCCCAGGTCGGCGGCGTGAGCCACCCCAGCGACGGAGCTGAAGGCCACCCAGTCCCCGGCCCTCGTCTCGGGCAGCGGTCGCGTCAAGGGCACCCGCCCGATGAGCGGGACCTCCACCACGGCGAGCCCCGCAGCGACCAGCGGCTCGCTCAGGCTCCGGTTGTCCGCCCGGGTCAGCAGGACGCGATAGGGACGGGACATGGTGCTCGCGCTGCTGCTCACGACCGGATGCTACTCCCAGGCGGACTTCGCCGACGACCGGGCCACGGCGGCCTGTGACTGGTACGACCGCTGCGACCTGCTCGACGTGCTCACCTACGACGACGTCGACAGCTGCGTCGCTGGCGAAGGCCCCGCCGACACGGGCTTCAGCTGCGTGGCCTTCGACGCCGCCCTGGGCCGTGACTGCGTCGACGAGATCGAGAGCGCCGGGTGTGAAGACCCCGAGCCGGCGTCCTGCGACGGGGTCTGTGCCCAGCCCGGCGACACCGGTACCAGCACCACCCAGTAGGGTCAGGCCAGGGCAGCCCTCAGCTGCTCGGCCAGGGACACCCCCAGCGCCACCGCGTGATCGGCATGGGCAGCGACCTGTTGGCGCACGATCCGGCCGGCGTCGTCGGCCAGCATCGCCTCGAGGGTCAAGACGCCGTCCCGCACTGTGGCGTAGGCCCCGGCCGGCACGTTGCAGCCGCCCTCGACCGTCGCCAGGAAGGCGCGCTCGGCGGTGACGCAGGTGGTGGTCTCGGCACAGGCGACGTGCGCCAGGGCGGCGAGGGTCGCGGTGTCGTCTCCCCGGCACTGGATGCCCAGAGCGCCCTGGGCTGGCGCGGGCAGACAGACCGCCGGGTCCAGGTCCTCGTGAGCCGTGTCGCCCAGGTCCAGCCCGACCCTCTGCATCCCCGCCCGGGCCAGGACGATGGCGTCGAAGGGCTGCTCGCGGAGCTTGCGCAGCCGGGTGTCGACGTTGCCGCGGATGTCTCGGATGACCAGGTCCGGCCGGGCTGCGAGCAGCTGGACCCGACGGCGCAGGCTGCCGGTGCCGATCACGGCCCTCTTGGGCAGCTCGGCCAGTCGGTGGCCGATCAGCACGTCCCAGGGGGACGCCCGGCGCGGCACGCAGCCGATGACCAGCCCCGCCGGGTCGTCGGTCGGGAGGTCCTTGAGGGAGTGCACGGCGAGCTGGATCTCGCCGCTTCGCAGGGCCTCTTCGAGCTCCAGGGTGAACAAGCCCTTGCCGCCGATCGCGACCAGAGGCCGGTCCTGGATCCGGTCCCCCCGGGTCGAGATGATCTGCAAGCGTGTCTCGACCCCCGCCGCTCGCTCGAGCTCCGCCGCGAATTGACGGGTCTGGGCCAGAGCCAAGGCAGAGCCACGGGTCCCGATGGTCAGGCTCACTCCTCCTCCCCGACGTCCTGGGCCGCATTGAAGGCTTCTTCGAGCAAGGCCAGAGCAGCGTCGTCGCCGCTGGCTGCGACGTCTCGCGTGGCCCGGATGGTGTCGTGGAGGAAGCGCTTGAACATCGACCGCGTCATGGCGTCGACCACCCGACGCTGCTCGGGGTCCAGGGTCGCCAGGACCGGGGCGCTCCGAGCGAGCTCCGCCTGACGGGCGGCCTCGGCCTTGCGGGTCATCGCAGCGATGACCGGCTCGGCCTTGAGCGCCCCCAGGCTGCGGTAGCACCGACCGGCCTCCTCGGCCACGATGCGCTCGGCGGCCTGGGCCTCTTCCTGGCGACGCTCCAGCCCCTGGCGGGCCACGTCCGTCAGGTCATCCACGTTGAAGACGAAGCAGCCGTCGAGCCGGTTGACCCCGGGATCGATGTTGCGGGGCACCGCCAGGTCGATGCAGAACAGCGGCCGATAGCGTCGCAGGCGCATGATCCGGGCCAGGTCATCCCGGGTGATGACGTGGTGGTCCGCCGCGGTGCTGGTGATCACCACGTCCACCTTTTCCAGGTAGCGCTGGAGCTGATCGAGGTGGGCTGCGGTGCCATCGAACGATGCCGCCAGCTCGGCGGCTCGCCCATAGGTCCGGTTCACCACCACCAGCTCCCCCAGCCCATGGCCCAACATGGACCGCGCCACCAGCCGCGCCACGTCGCCGGCGCCGACCAGCATGGCCGTGCGCCCGGCCAGGTCCCCGAAGACCTGGCGGGCCAGCTCGGTGCCGGCGCGTCCGACCGAGACCGGCTCCCGACCGATGCGGGTCTCTGTGCGCACCCGCTTGGCGACTCGGATGGCACCGTGCATCAGCCGCTGGAGGGGCTGTCCGATGGCCCGGCCCTCCAGCGCCGCCGCAAAGGCGGTCTTGAGCTGACCCAGGATCTGGGGCTCCCCCACCACCATCGAGTCCAGCGAGGAAGCCACCCGGAACAGGTGCGCGACCGCGGGCTCGCCGTGCAGGGCCAGGCTGTGCCGCTCGAGCTCCCGAGTCCCCAGCCCGTGGGTGCCCGCCAGCCAGCTCACGATGTCGGCTGGCCCCGTCTCTCGGGGAGCGAGCGCGTAGATCTCGACCCGGTTGCAGGTGGACAGGATCACGGCCTCGTCGAGCCCGCGCTCGGTCCGCAGCGAGCTCAGCCGCTCCTGGAGCCGGTCTGGCGGCATGGCCAGCCTCTCCCGCAGCTCCACCGGCGCTGTGCGGTGGTTGACCCCTACCACCACCACCTCGTGACCACCGGTCACGCGTGCCAGCCCTGGTAGGTGATCTGGATCAGGACGTAGCAGAGCAGCATCACGGCGAAGCCGACCACCGAGAACACCGCGGCGAGCCGCCCGCGCCAGCCCGACACCACCCGGAGCTGGATGGCCACGGCGTACCAGGCCCACAACAACAGGGTGATGACGATCGTCGGGTCCAGGCTCGGGAAGCCGTCGAAGTGTGCCCAGACGCCTCCCGCGGAGATGCCGACGGTCAGGGCGGCGAAGCCCAGCAGGGTGAAGCGGGTGTTCAAGCGATCCAGCTGGTCCAGCGACGGCAGCCGGCTCAGTCCCGCGAGCCGCTTGGACTTCAGCCGCGCCCGCACCCGCAGCCAGACCACCGAGGCCCCGAAAGAGAGCGCCAGGCCGGCGACGCCAAGCACCATGCCGCCGATGTGGACGACCAGCCAGAGCCCCTCTACGTCGGACGCGGCGGTCTCTGTGGGCAGCACCAGCCCCAGCGCCAACAGGACCGCGGCCACGGGCTTCAGCACCCCCTCCAGCAGCTCCATTCGCGGCAGGCGCCGGGCGTACAAGCTGCCCGCGCCGACCAGCAAGGCCAGGCTGGCGAAGCTGTCGCCAGAGCCGGTGAGCGGCAGAGCGTCGATGCGCAGGCCCCAGACGATGAGCCCGGAGAGGTGAAGAGCCACAGCACCCCACCCCAGCCAGACGATGGCGCGGCCCCCGGCGCGGTCAGACGTCCACAGACTGCCGGCCCCAGAGCCCAGGTAGCCCAACAGGGCCAGCATCAGCAGGACGCGATCGATGGGGCCTCCTCGGGGGCTGGTCTGGGGCCTCCAGTAGTCGCTCCGGCCGGGGTCAGCTTCCCCTGCGCTTGCGGATCGACCGGAAGAAGCCGGACGACGCCGTGTCCTCCTTGGCGTCCTTTGTGGCCTTGCCGCCCCGTCGGGACGTGCTGCTGCGCTCGGGGGCTCGCTTCTCCCACAGCCGGACCTCGCGCAGCGCCTCCCGGTGTTCCGGGTTGCGCTCCAGGATGGCCTTGTATTGCTTGATGGCGTCTTGTTCGCGGCCCAGGAGCTTCAGGAGCCAGGCGGTCAAGAAGAGCAGCTCGATCTTCTCGCCGACGTTGTCGGCCTCGATCTCGTTGAGCGCCATGTAGGCCTTCTCGTAGGGGATCTCCTTGAGCACGGCGCGGCAGTGGGTGTGGCGAGCCCGGGCCATCTTGAAGTCCGGGTCCAGGATGACCGACTCGGCAAAGGCGTCTCGCGCGGCCCCGTAGGCGCGGTTGCGGAAGAAGCTATTGCCCTTGTTGTAGAGCACCTTGGCCTTGACCCGGTCGTCTTCTTTGACGTGGGCACGCCCCTTGCGCTCCTGGGCGATGCGCTCGAGCTCCATCGCCAGGTGCCTCGGCTCCTCCATCAACGACTTGTACTCACCCAGCACCTGGAAGCAGAGAGCCGCGGCCCGCCGCAGCGACGCGTGCTCTCCGGTGAACTTGTCCGGGTGGTACTTCTTGGCCGCACGGCGGAAGGCCTCGCGGACCACGTCGACCTTGAGCCCTTCCTCGGGGTTCACCACCTTGATCTCCAGGGCGGCAAGCGGGCGCATCTTCAGGAGCTTGCGGTACTGGCGGTGCATCCGGACGACCGCTGGATCAGCAGCAAGGGGGTCGTCGGCGGTGTCGGACTTGGTCTCCAGATCCACGTCGGATTCGTCGAATTCGTCCTCGATCTCGACCTGGGCGGCGGACACCTCTTGGAACACCAGCAGCCCGGTCTCGAGCAGCAGGTCGATGGCCCACCAGGTCTTGGTCCGTCGCCTGGGATTGCCGCCGATCAGTCGCTCCACCAGGTCGGCGAGCACCTCGCCGCCGCTGGCCAGGTTCAGGGCACGGGCAGCGACCGGGCTCAGCCCGCGGGTGTTGCCCAGGTCCTTGGCCATGTCGGAGGGCCGCACGACCAGCACGGTCTTGTTGCGCCAGTGCTGCTGGACCATGTCCGGGGTCCGGGCCTCGGACAAGCCCTTGGCCAGGCTCTTGAGCACCGGCATGGGCAAGGGGAAGGCGCCCTTGGGCGGCTCGACGCCCTCGTCCCAGGCCGCCGTGGCGTCGTCGTCGTGGGCGACCCGCGTGAGGAAGCGGCCCAGCCCCCAGCCAGCAGCGTCCATCGCTTCGTCGGGGGGGACCCCGCCCGCCACGGCCGTGCCGATGTCGCTGAGCATGTCGCCGGTGTTGACCGAGGCGGTGAGCCGGTGGCCTTCCAGCATGATCAGCTCCGGCAGTCCAACCACCTGCATGACGCCGCCCTGGTGGAGCGAGACCCCGATCTGGCGCCCGCGCAGCCGGAACCAGAGCTCGCCCGTAGCGCCCTCTCGCGACAGACGAAGAAACTCAGGAAGGGGTGGAGACACCGGGACCATCGAGGGCGACTCGGCGGTTGAGCAGGTTCTGGGAGGGGGGCGCCATCAGGGTCTTGTCCCTGGCCCGGCTCGATCTTAGTAGAGCGGGACTGCGACCGCACGCCCGCGGCGGACTCCAACGATCTCTAGCGAGGACACACCATGGCCAGCGACCTGATCGCCAACGCGACCGACAACGACTTCTCCAGCCTGGTGCTCGAGTCCGACACGCCCGTGGTCGTCGATTTCTGGGCCACATGGTGTGGCCCGTGCAAGGCCATCGCACCGACCCTGGCCGAGCTCGCTGGCGAGTACGAAGGCCGGGTCAAGGTCGTCAAGGTCGACGTGGACCACAGCCGCCAGACGGCGATGAACTACAACGTGCGCAACATCCCGACCCTGCTCGTGTTCAAGGGCGGCCAGGTGATCGGCCAGCGCACGGGCGCAGGCAAGAAGCGCGATCTGGAAGAGCTGTTCACCAAGGGGCTGTAGCGCCTAGGCGCAGAGCTCCCGGAGCAGATCCAGCTGCTCCAGCGCACGGCCCGAACCCAGCACGACCGCGTCCAGAGGGTTGTCGGCCACGATGACCGGCAGGCCCGTGGCATCGCGCAGGGCGCGGTCCAGATCCTTGAGCAGGGCGCCGCCCCCAGTCATCACCAGACCCTTGTCGACGATGTCGCTGGCCAGCTCCGGCGGGGTTCGCTCCAGAGCGCTGATGACCGTGTCGACGATCAGCTGCAC
>Ga0209992_10001319_pt1 | contig 26762 bp, 25 predicted proteins | sample 2SBtaG_2_FD_182564 | JGI IMG/M metagenome (GOLD analysis project Ga0209992, IMG submission 182564) | Deep subsurface microbial communities from Kolumbo volcano to uncover new lineages of life (NeLLi) - 2SBTROV12_ACTIVE470 metaG (SPAdes)... | ecosystem: Environmental > Aquatic > Marine >... | reverse complement strand
TCTGCCGGGCCAGCCAGCCCGAGTCGTTCTGCATGGTTTTCGGCGCGGAATGACTCGGGGTGTGGGGCGGAGTCGTTGTGCATGGTTTCTGGTGCGGAATGACTCGGGGTGTGGGGCGGAGTCGTTCTGCAGGGTTTCCGGCGCGGAATGACTCGAGGAGGGAGGCTGGGGAGCGCTCAGGTGCCGGGGTCGTGGTGCAGCACGCCGGAACGTACGAGCTCGTCGTACTGCTCCGCCGTGCGGCCGAGCAGCTCGCAGGTCGCCCAGCGGTTGTCCTCGCCGAGCTGTCGCGTTGCGAGCGCGGGCTGGTGCGGTGACTCACCGAACTTCAGGGGCATCCCCGGCACCAGGACCCGCCCCAAAACCTCGTCGTCGACCCACCTCAACGCTCCAGCTGCGTGGACCGCAGGATGCTCGGCGGCCTCGGCCACGGTCAGAACCGGGGCGACGGGCACCCGGACGGCCTCCAGCTCGGCGACTGCCCCGTCCCGCGTGGGCTGCTGGGCGAACCACTCTTCGACGAAGCTGTTCACGGCCTCCCGCTCGGCCAGCCTGCCCGCGCCGGTCGCCCACGGTCCGTCCTTCGCGAGTTCGGGGTGCCCCATCGCCTTGGCCAGGTTCGACCACTGGACGTCGTTGACCGCAGCGACGACGGCGTAGCCACCATCACCCGCCTTCCAGACACCCACAGCGGCGACGATCGGGTGCGTGTTGCCCGCCCGGGTGGGATGGCTCTCGCCGCCGGACACCGACCATTCCTGCCAATTGACCTCGTGGACCGTGGCGTAGGCGTCCATGAGCGAGATCTTCACTTCCTGGCCGCGCCCGGTTCGCTCCCGGTGGTAGAGCGCCGCTGCGACGCCGCCGAAGGCATGAACGCCCGTCAAGACGTCACCGGGGCTCACGGCGGGAAGGATCGGAGCCTGATCGGGATAGCCGAGCATGTGCAGCACCCCTACCCACGAACCGGCGATCCCGTCATACCCCGGCCGGGTCGCCAGCGGACCTTTGTCTCCGAACGCGCTCATGTTGCACGCGATGACCTGCGGATTGCGTTCGCGCAGTACGTCGTAGCCGAAGCCGAGGCGTTCCATCACTCCATGGGCAAAGTTCTGGATCACGATGTCGCACTCCGGAACCAGGTCCAGAATGAGATCGCGGCCCCGCGGGTCCTTCAGGTCAACGCAGACGCATCGTTTGCCGCGGTTCTGCTGGACGAAGTAGCCAGAGCGCCCGTTCTCGATCCGGGGCAGGACACGCCCGAGGTCACCCTCTGGCGCCTCGACCTTGATGACCTCTGCACCGAGCTCGACCAGCAGGCGGGTCGCGGTCGGGCCCGCGAGCACCTGCGTGAAGTCCAGCACGCGCACACCCTCGAAGATCGCCTCCACGGCGGTAGATCATGGCCCACCCGGAGCCCTCGGCGCTCGGCGACTGTCGCGGAGGCAGCTGTAACCCGATCCACGAAGGTGCTCGCTCGGTGCCTTCGAAGATGTCGTGGGTCTGATTTGGACTCGTCCACAGATGTCCGCTGGCGACACCTATGCCCGCTGACCTGGGGAAACGCCTGCCGGTGGTGTCCACTGGCTACCGCTGAGTACCCCTACTCCGAGGCGAAATTGGGGATGGACGGAGATCTGAGGCGTTCATTTGCGGCGGGCGCGCTCCATGAACAAATCGACTGAATCCAAGACCTCGGAGACAAGCCATATCCGGTTTCGTCTTGCCGGCGAGTTCTGACGAAGAATCCCCAATTCAGCTAGCCGATCAATGGCATTTTGAGCCGCGACCGCAGACACGCCAAGGTCGGCCGCGACTGAAGGCGCGGTGATCGCCGGGCGGCCGATGCAGTAGTCAAGCAACGGCCAGACCGTCGAGTCTGCTCGGGCCGACACAGTCTCGTTCCAGGAGTCGCGGACGGCGGCAAGCTCCTGAGCTAGCCGACTCGCGTTGTTGAGCGAACTGAACGCGGCATCGACAAAGGTGGATACGAGAGGTTCGATCTCACCCGTCCGGTAGGTGTTGAGCGACTCGAAGTAGCGCTCCGCGTCTGCCAACAGACCGGCCGAGAGCGGAAGGATCGCATGACGGGTCAATCCGGCGTTGCGCAGCATCCGCTGGATGATCACGCGGCCCGCCCGCCCGTTCCCGTCGGGGAACGGGTGGATCGTTTCAAACTGGGCATGAGTGACTGCAATGTGAGCAAGTGCTCCTAGGTCCTGCCGGTTGGCGAAGCGGATGAGATCGTCAATTGCCGCCGGGACTCGTTCGTGATGGGGGGCGACGTGCGTGGCCCCGTGAGGCGAGTAGGCGTCGCCGCCGACCCAAACCTGTTCGTCGCGGAAGTCACCGGTCAGGCGAGGCGCCGAGTCCTCCAGCAGAACCTTTTGGATCTCGATGATCTGGGCGACGTCGAGCGTCCCCTCGCCAGCCATCGCTGCGGTGAGCGTTGCGACATTCGCTGCGATGAGGTCTGCATTGGGTTTGCGTGGATTGGTTGACGGCGCGGCGTGTTCAGCTATCGCGATCGAGCTAGGCGCGGCTGACAGATTCTCGATCTGGGAGGAGGTGGCGGCTTCCGTGCGAAGCGCAATCACAGTGAAGCTCGCGAGGCGTGTTCCGATCCCCTCGTCGAACCGAGCGATTGCCGACTCGGCTTCGGCCACATCAGCAGCGAGAGGACCAGGGAGATCAATAGAGGCCACATCGGCGATCTGAGGAGTGACCGTGGCAAGGTAGGCGTCCGTGATCTTGGCGCGCCGACTTCGGGGGACCATGTCGAGGTCACCTGGTTGCCAGAGCCGCTCCTCCGCGCCGCAAGCCGGCCAGCTGGTACCCTTTATCATGACCTCACCTTAACAAAGCCTAATCACATAGTGTTTGTTAAGTAGAACTATTGCCGAAGACTATTGCGACAGTCTTTGGCAAAGATCTTCGCAGCCACCAATCCGTGACCTATCTGAGAGCAGGTCCACAGGCCCTGCAGATGTGTCTGGCATTTTTCGGTGAGAGCGAAGCGCTATCGCGTCCGGGCGGATCTTGACTGACGCGATCAGTTGAGCGTGAGATGTCCTGGGTCTGATCTGGAGTTGTTGTGGGTGCGAGCGGTCCGGGCCCTACCCCGGGTAGGGATGAGGGTATGGATGGATCAGCTATCCACAGGTGGTGACCGCTGATCATCCCTACGTTTGTGGAAAAGTAGGGATGAGAGGACAGCGAATGGCGTGCTGCGGCTACGCCTCGGGCTGCGTTTCCTGGATCGCTCGGAGCTGTTCCACTAGCGCTAGCGGTGGAAGGTCGTCTGATGCTGTAGCAGCAACGACCTCCATCTCAATGGACCAGTAGCCGTGCACGAGCCTGTTCCGGAGCCGGACCGGATCGCTCCACGTCACCTCAGTCTGAGACTTCTTGAGCTGTGCCGAGACTTGGCTGGCTGCCTCGCCAAGCACAGTCAAGTTCCAGAGAACAGCCTCTCGCCGGAGGTCGTCGGCTTCGAGGTCCTCAGCCGACCGCTCACCAACCAGCTCGACCACCCGAGTTGCCGCATCGATCATCTCGGCGATGAGGAGCCGATCACGCTGCATAGACAATGACCGCGTCGGCCAGGACACGATCTCGCATCAGCCGATGCACGGCGTCCTTGGAGACCAGGTCGACCGGCCGACCGAACACTTCGGCGAGTGCATCTTCGAGATCGAACAGATCGAACCCGAGACGCGACCCAGGAACCAACTTGTAGAGCAGATCGATATCACTGTCGGGCGACGCATCGCCTCGAGCCACTGAGCCGAAGACAGCTAGCTCGGCTACACCGAACCGCTGGCACAGCCGCGCTAAGTGCGAGTCGTCGATCACCCGTCCGTCCATCTCGATAGTCCCGGTGGCTGCCATCGCTCCCATTGTCGCACCAACCGGTTCAAGTGGGCACGAACTTCGCAAATCACGCACCGCTCACGCCTGGATCATCGCCCGTATTCGGCGAAATGCACCCCGTCGGAGAGCTCTTCGGAGACGAAGTAGGGATGGAACCAACGGCGAGTCCTGCGACGGCCCCGCCCTTGAGCGGTCGAGCTTCGGCGACCACCGACCCCATAGCCGCAGGTCAGACTACTCAATCCGTAGACCCGAGATCGCACGGCTGATGATCAGCTGCTGGATCTGCTCGGTACCTTCGAAGATGGCGTGGATCTATGGCGCCCCGAATCTCTTGACCTTCCAGCGGACTGGAACCCTTATCCTGAAGGGGTGACCTCCCCCTCAGATACCGCAGCGCAGTCGGACCGTTCCGGCCCATTTCGGAGCGACGTCGCGGTCGAAGGAATGACCTGCGCCGGCTGCGCGAGCAGGATCGAAGAAGTGTTGTCGGGTGTCCCGGGGGTCGCGAACGCCCACGTGAACTTCGCCACTGGCCACGCCACCGTTGTCCACGACGAGGTCGCGACAGACGAGGCATTCAGGCGGGCGATCGAGTCCATCGGCTACGCGGTCGCCGATCCCGCCGCGGCCGACCCCGACGCGAGACGGGAACTGGACCTCCGCCACCGCGTGATCGGCGCCGCCCTCCTCACCGTGCCGGTGATGATCCTGTCGATGGCGCGGGGCCTGCATTTCGACGGGTGGGAATGGCTGGTCGCTGCGCTGGCGACGCCGGTGGTGTTCTGGGCGGGCTGGCCGTTTCATCGGTCGGCTGTGATCAACCTGCGCCATCGCGCGACCACGATGGACACGCTGGTGTCCCTGGGCGCCACGTCGGCGTGGCTGTGGTCGGCGGTGGTGATCCTCTTCGACATCGACGGCGGCCACGTCTACTTCGAGACCGGCGCAGTGATCGTCACGCTGATCCTGCTGGGAAAGTGGTTCGAAGTCCGGGCGAAACGTCGCAGCGGCGACGCCATCCGAGCCTTGGCGGGCCTGAGCGCCCAGTCGGCGCGCCTCGAAGACGGCAGCGAGGTCCCTGCCGCGCGACTCGCAGTAGGTGATCGCTTCGTCGTACGCCCCGGGGAGAAGCTGGCGACCGACGGGATCGTGGTGGACGGCCGCTCGGCGGTCGACGCGTCGATGGTCACGGGCGAACCCGTCCCGGTCGAAGTCGGCCCGGGCGACGAGGTCATCGGCGCCACGATCAACACCGACGGCTCGCTGGTCGTCGAAGCAACACGGGTCGGCAGCGACACCGCGCTGGCCCAGATCGTGCGGCTGGTCGAAGAAGCGCAGGGCAGCCGGGCCGAGGTCCAGCGGCTCGCCGACCGGGTGGCTGCGATCTTCGTGCCCGTCGCCATCGCGACGGCGCTCGTCACCTTGGTCGCCTGGGGCCTCTTCGGGGGGACAGCCAACGAAGCCTTCACAGCCGCAGTGGCGGTCCTCATCATCGCCTGTCCGTGCGCGCTCGGTTTGGCGACCCCGCTCGGGATCATGGTGGGTACAGGACGCGGGGCCCAGCTGGGAGTGATCATCAAGGGCGGGGAGGTCCTCGAGGACACCCGCCGCGTCGAGGTGGCGGTTCTCGACAAGACCGGAACGGTCACGGCGGGGCGGATGGTCGTGACTGCCGTCGAGGCGGGGGGAAACCGTGACGCCGACGAGTTCGTCGAGCTCGCCGCAGGGCTCGAAGCTCGATCCGAGCACCCGATCGCCCAGGCCATCGCGGCCCTCTCAGACCTCCCGCACCAGGTCACCGACTTCCGCTCGATCCCTGGAATCGGCGTCATCGGTGAGGTCGATGGGCAACCCGTACGGGTGGGTCGCCGCACGCTCTTCGACGACGTTCCCGCGCCGGTCGAGGCAGCCGCGAGCGCGGCCGAGGAGCGGGGCTCGACAGCGGTGCTCGCCGGAGGTGGGCCCTCAGCTGAGGTGGTCTTCGAGGTCGCCGACGAGATCAAAGCCACCAGCAAGCCGGCGATTGCAGCCCTTCGGGAGCAGGGGCTGGATGTGGTGCTGCTCACCGGCGACAACGAGCGAACCGCGCGGGCGGTTGCTGCTGCTGTGGGGATCGAAACGGTCGTCGCCGAGGTGCTGCCGGGCGACAAGGCTGCCGAGATCTCCCGGCTCCAGGGTGAAGGGCTGCGCGTGGCGATGGTCGGCGACGGGATCAACGACGCACCGGCGCTGGCCCAGGCCGATCTCGGGATCGCAGTCGGGACCGGAACCGACGTGGCGATCGAGGCCTCTGACCTCACCGTCGTGTCGGGGGACCTGCGCGGAGTCGCCGATGCGATCGCCCTTGCGAGGCGCACGTTGGCGACGATCAAGGGAAACCTGTTCTGGGCATTCGCATACAACGCTGCCGCCATCCCGCTCGCGGCATCGGGAGTGCTCAACCCGATGATCGCAGCCGGCGCCATGGGCGTCTCCTCGGTGTTCGTGGTCACCAACAGCCTCCGCCTACGGCGGTTCAGGGGGTACCGGGGCTGAGCCCGGCGGGTCATACTCCTGGGGTGAACGACGACTTGTCCGTGCCCGACGTGTACGCCGCGACCCGCGAGGAGCTCGTCGCCCTCGCGCTCGGTCTCGACGAAGACCAGCGGGCCGCGACCGTTCCGATGAGTCCCGAGTGGACGGTCACCGATGTGATCGCGCACGTGGCGGGCATCGTCGCAGATATTGTTGCCGGCAACGTCGCCGGTGCCGGGACCCAACAGTGGACGGCAGCGCAGGTGTACACGCGCCGCGGCCGCTCTGTGGAGGAACTCTCGACGGAGTGGCGCAGCCACAGCGACGCCATCCACACGATCATGTCGGCCAACCGTGCAGGCGCCGTACGGGCGACCGCGGACCTGGTCGCACACGTCCACGACATCGCGGCGACGGTCGGTGCGAGTTGCGACAGGGAGTCAGACGGAGTGAACGTTGGCCTCGAGCGCTACGTGCCGCTGTTCTTCGAGCGCGTCACCGACGCAGGGCTCGCCCCGATCCGGGTCGACGTGGGAGACGGCGCGTGGCAGTCGAGCGATGGCTCAGCGGGGGCGACGGTGTGTGGTTCGCGGTTCGAGATCTTCCGCACGCTCAGCGGCCGGCGCTCCCTCGCCCAGGCTCGGCGGCTCGAGTGGGCGGGTGAGGCCCAGCCCTACCTGGGCCTCATCACGCCCTACGGCCTTCCGAGCGAGGACGTCGTGGAATGAGGTGATCCGCGTGTCCGGCGGACCACCGCCGTACCCTCGTGGTCATGTCATGGCGATACAAGCGAACTCGATATGCAGCTGTGGTGATCGCCATGGTGGTCATCGTCGGCGCATGCGGTGGATCGAGCGACGACAACTCGGGTGATGGTGCGGCAACAAGCGCCGCGCCCGCCGAGGCCACCGAGGCGCCCACCACGGATGCCCCGACCACTGCGGCTCCTGCGACGGCAGCACCCACAACCGCCGCACCAACCACTGCGCCTCCAACCACCGCTGCGCCGGTCATCGGTGTCATTCAGGAGTCGTTCGTCGGTACGCCCACCGCCCCATACGCCGGAGTGGAGATCGCCGACGGCGAGATTCGCGTGTACTTCAACAACGGGTCGCACGGCACCCTCATCGCCATCTACCACGGTGCCGGGACGGCCGATCCGACAGACCTCTGCCCCGGGAACTCCATCAACGCGGGCGGAGTCTTTCAGAACATCTCGAATGCACCACTGACACCGGGTGCCTGTGACGGGATCCAGACCGACCGTGGTGCCGTCCGCATCTGCTCGGGAGGTGTGTGGCTCTACGAGACGCACATTCCCAACGACAGCGAAGGCATACTCTCGGGATCGGTGGACAAGGTCGTCGACGGCGCCATCGTCGGCGTGACCGGACAGGCCACCAACCAGCCCGGAACCCCGGTGATCGACTGGGCGGCCGACAGTTACGTCGTGTCGACCATGTTCACGAACGACGGCAGCACCGAGATCTTCTGCGGCGCAGCGATGAGCTGAACCGGCCGATACCGTCGCCGCATGAGCGGCGGCGGTTTCGTCTTCGTCAAACGCGCCCCGGCCCCACCGTTGGACGGCGTGGTCGAGTCGGGTGATGCGACAGACTGGCGCACCCGAAGGACCGAGCGGAAGAGGAACTCCATGGCCACAGCGTTCGAGGTCGGTGCCCGAATCGACAGGTCCCCCGCAGAGGTGTGGGCGGTTCTCACAGATTGGGAGCGGGCGCCTGAGTGGATGGACGGCATCGAGTCCATGGGTTCCGACGGCGGGCTCGCAGAGGGCGCGCAGCTGACCTTCGTCGCTCGGGGCAAGGAACGGACGTCGGTGATCGCCGCTCTGGACCCCGAATCGTCGCTGACGCTCCGCTCGACCCAGGGCGGAGTCGTGGCCGACTATCGCTACGACCTGACGGCCGACGGCGACGGAACTGCGATGAAGCTCACCGCCGATTGCAGCACGAGCGGGGTTTGGGTGGTCTTTGGTCCGCTGCTGCGACGACTGGTGCGCCGCGCAGACTCGGGTCAGCTCGAAGCGCTCAAGACCGTGGTCGAGGACGGCTGACCTCGGGGACGCTGGCCTTGGGTTCAGCTCGGAGCGACGTGGTTGGTGGCGAGCTCCGACTCGGGCTCGCCCGCGATCCGGGTGTGCCACATCCGCCGGGGCTGGGTCATGTCGAAGGGCGTGCCCTGGTGCATCAGGCGCCGGTTGTCCCAGATCACAGCGTCACCCACCTCCCACTGATGGTGGTAGATGCGGCGAGGGTCCGACACCGCCTCGGCGTTGAGTGAGTCGAGGAGCGCCGCGGACTCGTCGGGATCCATTCCGACGACGTCGTGAGCGTGGCGCCCCACGTTGAGGTTGGGCCGGCCCGTGTCCGGATGGACCTTCACCAGCGGGCGGATCGGGTAGTCGAGGTCGTGGTAGCCGTACATCCCGTACGACCCGTCGTCCTTCTTCTTGGGGAGGTACCCGGCGCGGCCCTGGCTGTAGTACAGCGAGTGGTGCGCCTGGAGGTCGGCGATCCGTGTCCGGGTGTCGTCGTCGAGCGCGTCGTAGGCGTCGCGCATGTCGGCCCATCCGGTGTCGGCCCCACCGGCGGGAACGATCTCGGCGGAGAATACGGCACCCTTGGCCTGGATGGGCATGTAGGTGCTGTCGTGGTGCCAGCCCTCGTTGCCTCGGAGCGACTTGACGACGTCGTCGCTGGGCTCGTGATGCACCCGGCCGTCCTTGCCCATGTTGCTGATCGGGGTTGCAGCGAACTCGATCGAGCCGAACCGTTGGGCGAAGGTGTTCTGCTCGTCTGGAGTGATGTTCTGGCCCGGAAAGATCAGCAGGCCGTAGTCCAGCCAGGTGGCGTGGAGGTCGGCGAACTCATCCTCGTCGATCGATCGGATGTCAATGCCGCGGATCGTGGCGCCGAAGCACCTGTCGAGCGGTTCGATGTCGAAGGAGGACCGCATGCTGTTGAGGTTAGACCGCACTCGCAGTCGGGCGACGGGCCCGTACCATGCGGGAATGCGCAGGGCACCTCTCGTCGGACTCGTGATTGTCGCACTCGCGGTCGCTCTCGCGGCATGCGGAGGCGGCGACGACACGTCCACCACCGCCGACAGCGGCCCTGACGCGGGCCTCGAGGAGAACGGGCAAGACACCGGCGACGCTGCCTCGGGTGGCGCATCCAGTTCGCAGATCGCCTCGATCTGGCCGCTGCCACCGAGCGAGGGTGCGAGCACCATCGAGCCCTACGAGCGAAGCGACCAGGACGGCGTGATCACAGAGCACGCGTCCTTCGAGTTCGTCGGCACCGACCTGGCCACGGTGAGGGACTTCTACACCTCGTACTTCGACTCGCAGGGCCTCGAATGGTCGGAGTTCGAGGCGGCCTCGTCGATCGTGCTCAACCTCACGTACCCGGGACGCCCGGGAGTGGCCGCGGTCGTACAGGTCGGTGAGACCGCCGGGGTCGTCACCGTGAGCCAGGAGCGAACCGAGGTCACGGACGGGTCCGAGCCGCTGGCCGAGACGGTCGACCCCGATGATCCTCAGGAGATGGACGAAGGGTCGGGTGGTGGCGAGGGCGCGGGCGATCCCGCCCCCGACACGTCCGAGGCGCCCGATGCGTCGGAGCCACCGGCCGCATCGCAGGGTGCTCTGCTGCTCGATGGTGGGCAGGCGGCCGTCGCCTGGGCGCTGGTGAACGACACGTATGTCCCGGCGGATGGGGGAGCCGACCCGTTCTTCCACATCCACTCGTCGAACGATGCGGACGGGTTCTACCTGTCCTTCGAGTTCTACACGGTGTGGGGCCAGGCGTGGACGGGTGAGACGGGCACATTCGACATCGCATGCCAGGACCCGAGCCGCGACACCGGCATCTGCGTGCACTTCGATCCCGATGGCCCTGGACCCGCCGGCGATCTCGGTGCCGATTTCGGTGCGAGGGGCACGGTGGTGATTCGCCAACTCGACAAAGGCGGGTACGACGTCGACGTCATCGGGTTGGCTTTCACCGACGGCACCACATTCGAGGATTTCACGATGTCGAGCGAACCAGGCGACGGAAGCGAGTGACCGAGATGGCTGATCGGGAGCCCTACCAGGAACGGGTGAAGCGCGGCGCCAAGGCCGGGCGCACGCTCGCCCGTCACAACCCGGAGCTGCACCGGACGTACTGGAAGACCCATTCGCTCGCGATGGCCGACGGTGACCTCGACCGCAAGACCAAGGAGCTGATCGGCCTGGCGCTCGTGGTGAACATGCAGTGCGACGTCTGTGTCGCCTACCACGTGCGGGACTGCCTCGATGCGGGGGCGTCGTCGGAGGAGATCTACGACGCACTCAACGTCGCCGTGATGCAGTGCGGCGGCCCGGCGATGGTCTACGCGGGCTACGCCGTCGAGGCCCTCGACGAGTTGCTCACCGGCGCCGAGCTCGCTCCAGAGGACCCACCCCACTCCCACTGAAAGGTGCCTGGCACCTAACGTTACGATTCGTAACACGAAGTGCCAGGAAACTCAGCGGAAAGGCGACTCGGGAACGTCGAATTCGCTGAGTTTCTAGGGGCTGCGCTCGAGGGCTCCGCCCTATCCGCGCAGCCCCCAGGCACCTGTTCGGTGTGGTGGAGCTAACGTCGGCGCTCATGGAATTCGGGATGTGCGTCACCACCAAGCTCAGCGATGTCGATGAGTGTGTCGAGTTCGAACGGATGGGATTCGACGCCATCTGGGTCCCCGACAGCCAGATGATCTGGGGCGACTGCTACGCCTACCTCGCCCTGGCCGCCGAGCGCACCGAATCGATCCGCCTGGGTACCGGCGTGTCGGTGGCCGGTACCCGAATCCCGCCGGTCACCGCCCACTCGATCGCCTCGATCAACACCATCGCCCCCGGCCGGACCTTCCTCGGGATGGGCGCTGGCAACAGTGCTCACCGCTTCCTCGACCACAAGCCCCTCCCGATCAAGAAGTACGGCGAGGAGCTGCGGGTGATCCGGGAGCTGCTGGCCGGAAACGAGGTCGAGTACACCTTCCGCGGCAAGACCGCACCGACCCGACTCCTCATGGGAGACCTCGGCTACGTCAACCTCGACGACCCCATCCCGATCATGGTGTCGGGGTTCGGGCCGAAGTCGCAGGCGCTCGCCGGGATGTACGGCGACGGCCTGGTGACCTCGCTTCCGCCCGAGCCGCGGGCCATCGCCCGGGCGCTCGAAACCGCCCGCCGTGGCGCCGAATCGGTGGGGCGTCAGCTGCCCGACCCCTTCCCGGTGATCAGCCTCACCAACATCGTGATCCTGCAACCCGGCGAGTCGGTGACCTCGGATCGGATCATCGAGGAGAACGGGCCGTACGTGATTAGCTCGCTCCACTACATCTACGACAAGATCCGCCAGTACGGCGGCGAGCCCCCGCACCACCTCCAGGGCATGTGGGACGACTACGCAGCCCTCGTCGAGCAGACCCCCGAGGGGGTCCGCCACCTCCGCATCCACGACGGCCACTGCACGTTCCTCCGCGACGACGAGCGGCCCTTCGTGACCGAGGAGCTCCTCCGCGGGACGTGCATCGTCGGAACGGCCGAAGAGATTGCCGCAAAGCTCACGGACCTCGAAGAGGCGGGCCTCAGCGAGATCATGATGCTGCCCTCGCCAGGCCACCAGGTGAAGGTGGGGCAGGAGTTCGCCGATCAGGTGCTGCCGCTGCTGGCTGCTGGCTGACTGGCCGAGCCGCCCCACAGGACCAGCGGGTCACCTCAACTGCCGACCACCTGCGGAACCCGTTGGTTCTGCTCGACGTAGGGAAACACGTCCTCGAAGCCGCACAGCGTTTCGAAGAGTGCCGGGTACTCGCAATCGGCGGCCAGAGCCCGGTCGAAGCCGTTCCTGAATTCCTCCTGCGGGAGCACCATCAGGTGGCGGTAGTAGTTCGCGATCGACAGCCGCATGCCCGAGGTCGTCTTTGGGAAGGCGCCGTGCCACGTGGCCCCGTGGAACACCAACATCGTGCCCTTCGGGACCTCGCACGGCACCGCCCGCTGGACCGCATCGGGGAAGGTCGGTGGCGTCATCCGGCGATGCGAACCCGGCACGTAGGCGAGTGCACCGCCCTCGTGCGTGTAGTCGGTGAGGCACCAGTTGGTGTTGGCGGTGAGCGCGTTGCGGCCCCACGGCAGTGGCACCGCCAACTGGTCGCAATGCATGCCGAGGTTGGGGCCATAGCCATAGTCGCCCTGCCATTTCACGAAGGCGTTGTGGCTGCTGAAGCGGGTCGCGCTCGATCCGATCATGTGACGAATCAGCGCAACTGCGACCGGATTGACCGCGAGGTCCCGGAACATGCGGTGCTGGCTGGCAAGGGTCTGGATGAGGAACTGGCTGGGTTCCTCGGGGTCGGTTTCGCCGGCGAGCTCGGCGAGCACATGGTCGGGAACGGGGAACTCGATGTCGGCCTCGGGACCGGTCTCGAGGTCGAAGGGACATCCGACCATCTCCTCAGCGCGACGCAGGAGAAAGCCGGCGAGCTCATCGATTTGGTCTTCGCTGACGCCGTGGACTTCGGGCGGGACGACCGCGAGGCCGTCCACCTCGAGCTGCAGGACGTACTCCTCGAGGCCCAGCTCGTGGATCTCCGGTGAGAGGCGTGTGCGTTCGGCTGTGTTCGCGGACATGAATCCCCCTGGTGCGTCGCCCAGGCTACGGCACGCCGGTCGTCGACTTCAGTGCTGGACCCGTGGGGTGAGCTGCACCAGCACGCCACCGGCGTCAGCGGGATGGACGAACACGTGGTGCTCGGTCTGCACGAGCCGGGTGCCGATCGCACCGAGGGCGAGCCGCATCTCGTCGAGTGGAGCCGCGGAACAGCGACGCATCGTGGCGGAGCATCAGACCGCACCGCCCGATGATGAACGAAGAGATGCCGCCGAAGGGAGTCGGTCCTCGCCTCGAGAGGTACCCGTAGGTCGCCATCGCCCGCAGCAGCTGATCGGAGTCGGGAACGTTGATCTCCAGCGCCACGAGGCGCGCTGTCACTCCAGGACCTCGGCGATCACCAACTCGGCGACCTGGTCGCCGTCGTATCCGAGAATCTCCGTGAGGATCTCGAAGTTGTGTTCGCCCCACAGTGGACCGGCGCGTTCTGGAGTTCCGTCGCTGCGGGAGAGCCGGAACCCGTACTGCTCGGCCCACGAGTGCCCGTAGATCTCGTGGGGGACCTCGTGGAAGTGGTCGCGGTGCAGCAGCTGCGGGTCGGTGGTGACCTCGGGGCTGTTCTGAACGTGGTGAGCGGGCACCCCGGCAGCTTGCAAGAGGGTGTGGAGCTCGACCGGTTCACGTCCTGAGGTAAACGAGGCGATCAGCTCGTCGAGCTCCGCCGAGCGGGCGAGCCGCTCAGCAGTGTCCAGCCCGGCGAGGTCGCCGCGCCCGAGAACCCCGACAAGCGCTGCCCACTGCGTATCGGTCTCACACGCTAGAGCGACCCAATCGTCGTCGCCGTCGTTTCCACACGGATAGGCGCCGTGAGGGGCGATGAAGCCATCGGCATTGCCGTTGCGGGTCTGACCGTGGCCGTTGACGACCTCGTCGAGCATGGCTTCGGTGAGGAAGTGGATTCCTCCCTCGGCCTGGCTGAAGTCGATGCTCAGACCCGACCCGTTGCGTTCGCGCCAGTCGAGCGCCGCCATCACGACCGCTGCGGTGAGCCGGGGCGAAGTGGCGTCGGTGTAGGCGAGGAACGGGCCGGCAGGCAGGCGGTCCGGCCAGCCGGTGAGCTCGTAGTAGCCGCCCATTGCCGCGCCCATGTTGCCGAACCCCGGAATCGGGGACAGCGGACCACTGTGTCCGAAGAGGGTGGTCGAGACCGCGATGAGCTGAGGGTTGACCTCGATGAGATCGTCGTGGCCCAGGCCGACCCGTTCGAGGACTCCAGGTGAGAACGCGTTGATCACTACATCTGCGCTCTTGGCCAGGTCGAGCACCACCTGACGCGCCTCTGGCACCTTCAGGTTGATCTGCAGACTCTTCTTGTCCGCGTTGATGGAGTGCCACTGCTGGCTCACCTCGGGCCCCTCGTCACCCATCACGCGGGACAGACCGGAGCTCCGTACCTGATCGGGTCGCGTCTGGGACTCGACGCGGATCACTTCGGCCCCGTAGTACGCGAGCATCCGGGTGGCGAATGGCCCCGCATAGACCCATGTGAAGTCGACGATGCGAACCCCGTCGAGGGGCTTGGTGCGGCCCGACTCGCAGCTGCCGGCCGTCGGCACCGCCGGTGAGCGCGCCGTCTCGGCCATGACCTCAGCGGTGTGCTCGCCGAGGAGGGGTGGGGCGCCGAGACGCTCGAGGGCGATGGGATCGCCGTGGATCCACGGACCCGGGAATCGAACCGGACCTTCGACACCCTCCCTGCCGACGTCGACGTCGTCCCAGAACCCACGTGCCTCGTAGTGCTCGCTGCGGACCACGTCGGCAGGAGTGGTGACCGGGACCATGAGCAGCTTGTCGCGTCTGGCCATCTCGAACAGGTCGGCCTTGGTGTGTTTCGCCAGCGCTGCGGCGATCCCCTCCGATGTCCTCGTGGCGATGTCGGCGACGTCCTCGAGCTCCCGCTCCTGCAAGAGGTCGGTCCAGTCGATGGCGGCGAGCTCCTCGTCGACGGTTCCCTGAGCGGCGGCCCACGCGATGATCCGGTTGGTGAAGGGTCCCACGAGGATTCCCGGGAGGAACGTGAGGGTCATGTGTCCGTCGAGGCACTCGTACACGAACCGGAATCGCACCTGACCCAGCAGCTCGAGCCCGCCGCCGCTTCGCTGAGCAGGCGGGTTGTCGCACAAGGACGGGGCGAGCCATCCCTGCGCCGTGAGCATCATCGCCTCTTGCGCGCTGAGGTCGATGTGCTGACCCAGGCCGGTCTGGCGCCTGTCGGTGAGAGCGATCATCACCCCACAGGCCGCTTCGGCGCCCGCGTTCACCCAAATCTGGGGCGCGCTGATCCGAACCGGGGGCCGATCCATGTAGCCGTTGAGCGACATCTCGCCACTCGCCGCGTTGAGGACGATGTCGGTGCCGAGCCAGTCGGCCTTGGGTCCGTCGCCTCCGAACGGCGAGAGCGAGCAGGTGACCAGCGCAGGGTTCGCGGCGCGCAGGGCGTCGAGGTCGATGTCGAACGCGCCACATTCGATCAGGACGTCAGCCGTGTCGGCCAGCGCAGCGATGTCGGCGGCGGACTCCGCCACCACCGACCGCTTGCCCCGGTTGTACGCCCAATGCTGAAGGGATCGCTCGGGATCGGGCTCGTCGCCTGCGAACGGCCCCAGATGGCGGGCCCTTTGGCCTTCGGGCGGCTCGACCGCGATGACGTCGGCACCCATCTGGGCGAGCAGAAAACCCGCGAAGTGGCCACGGTCGTCGGTGAGATCGAGGATGCGGTATGGCTCGAGGAAGGAGCCGGCCATCCTCAGCGGGAGCCCATGATCTGGCTGAACACCTCCGGGTCGACCATGCACTCGATCACCAACGGTCGCCCGGTGTCACGGTTCTTGATGATGTCGCCGAGGTCGGCGAGCTCGGCCTTGTTGTGCACCCGTGTCGCTGCGCACCCGAACGATTGGGCGACCTCGCCGAGGTCCGGCCATTCGTGCAGGGATGCGTCGCGGTCCATGTTCTTGGCGTACAGCTGGACGTGCTCGGCGCCGTAGCTGCCGTCGTTGTACAGCAGGACGATCAGATCAAGGCCCAGGTGGGCCGCGGTGGAGAGCTCCACCATTCCGCCCATCATGAAGCCGCCGTCGCCGATCGCCAGAACGGTGGGGCGGTCGGGTCGGGCGACGGCGGCGCCGATGGCGGTCGACATGCCGAGGCCGATCGCGCCGAATCCGTGGCTCGTGATCAGCGATCCGGGGTCGGGGACGCTCAGGTTGAGGCCCCACAGCATGAAGCGGCCTGCGTCACAGGCGACCATGCGGTCGTCGGGCAACATCGCATCCACCTCGAGGGTGAATGTGCGCAAGTCGAGGGTGTCGTCGGTGCTTCGGTCGTCGACGTCGGAGCGACGGTCGAAGTTGCGGATCCGTTCGGCCAGATCGTCCCCGGCGAACGCGGCGGGCCGATGATCGATCGAGTCGAGCATCTCCAACATGGTCTGGGCGACCAGCCGAGCGTCGCCCAACACCATGGCATCGGCCGGCTGGTACACACCGACCGCGTCGGGGTGGAGGTCCACCTGCACGATGCGCTTGCCGGACAGGAGCTGACCCTCGTCCGTCGTGAACTGGTTGAGGCTGGCGCCGAAGCTCACGATGCAATCGGCCTGCAGGAACGTCTCGGCCGCGAGGCTGTGCGACAGGGTTCCGTGAACGCCGAGGTTGTGTGCCTCGCCCCGGAACATGCCAGAGCCGAGCAACGAGGTCGTGAGCGGTGCGCCCAGGCGGCCGGCGAGCTCCACGAGAGCGTCGCGTGCGCCGGCGAGATGGGCACCGCGGCCGGCGAGGACCATGGGACGCGCCGCCGAGGCGATGATGCCCACAGCGGCGTCGAGCGCCTCGGGATCGGCGCTGACCGCAGTGTTCGCGACCTCCACCCGCCGGGCGGGAACGTACTCTCCCTCCCCGAACTTGATTGCGACGGGGACGTTGAGGGCGATGGGGCGCCGCTCAGCCCTGGCCCGGCGGAAGGCGCGCGCTACGTCCTCCCCGATGGTCTCAGAGGTGTTGACGGGTTCGAAGCCGGCGCCAGTGGCGACGACCAGTGCGTGCTGGTCGATGCGCTGGAGATGGTGGCGATCGGCCTGCGGGGTGTCGCCACAGAGGACGATCATCGGTGTGCGGTTCTTCACGCCTTCGACCATGGCCGTGGTGGTGTTGGTGAGCCCGGGACCGTGCGTGCAGGTGGCCACCCCGACGCGGCCGGTGGCTTTGGACCAGCCCTCGGCCATGGAGACGGCGTTGGCCTCGTGGGTCGCCGCCACGAAGTTGACGCCGTGGATTCGCGTCAGCGCCTCACCGATGAACAGGTTGCCGTCGCCGAGCACACCGAACACCGTGTCGACACCTTCGTCGACCAGGGCCTGAGCTACCGCGTCGTGACCGAGCATGTTTCCCCCTCCGGAGCCCCCGGCTCCCAAACCTCCATCATCGCTCACGAATACACTCCATGGACGAGAATCTTCGCCATTCGAGGTGAAGCGTCCGAGCGAGGGGTGAGCTGATGTACGACCTGGTGATTCGTGGAGGGACCGTCGTCGACGGAACGGGGGCACCAAGACGCGTGACTGACGTGGCCATCTCGGACGGCGTCGTTGCCGCGATCGGCAACGATCTGGGCGAAGGGGCACGCGAGATCGACGCGGCGGGGCTGCTCGTGACGCCCGGATTCGTGGACGTGCACACCCACTATGACGGTCAGGCCACCTGGGACCCAGAGCTGACCCCGTCGTCGCTTCACGGCGTCACCACCACGGTGATGGGCAACTGCGGTGTGGGATTCGCCCCCGCCAAGCCGGACGTGCACACCCACTATGACGGTCAGGCCACCTGGGACCCAGAGCTGACCCCGTCGTCGCTTCACGGCGTCACCACCACGGTGATGGGCAACTGCGGTGTGGGATTCGCCCCCGCCAAGCCCGACGAGCACGACTGGCTGATTCAGCTGATGGAAGGCGTGGAGGACATTCCCGGCGCCGCGTTGGCCGATGGCATCGACTGGAGCTGGGAGAGCTTCCCCGAGTACATGGATACGCTCGAGCAGATGCCGCGTGTGATGGACGTCGCCACGCAGGTGCCACACGGGTCCGTTCGGGCCTACGTCATGGGGGAGCGGGGAGCCCTCAACGAGGACGCGACCGAGCAGGATCTCGTCGAGATGGCGCGCATCGTGCGCGAGGGGATCGAAGCGGGCGCACTCGGGTTCAGCAGTTCGCGCACCAAGCTCCACCGCGCGCTCGACGGCGAAGCGGTGCCTGGCACCTTCGCCGGGGCCGATGAGATGGTGGCGCTCGGTCGTGCGGTCGCCGACGCCGGCGGTGGAGTCGTCGAAGTGGCCTCCGACATCGGCTTGGGTGGCCTCGAAGGCGACTTCGGGCAGGACATCGAATGGATGCGCGAGCTCGCCGACCAACACGGTCTCACGGTGACCTACGCGCTGAACCAGTCCGACGCTGTTCCCGAGCAGTGGCGCGAGCTGCTCGAGATGTCGTCGGCGCCCATGGACGGCGACGGTCGAGTGGTGGCCCAGATCGCAGGGCGTCCGGCCGGCTTGCTGCTCGGATTGCAGACCTCGCTCAACCCGTTCCAGGGCCATCCCACCTACAAGGCCCTCGCTCACCTGCCGCTCGCCGAGCTCGCCGCTGAGTTGGCCAAGCCCGAGGTGAGGGCCGCGATTCTGGCTGAGGAGACGGAGCTGTCCGGGCGGTTCAACCGCGACATCGTTCACGGGTTCCACAAGATGTACCCGCTGGGCGACGAGCCCGACTACGAGCCGGATCCGGCGGACTGCGTCGAGGCCCGAGCAGCCCGCGCCGGCGTGTCGCCCTATGAGTTCGCGTACGACCTGCTGGTCGCCGACGGCGGTACCGGATTTCTGTTCTTCCCGCTGACGGATTACGCCGAGCACTCGCTCAACCCCACGTTCGAGCGCCTGCAGCATCACGGTGCGTTCCTGTCGCTGTCCGACGGTGGAGCGCACTGCCGACTGATCTGCGACGCGTCAACACCGACCTACCTGCTCAGCTACTGGGCCCGTGATCGTTCGAAGGGCCCGCGCTTCTCCGTGGAGGAGGCAGTCAAGCTGCAGACCCACGACACGGCCGAGCTTTACGGCCTGTCGGATCGCGGCACCCTCGAGGTCGGCAAGAAGGGCGACGTCAACGTGATCGACTTCGACGCCCTCGACATCGAACCGCCGCGGATGGTGCACGACCTTCCCGCAGGTGCGCCCCGACTGGTGCAGCCATCGAAGGGGTACGTGGCGACCATCGTCTCGGGCGAAGTGGTTCGTGAGAACGGCGAGTTCACCGGTGCCCGGCCCGGAGTCCTGGTGCGCGGTCGGCGCTAGCCCGGCCCCACCGCGAGGTTGTTCCCTGGCGGGATGCCGAGTCGTTCCCGGACACGGGTGGCCGTCTGTCACTCGAGTTACGGGGTGGAGTGGTTCCCGGACACGGGTGTCCGTTTGTGACTCGACCTCTCGGGAGGTACCTCGTCAGCGTGTCGACGCCTCGGGCGTGGAGGTGTCGGGGTCGGGTGGAGGCGGGTTCACGCCGGGGCAGCCGGGGATGAAGGGCACGCCCGAGCCGACGATCTCGCGCCACGCCCGCCACGGAATGATGCCGCTCGAGTTCTCGCACGCCACATCGATCCATGCGTCGCGACCCGCGAGGATCCACACCTCTCCGGTCTCGCCTGCACCCTCGGGGGCGCGGTTGCCGACGGCGAACAGGCGACCGTCGCCACTGATGGCTGTGGCGGTGATGGGACCTCCGGCGTTGAGCTCCACCACGAGGCTCTCGGTCGCCAGATCCCACACGCCCACGACACCGAAGCTGTACTGGAAGTCGCCGCCACCCATGACGCCCCAGGTCGCGTCGGGCGAGTAGCGGAAGATCCGTTCGCCGCCTCGCTGGTCGAGGGTGTTGCGTCGGATGCCGCTGGGCGCCACGTACCGGCGCACGGCACCCAGGGAGTGAACGGCGAGCTCGCGGCCGTCGGGGTGCCACAACGATCCGGTGATCCCCGACCCCATCTCGAGTTGGGCCGTGGATTCGAGCGACTGGGTGTCGACGATGAAGGCCACATCTCCGAGGCCGCCCACGAACAGATGCCGTCCGTCCGGCGAGTAGGTGAGCTCGGAGACCAGGCCTTCGTGGGCGAACCGTGCCAGTGATTCGCCCGTCTCCAGGGACCAGATGGTCGATTCGGAGTCGGTGCCGGTGGCGAGCTGGCTCCCGTCGGGGTGCAGCCCCACGCCGCGTACCGGCGAGTCGTGTTCGAAGGTCTGAACGGAGTCGCCGCGGCGGTCCAGGACCAATGCGCGGCCGTCGTGGCTCGCGCTCGCCAGCAGTTGCCCGTCGGCGGACACGGCGATCGCGCTCACCCGGTCGTCGTGCGTCAATCGGGCGACTTCGGCACCGCGGGCATCGTGGAGGCGTGCGGTGCCGTCGTGCGACGCGGTCGCGAAGACCGGCGCGTCGGAAGCGAATCGCGCAGCGATGACCCCGCCGCCGTGTTCGATCTGGACGGCGAGCTCGCCCGTCGCGGTGCCCCACAGACGAGCCCAGCCGTCGCCCGAGCCGGTGGCGAGCAGCGAGCCATCGGGGCTGAAGCTCACCTCCCACACGGGTGCACCGTGCGGGAGAACGATCCTGTTGCTGGGTCGGGTCAAAAGCAGGGTTCCGAGGGCGCCCAACGCCTCGGGGGTCTCGGCTCGACGAAGGGCTTCCACCGCGAGCAGCCTGCTGATGTCGGCGGACTGCCCACCGCCGAGAGCCACGGCGGCCATCCACCGCGACCCGACCACGTCGAGCTCCGCCTTCAGCCGCTCGACCTCCAGGTCGGCAGCGGTCGGCTGGTCGGACGAGTCGTTGATGTCGGCCTCGCACGCCGCGGCAAGGAACAGCGCTCCGAGTCCGATCGCCCACACAACTCGCTTGATCATCGAGCTCAGGCCCAGGGCACGCCGTCGTAGGGATCGCGAACGAGCTTGCGCGCCACCACCATGCGATGCACCTCGTCTGGTCCGTCGTACAGCCGGGCGTAGCGAGCCTCCCGGTACATGAATTCGAGCGGGGTGTCTCCCGTCACCCCGAGAGCGCCGTGCACCTGGATCGCCCGGTCGATGACGTTGTGCAGCATGCGGGCGCCCCAGAACTTGATAAGGCTGATCTCCACTCGGGCTTCGCCGCCGGCGTCGATCGCTCTGGCTGCGTCGAGCGTCATCATCCGCGCGGCTTGGATCTCGGCTGCGGACTCCGCGATCCACGCTTGGATGTCGCCCTTCTCGGACAGGTACGAGCCGTGGGCATAGCGCACCTTGGCCCGCTCGCACATGAGCTCGAACGCCCGCTGAGCCTGCCCCAGCCAGCGCATGCAGTGGAAGATCCGACCTGGTCCGAGGCGCTTCTGGGCGATGTGGAAGCCCTGGCCGCGGTCGCCGAGCAGGTTCTCGTAGGGCACGCGGACGTCGGTGTAGCGGACCTCGCAGTGGTTGCCGCCGGTGTGCCCCATGGTGGGAACGACCCGCTCGATCTCGTAGCCGGGAGTGTCGGTGGGCACGATGATCGAGCTGAACTTGTTGTGCTTCTCCGCGTCGGGCTCGGTGATCGCGAAGCACGTGGTGAACGCAGCTCTGTTGGCCCCTGAGGTGAACCACTTGTGGCCGTTGATCACCCACTCGTCGCCGTCGAGCACGGCGGTGGTCTGCATCTGAATCGGATCTGATCCGGCGACCTCGGGCTCGGTGAGCCCCACGGACGGGTAGACCTCGCCGGCGACGAGCGGCTTGAGAAACCGGTCTCGCTGAGCGTCGCTGGCGTACAGGTGCAGCATGATCGAGTCCTGCATCGACAGGCTGCCGACAGCCCATTGCCCCCAGTGCGACCGGCCGATCACCTCGTTGAGATAGACGAAGTCCATGAAGGGCAGGCCGCTCCCACCGATCTCCGCAGGGTGGCCGAGGGCCCACAGGCCGGCGTCTTTGCCCTTCTGCTTCAGCTCCTCCGCGACCGACTCGGACTCTTCGTCCTCGCGCATGAGGCTCGGCTCCTCGGGAATCACGACGTCGTTGATGAACGTCTTCATCCGGTCCTTGAGGTCGCGCAGTTCGGGAGAGAGCAGGTCGGCCATGGGCCGAGTCTTTCATCTCGGCCCCGCGGCCGGTTGGCTACCTTGGCGCGGTGAACGCTGACCTGCGGGCATACACCCTCGCCACGGCCGACCTCCTCGGAATCGACCTCGCCGCCGACGAGATCGACGCGGTGGTCGGCCAGGTCGAGCGGGTCGCCGGACTCGTGGAGAAGCTTCCGCACCTCGACGACGATGCCCTCACGATGGCCCCTCGGTTCGAGCCGTGAGCCCGGTGTCAGCGGACTCGACCGCCAGGGACATCGCCGCTGCGGTGAGAGCTGGCGATGTGTCGGCCGCCGAAGTCATCGAAGCCGCACTGGCGCGGATCGCGACCGCGCAGCCCGGATGCAACGCATTCCGCCTCATCACCGCGGACCGGGCGCGGGAGGCAGCCGCGGAGATCGACGCTCGTCGTGCGGTAGGGGAGGACGTGGGGCCGCTCGCCGGCGTGCCCTTCGCCGTGAAGGACCTGTTCGATCTCGCCGGCGAACGCACTGCAGCGGGCTCTGAAGTACTGCTCGACCGCCCTCCTGCGAGCAAGGACGCAGAGGCGGTGCGGCGTCTTGTAGCAGCCGGGGGTATTCCAGTGGGGACGCTCGTGATGGACGAGTTCGCGTTCGGCTTCACCACCGAGAACAGCCACTACGGGCCGGTACGCAACCCGCACGATCTCGAGCGAACGGCGGGCGGCTCTTCTGGCGGCAGCGCGGCCGCAGTCGCCGCGGGCCTCGTGCCGATCGCACTGGGAACCGACACGAACGGCTCGATCCGGGTTCCCGCATCGCTGTGCGGGGTGTTCGGGCTCAAACCCACATACGGCGCCGTGAGCCGAAAAGGCGTCCAGATCTTCTCCGACAGTCTCGATCACGTGGGCCCGTTCGCCCGGTCGGTCGCGGATCTTGAGCTCGCAGCTGGCATCCTGGTCGACGGCGGCGACCCTTCACCCTTCGGTCGATCACCGAGGATCGGTGTGCTCGGCGGGTGGTTCGCCGACAATGCCGACGAGCAAGCCGTGAGGGCGGCGAGCGCCGTGGCCGAACAGCTCGGCGACGTCGTCTCCGTCGAGCTCCCCCTGGCCGAGGCAGCGCACGCAGCTGCATCGGTCATCACCTATGCCGAGGCCGGTGAGCTGCACATCGACCGCATCCGCGCCGAGCGGGACCGGCTGGACCCGGTGGTCCGCCATCGGCTGGTGGCAGGCGCACTCCTCCCGGCCGACTGGTATGTCAGGGCCCAGCGGCTGCGCGCTGTCTGGGCCGCGGCGATCCGGGAGGTGTTCGACGACGTCGATCTCCTGGTGGCGCCCGCGACCCCATTCGCTGCGCCGCAGATCGGTACAGACACCGTCGTGGTGGACGGGCGCGAGCTTCCGGCCCGGCCCGCCGTGGGATGGCTCACCCAGCCGCTGACCCCGACCGGTGTGCCGGTAGGTGTCGCCCCCGTGTGGGAATCCGAACGCCCGCTTCCAGTGGGCGTCCAGGTGATCGCGCCGCCACACAGGGAGACGCTCGTGCTGTCTGCCCTGGCCCAACTGGAGTCGGCGGGCGTCGCTGCAAGCCCTGTCGCAGAGGAGTTCGTGTGAAGGTCAACGATCCCAGCGTCAAAGCCCAAGTCGAGGCCTGTTTCGTGAGTTACGAAGAGGCGCTCATGGCCGACGACCAGGCCGCGCTGGCCGCATTCTTCTGGGACGACCCGCTCACCATCAGGTATGGACTCGGCGTCAACAGCTACGGCCACGGCGAGATCTCGGCGGCGCGCCGGGCGCGCCAGGCCCAACCCCGCACGCTGGAGCGAACCGTCATCACGACCCACGGAGCCGACTTCGCCACGGCGGACACCGAGTTCACGCGCACGAGTTCGGGACGTCGCGGCCGTCAGACCCAGACCTGGGTGCGTCGGCCCGAAGGGTGGAGGGTCGTGTCGGCTCACGTCAGCTGGTTCGATGAGCCAGAGTGGGCGAGAGAGGAGGGGGCGACATGACGGGACGATTGAGCGGCAAGGTCGCAGTGATCACCGGTGGGGGGTCGGGAATCGGGCAGATGAGCGCGACCCGCTTCGCCGAGGAGGGCGCGTCCGTCTTCGTCGTCGACCAGAACGGCGAAGGTGCGTCTGCGACGGAGGCCTTGGTGGCAGAGGCAGGTGGAGCCTGCGAATCGTTTGTGTGCGACGTCACCGACGAGAACGCGGCCACCGACGGTGTGGCGGCGGCCCTCGAAGCGTTCGGCCGCGTGGATGTGCTCATGACGGCGGCGGGAATCTCCGTGGGGCGCCGCGTGGTCGAAACCGAACCCGACGACTGGGACCGAGTTTTCGCGGTCAACGTCAAGGGGACCTATCTGTGGATGCGGGCGGCGATTCCCCACATGGTCGACCAGGGCCGCGGGTCGGTCATCTTGATCTCCTCCCAGCTCGGCGTCGCAGGAGGGGTCGGCAACGCTGCATACATCGCCTCCAAGGGGGCGGTGATCGCTCTCGGCAGGACCACGGCCGTCGACTACGCGAAGATCGGCGTGCGGGTGAACTCGATTCTGCCCGGCGCCACCGAGACACCCCTTCTGGGTCGCTCCTTCGGTCGCCTGGCCGACCCCGACTCCGCCCGCGCCCGTTCGGTGGCGAGACACCCGATGGGGCGGTTCGGCCTGCCGCGCGAAATCGCCGATGCCGCTGTGTACCTCGCCAGCGACGAGTCATCCTTCACGACGGGGACCGAGCTCGCCGTCGACGGTGGCTGGCTGGCGGGCTGACCCGCCCATCGTCGGAACGCCCCATCCGCTGCGAAGTAGCGTTCGCGCATGGCAGAGCTCGACCATCTCATCTTCGCCTCGCCCGATGTTCCGGCCGGCGTTGCCCACATCCGCGATCTCACCGGTGTCGAGGCGATCGCGGGCGGCCCCCACCTGGGTCACGGCTCGCACAACTATCTCCTCACGTTCGACGAGAGCACCTACTTCGAGATCATCGGGGTCGACCCGGACCAGCCGGACCCTGAGGGGCCCCGGCCGTTCGGTCTCGACGACATGACCGCTCCGAAGCTGGTCGGGTACGCGATCCATCCCACGGGCGACGAAACGCTGGAGGACGTCGTGGCGGCGATGTCTGCCGCGGGCATCGATGCGGGCCGGATCGCTGAGATGAGCAGACAGAAGCCCGATGGCACGGTGATCTCCTGGCGGCTGACCTTCGGCGGCGAGACCGGCGTCGCGAGCGAGGGCGCGCTGCCGTTCGCCATCGACTGGGGCGATCAGCCATCTCCAGCGACGACGCTGCCCTCGATGGGTCGACTGGTATCCGTGCACGTGAGCCACCCTGACGCCGCTGTTCGAGCTTCTGCGGAGGCCCTCGGCCTCGGCGTCGAGGTGACCGAAGGGCCCGCTGCGCTGCGGGCCGTCGTGGAGACTACGTCGGGGACCGTCGAGATCAGCTGAGACCGCCGGCCCCTCCGAGGTCGCGCTGCTGACTCTTCGAACCAGGGACCTTCGTCCCTACCGGTCTCGACGCGGGCCGTCCATGCTCGCCCTGTGCGAGTCCTCTTGATGTCGAGAGATCAGCAGAGCTTCGATGAGACCCAGGCACTCCTCACAGAGGGTGGTTGCGACGTCGTGCGGTGCAAGGAGACGCCCGCTGGGACGTTTGCGTGCCGCGGTTTCGTCGGGCGCTGTCCGATCGACGACGGAGTTGCGGCGGCAGTCGTGACAGGTGAGGCCGCATGTGAGGGCCAGACCGTCGATGGCGCCAGTTGCGCTGTACGGCGGCGGGTTCCTCTCGTGGTCACCGGCCCGCCGGAGGATCACCCCTATGGTCCGTGGGTGGCGGCAGAGGTGCGTGACCCTCGCCGTCACCTGCTGGCCGCCCTCGACGCCGTCGTGAGCCAGCCCTCACCCGAACACAGCTCGGTCGCCCACCGCGCGGCGTTCGAACTGTTGTCGAGGTGGGGGAGCGGTGATGTCGCTGTCCGGGTGGCTGTGTTTCGGGCGGAAGACGGTCGTCTTCGGGCGGACGTCCGAACCAGCCGGGGGCTCTCGGCGGACCTGGCCCACTCGCTGTCGGACCGTGTACGGGCGGCGTTGCGGCGCTACGACGCTGATGCGGCTTCGATCGACGTCGGCGTCCGCGCCGAAGGCTCTGCCTGATCGACAGCCGAGACTGGCCGAGGGACGGTGTTGAACCTGGAGAACCCCAGCGAGCGCGCCCGCTATTGGGATCGCGACAACGAGGGTCGAACGTGCTTCTACGACAGCCAGTCGTGGCTCGGCAACGAGCACCACCGGCGGCTCGTACTCGAGTCGCCGATGGCGGAGATCGCGGGCCGGGTGATGGGCGTGGAGGCAGTCAACTTCTTCTTCGACGCCTGCCGAGCTCAGCTCGAGTCGTTCTGCCTCATTTCCGGCGCGGAATGACTCAGCCTCGGTGGGCGGCCTTCACGAGATTGCGCATCAGGCGGATCGCGTCGTCGTGGGGGACCCGTCCACAGCCGCACGAGCTCGACACGAGAAGCCGGTCCTCGGGAACGACGTCGAGAAGCGCGTCG
>Ga0209992_10001318_pt1 | contig 26782 bp, 20 predicted proteins | sample 2SBtaG_2_FD_182564 | JGI IMG/M metagenome (GOLD analysis project Ga0209992, IMG submission 182564) | Deep subsurface microbial communities from Kolumbo volcano to uncover new lineages of life (NeLLi) - 2SBTROV12_ACTIVE470 metaG (SPAdes)... | ecosystem: Environmental > Aquatic > Marine >... | reverse complement strand
AAACCTCAGCGCCGCTCTGTCCACCACAGCATCGCTGCTCCCAGCAGCAGAAAAACGCCTGTCATCGCAGTCGCGCTAAAAAAAGGCGGCCAGTTATTCAAGGCACCGAGGCTGGCGAATAATCTGCCGATGACATGGAATGCCAACCCCATCAAGATGCCCAGAAACACCATAGACCCGACGCCACCTGAGCGACGGTGATATGAGGCGAAGGGTAATGCCAGCAGAAGCATCACGAGCAAGGTTAGCGGATATGCAAGCTTGTTCCACATGGCAATCTCGTAACGTGCACTCTTCTGGCTGTTGTCTTTTAAGTGCTGGCTGTATTGATAAAGCTCGACTGCGGACATTTGCTCCGGGACGACGAGTAGCACACTGAAAATACTCGGGTGCAGGGATGAGCGCCATTCAGTCCGGGGTTGAGTACGGATACTTACGCCTTCTTTACTGAATTTCGTTTCACTGACTTCATCAAGCTGCCATCGCCCCTCAGAGATAAAGCTGGCACGCTTGGCATTGGTGATGGCTGTGAGGTGGTGTGTTTCATCAAACCGATAAATATCGACTTCTGAAAGGTTGGATAAGCTTTCATCCAGCATAACGCTTTGTACATTGACGAAACTGTGTTCATCTTTGACCCAAACGCCGGAGCGGAATTCCTGTAGCGCCACTTGTCCTTTACGCGCCTGTAGGCTTAACCGCTGAGCCATGCTATCACTTGGTGGCACAACCCATTCACCCAGTACGATACTCGTGAGAATCAAAGGGAGCGAAATCAAAAATAATATCCCTACCATTTTTTGCGGGGAGACACCAGAGCATCTGTATACGGTTAGTTCTGAGCTGGCGGCCATTTGAACCAGCGCGAGTATGGTGCCTACCAGCACCGCTACCGGAAATAGTTCATAAATATGCCCCGGGATGATAAGCACAACGAAAAGCAGCACGTATCCGAGGTGGTAATCTCCTTTACCCATCTCACCTAGCTCATGGATGAAGTCCATGAACGAGAACAGGGCTATCAGCGCAAAAAATACTAAGCCGATGCTCATGTAGATTTCACGGCTCAAATGTCTAAACAGTAAGCTCATGTCTGGCGCCCTGTTTCTACCGGGATAGCCTCGTCTTCCCTTGCTTGTTCCGCATCAGACTTGCGATTTTTCCTAGTCAATATTTTGCGCAGGCTTAATATTTTTGTTCTTCGGTAGAACATTAGTGCAGTGACGCCCAACATGATCGCGTGCATGATCCACATCCCTATGGCTGGGGATACTTTTTCAAGCCCAACCCATGAGTTAGCAACATTTATCATGTTGCTGTACAGCATATATACAACGATCGCCAATATCAGATTGATAGAACGTCCGGCACGCGGATTAACATAGCTCATCGGTATCGCGAGCAAGGCAATGATGATGGCGCTGATAGGCAAGCTTAAGCGCCGCTGCAATTCAGCAATATGCCAAGACGTAGGGTCATTCCATAATGACCAGGTTGACATCCCTGCCGGCTCTAATGCTGACTGCTTTGTTGGCAGTGAATCTATACGCATCGAATAACGCTCGAACTCCACAATATTGTAGTCACGTTGACCCGGTGTGCCTTCATAGCGTGTTCCATTTAATAAAACCAGAAAGCGTGTGCCATCGGGTTTGCTTTCCTGAAAGCCCTGACGGGCGACAACAGTACCCATCTTCCCGTTTTGTACGGACTGCACAAAAATATTGCCAACCCTGCCGGATTTCAAGTCCAGATTTTCGATAAAGTAAACACGTTCATCTTTCTTAGATTCACGAAATGCGCCCGTCGTGGCGGTCGCCACTTCGTCCCTGCTCTCCAGCTTATGTTTAAATTCTTCAGCCTTCTGCACCGACCATGGCGATAACACCAGACTCAGTAGCGCAATCATGCCCGCCACCGGCATTGTATAAACCATCACAGGCCTTATCCATCTTGTTAATCCCACACCCGAGCAGAACCACACAACCATTTCACTGTCCCGATAACAGCGGGTTAAAGTCAGCAAAATCGAAATGAATAAACAGATAGAAAACAGCATCGGCAAATAACTCATCGCCCCGAAGCCCAGCAAAGCCACCACACCATCCACGGCAATTTTCCCATCAACTGCAGCACCTAACAGGCGAATAAGCTGACTGACAAGCACGATGCCGAACAACACTGCGAATACCAGCAAACCATTACTGACGAACTCGCCCACCAGAGCACGCTGAAACAGATGTTTCCCTTTGTGCTTTGACTTTACTTGTAGAGTATGTGGATAATCGGACATCTGTCTGAGATATATATCGGGTATGAAATATGGCCTATGGCGACTTCTTCGTCCGGTCAATGAACATTATAAGGAGTAGCGCGTGGAATTTAGCATAAAACAAGGTAGTCCGGAAAAGCAGCGCACTGGCTGCATCGTTGTCGGCGTATTTGAAAACGGTAAACTGTCGCCAACGGCACGACTCATCGACAAAGCAAGCAAGCTCTCCATCAGCCGTATTATCAAGCGCGGCGATATGACCGGACAAGCTGGCGCTACCTTGCTGTTACAACAAATTGCCGGCGTAACGGCAGAACGCATAATGCTGGTCGGGCTAGGTGATCCTGTCAAGAAAAGTAGCAAAACTTGTATGGACATTTTGCGGGCAACTTTTGCCGCTTTGAAAACCACCAACGCCAAAGATGCAACGTTATACATTATTAATGACGACATTTGCAGTGACTCTGCATGGGTGCTCAAGCAGGCGATTTATACCGCTGCCGATAATGCGTATCGCTCTGACAGCCTGAAAAGCAAACCTGCCAAAGCTGCCGAATTAAAGCGCGTCTCATTTGGCATACTCACCAAGCCGACCGTTGCAATGAAGAACACGCTCAACCAGGCATCGGCCATTGCAAACGGCATGGCGCTCACCAAGACACTGGGCAACTTGCCCGGAAATGTCTGCACACCTAGCTACCTTGCAACAAAAGCACGTGCGCTTGGCAGAACCCACAAAGCGATCAAGACCACCGTGCTGGAAGAAAAAGACATGCGTAAGCTCGGCATGGGTTCTCTACTCTCAGTCACCCGGGGCAGTGAAGAGCCCGCCAAGCTCATCACCATGGAATACTCCGGTGCGGACAAAAAGCAGAAGCCGGTCGTATTGGTGGGCAAAGGGGTCACTTTCGACAGCGGCGGCATCTCACTCAAGCCCGGCGCGGCAATGGACGAGATGAAATACGATATGTGCGGTGCTGCCAGTGTGTTCGGCACGATGCAAGCCATCGCCGAAATGGGGCTGAAGCTCAATGTGGTCGGGGTCATTCCGTCCTGTGACAACATGCCAAGCGGCAAGGCGACCAAACCCGGCGATATCGTCACGTCGATGTCCGGGCAGACCATCGAAATCCTCAATACCGATGCAGAAGGTCGTTTGATCTTATGTGACGCATTGACCTATAGCGCAAAATTCAAGCCGGACACCGTGATCGATATCGCCACCCTCACCGGTGCTTGTGTCATTGCGTTAGGCGGCGTAGCCAGCGGCATGTTCAGCAACGAAGACAGTCTTGCCCAAGAACTGCTGGCCGCCGGAGAACAAGCACATGACCGCGCATGGCAACTACCATTATGGGATGACTACCAGCCATTGCTGGACAGCAATTTCGCCGATATGCAGAACATCGGTGGTCGTGAAGGTGGCACCATCACTGCGGCTTGCTTCCTGTCACGCTTCACCAAGGATTATCGCTGGGCGCATCTGGATATCGCAGGGACTGCTTGGAAATCCGGTAAAGAAAAAGGTGCCACCGGAAGACCTGTTCCTCTACTGGCGCAATATCTGATCAATCGTACTGCTTCTAAGTAGACCAAGCTCAAGTGACCAAAGTCAATTTCTACTCTGGCGTTGATGACAAGCTCAGGTTGGCATGCACACTAAGCCATAAGGCGATGCAAAATGGTGTGCGTGTCCTCCTCAGCGCACCCGATGAACATACTCACAATGCTTTGAATAAATTGCTGTGGCACTACCCTGACACCGCCTTCATTCCCCATTGCAACAGCGATGCCCCTGAGGCCGACGATATGCCAGTGGTGCTGGATCAAGGCAGTGGCGTATCTCCACATCATGAGCTGCTGATCTCCCTGCACGAGGAATGCCCGTCTTTCTTCAGTCGTTTTGAGCGTGTCATCGAGATCATCGGTCGAGATGAGGATGACAAACTCAAAGGCAGGGCACGCTTCAAATTCTATAAAGACCGGGGTTACGAGTTGGAGCATTTCGATCTTTCTGGCAAGAAAGGCGCATAACCCATCCGGTTGTCCTACCTGCCTATCCCTTCACCTGAAAACTTCAGGAAACGCTGAAAAATCGTCATTCTGCCGCAGCCCAATAGACAAAGCAGACCTAGCCTACTCCACTGATTTCACCAGCCTCACAGTCAAGCTCATGGAAAGTATCCCAGACATAGCCAGTAACCAAACAATGGTCGCGCCTGATGGCCAATCCATGAGTGCAGACAAGCATAAACCCACCCCATATCCTATTGCACCAGTCATAAACCCATATATCAATCCATTGGATGATAAGCGGCGTACTGCTAGCGCAGGAATAATCAAACTGGCGAAAACAAGGTAAACCCCCACGACTTGCACAGAACTGGTTACAGCCAAAGCAAACAAGCCATAAAACATCAAAGGATGACGTTTGTTACCTAATCCAAACCAAGCTGCTAAAACCAACACCGTCACGGCTAAAACAGGAATCAATTGTTCGTAACTTACCCACAGTATCTGACCAGCCAGAAGTTGTTTAAGCGCTTCGCCACCGTGAGGGTTGGCACTCAACGCTAAAATTCCTGCGCAAGCCGCCAGTACGAAAACACAACCAATAATGGCCTCTTGTACCTCCACCCAACATTTCTCACACCAATAAAGAAATGCAGCGCCAGCTAACGCGGCACTCATTGCGATGGCTTGAATTTGCCAGCCGCCTGCTTCCCAGCCAAAACTATAGGCGATGATGACGCCCAAACCGGCAATCTGTGCGATGGCTAAATCAAGAAAGATAATGCCCCGGCGCAATACTTCTCTACCAAGAGGTACATGTGTTGCAAGCACTAATAACCCGGCGACAAAAGCCGGACCCAGAATCGAGATATCTAGACTATCCCAATTCATTTTTGAGTTGTTTTAAGCATGAGTGTTAAGGTTTCATCAAACAGACCAAACAGATCTTCAGCTGACTGACTGCCGCCAACGGTGTAAGGCAACTGCACGGCAGGAATCCCCGTCTTATCTGATAACCATTCAGAGGGTCTCGCTTTTTGATAGGCTGTTCGTAATATCATTGCAGCCCTTTGTGTAGCCATCTTTGTTTTCAGTGTTGCCAGATGTGACGCACTGGGAGGCAATCCCGGTTTGGGCTCCAACGTTGCAACCTCCTCCATACCCAGCCAATCCAGCAAATAACGCCAATCTTTATGATGAGCGACAACTCCTAAACTTTTCAATGGCTCGGCTTGTTTTTGCCACCGTTCGATAGCGGCCTGCCAGCGTTGTTCGAAATCACTTAAACGTGCCCGGTAAAACTCTTCGTTAGCTGTATCAATTTCAATCAAGCGCTCCGCCAGCAATTGAGCTATTTTTTGTATTCGATGCGGATCAAGGTGGATGTGTGGATTACCACCTGCATGAACATCCCCCATCGAACGATCCAGCACCTCTGGAATATCAAGCCGCTCAACTTTCTCTGCGGCCATGAAGTAACCCTGCCGACTTGGCTGAACTTTTCTATTCGATGCACGTTGTAGCAGCACGGGTAACCAACCCGCCTCCAGTTCTGCACCCGTGCATACGACTAAGTCTGCTCGACGCATCTTAGCGATCAAACTGGGACGAGCCTGTATACGATGCACATCCTGCTTGGCTGTTGTCGCACTGTAGACGGCCACTTTATCTCCCCCAATCTCTTCACTCAACGAAGCCCACTCTGGCTCACAAGCAAAGATATTGAGTGCTGCCTGAGATGGCAGCACTACAAAGAGAAGACATACAGCGCCCAAACTGCTCAGGTTTCGCATGTTGATCTCCTAGAATTGATGAGCCCCATGTGCACCAAGGCTCATCACGTATTGTAGATAAAATTGATTATCAGATTTTCCATATGATTTGTCCCGGTTAAACTGAAAACGAACCAGACTAAATTCACTATGGGCATAGTCAATCATAATGCTGCTACGCTGAGGGTCATGGCCCTCGTCATCCAATCCAGCTCCAGCCAGCACGAGAGCATCCGAACCTGTATTATCGGCTTTCAATTGATCATAACGCAGTCCCACGCGCCATTGCGGCATAAACTGGTAAATCGTCTGTGCATACCAGCCGGTTTGCTCCCCCTTATAGGTCGTTGTTTCTATCGGCGGGCCACTGTTCTCCATTTCTACCGAACCATCTTCATTACGCTTGAAATATTCAAACTGCAGTTTTAGATTACGGTCAGCAAAGTTACCATCTGGTGCCCATTTCCAAACCACATCCAATGCCGTGACATCGCTTTCACCTGTGTAAGTCGGAATCTCTACTCCACCACCATGTGCATGACCACCACTTTGGCGTCCGGCAATCTCTGCAGCCCAGTGTGACACGCCTAACTGCCAACTCTGGCTGGTGCCTATATCGCCCCCCAACTCGACGAATAAAGCTTTAGAGCCTTTACCTTTATTGCTGGCACCACCGGCAGGAAACCGCTCACCACGCCCCCTCTCTGCACCCACTTGGAAAAACAAGTCGGTCGGAGCCAACCAACGTACTTGAATGCCATCATCAATAAGCTGGTTACCGAACAAGCCGCGATACACCAAAGGCGCATCAATAAAGTCCCATGCATGGTTGTGTTGGCTATTGAGATAACCGACGTTCGAGAAAAAACGGCCCGCTTTAACTGTAAAACCATTGTCTAGGCCCAGCGTTTCAACATAGGCCTCCTCCAACTCTGTTTCGGTCACTCCGTCGTGATCCGCGATAGCCAAGGTGAGCTTTCCGAAATACATATCATCAATGTTAGAGCTCATTACCAGCTCGCCATGACCAAGACCAAAACCGGCCTCTGCCAATCCAGCCTCTCCACCCAGCATAAAGCCGGGTAATTCATAGGCCGCAGGATCTTGCTTATAGTCTGCATATTGCCCCTGCAATACCATGCTGATCGCTGGATTCATTTTATTGTCTGCCGCTTGCACTACAGCAGTCGATGAAAAACATACTGCCGCTACGGCAGTACTCAATTGAGTTATTTTCTTCATGCCTTCCTCATCTAAATATTTAGGCGCGGACACAAGTCAGCCTTATGCACAGCGCAATACACTTAATTAATCTTGATAATTAGCTTAATGAAGAAACAGGCGGCGCACGAGGTTGCTGCAGCGCATAATAAAGTGCGACAGCAGAATGAGAATGATCTGGTATAGCGCATTCAATTGAATCGGCAGGCGGAACGGCAAATCCCTCTTCCGTGAGAAGTCCGCTACCCACACTACTGAAGTGGATAGGGTCTTTACAGACTGAGTGATTTGAATGCGCTTCCAGATCAGTTAGATGAACTAATAACTGTCCTTGCGCAACCACTAACAGTAGCGCAAAAAAGAGATGTGCAACGATGCTAGCGCGTTTAATCTTCAAGATTCTTCTACCAAACTCATTGGGCGCGGATTGTTTTATATTATACCGTTGGTTTTGCTACTTCAAAGTGATTTAAGCGTATGCTAACAGCCGCTTTCGCGACACTGTTGCTGTTTTAGAATTACGTTCTGCCTTTGGTATAATCGCGCCCTTTTACGCCGCACCTGCCGCACTTGATATTTGAATCGCTAGATCGCCCGGAATAAATATATATGGAACTCGCAAAAAGCTTTGCCCCTAAAGACATCGAATCGCACTGGTATCCCGAGTGGGAGAAAGCAGGCTATTTCAATGCCGGACTTGACCAAAATAAAAACGAAAGCGATCAGCAGGAGAACTTCTGTATCCTGCTACCGCCGCCCAATGTCACGGGTACGCTACACATGGGGCATGGCTTCAACCAGACTCTGATGGATGCGCTGACGCGCTATCATCGTATGCGTGGCGACAATACGCTTTGGCAACCGGGCACCGACCATGCGGGTATCGCCACACAGATCGTGGTCGAACGTCAACTCGATGCACAAGGCGTTAGCCGTCACGACTTGGGACGCGAGAAATTCATCGAAAAAGTATGGGAATGGAAGAAGTTTTCCGGTGACACCATCACTCGCCAGATGCGCCGCCTCGGCACTTCGCCCGACTGGTCGCGTGAGCGATTCACAATGGATGAAGGCCTGTCCGAATCCGTCACGGAAACTTTCGTGAGATTGTTCAACGAAGGCCTGATCTATCGCGGCAAACGTCTGGTGAATTGGGATCCGAAACTGCACACCGCCGTATCGGATCTGGAAGTCGTACAGGAAGAAGAGGACGGCTTCATGTGGCACATCCGTTATCCACTGGTGGAGCAGGATGACGTCAAAGGCTTGACCCATCTCACCGTTGCCACCACCCGTCCTGAAACCATGCTGGGTGACGTCGCGGTGATGGTGCATCCTGAAGACGAACGTTATGCACACCTAATCGGTAAGCAGATCACATTGCCGCTGTGTGACCGCACTCTGCCCATCATCGCTGATGAATACGTGGATATGGAATTCGGCACTGGCGTGGTCAAGGTCACGCCCGCGCACGACTTCAACGATTATGCGGTGGGGCAACGACACAAGCTGGAGATGATCTCAATCCTCACTCTGGATGCCAAGATCAACGAACACGCACCAAAGCAATATCAGGGCATTGACCGCTTTGACGCGCGTAAACAAATCGTCGCCGACCTTAAAGAGGCCGGCCTGCTCGAAAAAATCGACAAGCACAAACTCAAAGTACCGCGTGGTGATCGCACCGGTGTGGTGATCGAACCGATGCTGACTGACCAGTGGTTCGTCGCGATGAGTAAGCCAGGTGACGAAGGAAAAAGCATCACCGAGCAAGCACTGGAATGCGTGAGCAGCGGCGAGATCAAGTTCTATCCTGAAAACTGGGTGAACACATACAATCAGTGGCTAAACAACATTCAGGACTGGTGTATCTCACGGCAATTATGGTGGGGGCACCAGATTCCTGCCTGGTACGGTGTGAATGGCGAAGTGTTCGTCGCGCACGATGAAACAGAGGCGCGCAAGCTTGCTGACAAGGCAGGTTATGCCGGACAACTGGATCGCGATGCCGATGTGCTCGATACCTGGTTCTCTTCCGCGCTGTGGCCGTTTTCCACACTAGACTGGACGGGCGATGCGGACAAGGATGCACAGAATCAATTCGTGCAGCAATACCTGCCATCATCTGTTCTGGTTACCGGCTTTGACATCATCTTTTTCTGGGTCGCGCGCATGGTGATGATGACCAAGCATATCACCGGCAAGATTCCGTTCAAGGACGTGTATGTGCATGGTCTGATCCGTGATGCGGAAGGGCAGAAGATGTCCAAGTCCAAGGGCAATGTGCTCGATCCGATCGACTTGATCGACGGCATTGATATCGAGGAACTGGTGAAGAAGCGCACCATCGGCCTGATGAATCCTAAAGATGCGGCCAAGATCGAAAAGCGTACCCGCAAAGAATTCCCGAACGGTATCCCGGCTTTCGGCACTGATGCTTTGCGCTTCACGTTCTCATCACTGGCCTCTCCCGGTCGCGACATCAAATTCGATATGCAGCGTTGCGAAGGCTATCGCAACTTCTGCAACAAGTTGTGGAATGCGTCACGTTTCGTGTTGATGAATTGTGAGGGGCAGGACACCGGATTAGACGAAGCGCTGCCATTGGAATTTTCGGATGCCGACAATTGGATCATCAGTGTATTGCAGCAGGCAGAAGCTGAAATGGCAACCCACTTTGCCGACTATCGTTTCGACATGGCAGCTCGTACCGTATATGAATTGGTATGGAACACTTACTGTGACTGGTATGTGGAGTTGGCTAAAGTGCAGATCGCCAATGGCAGTGATGCACAGCAACGTGCGACTCGCCGCACGTTGGTGCGTGTATTGGAAACCATCCTGCGCCTTGCCCACCCGATCATCCCGTTCATCACTGAAGAACTGTGGCAGTCGGTCGCACCCCTCGCCGGAAAATCGGGTAGCAGCATTATGTTGCAGGCTTATCCGAAAGCTGACACAGACACAGTTAATCAGAGCGCAATAGCGCAAGTCACGTTATTGCAGGAAATCGTCACTGCCTGCCGCAGCTTGCGCAGCGAGATGAATCTGTCCCCTGCGCAGCGTGTACCGCTGATCGCGGCAGGTGATGCAACCGTATTGAATGCGCTCTCCCCTTACATCAGCAACCTCGCCAAACTAAGTGAAGTTCAAATCGTTACCGGGCTTCCGGAAGGTGATGCGGCAGTCGCGATCGTCGGCGAATTCAAGTTGATGTTAAAAGTAGAGATCGACGTTGCAGCCGAGCGTGAACGACTGGATAAGGAAGTCACTCGACTCAGCAACGAAGTCACGAAAGCACAAGCTAAACTTGGCAACGAAAACTTCGTCGCACGCGCACCGGCAGCAGTCGTTGAACAAGAAAAGAGTCGTTTGGAAGCATTCAGTGCGACGCTGGCACAACTGCAAGGACAACGTCAGAAATTGGGTTGATGGCTAACGGCGTTTGATCAGGAACTGGAATTCGCCATTCTGCTCCGTAGAGGACAGCAAATCGTTTCCGGTATTATCGCAAAACACTGCGAAATCAATCGGTGAAGCCTTATCTGTCGCAATGACTCTGAGCACCTGCCCGCTTACCATTTGTGACAGTTGTTTTTTTGCACGCAATATTGGCATGGGACATTGCAGCCCTTTCACATCGAGTTCAATATCAATATCCATCAGCGACTCACCGGAAATCCTGCGTTTACCCATTCTATAATCCCACCTTGCAGGTTATAGATGTCAACAAACCCGTTTTCAGCTGCAAAAGCCGCTGCTTGCGCTGAGCGCATACCAGATCGGCAATAGAATATTGTGGTGATGTTTTTATCCAACTGCGATATCTGTGACGGCAACAAATGTAAGGGCAATGGCTCTCCTTGCAATATCTTGCCCTGCGCGATTTCTGCCTCTGAGCGCACATCCAGCAAACGCACCTTATCCTTCTGCAATAACTTTTCCAACGCTACAACTGTGATATTTTTAAATCCACTCATCCTGAAATCCCCTTAATTTACCCCTGATCCGCCAGCAAATGCGACAGACGTGTATTTGCCACTGATAATCGTTTAACCAACATACGTAAAAACGCGTCACTGAACTGGAAACGACAGCCAGGGCTGGCATGCTCCAGCGCATCAGGTGAAATTTCGATCAGCACAACATCGTCTTTGGCGATTACGTCGGTACTACGCTTGAAGTCGCGCTCTAGTAAATGAGCCATCTCACCGAAGCAATCCCCCGATCGTAATAAACTCAGCAGCCTGCCATCTTTCATCACTCTTACTGTTCCCTTAGCCAGAATGTAGAAGGAAAGACCATTCTCCCCATCACGCAGGATAAACTCAGATTTAGGAACTTTGCGCCATGCACTTAGACGCAGAACTTCCCACAATTCGACATCGCTGAAATTGTTAAAGAAGCCAAGCCCGCGTAATTTATCAAATTTCTCAGTGTCCTGTATCTTGTCCTGACTTGGTACAATATTGGTAGAAAAGCCAACGAGGTCATTCGCAAATTTGTCCCATGACTGATAACGTTTTGCTGGATCTTTCGCCATGGCACGCTGGACGATTTCATCCATTTCAGCAGGTATATCTGGACGAAATTTGCTTGGCGGGGATGGTTCAATATTGATGATGTTGTAAATCATGCTGCTGTTATTGCTAGCATCAAAAGGCAGCTTCCCGGTAAGCAACTTGTACATCACAACACCGAGAGAATATATATCAGTCTGGTGCGTCAATTTTTCTTCTCGCACCTGCTCGGGTGACATATACGCCGGCGAGCCAACACCCGTCACTTGCGTAGATTGGTCGCTCTGCAGGGCAGCAGCACCAAAATCAGTGACTTTGATATCTGTCTCAGACTCCAACATGATGTTTGCAGGCTTGATATCGCGGTGGATAACACCCTGTTGCTGTGCATATTCCAACGCTTTACAACATTTATAAGCAATTTCAGCGATTGACTCGAACGACAGCAATTTGTCTACATCTGTAAATTGCTCAAGCGTTCCACCTTCAACATACTCCATCACCACATAATTGATATCACCTTCCATCATTGCATCAATGATTTTTGCGATATGCGGGTGAGAAAGTTTTCCGGCAAGTGATGCTTCGGTCATCAACAACTTACGGTAAACCTTCGCACGGCTAGGATCATGCAACATGCTCAAGTCAAACAATTTGACGGCTACCTGCTGCTCACTGAACGGGTCGTTTGCCAGATACACAGTACTGGTCGCACCGACGCCCAGTTCGCGCACGATTTCATATTTACCTATTTTTTCCATACTTATGATTTAACTGAAAAACTTACTAAGTTTGCTGAATTTAAGCAACATTGTCCACCTTAATTACTTTTAGAGACAAATTGTTGAACGAATCATTAAAGCTGGATACATACTTTCTATTTGAAAACTGTGAACAAACAGTGAAAACAACTATCATATCTCTCATGAAAATTTTGAACTTCATACTGCTGCTGTGCCTAGCCTCCTCTGCAATCAGTGAGGGGTTGCCCGACTTGGGCGATGCTTCCCAGACTGTGCTGACACCCCTGCAAGAACGCCAGATTGGTCAACAAAGCATGATGCAGATTCGTGCCAGCCAGCAATATCTTGATGATGTGGAGGTCAATGACTACCTTAATCAAATTGGATACAAGCTGGTTGAAAACAGCGCTCAACCAAGCTTGGGGTTCGAATTCTTTGCGGTGAATGACAATAGCATCAACGCGTTTGCAATGCCTGGTGGTTTCATCGGCGTTAACAGCGGATTGTTGATATTGTCGCAAAGCGAGTCTGAACTTGCCGCAGTGCTCAGCCATGAAATCGCCCACGTTACCCAGCATCATCTGGCACGTATCATCGCGGAGCAACAAACAGATGGCCTAACTGCGCTGGCTGCATTTGCTGTTGCCATCCTTGCAGCGCGAACCAATCCAGAGGTAACAGAAGCAGCAATTGTCAGCGCGCAAGCACATTCAATACAAAAGCAGCTCGATTTCACACGTATTCACGAGCTGGAAGCTGACCGTATCGGACTGGATATACTGTCAAAATCTGATTTCAATATTCACGCCATGCCGGACTTTCTGCGCCGCTTGCAGTCTGAATCACGCTTATTAAATGGCTCATTGCCGACTTATCTGCGCACCCACCCCATCACCAGCGATCGGGTTGCTGACATTGAAAACCGGGTGGGCAGGTATCCGTACCGACTGATCCCTGACAGCCTTGATTTTCAACTGGTGCGTGCCAAGCTGACCGCTGGGCAAAAAAAACCCTTAGATGCAATTCACTATTTTAAAGAGGCCTTGGGCGAAAACAAATTCGGCAATCCGATTGTTCAACGTTATGGATTGGTTATTTCGCTATTGCGCAACAATCAACCCGATCTTGCTGCTATTGAACTCAAACGATTGCGTCAGGCAATAAGCAATGACTCAATCTCCTTGAGCAGCCCGCTGATCGAGTCTTTGACCGGGAAAGTAATGCTGGCAGAAAAACGATTCTCCGATGCACAGACCTTTTATCAAACAGCAGTCTTGAATTTTCCACAGTCCCGCGCGTTGATCTATGCGTACGCAGAATTGTTATTGAAAAATAAGCAGGCGAGTACGGCAATCGAGCTGGTTTCAGAGCAACTGCTACAGCATCCCAGCGATACACGATTGTATGATCTTCAAGCTCAAGCCTATGCAAATCAAGGAGATCTGTTTGAGCAGCACAAAGCTCAAGGTTACAGCTATGCATGGCAGGGTAAGGTATATGCCGCTATCGAGCAGCTTGAGTTGGCAAAAAAGGTTGGCGGTAGCTTTTACCAATTATCCGCCATTGAAAGTGACCTACAGGAGTTGCATGAAATCATTGGAGCAAATCAAAAGCAGCGTTAATCCTTAGGAATATTATTTGAGCTTTTCGCAACCCATATTGTCGTACTCGCAAGACACCGCATAATCTAATTTAGCTTTTTCAATCTCACCTAGTTGCTCCAGTGAGACGGCTCGCCCAAAATATGGACGCGCATTTACTCCCAGCTTCTTTCTATCTGCTATCTCAATCGCACGTCCGTATGCCTCTGCCGCCAAACGCCACTCACTCTTCATAGAATATGCCAATCCGAGGTTGTTGGGTGAAAAGGGCCAATCAGGATTTAGTGACTCGGCAAGCTTCATATCATTGATTGCTGAATCGTAGTCGCCAATTTTTATATACTCGCTCCCCCGGTTGTAATAGATTCGATAAGTACCTGGCAATTCCAACTTATCCTTGACCAGCTTTTCAGCATCGCTCCATAGCAATAAAGGATGACTGAACGTACTCAATCGTTCCATCGAAATGGGAAATAGAGCCATCGACACAACTATAACGATCGCTATAGCTAGCTTCTTGCCCAAGCTATCCAATAATACCGGCAACACACAACAAGCACCTACCGCCCACAAATAGCTACGATAAAGCACAAAGTTTTCTTGAATACGTATCGTGGAAAACTCGGTTATGAACATCAACCACGGGAACAGCATCGCCATCCCGATCAGTCCGCTTCGCCCCCGTTTCAGTAATAGCCAGATTGCGCCCGCTCCCCACGCAAGGTAGGCAAACAAGGATATTAAATAAGGGGACCATAACGATTGAGCAAACGGCTCTCGCATATCCGCAGACATCCACTTCGGATTAGGTGTCATCCATAAACCGGCGTACTTGAAAAACAGCCATGACTGTGTAACCACACTTAATGGATAGTTCAGATTATGCTGGCCAAATGATTGATTACCCGACATTGGTGTGGGTGCATCCAATGACTTTTCAGCCAATACAGGCGCACTTTGCAACATATCTTGTGCATAAAACTCATATGCCGAGCCAATGACTCCTATTCTGGCAATGACTACAAACAGTGCAATTAATGCAAGTGCGGCAAATATTCCCCACCTTTGTTTTATTTTATCCTGCCAGTCTTCATGTATCAGCATCGTCATGACAACCAGCACGGCCGGTAACATGACAGCATGCTCCTTGGAGAATACCGCCAGATAATATAGAGGGACACATGCCCACAACCAGAAACGGCTATTACGCATGCTGCCATGCAGATAAGCCAGCATAGCCAATAGGCTGAATAATGTAGCCATCATGATGCTACGTTGCACCAGATATCCTGTTGCATAAACTGCTACGGGATGTAATGCGAACAATAATGCCGCCGATAATGCTATTGCTTGCGAACTCAGTAGTGACGAGGCTCGTGAGCGATATACAATATCAAATAACCTTTTCAGAAAGAAAAATAGTGTAATTGCCACCGATGCGTGCAATAGCATATTTTCAATTCGGAAGTGCAATACATCAGGGCCAAATAAAGTGCTGCCCCAATTCAGGGTGGCATAGGGTAGAGAACGAAGCTTGAGCAGGGAATACTGGTAATTCCAGACATGAAGAACACCTTGTGCATCCACTTTAAAAAAAGGCAGATCATCAAAAACAATGGGGTTCCACAGAAACTGCCCGTACAAAGCTGAAATAGCTATCAGCAAAACTATATTAGGCCACACCAATCGCCCAGCTCTCATTTAAGTCCCATCCACAAATACGACCATCAAAAACACAAAAGCCGGGAAGACCCGGCTTTTGTAACGGAATCAAACGACCCGCTTATTTACACCAACCCAAGGTTTTACATGAACCACCTGTAGCCCACTCTACACCAGCTGAGCCCACTGTAGGCTGAAGGGTATAAACCACACCATTTCCAGCTGTATCAGGAAGAGCTGTAGTTGCAGTGACTGTAATATCACCATTTGTAGCAACAGCCTTACTATAGGTATATTTTGTACCTGTAATAGGAGTCCCTACGGCAGCAGAGGTAATATCTTGAGGAACACCGCCAGTGCCACCGCCATCACATTGAGTTGCATCAACACCTACAGCAGGGCCTTCATCCGCAATACAAATTTCAACAGCAGTCTTCAGCGCAGCCGTACCTTGTACCAGTTCAATTGCCTTCGCTCGTTTGGTGTAGTCACTGTAAGCAGGAATCGCTACAGCAGCCAGGATACCGATAATCGCAACTACGATCATCAATTCGATCAATGTAAAACCTTTTTGTATGCTATTCATTTTTAATGCTCCTTTTAGGTTAAACACACTTCCATGTGTGCCGAAGCTTACTAAAGCATAAGCCATGCCATATTTATATCCATTTGGTTTATATGCAAATTTTTTATTTCGGCACATTAAAACTGACCTCAGCTGACCTTAATTGGGCACTCAGTTGACAAATTTTGTCAGTTTATAATCTAGCTTTAGGCATTGTCTGCACTTGCATCATCCGAAATTTGGATTTTGCATCTATTGGTCGTGATTCCCAATCAGTCCTTTACATTCACGCCAGGGATTTTTTTCAGATCAACCTCGTCAATCTGCTCGGGAGATAAGAACTTTGTTGCATAGTCCAGATAGACTTTTTCATTGATGAACACGTCGAACAAATCTGGGTCAATATGCCCCCCCAACTTGAATTTACCCAGTATCGTCAATGATTCCGTCAGGGTTTTGCCTTTTTTATACGGTCTATCCTTAGCGGTAAGCGCCTCAAAGATATCAGCAATGCCCATCACTCTCGCCTGTACCGACATCTGATCACGCGTTAATCCGCGCGGATAACCTTTGCCGTCCATGCGCTCGTGATGCCCTCCCGCATATTCGGCCACGTTTCGCAGATGTCTTGGCCAGGGTAATGCTTCCAGCATCGTGATTGTGACTTCAATATGGTGATTGATAATCTGTCGTTCAGCGGCAGTGAGTGTGCCAGCGCGTATATTCAAGTTTTCAATTTCATCTTCACTCAGAAAGTCGCATGCCTCACCATCGGTGCCACACCATGAATATTTTGCGATTTGCAGCACACGCTGCTGCCCTTCTTCAGACATAGACTCGCCACCGACATTACAATTGCGTAGAAATTCTCGATCATCATCCAGTTGTGTTATCCAATCGGTGTAGTTCTGCCTAGCGTTTTCGATACGGTCGGCATCCGAACCTGATGCTGCAATTTCACGCAGCATAGTGATCTCTGCGTCGCGCTTAAGCACCTCGAATCTCGTATCGAGTAATTCAATCCGATCAAACAAGGTATGCAGCTTAGTGGACTTGTCCACTACATGCACGGGTGTGGTTATCTTTCCACAGTCATGAAGCAAGCCGGCAATCTTCAACTCATGCCTGTCTTTTTCGGTCATGGTGAAATCGCTTAAGGGACCGTCTGTGGTGCGTGTCACCGCATCCGCTAGCATCATAGTCAGTGCAGGCACTCGCTCACAATGGCCTCCCGTATAGGGTGATTTTTCATCTATCGCGGTATTAATCATTTGAATGAGTGCTTCGAACAGGTTTTCAAGCTGATCAATAAGATGTCGATTGGTCAGCGCAATCGCCGCCTGTGATGCCAATGACTCCAACAACTGCTGATCGTCTCTAGAGAATGGGACGATAGCGCCGCTTTGCTGGTCTTGAGCATTGATGAGCTGCAACACACCGATCACTTCATTTTCATGATTGCGCATCGGCACAGTCAAAAATGATTGAGAGCGATAACCTGTTTTAGTATCAAAATTCTTTGTTCCAGAAAAGTCGTAACCTTCAGCCTTATATGCATCTGGAATATTAACCGTTTCGCCGCTGAGTGCTGCGTGACTCACGACCATGGCATGGTTCGGTTTGCCCTCTCCATCGTAAAGCTGAATCGGATAAAAGGTTATCGGCACACCACTGGAACCGCCCATCGCGATGTTCAACTTGTCGTTTCGCAATATTTCAAAGCGCAGAATACGCTGCTCCATCTCATGCAGATACAAGGTACCCGCATCTGCATGTGTGATTCGTTTAGCGGCATCCAGTATTGTCTCTAGCAGACTATTCAAATCGCGCTGTTGCGAAAGCGCAATCCCGATTTCATTCAACTCTTTGAGTCGAGCCAGAGGATTATCAGTTGAGTGCATGAACCCCACGCTTTAAATTGATGGTTTGGAAATGCGCTATTTTCAGCAACATGTCTACTTGATGCAAACGGCACGAATTTGATGCATATCGGTAATACCCTGCAGCACTTTCTGCATGCCATCCTGCTTCAGGGTACACATACCTTCTTCCATCGCAATGGCAAGCAATTGCGCCACTCTCGCATGCTCCTGAATGGCCTTTTTAAGTGAATCACTACCGATGAGCAATTCATGCAAACCTACGCGACCACGATACCCTGTTCCAGAACATTTATCACAACCCACTGGTTCATAGAGTGTGAACTGCCCCTTTTCGTCAGCAAATTCTTTTACCCAGTCTGCATATAGCGCCTTGGTTGCGGCAACCGGGTCTTTCTTCCATGTTTCAGTATGCTCCAATTCAAGACTATATTCAGCAAGCATTGACTTCATCTCCTCTGCGGTTGCCACATGGGATTTTTTACAATCACCGCAAAGACGTTTGCCCAATCGTTGCGCCAAGATACCTAGGAGTGCATCAGCAAAATTAAAAGGGTCCATACCCATATCCAGTAATCGGTTGATCGATTCTGGTGCACTATTTGTATGCAGCGTAGCAAAAACCAAGTGACCGGTGAGCGAAGCCTCGATGCCGATAGAGACGGTTTCCTTGTCACGCATCTCACCAACCATGATCACGTCTGGGTCAGCTCGCAGGAACGCCTTCATAATAATGGCGAAATCTAGCCCGGCCTTTTTGTTGATCTGTACTTGTCTAAGCCCCTTCTGGGTGATTTCCACCGGGTCTTCCGCCGTCCATATCTTGGTTTCGGGTTTGTTGATGAATTTCAAGATAGAGTGCAATGTAGTCGTTTTACCTGAACCCGTAGGGCCACACACGAAGAACAGTCCATAAGGCTTGCTTACCGTTGCCCGTATCAGGTCATCATTTCGCTGTGAGAAACCCATTTTTTCCAGCGGCAAAGGTTCACCGGAAGCGAGGATACGCATGACGACATCCTCCACGCCGCCTTGTGAAGGTAGTGTCGCGACACGCAGCTCGATATCCAGCGGCCCGAACCTTCTAAATTTTATTTTTCCATCTTGCGGTTTACGCTTTTCAGAAATATCCAGATCGCACATGATTTTCAGACGGGTTACCAGTGCATTCCGGTAAGTTGATGGCACCTCGATATAGTTAAGTAGTGATCCATCCTTGCGCACCCTGATCTGGGTTTTCATTTTGCCCGGCCCAGGCTCAATATGAATATCTGATGCGCCCATACGAAATGCATCAATAATGATCTTATTGACCAGTTTGACCAACTCATTATCTGCCGCAGCATTGACGTCATCCTGCGTATTGATTTCTTCTTCATCATCCGTGCTCAAGCTGGTCAGCAAATCGTCCATGGTGGAATCGTCTTCCGCCATACCCATCATCGCGTCAGTCGCCCCCCCCCCACCGTAAAAAACATCCAGTGTCTGCTTAAATTCGCGCTGTGAGCAGACCAAATATTTAAGCCTGCTCTTGGGGAAGATATTGTTGACCACCCTTGATGCCTGAATTCGCTCGGGATCAGTCGTCAATATCATGACACCATCCTGATTTTCCTCTATTGGAATCCAGTGACTACTCTCGACATACTCACGCCTTAAATTCTTCAGTAAATCAGTAGGCTTGATACGATCGGACTTATATGACTCATAAGGCACCTTGAAAAAACTTGATAGCGCTTTTCCTAAAGCTTCCACACTCACCTGAAACTCGTCTATCAGCACTTCTTCAACATCCACCCCCTTGCGCTTTGCCGTTCGTGTCGCCAGCTCGAGCTCAGCTGCTGACAGCGCCTCATCGGCAACCAGAAAATCATACTTGGTTTTGGCAGTACTGCTTTGTTGGCGCTGATGTTGCCGCAAGGCAACTGCCAACGTCAGTGCCAATTCATTCACCCCTTCTTCAATCAGCGAGGCAAACGGCACACCAGACTTATTGTTGATGATCTGAATGATCCCCAACAGATCACCACTGGCAGCATCCACGATCGGAGAAACCAACATTTGTTTGGTTCGGTATCCGGTGCGCTGATCGACTTCACGTAAAAAACGTAAGTGTGCACTGTATTGCGTCAACTCCTTTTCGTCGTAAACATCCTTGATGTTCAGTAGCTTTTTGTGCATTGCAGAAAAGCCCGCAAGGCTTTGCTCTGCGATCGGCAACTTAAGATCCTTAAATGAATTCAGCCCGGTCTTGACCTTGGAAATCAACGAAATGTTATCTTCACCGACAACATAGATTGTCAAGCGATCTGCATTGAACAGGGTGCAGATGTCTTTGCTGACCTCCAGCATGATTTCGTCAACATTGCTGGTAGCATGTATCTTGTTGTTGACCTGATTGAGATTTTTGTTGAACTCAATCCTGAGTGTCATATCTCCAGCGTTTTTTGATGTGCTGCTAGCAGCCATATCTGTACTCACTCCTACCCTCCTGTCTGTCCTATTGTGTATCCTGCCCCCACAGGCCAAGAATCACTTACAAGACTTTCACATTCCTTCAAATATTGATCAAAGTCATGCAGCACACATATTGCGCAAAACTTCACCTGCTACCTAAAACTCAAAAACCTGATTATTCAATAACATCTTGGGGCGTAAATCCAAGCCCAACGCTTTGACGCCCTCCTCAATCTCCCTCATGGTCAATTCCAACTCACCGGGCTTAAGGTGCGTAATAAACACTTCAGCATCCATCTTTAAATTTGCAAGCTCTGCTGCAGCCATACTCGGGCATAAGTGTTTGGAAACTTCAGCCAGCTTTATCTCACTATTTGAGAATGCCGTTTCAAGAATGACGTAGCGCAGATTATCTATCTTATTGACTGCCTCCCAAAGCGCAGGATTGATTGTTGTATCGCCACTAAATACCAGGCTTGCATTACCGCTATCTAACTTAAACCCGACTGATGGCACGACATGATTTGCCGGTAATGGCGTAATTCCCCTTCCGTTCAAGTTAACAGCTTTACCGAGTGCTATCGATTGATAGCGCAGGTAAGGTGCGTTGACATTGGGTATCTGGGTAAAATCCGGCCATATAGCCCAATTAAATATATGTTGCTTGAGTATCTCAAGCGTTTCAACAGTAGCATATACGGTTAAGGGTTTGTCGCGCATAAAACCAGCACTATCCACAAGAAACGGAATGCTGGTGATGTGATCAAGGTGAGAATGCGAAACAAAGACATGGTCTATCTCGGCAAGCTCAGAAAGGCTAAGCTCTCCCACCCCGGTACCCGCATCAATCAACACGTCATGGTCGAGCAAGAACGAAGTGGTGCGTAAATTCCCACCTATTCCTCCGCTACATCCCAACACCCTGAGTTTCATGTTTGCGACACCTTCAATCATTATTACTTCGTTTGAAAAACAAATACGCCATCCCAATCCTGAGCGGGCGGATTCTGTCTGAAATAATTCACTCTTTCCGTATAAATTCGATACAGCGCATTATCCGGCGATATACGTTGTAGATTCATCAGTTGCAATTCAGCCTGATCCCAATCTTGCTTTCGGTACAAACGACGCACTTCATGGAACAGCTTCACTTCGTCCAACAGGTCTTTGCTTGCCTCACTGGTCAGGCAAAGTGGCTCGTAGATAGCAACCGGCTTATCCTTACCTTTTACTTGTACATGATCCAGTTCACGATATAAAAAGTCGGTGACTGCATTCCGCGTATTCTCACCGACGATGATACCAACACCATATTGCTTGGTGATACCTTCTAAGCGTGAGGCCAAGTTGACCTCATCCCCCATCACTGTATAGGCAACCCGCACATCCGATCCCATGTTACCGACGCTGACTCGCCCGCTATTAATACCGACACCGACCTGAATCTCAGGCCAACCACGCGCTTTGAATTGCGGTAGTAATTTTTTAAGCGTCTGCTGCATTTCGATGCCCGCCAATATTGCACTACGCGCATGATCAGATAGTGGTTTGGGCGCGCCCCAAAAAGCCATGATGCAATCGCCCATATACTTATCGACTTTTCCTTGATGAGTCGATATCACCCGTGACAATGGCGTTAAAAACTCATTCATCAGCAGGCTAAGCTCCTTGGGGTCCAAACCCTCGGAAATAGTCGTAAATCCCCGTACATCCGAAAACAGGATAGTCATGTCGCGGCTTTCACCTTCCATAGACACGACCTGCTCAGGATTTTTACTCATTTCATCGACCAACTCTCTCGGAACATATTTACCAAAGAGGTGGGTAATCAAACGTTTGGTTCGCGACTCTACAAAGTAGCCATAAGACATATTCAGAGCAAACAATAATGCAACCATTACTAAGCTGTTGGCGATCGGCATGAGTACATTCCCTTCCTGCCACATTGCCAAACTCAACAGTATCGTCGCAACCAACATGAATATAGATGTCAATATCGCTTTGATCGGACTCAATATAGGTAACAAAAAGCTAAGCGCGCCACCGATCAACAACAACCATACCACTTCAGCACCCAACATATAAGCCGGGCGCTCTTTTACCCTTTGATCCAGAATGCCTGAAATCATATTCGCATGAACTTCAACGCCGGGATATACCTCTGCCACAGGTGTGGCTCGCATATCCATCAATCCCGGTGCTGTCGTGCCAACCAGCACGATCTTGTCCTTCAAACTCGCTTCATCGACTCGACCATGAAGGACGTCGGCGACTGAAATATAGGGAAAGCTTCCCTGCATTCCACGGTAAGGCACAAACGTCGCCACATCCCCATCAACCGGGATTTTTAACTGACTCCCTGCATCTATCTCCAACCATTCTAGCCCCGAATATCCGGTAGCATCGCTTTCAGCATAACCGGGTATCAATTTGGGCTGGCCAAGTAAAGTACGTACCATAGCGAGGGACAGAGATTCATAGTATGCACCGTCATATTCCACCAGCATGGGAATACGCCTTACCCTTCCGTCAAAATCGACCAGCGGATTAAAGTGCCCAGCACTTGCAGCCGCTTGCTGCAGATCAGGAAGGTTTGCACCATATCCATTCCAGAGTGTGAACCCGACAGGGCGACCCTTGAAAGCACTTGAGGAAAAAACCGGTTCGGGCAGCTGACCCGACAAATTGCTATCTTGCTGACCCGTTAGGTAGTAACCAAGCACCACATTACGCGATCGCATCTTGTCTGCGAACTGATTATCATATTCCAGAGACGGCTTAATTTGGCTCAGCACTGATAGAAAACTTGAGTCATCTTTCAGTTGGTTCTCGCTCAGGCTCTGCAAGACTTTCAGCCCTGAACTCTCATCCTTCTCTGCGAAGACAACGTCAAATCCGACGACTGCAATGCCATATTTATCAAACAATTGATCCATCAACAGCGCTAGTCGATCCCGACTCCAAGGCCAGCGCCCCTCTTCGCTGAGACTTTTCTCATCTATATCAAGAATGACGATGCGATCATCCACGGTACGTGGCATTGTCAAACGAACACGGGAATCATACAGCGCGGATGAGAGTTGCTCGACTAACGTCAGCCTGTAAAAGTCGGCAGCAGTCCCTGCAAAAAACAGGACTACCAGCAAACCCAAACCGATCAAGATTGCATTTTTCTTCAAGCCGCGCCCTTCAATAAAGAATGGGAAAACTGATAACCCTGTATTGATGACTCGGTGAGGTGAGCAATCGAACGAACGACTGACCTCACACTCAATGTCAGATTACTTCTTGTAATAAAACTCCATCTTGACCCCTGCCAACTCAATCACATCATGATCGTTCAACTGGTGCGGCTGACTGGTCAATGACACCCCGTTCACTGAGGGATATTTTTCACCCTCGACATGGGTGATGAAAAATCCCTGTGGGCGCCTGGTCAACACGGCGACCTGAAGCCCGGGTTTTCCTAAGGTAGTCAGATTCTTAACAAGTTCGAGCTCTTTGCCTGCATTGGGACCCGTCAGCACTTGAATCGCAGCGCTTTGTTGCACCGGGGCAGCTGGTGGCGGTGTGGGTGTTTGAGCTGGCGAAGCAGGTTGTGAGCCCGTCGTAGTCCCGGCGGGATGCACGGTTTCAAATTTGCCTGTTTTAACTGTATCGGGAGTCGCTTGCATGTTTGGTGCAGCACCACTCGAAGCAGTATCTTGCTTAACAGGCGCACGCATCACCATGGTTTTTTCAAAATCTGCTGCAGTGGTTTGCGAGACCGCATCGTTGATATATTTCAACTTGTATTTACCGATTTCGACCACATCGCCGCTTTGCAGAAAATGCTTTTTGGTAGGGACGCCATTAACCTCAAGCCCATTCGTGCTATCGAGATCTTCAAGAAATGAATCATGCAGTATCGTCACGATAGCCGCATGTTCACCACTCACCGCCAAGTTATCTATGGCGATATCGTTGTGCGCCTTGCGTCCGATAGTCATACGTTCTTTATTCAAGGGATATTCCTTGATTATTGAACCGTCCATACTGAGTATCAATTTTGCAGCCATAGCCCTTACCCCTTGTACCTAATTATTTCTTAAATAAATTTAGCAGTTTCGCCAGCCAACCCACCGGCTCGGCAAAATCTGCGTGAACCTTGACCAGCATTACTGAAACATTATCTCTGCCACCATTGTCGTTTGCCATTTGAATCAACTGTTCAACAGCTAACGGTAAATTCCGTTGCATCGCAATTAGCGTATCCTGAATATCTTCATCCTCAACCATATCATTCAGACCATCAGAACACAGCAGGTAAATATCTCCTATCATCACATCATGGATATGAATCTCGGCCTCTACCTCTGCGTCTATCCCGACTGCACGCGTCACCAGATTTTTATTCTTGGACATTCGCGCGTCTTCGACGCTAATCATGCCGCCATCGATCTGTTCCTGCAATAAGGAATGATCTTTTGTGACTGCTTCAAGCGCTTCGCCGCGCAAGCGATACATCCTCGAATCACCAATATGCCCCACAACCACACGGTTGTCATAGAACAATCCTGCGACAACCGTCGTACCCATACCGGAATACTGTGGCTGACTTTGCGCTGCGTTATATATCGAAGCGTTTGCCTTTTGTATGTTTTCACGCAACAACTTTACACCCAACTCCTCGCCGGTAGCGTCATCGCGGCTAACGGGACTTTCCTGCAGCAAGCGCTGGTTCACTTCGGTAGTCACCACCGAAACAGCGATACCACTGGCAACTTCTCCAGCATTGTATCCGCCCATCCCATCAGCTAACACGACTATTCCGCTACCCGGCTCTGATGCGACACTATCCTCGTTGTGGGAACGCACCATACCCGGGTTGGTTTGACTACAAATTTGCAGTGCCTCGTTAATCTTCATATCTATCCCTGAATACCAGCGGCACATTGCCTCAACGCGCTTGCCATATCCGCACCATTCGAATATCGCTCAGTCACTTCTTTGGCCAACGAACGATTTATTATTTTCACTAGACAAATGGGCAAATCAGGCCTAATGCTCAATATATCGGTATGCGGCTCATTGGCTATTTTGAACATGAGTTGCGCCATTGAATCTCCTTCAAACGGGAGCTTACCACAAGCCATTTGATACAAACTGACGCCCAATGAGAATAGGTCGGAGTGACCCTCGATCTTCTTGCCTGCCAATTGTTCTGGCGACATGAAAGAGGGAGTGCCTAGCACCATACCCGTTTTGGTTTTACTGGAATCTGTAATACGCGCAATTCCGAAATCCGTCACTTTGGGAGAGTCCGTTTCCGGGTCATACATGATGTTGGCAGGCTTGATATCACGATGCACCACATTCAATTTGTGCGCATAATCCAGCGCATCTGCCACATGGGCGATGATGTTCAATACTGTAGGCAATGGCAACAAATTATCCGGCTTGGTATGGGCAACCAAATCCTGCCCCTTCAGGAACTCCATCGCAATATAAGCCAAGTCATGCTCTTCACCCGCATCGTACATCGTCACGATATTCGGATGGTTCAGGCGTCCGGCAGTTTCTGCCTCACGGAAGAAACGTTCTTTCACATCCTGCAACTCATCCGCTTCGAACTCTTGCGCTAATGCCATCGTCTTGATTGCCACGACACGGCCAATCTTCGGATCTTTACCCAGATATACTACGCCCATCGCGCCTTTGCCCAACTCCTTATCGATTTCATAGCGTCCCAGCATCGGCTTGGAGACTCCGGCCTTATCTAACACCATCGTGCTGGCGTTACCCTTGGTAGCGCCACCACCTAAAATAACGGTTTCCGACATCGCCTTGGATTGTGCGAGTCTCGCGTCCAAATCACGGAACTTTGGATTGTATTCCGCCATATACGAAAACACCGACTCAGCCTTGTTGAATTGGCGTTTACGCTCAAAATCCAAGCCCAGGTTATACAACACCTCCATCAGGCCATCATCGATTGGCACTTTGCGGAATTTATCAAAAGCGATATCCAATTGTCCCTGCCCCTGAAATGCTAAGCCCAGCATACGGTTACTCTCAGCCGACTCGGCATCCGACA
>Ga0209992_10001316_pt1 | contig 26797 bp, 24 predicted proteins | sample 2SBtaG_2_FD_182564 | JGI IMG/M metagenome (GOLD analysis project Ga0209992, IMG submission 182564) | Deep subsurface microbial communities from Kolumbo volcano to uncover new lineages of life (NeLLi) - 2SBTROV12_ACTIVE470 metaG (SPAdes)... | ecosystem: Environmental > Aquatic > Marine >... | reverse complement strand
TTGTCTTATTGTCCGTCTTCTGCGTTGTAGCAACAGTTGCGTAGCCCGGCTATGCGCCTGTTGCTACGCCTTGAAGACAAACAATAATCCTGCGTCAATCTTTCGCATATTATTAAAACCTCACTCCTAAGGAGGGTCAAATGCACGCTGATTTTACTTCAAGAGCTGTTGTGGAGCAGGCGCGGAAGCTATTTGATGAGGAAAAATTTCCTGAGGTTTGGGTGCATCTGGCGCACCACGGTGATGACTATGCGGATAATGCAGCAGCGGTTACTGGCGGTGGTCTAAGCGCATATGATCAGGCCTTCGATTTATTGGTTAGGAATCACTGGCGGGAAACGGTTGGTATAGAAGCCTATAACAATAAATTCGTTGATGTTGCCGAGGCGCATTTGAACAACTATCTGCGTGTTCTCGAATCAGGTCGGATACCTACGTCTACTGAGATAGTGCGAAGTTACAAAGATGCCCTCGAACATAAAGATTTGCCTCCTGTAACCGCTTTTGATGCGGCCGTGGAAGCGGCAGGCTATGGGAATGTGTGGGCTATTTTGTTGGGTATGGACAAGAAGCGTATTGTACCGCCCGATGTCAACAATGATATCGACCCACGACAAGCGAAGGCGTTAATTCTTTCAGATCTGATTGCTGTATTCAACGCCTTGAACGATCAGGGTTTATTGATCGATGTGGGTATGGATTCGGCGTGGAGATTGTTCGAAGAATTCGCTGAGTTAGTGCCCGAATTTGGGAGGATATTAAAGAATATCAGGACTGCGCAGGGTAAAATATCAAGTATTTCAGATTTTCAGTTTTAGCGTACTGCTACGGACAATTCGACCTACCGTCGAGAAATGCAAATTGAAATACTCACCTATTTGCTGATAACTGTATTCCCCTGTGGCATAGGCCGATAAAATTGCTTCATTGCGGGTTTTATTGTTTTTGGCAATTTCCGCCAGCGGAGGGGCTGGTGGGCGACGTTGAGCTTTAGGGATATTGACGTCTTGATGTTGTGATGTAGAGTAATGTTGCATTCGCAAGACAAAATCGTCATCGCCCAGGAATACTTGTCGGTTTATGTGAGTCCAGATGGATTCCTGGCCAATGCCCTGTAAGACAAATTGCTGATATTTTTTTACTGCGTTGCCTGGCCTGGTTGAGATCTGAGAGAGCAACAGGTCGGTGGACAACCATTGTGGTGTTTGGTTTTCTCCAGTTACGGCTTTATAGCTGCTCCAGTGCCATTGTTCTGGAAGTTCTACGAGACCAGCACGCACCGGATTAAGAACAACATATCGAGTTAATTCCAAAAAATAGCACTCTGCATCGATCAGGATACTTTTATAGCGACCCTGAAAAAGGTGGCCACTACGTCCATGCCGACGGTTCGATGTTTGGGTAAAAACTCCATTAATCTGCCGCATTCCTTTTGATAAATTACTATCAGGCGTTTCTATGACCAGGTGATAGTGATTATTCATCAGGCAATAGGCATAACAAATCCAGTTATAGTCCTTAATTACTTGTTCTAAAATTGCGAGAAAACAGCCCCTGTCCTGATCGTCCTCGTATATGTTTTCTCGCCGGTCGCCCCGTGATGTAATGTGATACAACGCCCCTGGAAATTCAATTCTTATTGGTCTGGCCATAGTAAAAAAAGTATAGCAGGAGATTAGTATAATAATAGACTTGACCCCTTTGTCCCCATTCCTTTTGATAAATTACTATCAGGTGTTTCTATGACCAGGTGATAGTGATTATTCATCAGGCAATAGGCATAACAAATCCAGTTATAGTCCTTAATTACTTGTTCTAAAATTGCGAGAAAACAGCCCCTGTCCTGATCGTCCTCGTATATATTTTCTCGCCGGTCGCCCCGTGATGTAATGTGATACAACGCCCCTGAAAATTCAATTCTTATTGGTCTGGCCATAGTAAAAAAAGTATAGCAGGAGATTGGTATAATACTAGACTTGACCCCTTTGTCCCTTGACCCCTTTGTCCCATTCAGCAGCTACCCATATTTATCGCGTTTGCATGTATGGGTTAAAGCATACCGTAAAACAGATTTTAGAGCTGCTTGCTTCTAATTGGATGTGCGGGTATCTTCGTCGATTCTGTTGCCTCGTGCATATCAATCGCGCCAAAGGCTGTACCGAAAAATGTACCCACCAGTGTAGAAGCCGAAATCACCATCCCCCAATACAGAAACAGATCAAGTCGTCCGAAAAAAAACACTGAAAACGGTAGTACAAGTATGAATAAACCACATAATAATAGACGTTTCATAATTCACCTCAGAAAATCAAGTCCTTTAAAACTGAACATTGAATAAATTAAAAATTATGAGCCTTGTTCTAATAATAGTATAAAAAACGATATTATCTATAAGACTAATGGCATAGTGATATGTGTGCTATCCGAGCCTTTCGAATAAGTTTTCTGATGCTTATTAGCAAAAAAGAACTATATTATAAAAATAGCGATTGATTCGAATGATAATGAGGTATTTTGATGGGTGACCTGGTCACTATACACTGTGTTGATGACGATAAAGTCAACCGAATGATATTAAAAGAGATATTGTCGGAGTATGACTGTGTTTTACTCGAATCCGGGCAGGCCTGTCTGGATGCCGCGCAACAAAATATCCCCGATATTATTCTTTTGGATGTCATGATGCCGGATCTGAATGGACTGGAAACCTGTCAAAAAATCAGAGCAATTGACGAACTCCATGATATCCCAGTCATGTTTTTATCAGCCAGCGTAACCCTTGAAGCACGTTTAGAGGGGTATTTAGCCGGTGGTGATGATTATGTCACCAAACCATTTGAAGAAGAAGAGTTGCTCGCTAAGGTAAAAGCAACCATTGTCAGAAAAAAGATGTTGGAAGCAGCCCGAAAAGAAGCTACCGCAGCGACTACATCGTCAATGAACTTTATGACATCGATGGGGGAAATGAGTAGTGTGGTTCATTTTTTACAAACCACTTTTAGTTGTCGATCCTACGATGCCTTAGCCCAAAAAATACTACAGGCACATGAAAGTCTAGGGCTGGAAATAGCGATTGAATTGCTGGTTGATGGTGAAAAAATCTACTACTGCACTGCTAATGTAGAAAACCCTCTGGAGCAGAGTGTTTTTGATTTTGTCCGTAGCAAAGGCCGGTTATTGGATTTTGGTGAACGCACAGCGGTTAATTTTCCATATGTTGTAATCATTGTGCGCAATATGCCGGTTGAAGATAAAGACCGTCATGGGCGGATCAGAGATCATATTGCATTGATTGGCCAGGGTGCAGATACGAAACTAAGGACTTTGATGTCTGACAATGTTCTAAAGTCTCAACGTGAGGATCTTATTCAAATCATTAGCCAGTTAGAAGGTGTGGTAAAGAAAATTGATACTGACTATAAGGGGCAACAAATGTGTAGCACAGAGATATTATCAGCAGTTGCCCTTGACCTGGAAGATTCTTTTATGAATCTGGGTCTTACTTCTGAGCAAGAAGAATTGCTGCGGGTCATTATTGAAAACGCCGAAACTAAAATTAAAGCGCTTTACGATTTGGGGTTGGCATTAGACGAACAGTTTTCTACAGTTCTTAATAAAATCACCGAAACATTGAGTCGTAGTGTTGTAGAAGAAGAACCAGAAGATGAAGCGGATACTTCTGAAGATGCGATTGAACTATTTTAATTCGATCCATTTAATATCTTTTTTCAAAGAATTATATTTATTTTTCTGCCCTGTGGTATTTCGCTAGGATCATAGTAAACGATTCCCAAAATCTACAACGATCGTCGTCGGTAGCTAATCACCAGACCTGTACCGATCAACAATGTCGGTATTATAATCAGGTAAGCTATGGCCATGAAGCCTATTTGTGTTCCTGATAACGCAAGTTTTTTGTCACTGCTGGGTTTGCGCGACAGTGTAATTGATTCATTGTCGTTGATTAGCCACTGTATGATATTTATTCCGAGATCCAGGTTTCCTCCGTTTCCTATGTAGGTGTTGGCAAGAAAGTCTTCGTTTCCGATGATTATTATTCGTTGATTATTAATTGTTTTTTCCGTTGTAATGGGAGTCAGAGCCAAGCCTATAGTTAATGGACCGGGTGTCTCTCTGCTGTTTTCATCGAATTGGATTTGTCCCCGTATCGGTCCTGTTTCTGACCATGATTGATTCGATGTACGCAAAATGGGGTCTGATTGAAAGTTTGTGGCGAGTGCTGAATCAATTGCGGATGTTTTAGGGAATAATGTAATGGATTTAAATCCCTGGGTAATGCTATGGATAGGATAATCGCCGATGGTCACAAATGACGGGTCTTTGACACCGTGCAATTTGGAAGTTTTGTCGACGATGACTCCCGGTAAAAATTGTATTCCCAGATGAAGCGCAATCGTTTCAAGTCCATGTAGCCTGTCGGGAGACTGCAACCAAAATAGATTTCCACCGTTGCTAATATAGTCCTGGATGATTTTGATTTCACCCTCAAACAGGTCGAATTTCGCGCCAGATAGAACTAAACACCGAATGTTGTCCGGGATGCTTTGAGTTGTTACCAGGTTCAATTCCAGAGGGTTAATACCGTATTTTTCGAGTTGTGCGCCGAAGCGACCGTAATCGTGGTTTTTCTGGCCGACAGGTGAACGTTCCCCATGCCCGGTTAGGAAAAGTACCCAACGTCCGTCAGGGTGAGCCAGGTGTTGCAATGCACGAGTGACATCGCTCTCGGTGAGTGTTCGAATTGTTTCACTTCGTTCCTCATATTCTATGATTAGCTCTCCATCTACGCGTAGTCCCAGGGTTTTACTCAGTTTCGGATCAAGGTCGGGATTGACAAATCGAAGCTTCACGTCGGGCTTATTGTTGGAATAACGGCCAATCAGGCTGCGAATCTTGTTCCATAATATTTTATTTGGTCGGGCGTAGGCGGTCACCTGAATTGTTCCATGCATCGATTTAAGAATGGTTTTACTGGTTTGGGATAAGCTGTTCGCGTTATTAATTGTCCAGTCTGATTTTAGTCGATACTCGGTACTAAGCCAGGCGATCAGTATTGTAAAAAACATCAATAACAAAGGGAAAATGAGCTTGTTAACCTGGATCGGGAGCCGTTGGCTGTTATTGAAAATCATTGTTGTAACCGTTCATTGCCAAGATGACGGATACTTAATATTAAACATACCAGGATGATGAGTATAAAGTAGACAATATCCAGAGAATCAATCAGCCCGGTTTTCATATTATTGAAATGAACGAGTATTGATAAATATTCTAATATGTTATCAGGGGTATCAGAGTTCGGTGTTGCCCAATTTACGATCCATAACAACAGCAACAGAGCAAAGGTGAATAAACCCGCTACCTGGGGGTGTTGAAAAACACAGGAAAAATAAAGGCCGATTGCGCCAAATGCTGCTAATAACAGGCTCAAGGCAAGGAAACAGGCAATAAGTCTGCCGGTATCCAGGTCAGTCCCCGCGAATAATGCAAGTGGCATTAATGTGACTAGAGAGACGATTAATACAACGTAAGTAAGTACGGCGAGATATTTGCCCAATACGATTTCGATTGTAGAAATGGGTGCTGTTAACAATAGAATGAATGTGTTGTCACGACGTTCGCCACTGATCAGATTCATTGTTAGCAGTGGTAGTGTCAGAAGCATGATAACCGCTGCGTTTCCATACAATGGCGCAACGATGAGCTCGGTGACTCCAGGTGCGTTTTGAACATCGACCAGTTTGGGTTGCAAGCTAATCATATAGGTGTCTATCTGCGAAAGAAACAAATAGGCAAGCAGTAGTTGAGTAAGCCCTAATACAGCCCAGGCAAGCAGTGATGAAAACTGCGCGCGCAGGGATTGGGCAGCGATTGAGGAAATAATCATTCGGATGATGTTGCACTTGATGAAGCGGGTTTTGTCAATTGTAGAAAAATTTCCTCGATGTTCGTTTGTTCAGGAGATAATTCCAATAACCCAAATCCAGAATTGACAACCGTACGGGCAAGTTGCTGGGATGGATTGTGCGATTTTTGAAAAAATATTCTAAAGCGAGAAGCGCTAAAAGATTCTATACGTTTAACGCCTGCAATATTGCTTAGTGTGGATTCGGGTATTGGTTCATGGGTTGCCAATATGAGGCTTGATTGGGTAATTTGCGACTCAAGTTCATCAATTCCCGATTGCAACACGATTTTCCCCTGGTGCATTATTTGTACTTTATTACATATTTCCTGGATTTCTGACACAATATGTGTCGATAAAATAACACTTTGATTCTGGCCGAGGTCTTGTATCAGACTACGAACCTCTTTTAATTGAATCGGGTCCAGGCCTACAGTAGGTTCGTCGAGAATGACAATCGATGGAGAATGCAGAATTGCCTGAGCGATACCGATTCTTTGCTGGTAGCCTTTGGATAGATTGCCGATACGACGGCGGCTAACGTGTTCAAGTCCGCAGCGTTGTTTTGTTAAGAGTATCGCTTTTTGAACTTCGGTTCGATTCATTCGATGCAGGCGAGCACAGAATATAAGGTATTCATCGACAGTGGAATCCAGATGCAAAGGAGGGGACTCCGGTAGATAGCCTAGATTGGCCTTTGCAGTTTTCGGTTTGTCAAGAAGGTCTATTCCGTTGATTGTGATTTGTCCAGAGCTCGGTGCCAATGCGCCGCAAATCATTCGAAGAGTTGTGGACTTTCCTGCCCCGTTAGGTCCCAGAAAGCCTAAAATATCCCCTTTATTTAAATTAAAGCTGATGTTTTCGACAGCACAGATATTTCCAAAATAACGGCTTAGACCGTCTGCTTGAATCAACGTATCCATGAGTTAAGGTGTGACTCCTTGCATGGGGTTGCTTTTAAATCTGCCTTCACATTTGACAGTCCTTGTTTATGTACTTACAAAAGTATCTGCAGTTTGTTTACCATCTGCTATAGGTGGGAGCTTGGCTGTCCGAGAATAGAGAGTTCTGTGTCGTGACTGGTTATTTCAGGATTTTCTGAGTTTAATCGCTGTACTCAATATCCGTTTTCGAAACAATACAAATTTCCAACGATTTCCACCGCATTGCCGCCATAAAAACGCTGACCGTATTCCCGCTAACAGCAAGGCACGAATGGTATCGGTATTCTCCCGGTCAGTCAGATGGATCTGTTCGCCATTAATTACGATTCTTGGGTTGAGGGTACTCACCGTGTTCTGGTAGAGATCGGCCAGCTGTGTTATGACTTCTCGGCTAATCTCGCATCCGCTTGTTTCGTTATTCTGCGAAATGCTTTCAATACCGCTTTTGATTTTATCGAGAAGTTGCGGATTCTGACGTAGTTTTTTTTCCAGATACACTAACATGGCAGCGTAGCTTAATTGTTCTCCATCCATTGTTGGTGGGCCAATCAGTTGTTTTTCCAATTGTTGAATGCCAATAGTGAGTTGAGATAAACCGTTATAGATATCTTCAATGCTATCGGCATCAATTTTCAGAATGCTGTGGACGCTTGACTGGATGGCTGGATAATTCGCAGAGCCGTGTTTGGCTATTTGCTGGATCAGATAAACTGTTTGTGCCAGCCCGGCCAGCGCGATGGTTTGATTATATAGGGTATGCTTCATTGGCCAACAATCATAAGCTTAATAATATCTACTTAATGAGATTCGTAGTTAATGTGTAAGCTAAAGGTATTTTTAGACGTGTGAGTGATTTTGTTGTTAGACGATCTTCTTACAGGCCGCCTGAGAATATACAGCCAACTGTGGCAAAGTGAATATTGGCCCATTTATTCGATTAAAGTCTTTAATGGTGACTGGCTAAGATTTACACTAAATAGTTACAACTTAGTTTGGTGCTTGTTTTGCCGGACTTAACATCCGGATGCATCACAGGGTTTAGTTGGTTTCCCAGCTTTTTTCCAGCCGCTTATACCGCCTTCCAGGTGATGAATATTTTTCATTCCGATTTGTTTATCCAGAAATTCACCGACTTTGGATGAACGTCCTCCTGAGTGACAGACGAGTACAACAGGTTGATCCGGGTTGTTTTTTAATTTAGTCAATTGTTTCAGCCACTTTTCCGAATCGCTGTTGCCGTCTTCATCATAAAACATCAGAGGTTGACTTGCTGGTATTACTCCAGTGTTCTCCCATTCCGCAGGTGTACGGATGTCGATGACGACTGCACCCTGGCTCGTCATTTTGTCCAATCCATCCGGGTCAAGGCCAACTACTTCAGAAGAAACGATTCCACTGCTGAGGAACATGAGGGTGATTATGAATGTCTTTAGTTTCAGCAAGGTTTTCTTCCTTTCGATTCCAGCAATTGTTCAGTGTATCATTTGATGGTTGGTTGTGGCGAATATCTTATGGCTGTGGCCGGATATATATACAAGTATCGGTTTTGTTTATTGCAGTACTATTTTTTATTGAGGTGGAAAAACTCCTATGGAAAAGCTCATTTTAACTGTTGATGGTATGAAATGCGGTGGCTGCGAATCCTCGGTCGTTGCCAGTCTCGAGGCAGCAGAGGGCGTTGATTCTGCAACAGCGCAGCATCAATCGGGAACAGTCGAAATTAGTTTCGATGGTGTAAAAATAGCCCCCGAATCATTGGCTGACATCATTAGTGGTTGTGGTTATAAGGTTCGAGAACAGAAAGAATAAAAAGGAGTATGGAAATGAAAGAAAACAATTCGACACAGAGTGACGCGATTCGCTTATCGGTAATTGGTATGAGTTGTGCCGGGTGCGTAAAAGCCGTGGAAGACGCATTACATTCAGTTGACGGTGTTGAGTTGGCTAATGTGAATTTCGCCGATCATTCGGCAATTATCGCAGGTCATCCCAATGTAGATGAGCTAAGAAAAGCAGTAGTCAAGGTTGGCTATGACGTTGCGGTTATGGAAGCATTGGAAGATCCCTTGCAGCAACAGAAGCAGGAACAAAGTCACTATCAGGAGTTGCTGAAAAAGACTGCAGTAGCAACCGTGTTTGGTGTGCCGCTCATGATTGCCGGGCATCTGGGAATGCTGCCAGAATTAGGCGCTGAAAATTCTACAGGGTTCTGGTTGTTAGTGGCAATGCTGACATTTTTTGTCATGGTTTATTCAGGAGGGCACTTCTATGTCGGTGCGTTTCAGTTACTTCGTAAAGGCCAGGCGAATATGGATACCTTGATTGCTTTGGGGACGGGTTCCGCCTGGGTGTATTCAACGATAGTGATTAGCTTTTCCGATGCATTGCCATCGTTGGCACAGCATGCCTATTTTGAGGCAGCAATTATCATTCTCGCATTTATTAATTTTGGTTCCGCGCTTGAAACACGTGCACGCGGCCAAACATCTGGAGCTATCCGTGCCTTATTGGGCTTGCAACCCAGGAGTGCCCGGGTTGTTCGAGAGGGTAATGAAATGGATATCCCGATTGATCAGGTTGGGATCGGGGAGATCCTGCGGGTACGTCCAGGAGAAAAGCTAGCTGTTGATGGAATCATTGTGGATGGTCATTCAACTGTGGATGAATCTATGCTGACCGGTGAATCTATACCTATTGAAAAAACCACTGAAGACGAAGTGATATCGGGAACAATTAATCAGAAAGGAAGCTTTCTATATAAAGCTACACGCATTGGTCGAGATACAGTATTGGCGCAAATCATTGAGAGCGTGCGTAAAGCACAGGGCAGTAAACCGGAAATAGCACGATTGGTTGATCGAATTGCTGCGGTGTTTGTACCCGTGGTGGTCGTGATTTCAGTTCTGACATTTTTGGTGTGGAGCTTGATTGGGCCACAACCTACCTTGGGGTATGCATTTGTGACCTCGATGACCGTTTTATTGATCGCTTGCCCCTGTGCGTTGGGATTAGCCACGCCAATCTCAATTATGGTGGCGGTAGGGCGTGCGGCGCAGGTTGGTATACTAATTCGAAATGGTGACGCTTTGCAAAATGCCAGTAAACTGACTTGCATTCTATTGGACAAGACGGGAACGGTAACCGAAGGTCGTCCTCGGGTGGCAGCGATAGAAACTCAGGACGACTGGACTGAAGAAAAAGTTCTGGCGGTTGCAGCAACTATTGAGGCGGGTTCGGAACATCCTTTGGCTACAGCAATTTGTGATGCCGCTCAACAAGCGGATGTGAAGAGTTTGTCGGTGGGTAATTTTGAGGCAACTTCCGGAAAAGGCGTTGCTGCCGAGGTTGAAGGTGAGCGCATGCTATTGGGGAATGTTGCATTGATGCAATCGGAAAAAATCGATTGTGGTACTTTTCTCGATCGTATGGATGACTATTCCGATCAAGGCCAAACGCCTGTATTGCTGGCCACTGCAGAGTGTGTTGTTGCGTTGATATCCGTTTCAGACCCAATTAAGCCGGATTCGAAACAAGCGATTATTGAATTAAAGCATTCAGGTCACCGGTTGATTATGGTGACGGGTGACAATAAAAAAGCCGCTGCGGCGATCGCAAAAGCCGCAGGAATTAGTGAAGTACGGGCGGAGGTTTTACCTAACGATAAAGCAGCGCTAGTTGCTGATTTGCAGAGGCAAGGCGAAATTGTTGGTATGGTTGGGGATGGAGTTAATGATGCACCGGCATTAGCGCAGGCGGACGTTGGTTTTGCTATAGGTACAGGAACCGATATAGCGATTGAAAGTTGTGATGTGGTTTTGATTCAAGGGTCGCTGCGTAAAGTTTCCGAAGCGATTAGTCTGTCGAACAAGACGCTGACAAATATTAAACAAAATTTAACCGGTGCATTTATTTACAATATATTAAGTATACCTGTCGCAGCGGGTCTTCTGTATCCGTTTTTTGGCGTATTATTGAACCCAATGATTGCAGGAGCAGCTATGGCGATGTCTTCGGTTACTGTGGTGAGCAATGCAAATCGCTTACGATGGCAATAGTCTTTTTGCAAAGTTTTGGCTACGACTATACTTCTGTGAGGTGTTTCAAAGGATAGAGTAAGGAGCGAGGTATTAATAATATGCGAAAGAATGACGCAGGATTATTGTTTGTCTTCAAGGCGTAGCAACAGGCGCATAGCCGGGCTACGCAACGGTTGCTACAACGCAGAAGACGGACAATAAGACAAGTCAGGATTCGTATATTATTGAATCCTTGCTCCTAAGCGATAATGCCTATTTTTGGATAGCCTCTGAATGCAATGACCTGTTTTGTAAACGGCAGAACAATTATGGTCAGCCAAAAACCATAGGAACTGATGTATTGAACAAGCCATTTACCGCCACTCTGGAACATGTGCTGACTGAAGTTAATTCAAAGTCGAATTTATTATTGTTTTTAGATTTCGATGGCACATTAGTTGAGATTGCACCGCAACCCTCCATGGTAGAAGTATCACCGTTGGTTTTGACTTTGTTAACAAAGATATCGAGCCGAATCCCTACTTACCTGATATCAGGTCGAACACTGGATGAGCTGCAGTCCTATATTTATACAGATCATATTGGATATTCAGCAGAACACGGTGCGATTCACGCAAAAGGTAAAAAAATACTTTATCAGGAGCATGTTAGTGAACCTGTTGAGACTATGGCGAAGTTAATAACGAGCTCATTGGGTGAGTGTGCAGACGATATATTAGAATTAAAAACTTCGGGCCTGGCGCTTCATTACCGTCGTCATGAATCAATGAAGACCTCTCTGCTGTCTTTAGCCAACAGAGTGATTGAACCGTATTACCAGAGGTTTTCCCTCCTAAAGGGTAAAAAGGTATATGAAATCCGAAGTCGATCTGTTAATAAAGGTCGCGCCATCGCCTGGTGGATGAGTCAGTGTAAAAGCCCTGATTCGGTAATCCCTGTATTTATCGGTGATGATAAAACAGATGAAGATGGCTTCTCGGTGGTTAATCGGATTCAGGGAGTTTCTGTGCATGTTGGCAATAATGCAGAAACTAAAGCGAAATTCAGATTGAAAAATGTCGATTCGGTGCATTCAATGCTCGGATCTATTTTAAAAAACAACGAAAAAAAATCTTTGTCGACTATACTCGAAGCATAAAAAAACAAAGTGTATAGCATTGTATGTCGCGATTAATCGTTGTATCGAATCGAGTTCAAACTCCCAATCAGATTTCTGAATCTCCCGGGGGTTTGTCCATCGGAATTCTGGGTGCATTGAAAGCTCAGGGGGGTGTCTGGTATGGATGGTCTGGTGAAGTAAGGTCAGATGCCTGCCGAGAAAAGAACCGGCTAAATCAAGACGGTGTTGAATACATAACAATGGATCTGACACCGCAAGAATATGCGGATTATTATGTCGGATTTTCAAACCGTTTACTTTGGCCATTGTGTCATTATGTATTGGGTTTTGTGCATTATGATCGGGGAGAGTACGAAGGCTATCGACAAGTGAATCGCTTGTTTGCAGAAAATTTATTGGCAAGTCTGCAGCCGGATGATCTTATTTGGGTTCACGATTATCATTTAATTCCCATTGCTCACGAACTTAGAAAACTCGGAGTACAAAATAGGATCGGATTTTTTTTACACGTCCCATTTCCCTGTTATGAAATGCTTCGTTCTTTACCGATTGCAAAGCAATTGCTTGGTTTTTTGTCAGAGTACAACGTGGTTGGTGTGCAGACGGATGATGATTTAAAATCATATCAGGATGCCACTGTGCGTGGCCTCGGCGGACGTCAAGCTTCAAAATACCATCTAACAATAAATGAACGAACGGTGTATGCCGATAGTTTTCCGATTGGTGTAGACATAAGTGGCGCAGGTACGCCTACCTCCAATGCCTTAGCAGATGATATGCCAGGATTGGTGTCAAATGGAAAGGCAAAACTATTGGTTGGCGTCGATCGAATTGATTATAGTAAGGGTTTAACTCAGCGCTTGAAGGCTTTTCACCAATTTCTTAAATGTAATCCCGATCAGCATCGTTTGGTATCGATGATGCAAATTGCCACTGTGAGTCGTGGAACTGACCCGGACTATGTGGGTTTGCGGATTGAAATTGAAAAACAAATATCCCGTATCAATGGAGAATATGCGGATATCGGTTGGTTACCCATTCACTATCTCAATCGGAGTATTTCGCATCGGCGACTTATGCAAGTATTTCAGCACGCAGATATTTGTATAGTGACCTCTTTGCGAGACGGCATGAATCTGGTTTCAAAGGAATTTGTTTGTGCGCAAAATGAAGATGATCCGGGGGTGTTAATTTTATCGGAATTGGCGGGTTCCTCAAAGCAACTGGACGCAGCGCTTCTTATCAATCCTTACGATATGAATGCCATTGCTGATGCGATCAGACAGGCGGTCAATATGACGAAAGCAGAGCGTATTGAGCGCTACAAAAGTATGATTGAAGCTGTGATGACCTATGATATACATAAATGGCGTGACAGTTTTATATTGGCGTTACATCAGCAGCCTTCCTCCTCCTTGACAATTTCAAATCCTGACTGTGTATTTGCTGGTTGATTTGGGTGGAACTAATTGTCGATGTGCGTTATCGACCACGCAAGGCAATATTTTTGCCCACGAAGATTTCATCAATCGCAAATATGACAGTTTAACTCAGATTTTGGGCTTATTTCTGGAGCGTCAAAAGCATAAAGTGGAATACGCGGCTGTGTCTGTTGCGGCACCCGTGAGGGGGTCTCGTGTCAGGATGACTAATTTGCCATGGGTTGTTTGTACGCGTGAAATCGAATCAGCGCTTGGTCTGGGTAAGGCGGTTTTATTGAACGATTTTGCTGCGGTGGCATTGGCTTTGCCTTATCTGGAGGATTCACAGCTTATTGAAGTAAAAACGGGCGACTCGGAAAAATATTCTCCTAAAGTCTTATTGGGACCGGGTACAGGCCTGGGGGTGGGTGGTTTAATTTATGCTTCGAATCAATGGCATCCGGTTGCGGGTGAAGGAGGTCACGTTACCCAGTCAGCAATCAGCGAATCACAACGTGAGGTTTTGCGAGAATTATACGGACGGTTCGATCATGTTTCTGCTGAGAAAGTTAATTCCGGCATGGGTTTGCAACATCTTTATCAGGCCTTGTCTGCAGGCAACGATAAAAAACTGTTGGAAATTCCAGAGGCTGAAGAGATCACTTCAGCAGCAATTGCAGGAGAAAAACTGGCACGTAAAGCTTTGGACTTGTTCTATGAATTTCTTGCAATAAACGCCGGAAATCTTGCATTAACCTTTGGTGCGATGGGTGGAATCTATCTTGCCGGGGGGATTTTACCGAAAATTAAAACAGATTTTCTCGAATCGGGTTTCGTTGAGCAACTCCTGGAAAAAGACCGTTTTGCAAAGTATATTGACCCAATCCCCGTGTACCTGATTGTTGAGCCTTACCCTGCCTTTATCGGTTTAAACCGCTACTTGAATTATTGCGCCTAAGTTTCACAGTCTGTTCAGGTCTCACCACCCTCAATCGATACATAATCACTTATTTGGTCCAGGCTAAATTAGCAAATAGTGCAATATTTTTTGCGGACGATGCACTATTCAATTTTATTTGCAAAATGACCTAAAGGAAAATGTTCAAGGAGGATGTCTGCAGATTACAAAACTATGACCCGGTAGACATTTTTAATTGACAATTTGGTTTAAATTATACCCAGGAATAATAGATATTGTGGATTCAAACCACTGTTCGCAGTGGACGATTTTAATATTGGTAAAACTATGCCTGAATAATTTAAATTCCAGCTTTTCCCTTTATCCGGTAAATATTGCTAATGAAACTGAGTGGGAATATACCGCTTGTCATGACAAAAAAACAAAAATTATTACAAATTATAGAAAGCAACAGATTTCCATTTTCAGACATAGCGAAGCATTATGCGGTGGTTTTCGATGAATCACGTTACGAAGTGGTTGATCTCTATTTGTCTGGCAGTGATCGCGGACTATTTGTGAATGGAGACAAGTTGTTGCATCGGACTCTTATGTGGGGACTGGAAGATCAATCGTCTGAAGCTCATGGGTTGCGATTTTTTTATCGTCTGGTCAGTTTACTTAGAATAGAACAATTTGATGTCGTCATCTGTCACGATACGAAAACACTGTACTCGCTCAGTTTGGCCCGGCGATTTCTGAGGCGATTCGAACTTGTAGGCGTTGTTTATAATATCGCTCAGGCCAGCAAAAAATTGCAACAGATGTTTTTGATGATCAATAAAGACAAAGTGTTGCTGCTGACCGCATCAGATCAATTAAAACACCGGATCTTGAAAACCTTTCCGTACATTCCTGCAGATCGTGTGCAGACCTGTTATCCAGGGCTTGACTTTAAAAGGTTCAAATCCGATCTGTTTAAAAAGGTTGAAGCCAGGGATCACCTGCATCTTGATCAGAATGATTTTTTATTTGCTAACGTAGAGCAAGTCGAATCAGTGGAAAACCGAACTACTTTGCTGAAAAGTTTCGCTTTGTTGAGCAAAGTCTGTCCTAATGCTAAATTGGTATTTATGGGAAGCGAGCATTGGCAGCAATCCATTAGTATACAAGCCCGGCAGTTGTTTATAGACGATAAACTATTCTTTCATGATACTCACGCACTCGCGGATGTCTATTTGAAGGCGTTTGATGCGATTATCTGGACTTCGGATAAACAGGATTTTAATTTGTCATTGCTGGCATCCATGGCATCAGGAGTACCGATTGTTGCAGCAACCGGTTCTGGAGCAACGTCTGAAATTCTTGGGAATACAGCATCATTATTCAAAGAAAACGATGTCTATCAGCTTGCTTATCAAATCCAGAAGATCTACGAACTAAGCCTGGACGAGCGGCAGAACCTTAAAAAATATATGTATTCTCATTTAAAGCATCATTTCAGCGCGCGAGCGTGTCGAAAAAAATTCTGGTCATCTGCGGCTGCGAAGAGTCTTTAGACTTTATTGGTCAGGAGAGTTAAAAACAGGCGTCTGCGAACCTCGTACTCCTGGCATCCAAGTGCTTCTCGATTGTCACAATCCATTATTCATAAATTGTTTCAATTACAAAAGCAGTATTGTGTTATCGGAAGGGGATGATTCTGGGTTCGTCAGTCGTTTGTTTATTCTCAGCCACACAAACGAATATCCGGCGACACTCAACAGATATCAGTATATTCGACGAAATGGCTGTGAAATTGGCAATAAGGATAAGCTTGGTCTAAGCTAAACTAAACAAAGAGTTTCAAGGCGATACATTGGAAGTTTGCATAATATTTTCGAAACCTGAAAAGTGGCGCTCATTTTTAGTGGGCTTAAACCAATGAGTCATGAAACTTACCCCCTAAAAGGACGAAATTTGGCGACATTCTTGTCGGGTGTCCTGTTTTTAACTTATTTGACGTTAATCTGGTCAGGATGGCATGTATACCAGACGTACGACTCCTCTCAAACGGCATCTGAACGGCAATTGCAGGTCTCTGAATTACGTGGTGTTATCGTTCATCTACACGAAATTCTCAGTATGTCTACGCAAATGGCGGTGGCTACCGGCGACCTGAAATGGGAGCAGCGTTATCGTCAATACGAAGCGACCTTAGCAGCGGTAATTCAAAAGAGCCAGTTATACGTATCTGCTGCTGACAAGGGTGCGGCGTCAGTTACTACCGATAGTGCAAAAATGGCACTGACGCGTATAGAAAACAGTATATTTTTACTGGTTCGTAAAGGCGATCTAAGCGCAGCAAAGGTAGTACTGCTGAGTAATGAGTATATCGGGCAGCAAAGGGTTTTTGAACAGGGAATGACTCGTTTTGGCGAACATTCGGCAATTTACCTGCGATTGGGAGATTTGCGTAACGCAATACTGTATTTGGACGAGGTGCTCACCATGTCTGCGAGGATGGCGGTGGTCACTGGGGATCAGCAATGGGAACGGCGCTATCGTCGGTTTGAGCCCACTCTGGGAACAGCGATCAATGAGGCAATAGCGCTCGCGCCAAATACTATTAATAGTAAAGCAGCCGTAAAGACTGATGCGGCTAATATTGCCCTGGTGGAAATGGAAAACCGAGCGTTCGCTCAGGTGCGGAACGGACAGACAGACGAAGCAAAAGCGATTCTTTTCAGCGAAGAATATAAGGCGCAAAAGCGTATTTACGCTGAGGGCATGCTTGAATTTGCCAATGCCATTTCCTCAGTAATAAGTACGGAATGGAAACAACAGCAGCAACGTGCTCTATACCGAATATTGCCTTTCTTTTTTATCATCCCGCTTCTGATTTTGGCCTGGATAATTGTTTTCCGCGCAGTGGGCAAGTGGCGGTTGATATTGAAGACGAGTAATCACCGCCTGGCCAGGCAGAGCGAGGAGCTCGTCGATAAGGCCAGTAAATTAAATGAATTTAACGAATCTTTGCAAACCGAAATTGGCGAACGTAAGCAGGTGGAAGAACAACTTGCATTTCAGGCTAGTCATGATGGATTGACAGGCCTTCTAAATCGAAAAGAGTTTGAACGTCGTGCATCACGGCTGTTTGAAACCGTTCGGCGAGACAAGTGCCAACATGCGCTCTGCTTTATGGATCTTGATCAATTTAAAGTTGTTAACGATACCTGTGGACATGTAGCCGGGGATGAATTATTGCGTCAGTTGAGTCTGGTGCTAAAAAAATCTGTAAGACAAGGTGATTTGTTGGCTCGTCTGGGTGGTGACGAGTTCGCGGTACTGATGGAGCATACTTCACTTGACGATGCCCAGTGGGTGGCCGCTTTGTTGCAAAAAGCAATACAGGACTATCAATTTTCATGGGAAGGACGTAACTTCAAGGTTGGCGTGAGTATGGGTTTAGTGCCCATTGCAGAAACCAGTTCCAATTTGGTGGAGACGTTAAGCGACGCCGATGCGGCGTGTTACGTTGCTAAAGACAAGGGCCGTAATCGAATTCATGTATATCATGCTGAAGATACGGAGACAACCCAACGACATGGGGAAATGCAATGGGTGGGACGACTTAATCATGCCTTAGATGACAATCGTTTCTGTATCTATGCACAAGCCATTGCTCCTCTTGATGGTCGTAGCGAATTGCATTACGAACTGTTGGTCAGGATGCTGGATGATGATGGGAATATTATTCCTCCTGGAGCATTCCTGCCTGTGGCTGAACGGTATAACCTTATTTCCAAAGTCGACTGTTGGGTGGTGGAGCACATCTTTAGTCGCTTGCTTGAGTATCCAGTATTTTTGGATCGGGTAAATTGCCTTTCTATTAATCTGTCGGGCCAGTCTGTGGCAGAGGAAGGTTTTCAGGGCTTTTTAATCGAGCAACTCGCCACGAAAAAGATCCCGCCAGAAAAAATATGCTTTGAGATTACTGAAACAGCGGCCATTACAAACATGAATTCTGCCATCAGTTTTATTTCAAGAATGAAGGAATTGGGGTGCCAATTTGCATTGGACGATTTTGGTAGTGGCCTATCATCGTTTGGCTATTTAAAAAATTTACCGGTCAACTATCTGAAGATCGATGGTATGTTTGTCAGGGATATTGTCGATGATCCAATCGACCACGCCATGGTAAAATCGATTAACGAGGTCGGTCATGTTATGGGTATGCAGACTATTGCCGAGTTTGTGGAGAACGATGAGATTCAGCAGAAGCTGATAGAGATTGGCGTTGATTATGCGCAGGGCTATGGCATAGGAAAACCCCATCCCTTTGATGAATTGATTGACGAAATCCAGATGCTGGCCGACAATCGAGAGTCGATTGTCTCAAAGCAAATTCAGGCGTCTTTCTAACAGAAAATAACCGGCTCTGTGGTTACGTGAATACCCTGTGTTGTTGCACGGCTGTAAGAGGCTTGCTGCAACATCCTTGTTGCAGCAGCTGGAAGAATCAATTCTCAGCAATCAACCACTGAAAATTAAAAGCATATTGATTGTTTTGCTTTCGAATGGATCTACACGCTTTGGATTCATCCCGGGCTGTGATCATGCCCGCAAATCTGGATAAATGGGTTAAAATTCTTGTCTTACACCGACTGTAAATAAATGACCACTGATCAGATCATTACCTAAGAGCGCGTTGTAGTTAAAATAAGCCTGTAAACCGTTTTGTAACACAGTGGAGATTCCGGTATTCAAATTAAAATAGTCAGTGTCCGGTGAGTCTGAAGTAGCCACCAGTAAGTTGTTTCTCGGATCATTCAGATATCTGGCTACCAATGAGCGGCTCGGATCTCTGAATTCATGTTGCCACTGAAAGCGCAGATAAGGAACTAAGACGCCGAAAGACTGGCTCATGCTATAAGAAATCTGTGCACCTACCACTGACTGCATCGATTCGGCCTGCTGTTCATTGATAACCAGGTTGAGTCCGCCTGCGCCTTGTTCTGTGTATTTATCAGTTTGTACGCTGAGATAATTGAATTTTACGTAGGGCCCGTACGATAGTGCGCCGGTGTTGAAGTCGTATCCAGTCTGGAAACTCAATGTCCATTGAGATCCGTCGGTATTTGCTGTCGCGGTTCGGTTAATGACGGGTACGCCAGGATTATTAGAATTAATAAATATTTGACGGTCAATGTCGAAATCTGACCATCCATAACTAAACAATCCATCCATGTAAAATCCGCCGACATAATAGGTTCCATAAGCTGACAAACCTCCAGTGTCAGATTCGACACTACCCCCCGCAACATTTAATTGTCGTTTAAAGTCCAAGTCTACATGAGAGTATCCGCCGGCCAGTCCGAGGACAAGATTGTCCAAAACCCGATAATCAACACCCGCAGTAAAACCGATGTTATAGAAATCGCTGGCGTTTGTTCGAGAAGTTTGTGATGTATCACCAATACCGCCGAAGGTGTTTACGAAACCACTCAATTGTCCGGCGACTGGATTCTCTGCATCTCCAGCGCCACCGCCGGATAAGGCAGATCCCGGAAACAGCGCTATTTGAGACCCATTACTCCTTGGGTTGTTTAAACCATAGCCACTCGCACCACCACCTCTCAGTGCCTGAACGCGACCCAAAACAGCCAGAGAAACTCCAGAGGCGGCATTGGTGCCGATTCTAAGTGGGGATAAAGTTTCTTCCGTGGCGATATTCTGAAACCCGGAAGCAAGTTCGTCTGCCGATATTCGTCTATCTAGTCTAGCGTTCGCCGGGTTATTTAACAGACTGTTTTCGGTGTTAACCATAGACCCACAGGCTTCGAATAAATCCTGCTCTAATGCACCGTTGGAACCATTCCGAACAAAACCCACGCAAGTATCACGTACAGAAACCGAAGTAGTTTCCTGTAACTGACTGTATCCGAGGCTACCGAGGTTTAGGTTTTGTGCGGCAACTGGAGCCGAGAACAGTAATACCGCGATAAACACAAAGCAGTGTTTCGGTTTTAAGTTGAAAGCGGAATTCAATGCCAAATATCCCATATTTTCTCCCCTGGTTATTGTATAAGCTATTGAGTCATTTGTATGAGTAAAATCCACACTTGGATGGTAGATTCATTTTTCCCGGTTGGCTGAGAAAAGAAATAGCTATTTGAACTCACAATACATGAAAAATTATATGAATTCTATTAGTTTCGCTGATTTATTTAATGTATTTAATACAGACTACATATGTGTTTCCATATTTATGTTTACCCTGGAGCCAATCGCGCAATTAGGGTAGCCATAAAGCCAGCAAGGGACATTCCTGTAATTATTGCATTTTGAACGGCTCGAATGGTATTTGAGCTTATGCGGACTATACGTGCCTGAAAGAATAATGGATTGACAAAGCCCCCGTTATTTTTGGCAATTAGCTGTTTTTTTTCGAGTGCTTTGGTGTATTTTTTATCAGAGGGGTGGATCAATACCGGATTTTTTATTTTCGAAATTTCTTCAAAAACGCGCATTTGATTTTTGAGTGAATTAAAATAGGTCGAGTGAGGAAGCAGTTCGCCATGAATTTCCTGGCTTGCCTGCAGAAAGTGGCGACCCCTGTCAACTGCACTGAAACTGACCAAGGCAAACAAAGCCAATATCCTCATTTCTGGATATGAGCGTTTTCATAGAGGGTGACGGCCTGCTGCGAGCGCCCGTTCCATGCTTTCATGACAATGGGTAGCGAGGTGATCAGAGAGTGTGATGATATTATTCATGCTGATTTTTCGATTAAGCGTCAAAAAAAACAAAAAATCTAAAAAAATATTTTCGGCAATTGCAAGTCTTTTTCTACATAATAGGTATATCTTTCTCTTTAATCATCTGATGGCCATAGATGGCACTTTTTTGTGTGTGGCGCAAATTTCAAAATGGATGAGCTGCGCTCTTGGTGCTATTTAAAAACAGGCTTTTCAATACGTTTTCGGGGCCTCTTTGATTTTAATAGGAACACCCATGATCTATATATAAATTGTTTTTGCAAACGTGAAACTTATTCTCAATCAGATCTCGTACAATCTCATTTTGGGTTTTCGAATTCCAGGGAGGCAGAGTAACAGAAAAATTAAAATCTTCGAATATTCAGACGCCATAGAAATCTAGTGTGCCATTGGTCATCACATTGCTATCGACCAAAACCGGCATTAGGCTTCGCGCGTTAGTTGCATAATTTCATCGCTAGTCATGGTAATTGTGCTTTTGCCCGCCATGGCTTCAATCAATCTTTTGCCCCGTGCCGATTGTACTTTAGTTTTTCGCACCCACAATTCATTTCCCACGCGCTCGAACTGAACATTGGTGTGCAGTAATAATCCAAGTGCTTCACGAAATTCTATAGGTATTGTAAGCTGGCCTTTTGTTGTGATTAACAAGTTTTTCTCCGCAAAGTAGGAATACTGCCAGTATTATATATTGAGTTACTAATGCGTCTATAATAGAGCGAGTCCCAGTGCTTTGACTACTTAGAGAGGAAAATGGAGACAGGCCTGGATTTATGGTCTATCGATCTAGACTTGGATCTAGCCTCACTTGCCCCAGTGAATGATTGAACCGTAATACGGTGGGAATCCGTCTCATTACCGCGGCCCCCAGCCGCCCCATGCACCCCAATTCATTGCAGCATTCTCGTTAATTTCCGCTGCCTGAATCCTTTCGTTGGCAATTTCCTGTTTAATCGCAAGCTTTTGGTAGCGTTGATAGGCCTCATCACTTCCTACATACAAACATTTGCAAAATTCTGCGTCTGCATAGACATAGTAAACGCTACCGTCTTTCATATGTGAAACCAATTGTCGTTGCACCATAGTCTGGGTATTCAGGAGTTGTTTCGGAGTATCGGCAAACTTCATTTTAAACCCGGCTGCAGAAAGAGTCCGTTCTGTATCCATTGCTTCGTGTTTTTCAATCGCTGCGCATGCGGAAAATAGAAATGCAAATAGAGTGACTGCAAATATTGTACTCAGTATATCGTATACTTTTTTCATGTTATTCTCCCGATTTGGTAATTTACTCAAACGCAATGCTAAAGGTAAATTTAGTGGAAGTCGCTGATAAAATCCTTGCTTTACGAGCTGTGTTGTATTAGTAGGTACGATTCTCTTGTTTTTATCTTACCGTTGCTTCGGACGACTTGGCAAGTGTATTTATTAAACAGAGATAATGACCTGGATTAGCTGTAACTGGGGCGCTTTGCGTCACGGCTATCGGTTGCAGTGGTATTTATGCGGAACTGAATGAGGATTGATCGCCAGTCGCTTGCTTCAGGCCACGCTTACCGGACTTTTAATTTCAATCTGTCGCTATCAATTTAAACTGCACTCAATCGATACAATGTACCAACTACGCTTGGTCCATAGTGGCCCGGAGCAAAGGTGTCGGCCAATCTCGCTTTAGCGCGCCAACCCGTACAATGCCCCGGGGCAATAAGCTGAGGATGTATACGCTCCTGCAGATCTCGTACCGTTTGTTCAATTCGCGACTCCATAGCCTTACCTGCTAAATGGTAACCACCAAGTACGACATCGACCGGAGTATTTGCAAAATGCTGTTTTGCCGCCAAACAGGCATTGACGATACCGGCGTGCGAACAAGCCGACAAAACGGTAACGCCCCTGCCCTTCACACATGCTGCAACGAAACGTTCATCCATTATCAATGGATCCTGTTGGCCCTGTTCACCGTAGAATGAATGGTGACCGAATAAACCGGTTTCGTAATCAGTGACACGGTCAATCTCACCACTACCGAAGAAAAAACCACCGCAGATTGAGTGGGGGTCGTTGTGGGTGAGAATCTCAGCCCCGGCTTGCGCGATATTATCAAACGTAGGTTCGTTTGGAAGCAGGAGCATCTCTCCACTCGGTATCATGATGCCGCGCTGGTCCGGTCGATTCGGGTGCAAATCGACAATCGGCGGTAGCAGACCCAAAGCTGAACGTGCCTCAGAAATCGCCGATATGACTTCTGGAAATCCCCCGCTATGATCGAAATGCCAGTGAGACAAAAATACGACTTCTATTTTGGCGATATCGATATCAAGACGTCGAGCATTATCGAGCCAGAGATCCGGATAAGGACCAATATCGAACAACATGGTGTGCTCTTCGGCACCCCTACGCCCAGTTACCAAGACCGAGAATCCGTGGCAAGCACAACACAACTGGTCAAAAACGACCTTACAGTCATGCCCCTGGTACTCACGACTAGGAGGGGTTCGAGCGGCAATCTGAATAACTTCAGGGATTTGCGGCACACCGTCATCAACGCTTGAAAGGTTATCCGTTTCATCATCGACAACGACAAGCATCTCAAGCTCATCGAGATTCAATACGCCATTTGGCAACAATTGTTCAGCCATTTGTATCTCCTCATTGAGTTTATTGAATTTGTTATCGCCAGCGAGAACCCTTTCGGATTCAGACACTACATCAGAGTATCTGGGAAATGATCAGTGCATGGTCGCTAAGGGCCGAAAAACTAGCTATTTTTGCATATTTAACCATCTATGGATAAAGCCAAAAACCAAGTGCACGGGTTACCCAGGGCATCAGCGGGTAGGTCATCAACCCTGAAACGATAACCACTGATATCAATAACATGAGGGAAAATGGAAGTCGCTTCAAAACTGGGCCAAGTAGACCGTTAATAATTAAAATTAGCGGGTAAACGACCACGGTGCTTACGATGACCATCTTGTAGTAAGCTGGTTGTGGCATTTGTTGATGATCTTTAGGAGGCATCGTAAACCAAAGTTCAAGCCCGCTGGCTTTCTGTAGGTGTGCTTCGCTGACGATAAAATCCTGAGATTTTACTATCCATTCAAGGCAAACGGGCGATTCCTGCCACTTTTTGAGGTTGTTGTAAGTGTCGAATTTAACGATGGTTACATACTCAGGATGGATGTGATCACTTGGTCGAATCACATCCACACCCAAAAAGCCATCGAATCCCTTAATCGCTTGGTGGATACCCTTTTGCCAATTCTCATATTCTTGTATTCGGTCTGAATTAACGACCTCAGATATGACTAACGTAATTGGGTCAGATTGCTGTGATGTATTGACGTTGAAATCGTCCCGGTCTGTATAGTCTGGAGCAGATAGAACAATGTTGGACTTTTCCATCGCCTGAGTCGAGGGTATGCTAATACTCAACATGCTAGCTATTAAGATTATAAGCGATGTTAAGATTTTTGTTTTCATGCCCACACATACGGCATTCATTTAGATGGAAACATGATCTGCCAGTCATTTTTCATATCGATGATGATCCAACTCTCTTTCTTGGGGAGCGGCATAAATAGAGGTGGCGACGAGCAGCATGACGAGATTGAATGTGAATTTTATCGGATTCATTCGGTTATCTCCCCAATGACGGGGTTGAGTCGCTATCGCTCTTGTCCTGAAGCTAATCGGTACACTAAAGAAACAAGGCTCCTCGGTCAAGCACCGGGGAGCCTTGTTTCTACAAGCCTAGTTTACCACGGGGCCGTGTTTCAGCTTCTCACGCATCTTTTTGATCTTGGCCTTAATCGCGTCAAGATTAAACGAGGCTGGAGCCTGCTGCGGTGGAAACTCGATGAAGGTCTTAGCCAACTTTCCTACCTCCTGCTGTACGAATACAAAACGCCAGAACTCATGCGCCCACCAGTCCATCATGGCTGACGGGCAATCCTTGAAGTCGATGCAACGCTCGTAGGGGTCGAGCCGCAGGTTCACCATCTTCGGCCAGTCGAGGGTAGTCTTGGGACCGAACCAGCCATCTGGCTGATCCAGAAAGATGAATTTCATGTCGTCGACACGCACGGCACCGAGATCAGCTTCACCGAAATAGAATATCTCATGGCGCTTTGATTCTCCTTTGCCAGTGAGCATATCGATCTGATTATAACCATCGAGATGTACCTTGTAGTCCTTGCCATTGACTTTTGCACCTTTCTTCAGGTCGGCGGCAATGTCCTTGGAGCCACCGGCTGCGGCGACGAAGGTTGGGAAGAAATCGAGCCCGGAGAAGATGTCGTTAAACACAGTTCCCGGTTTGATCTTACCTGGCCAGCGCATGACCAGCGGAGCACGGAAGCCGCCTTCGAGGACCATGCCCTTGGTACCACGGAACGGGGTCATGCCGCCATCCGGCCAGCTGAACACCTCTGCACCGTTGTCCGAGGTCACCATGATAATGGTGTTGTCGGCAATGCCCAGGTCATCCAGTTTCTTCAATAACGTACCAACCATGTCGTCCATTTCTTTCATACCGGCTTCCTGGATGGTCCAGTTGTTCTCCGGCGTGATCATCTTGTTGTATTTGTCAGACAGGTGGGTGAAGACATGCATACGCGCCGGGTTGACCCACAGGAAGAACGGCTTGCCGTCTTTGTGAGCCTTGTCCATGAACTCTACCGAACGGCGTGTGACCTCGGAATCGATCATGGTCATGTCATACTTGATGCCCTTGACCGGATGCGGTGGCATCGGTCCCTCGTCGGTGACCTTCTGTTTGCCAACCTTGCCCCAACGTTTCTGTACCGTATTGTCGACCTTGTTAGTAGCAACGCAATGCACCAGGTTACGCGGACCGATCGTTTCCTTTAGTTTCGGCGGATAAGTCGGGTTGAACGGATCCTGCATGGCATCCAGGTGGTACAACCAACCGAAGTACTCGTCAAAACCGTGTTCGCAGGGCAGGTGATGGTTCTTGTCACCGAGGTGGTTCTTGCCGAATTGCCCGGTAGCATAGCCATGGTCCTTCAATGCGGATGCGATAGTGGGCGAAGTGTCCGGCATTCCAAGGTCCGACCCCGCTTGGCCGACAGTCGTCAGACCTGTCCTTAATGGAATCTGACCGGTGATAAAATTTGCCCGGCCTGCGGTACAACTGGCCTCGGCGTAGTAGTCGGTAAACAGTGCTCCATCTTTGGCGATTTTGTCGATATTGGGTGTTCGTACAGCCATCATGCCTCTGTTGTAAACTCCGAAGTGAGACCAGCCAATGTCGTCTCCGGTAACGACGATGATATTGGGTTGTCCGGCTGCTGCAACCGTATCCGCCGTGCATCCGAAGATGGTGGTAGCTAGGATAAAGTTTGCCGCTATCTGATAAAATCGCATAGTGATTCTCCTTTGTTCGTTGTTTATTTTTGTGCAGAAAAAATCTTTCCCAAATATTAGATATATGTAAAAACCCTGTAAACTATATAATCTTTTGTTCTTGGCCCGTATTCTACGGCTTGAGCAAGGTAGATGCCAGATATATGGACTGAAGATATCATAGGTGCTTCCATATTTATGTTTACCCTGGAGTCAATCGCGCAATTAGGGTAGCCATAAAGCCAGCAAGGGACATTCCTGTAATTATTGCATTTTGAACGGCTCGAATGGTATTTGAGCTTATGCGGACTATACGTGCCTGAAAG
>Ga0209992_10001315_pt1 | contig 26818 bp, 16 predicted proteins | sample 2SBtaG_2_FD_182564 | JGI IMG/M metagenome (GOLD analysis project Ga0209992, IMG submission 182564) | Deep subsurface microbial communities from Kolumbo volcano to uncover new lineages of life (NeLLi) - 2SBTROV12_ACTIVE470 metaG (SPAdes)... | ecosystem: Environmental > Aquatic > Marine >... | reverse complement strand
CATTACTCCGAACCGTCCGGATGCCATCAGCCACATCGGGATCTCGCGTGACGTAGCAGCGCTGACTGAGACCATCGTCAAGGTCCCGGAAGTACAGATACCAGAGAGTGGTGGCACGGTAAACGAGAGCGTGAAGGTCTCGATCCAAGCGAGTCAGGAATGCCACAGATACGTTGGCATTTTGGTTCGGGGAGTGGAAATAAAGGAATCACCGTTTTGGATGAAACAGAGATTGCTCACCATCGGACTGCGCCCGCGAAACAACATCGTTGACATAACCAACTACGTGATGTACGAATGCGGTCAACCGCTTCACGCGTTCGATTTTGATCAGGTAGCAGGCGGCGAAATAATTGTTCGCAAGACGAGCGGAGAATCCAAATTCACAACGCTCGACTCGAAAGAGCGCGAATTACCCGATGGTACACTGATGATTTGTGACGGTGAACGCGAGGTCGCGATTGCGGGCGTGATGGGTGGTGAAAATTCTGAAGTGACCGACTCAACTGTAAATGTCCTGATTGAAAGCGCGTACTTCGAACCATCGAACATCAGGAGAACTGCAAAGGCGCTGGGCCTTCAGACGGACGCCTCGTATCGATTCGAGCGCGGTATTGACGCAGAGGGACAGGCATGGGCCGCAAAGCGTGCGGCTGACCTCATGGTAGAATTGGCGGGCGGACAGATAGTTGATGGAATGGTCGATACCCATCCTGTTAAATACGAACCTGCGGTAATTTCCGTAAGAGCTTCCCGAGCCGTCGATATCGTCGGGACACATATTGATGACGGTGAAATGGTCCGCCTTCTCAAGGCGATCGGGTTTGGCGTATCAGAAACGTCCGCGAGCCCTCGCGTGTGGGATGTCACAGTTCCTTCTTTCAGACCTGATGTGGAACGCGAGATCGATGTGATTGAAGAAATCGCACGGCTCTTCGGATACGATAACATTCCAGAACCAACTCATTCACGTCTTCCGAATTTCACGCCGGGAATGACGATCGTTCGGCAGTTACGCGAGCGTGCTCGCGACATCCTGTCTGGTGCGGGATTCAGGGAGGTGTACACCAACTCAATGCTTCCTCAGGAAACCGCACTGTCCTTCAATGCTGCTTCCCTTCCGGCCGGAAGGTTTAAAGGCGAAGTTGTCGAAACGCTGAATCCTATCACGACGGAAATGGCCGCGCTGCGCCCATCCCTGCTTCCGGGCATGCTGAAAGTGATCGGTCACAACCAGAACCACGGTCAAACGGCCATCAAGCTCTTCGAATTCGGTCGAGTACATACAAAACGCCAGACCAATTTGACCATGGTTGGCGACTATACCGAAATCGAAACGCTCATCGTGGGTATTGCGGGCACGTGGTCAGAGCAAGGTTGGTATGCGGGTGCCCGCGATGCCGACCTGTATGATGTAAAGGGAGCTGTGGACCTGATCCTGACGTCGGTCGGAGTTCAGGATATTCGCTATGTCGAGTCGGAATCTGACAACATCGCTTCCTATGGCGTTGGAGTGTTCTCCGGGAAACGCTTTTTGGGCAGCATTCTTCGTGTGAACGAGGAAGTCTCCGAGCGATTTTCGGTTCGAGAGGGAGCGGTCGTCGCAGAACTCGACTGGACTACGATTTGCGATCTCGCAGGCGGTGCGGTACGCGCGAGATTCCAGGCCGTCAGCAGATTCCCTGTCGTGGAACGCGATATTGCTGTTGTTGTGGATCGCGCGCAACCCGCCGGACCCATGCTTCAGGCAATCAGACAAGCGGGTCAGCCGCTGTTGAAGCATGTATCGGTCTTCGATCTTTATGAGGGCGAGCACGTAGCTGAGGACGAGAAGAGCATCGCGTTCGGCATGCGACTCGGGGCCGACCGAACCTTGCGGGACAAGGATGTGGAAAAGGTTGTTGCCAAAGTACTCAAAGTTCTTGAGTCAGAATTTGGTGCCAAACTTCGATAACAGTACTATATTCTGGAAAGAGACTTCTTGCGAGACGTCTTCATAGTCTGACAATCGATTCTTGACATCATGGCTTCCGAGGAACAGGGTATCCCGACCGAAGAACTTCCGGGACAGCAGAACATGTTTTCGCCCGGCGACCCGAAGACTTCAAAGGGAAAAAAGACCAAGAAAAAAGGGCCCACCCATCTCAAGGGTACGCGAGCGTTGGAGAGGCTCCGCAGCCGCATTGACATGGCGGTTAAGGAGTTGAAACGACTTCGGACTGAAAACCATGCCCTGCACAAAGAAATTGAGGTGTTGAAAAGTCGGTCCATCGAGGCTCCTGACGGAACAGCTGTCGTGTTCAACGAAGGCCCATCCGACCTTCGCTCGCAGCTGGAAACCTACATAGCCGTCATCGATGGCTATATCGAACGCGAAGAATCGACTGACACTGAATCAACTGCCTGAAAAGACCATGTCTGAAAGCACACCCTTAAAGGTCCGTCTCCTTGGAAAGGACTACACGCTGCGAGTTTCGGAAGATGACGAACTTGCCACGCTGGAAATGGCAGAGTACCTGGACACGAAACTGAGAGCATTTAAACAGGCTCATCCTGAACAATCAGATCTGACTGCTGCCGTCATCAGCGCGCTCGCCATTACGGAAGAATTGTTCGTCGAGCGAGCCAGCGGCATGGATCCTGGTGAACACGTTAATGACGTTTTGACCAATCTTGAGAAAAAACTTTCTAAAGCTCTACTGTCCTGAGACATTTTCTCCGGGTCTTGACGAGCACCATCTGGCTACTTTTTTCTCATGAAAAGCCCGTGTAAGGTATCTCCTTTCCCGATTCAGGGGATCACCTGAGACGAAATAGAGCACGTGTTCTGACGGAATTGGTTTGCACGATTTCAGGATCCGCCGTATCTAGGGAATGGGCACGGCCCGCTTCAACACGATAAGAATCTAACAATTTCTTGTAGGGAGCCCTCCTTCGGGCTCGGACGGCAGGCCCCACCTGATTCATCAGGACGCGTTTTTTTACGAACTCGCGACAGGGGACATCGAAAGAGACTGAGCGGTACCCATTAATGTGGGATAAGGAGATTCTTCTACTCTTGAGGCGGGGCGAGCCTTTTTTTGTGCCCTGTTTTTCCACTTCTCTGTGGCCGACATCTCTCTTGTCCCCGCCGTCCAGGATCACCCTTGTAACCCGGCCCGCCACAGCTATCATCTCTGAGAAGTACAGTACGAATTTACCTGAAACCCATCGTCCATGGCGTTTTGGGTCGATTATGCAGTCTTCAAAAAAGCATGAATACAGGAAAGGACCGCGATCCACATGCTACCTCGAGGCGTTGCAGGTCTATCTTGTTGCAACCAGATCCTCGAACCAATACATCCGGTTATGATTGGAACCATAGGCAAGCTGCTCATCTTGATTTCAATGGTTGCCGGAATTCTTTCCGGTCTCACCTTCCTGCGCTCATCCAGGCTGGACGACCGTGTGTTGGAGTGGAAGAGGATCGGTCGCTATTCATGGGGTGTATTGACTGTTGGTACTCTGGCCTCGTTCGGCCTGTTGATGTATCTCAACGTCACTCACGCATTCGAGTACGCCTACGTGTATGAAAACACGTCACTGGCACTTCCTCTCGACTATCTGGTAGCGGCGAGCTGGGCCGGGCAGGAAGGATCTTTTCTTCTCTGGATCGTGATGAACTCCCTCGTAGGAGTGGCGGTGATGAAGTTTGCACGGGAATATGAATCCCCGGTAATGGCGGTAATAGCCCTTTGCCAGGTGTTTCTCATCACTATGATCGCCGGATTGCAGATCGGTTCTATCCCCATCGGAGCGTCTCCTTTTGCTACGCTCGTGGAAAAATTCCCAACTGCGCCAATGATCCAGGCGGGTATTATTCCGACAGACGGACAGGGGTTGAATGATCTCCTTCAAAATTACTGGATGGTGATTCACCCTCCGATATTGTTTTCGGGATTTGCTTCCATGATTGTGCCGTTCGCGTTTGCGGTTACGGCCCTCTGGAAAAGGCGCTACACCGAGTGGGTTCGCCCTGCCCTCCCCTGGTCTCTTTTCGCTGTTCTGGCCCTGGGAGTCGGTATCGCACTCGGCGGATACTGGGCGTACATCACGCTGAATTTCGGCGGATACTGGGCCTGGGATCCCGTCGAAAATTCGTCTCTCGTTCCGTGGCTCATCGGGATTGCGGCTGTACACACCATGATTGTGCAGAAACGCTCGGGGCACAGTCACAAAGCGGCACTGTTCCTCACAATCCTCGCGTACATCCTGGTCGTTTATTCCACGTTCCTCACTCGAAGTGGAATCCTTGGCGATATTTCGGTCCATTCGTTTGTTGATCTCGGGCTGTACAATCAGCTGCTCCTGTGGATTCTGACAATGGCCATTCTAGGGTTTGGATTGTTCTTCCTGCGCATGAATGAATTGCCTAAGCCGACCCATGAACCTGAAGTGCTTTCTCGGGAGTTCATGATCTTCCTGGGCGCAATGATTCTCACTGCGGTCGCCCTGGTCGTGCTTCTGGGAACCAGCACACCCATTATGGGCCGACTTTTCAGGGATAGCCCCTCAACCGTTCCCATCGCTTTTTACAACAAGTGGTCTCTTCCGTTGACCATCATCTTCCTGTTTCTGGCAGGCCTGGGACAGTTGTTCTGGTGGAATAAGATGAACGTGGAAACCGTCAACAAGGTGCTTTTCAGGCCCATTGTGCTGGCTTCGATCTCAACGATTGCTGTGTTTTTCCTGACGCCATTTCGCCTGCGCGCTGCTGAAGCGGCTGCATTTGCAGACACCGGGGGTGACGCGTTGAATCAGGCGGGCATGTTTGCCTCGCTTATGGATACCTGGTCGCAACACGGACCATATCTGCTGATGTTGATACTGGTGTTTGTAGCCTTTTTTGCTCTCTATGGCAATGGCGAAGTGATGTGGAAGATCGCCCGCGGCAACCTGCGCCTCGCTGGCGGCGCTGCCTCGCATATTGGATTTGCTGTTATGGTGCTCGGAATAGTCGCTTCAAGCGGCTTGAGCAATCCCATAGGACGCAACGGCGCCCAGATCGGAGACAGTCGGGAGAATTTCATACTGGCTCTCGGAGAAACTCGCGTTGAACAAGGATACCAGATTACCTATTCAGGTCATGGAGTAGATGAAGAAGGCCTTCCGACCTACCTCCTCGATTTTGTTGATCCAAACGGTCATGAATTCGAAATGGCCCCCGTCGCCTACGAGTCAAATCGAGGTCAGTGGATCCAAAATCCGGATCTGAAGACCTATTTCGACAAGGATATATTCGTCGCAGTATCTCCCAGTGTCATGTTCGGGACGCAAAATGACAGCGGGCAGATAACGATTGCCAGAGGAGATTCCAGCATCGTAGGTGACAATGAATACATAATCGAGTTTGTCGAATTCGACCTTGAAGTTGATGAGGAATTTCTGGGCGATTCGACGGAAGTCGCTGTGGGTGCAAACCTCAGACTCACCCACATTGCCTCGGGTGAGACGAGGCAAATGAGTCCTGTTTACATTATTCGATCAGACAGATCGGTGGATTATGTTCAGAATACGCTGACGGAATGGGACATTACTGTAGCGTTCACGGGAATGAATGTGGATTCTGGATCCATTAATCTCGCCATTCAAGGAGTCGCCATGGCACCAGAAGATTGGCTGGTCGTTCAGGCTTACGAAAAACCGTTTATCAGCCTTGTTTGGATCGGTTTCATCTTCCTTTCGCTGGGATTTGCGCTTTCGGTTTATCGCCGATCGGTCGATTTGAGAATTGCAGGAAAACGGACAGCAGCCTGAGTCCGAAAAAAAGGGAAATGATTTTCCTTTTTTACTTATCAAAGCCCCTTCTACTGCCGATAAACTCTTCAGAAGGGCACATCAGAAAACACAAATGTGTCGCTTCGGACAATAAAGCGATGACAAATTCTGCACGACATATTCTGCTTGCCGAAGACAACCCTGTTAATCAGAAGGTTGTTGTTCGCATGATTTCCCGTCTCGGATACGAAATCGATGCGGTTGAAAACGGACAATTGGCCGTCGAGGCCGTGGAAAATGGTAATTACGATCTGGTTTTCATGGACATGATGATGCCGGTAATGGATGGTATCACTGCTGCGAAAACGATCCGTGCGATGGAAGTCAGTGGACCCAGAATACCGATTGTCGCGCTGACAGCAAACGTCGAACCTAAGGATGAGCGCAACTGCATTGACGCCGGAATGGACGGTTTCATCAGCAAGCCGTTCACCCTCGACCAGGTGCGGGCATGCTTGGATCGGTTCCTGAAGCCAGCTTTTTACAGCGATAAGCCAGAAGGAATCAATCCAGAGATCATGAATGCGTTCCTGGAAAATATCGGCGACGGGGACATGGAGTTCTTCAAGGAAATCCTCACGGATTTCCTGACAGAAGCTTCGAAGACACGTTCCAATATCCACGCTGGCCTTCAGAACTCCGACGGTGATGCCGTTCGCCAGGCAGCACATTCACTCAAAGCCGCGAGCGCCGTTCTGGGTGCCCAGAAACTCGCAGAATGCTGCAGGGAGCTGGAAGGATTGGGTCGAGCAGAAGATTTTGAAAACGTGAGACTGCGCCTCGGTCACTTCGACGGTCTTCTGAATATCGTCCGTGAAGAGCTGAATCAGTACTTGATCGCGGCCGAAACCGGACAGCTCAGCGCGCAATAACGAGCGTTCTTCGTTCGACAAGCTCATCTGTGCTGAGGGTCAAGCCGTAGATGCCTGCTGCCAGCCCCGACACATCCAATTGCAACAAGGACACGCCCGAAGTGGAGGCGTCATGGCGCCCGTTGAGGACCGTTCGTCCGACCAGATTCGAGATTTCCCACTGCAGCGCCCCCCTTCGACGAAGGTCTATATCCACATTCAGCACATTCGGGGCAGGTTGAGGGTATAAAGATCGAACAGAAAACGACTCAGGTACTTCCACGGAGTGAGTCGACGTGCCCTCGATAAGGGCACCTCCCGTGTTGACTGACCTTCGATGGTGTATCCCATCTGTGGCTGTGACAATAAATCGATAGTCACCACCGCCGGCGGTCGGGTCGCCCACGTCGAACGTATACTCTGTGCCTGAAAGAGGCTCGCTTTCGTGAATGATGGAGCCCGAGGGATCACGCACGGCGACCTTGTAAGCTATCTGCTGGCCCTCAGGATCGACGGACGGCTCCCAAGTGGCGTATCCGGTTACGCGCTTACCCGCCTGCTTTGTGACGATCGTCAAGGCTCTGAATGCGCCAGGGGGCTCGTTGATGGTCCCTCCTTTTTGCAGCCACAATTTCGAGTTTCGCGCAATATCACGATGAACGTCGGTGCTGCCGTCCGGCCACCTGACAATAAGAGAGTCAACTGATTGGTGGTTTCCGACACCAAAATGGGCAGTATGCGCCATATTCTGACTCGTGAAGCCATCTCCGGAGGTGATATCGCGCATCTGCCGGACACCATTGTTCCACGCCTCAATACGCGCACCAATAGCATTCCGATTTGGAGCTTCCTGAATGAGATTGACCTTCAGAAAGCCACCGGTTCCTCCATCATTCATGAAAATGCGACTCAATGGATTGCGGTCCGCGCCGGTGTATATGTCGATCCAACCATCGTCGTTGAGATCCGCCACAGCAACGGAGAAATTCTGGGGGAGATCGAATAGTCCAGACTGCAGGTACACGTCCGTAAACGTACCGTCTCCGTTGTTTCTGTACATATTGGGCGGCGCAATGTTGTTGGCCACGTAGATATCAATCAGGCCGTCATTGTCGAAATCGGCGACAGATGATCCAAAACTGAAACTGGCTGAATCACCTCGTACGCCGGCTGCGAGACTCACATCTTCAAACGTACCGTCGCCCTTGTTGCGATAGAGCTTGTTGTATCCGGCCCGTCCACCAATGATGAGCATGTTTGCCACGTAGGCGTCATAAAAGCCATCCTGATCGTAGTCCAACCACGATATTCCCCACGCCGCACCGTTGTCATTGATACCGGCTTCGGCACCAACTTCTTCGAACGTCCCGTCTCCGCGATTGCGAAAAAGAAGATTTATACTCTTGAGGGGGTCGGCCTGCGAACAGGCGGCAATGAAAATGTCCAGATCCCCATCGTTATCGTAATCAGCCGCGGCAACACCGTAGGTCTGGACGATGTGGGAGATACCGGCGGTAGCCGTGGACTCGGAAAACATGCCCGTTCCGTCACCAAGGAACAGCTGGTTGGCACCGCGCTCCTCGCCAAAAAACAGATCGATTGGACCATCACCATTCAAATCGGCAAACGTCGACCCCTGACCCAGGCCCCTGAAAACAATCCCGACGTCCGGCCCCACTTCGTCGAGTCGCAAGCCATAGCGCCCTTTATAGAAATGGGAGCTGTCCGCGGTGAGATCCATGACAACCATCTCGGAGAATCCATCATCATCAACGTCGGCCATCACCGACCCGAATATTTTCTCCCCCCAATCCACAACCGTCGTGGCTCCGATAGCGGTCGTGGTGACCTTAATCCCCAGGTCCGGCAGCGATGAGACAAATGACCCATCTTCCTGCTGCAGATACAGAATGCCGGGTTCGTAAATATCAGGCAACCCGTTTCCGTCCATATCCGCGATACTGGCTCCCCAGGCTCCGTGCAGAGTTTCGTCCTGGCTGTTGAGCAGAGACGATTGATCTGAAAAGGTCTGGGCTCTGGCACCGTCGGCCCTCCCCAGAAACACGGATAAAACGATTGAAAGAATGAATGCCCGAATCATGTGTACATCAGCCGGTGATCATTGGTCGACATGGGTAATACTCCGATCCAGCGATGGATACCCGTTGGGCGGTAGTCGGTTGGCCGTCGAACTTCCGTCAGATATCGATTTGGCTGCTGCAAGCATCCATGGAGCCGTTGCCCATTATGAGAGGCAAAACAGACTGCCGAAAACAATGTTTCGGGCGAAGGTAAGGCCATAAAACCAGTGTGGGCCGGCGATCTGCGATCGCCGGCCCACATCCTGATCATCCAGGAATAGTATCTCGAATACTACTTCAGAAGAATCATCTTCTGCGTAATGGCGCCGTTAGGCGTCGAGAGACGGTATAAATACATTCCGCTTGGCAGCGAGGCAGCCTGGAAGGTCACCTGATGCTGGCCTGCGGACATCTGATCGTTGACTAGAACAGCCACCCGACGTCCAAGTATATCATATACACTCAGGTTCACCTGCTGCGAAAGAGGAAGGTTGAACTGAATGGATGTGGTAGGATTGAACGGATTTGGATAGTTCTGATCCAGCGTGAATGTCGATGGAAGTTCCGTTTCCGGATCGATATCTACGGAGCTCGCACGAGGCGTGTACGCAACTCTGGCGGTTGCACCATACTCGGAGAGAACATAGACAAACCCATTCGAGACTGATATGTCCATGATGTTCGTCGTTTTCAGAGCGAACTCGGAGAGGCTGAACGCCTGCCAATCAAGAGACGACCAGACTCCTTGACCCCAGGTGGAGGCAAAGAAGGATCCGTTCGAATCGAACGCCATATTTCTGACCTCTGGTGGATTGGTCGGGAACGGGAACGCACTGTTCAGACCTGACCAGTTGTCACCATCGTCAGACGAGTAGAAAATACCTTTGGCAGTACCTACGAACAGGTTACCTGAAATCGGATCAAGTTCGATATCGAAGATATACCCGTTTCCTAGGCCGTTTCCATCTGGACGCTGCCATGTCTCAGCAAAGTCAGTCGTCACGTAGAGCGAATCGCCAAACGTACCAGCGTAAACTTTACCAGGAACGGTTGGATCTGCTTCAAGTGAGTACGCCGTATCAGCTGAACCAAGTGGAAGCTGTTTCGATTTCTGCCACGTCACAGCACGGTCAAATGAGCGATATACATCGCCATTGTTGGCCGAAATGTAGAGCGTACCAAGAATGTCTTCCGTAATGGCGTAGATCTGGGCAAATCCGTCAGGAATTCCGTCAGGAGCTCCACCCTGTCCACCTGAAAGGTCAGCCATTGCGCTGCTCCAGGTCTGACCACCGTCATCACTGAAGTACAGACCGTCAAAGCCCCATGAGGTCAGCCAGATGCGACCGGCTGAGTCCTGGAACAGGTCGGTTACGACCAGGGGCAGGAAGAGATTGTCCGTATTGGGCAGTCCTTCACCACAGCTATACCAGAGGTTACCCAGTCCACCATCCCAGCCAACGGCCTGGTTGGTGTCAGGAACACGGCACAGCATGGAGCCGATATTGCCCGTCGCAGGATCTTTAGCGCCAGCGTAGAGACCTACCATGTAACGAGGACCAGCTTCTGTTTCGTAGAACAGGGAAGCCTGGATCGCTGCTTTGACAGGGAATCCGAACACATCCAGAACGTCGAGATCGACGTGTCCGAAATGTTCAAGCGTATCTCCACCGTTGTCCACATACTGGTCAATCGGATCCGAATCGCCATTCAGGATCGAAGCATAGTTGTGGATGTCTTCAGTCGTGATGAGCGTATTGACAATAACTGTGTATGTCATACTCAGCGAATCGCCAGCAGCCAGCGCTGCAATGTCATCAATGTGCCACAGCATGGCAGTGTTGTTTCCGGCAACCTGAACGGTTCCGCTTTCCACAACAACGCTCTGCTCAACGAGTGACAGTCTATGGTCCACGACGTCTGTTATCCATGCAGGTTCTGCGGTGAAATCCAGTGGTGTCACGTCATCGTTGCGAATTGTCACACGGTACGAGATTTCATCACCAGGATGGGCACCGTCGGCAGCAAAGCCAATGAGCTCTTTACGAATAACAAGGTCTTCGTCGAGTACGTCAGCTGTCAATTCAACTGTGTCAAGATCCAGGTCCTTGAAGCCAACACCTGACATGGCTGAATATGTACTCGGTCCGGGCAGCAACGCAACTATGTCAGCCGGATCACAAAGTGCATCCGTATTGGCGCAATCCAAAAACAGGTAGTCATCGGCGACATCAGATCCACCGTGAACAGCCACGCTGAAGTCTTTGGATGGACGAACTACAAAATAGTCGTCAGAAGCGTCAAGTCCACCCGCAGCATCTCCACCATACAGGTCGACGCTCAGAAGGAGATCCGGTGCATCGCCGTCTTCGGTGAAGATGGTGAATACATCGTCTGCATCGCCAGCAGGAAGACCAGTATCGTCTGCACCATAGATGTGGACGTTTTTCTTGTTCGCAAAGTTGATTTCTTCGAACGTTGCATTCTGACCGCTGTTGATCTGAAAAGTGTCGAATCCGAAACGGAAAGGACCGTTGATCAAGTTGATCTCGTTATTTACATCGTCCGTAGCAACGACCGAATACATTCCGTTGACGATGATGAGATCGTCAATTGGCTCGAGATTGTCAAATGCAACAACCGTCGAGGTTCCCAGCGTCTTGGTTGAAGGAGCCAGTCCCGGACCCGGATCGGGTTCGAAGATGATGTCGCCTTTATCCACGTCCAACATAACAATGGACTGGTTGAGAACCTGTTCGTCACCTCGCAGCACGATGCGGTCAAATCCATCGAGACCGTCAAAATCGATACCTGGAGCTGTGATGCCAACGCCCGTTCCAATTGGAGTAGGATTGCCATTGTTGAAGTCTACCGTGAGAAGGTCTTCTCCGGCGGTACCACCAAGAACAATTTCTGTGACTCCGTCCAAAACGCCGTCACTTTTTGCGCCATCGAAGAGCAGACGAGCGCCCTGACGAACGTTCAGGTCACCCTGGTTGTCGAGAGATACTTTATAAGATGCAGATGCGCCGCGGGCCTCAACTGATACCTTAAACAGATCAGGAGCTGCTGACGTTTCAAGAAGATGTACGATCGTTGCGGCGTCGTCAGAAGCATTTTTGGCTTCCGTCTCATCTGCGAAATACATATCGGAACCTTCGCCGAAGACGCGTGGGAACAGCGTCTTGAAGAAGTCGGCCAGTTGCAATTCATTGATCGTGGCTTTGCGGTCTTCGTTCAGCACATAGGCAATGGTTTCTGTATTGAAATTTGCGTTACGAGCATTGACGATAGAGCCACCAATTCCTACCCGAATGCCGATTTCAAGATCGGTCACAGGAGCGTGAACGTCATCTCCTTTGTAATCGTTGTCACCCGAGCCGGAACCAACTTCTCTACCAATCAACGCGCCGTTGTTTGGAAGAGGGTTTTCAGCGTCTTGTCCAACGATAACGCCGTACGAGTACTCCTTACCACCCGGTGTGGTAACACCCTGCAGGGTCTGATTCTGGCCTACTTTGAAGTCTTCAAATGTGTTGGTGTGAATCCATACTCCACAATCGAATCGATTGATAGGGTCACACAGATCTACGTCGCCTTCAAGACCTTCGAGAAAAATACCCACACCGGAAGTGACGTTGGCACCAATAAGGTGCCCACTGTCTCCGAGCGTGTGGATGTAGTTTCCTGTAATCAGACCACCAGTCATTGTATCTGACCCAGACGTCGTTTGCGCATCTCCGTAGATACCGAACGAAAAATTTGAGGTGTCCGTAGTGAGTTTATCGTCGATCTCACTGATCAGATTGTTGCTGATCGTCCAGCGATCCCAACCACCGGAGAGAATTCTGATACCAGTCCACGTATCCGTTGAGCCAGAAGTATCTATGTCGATTCCTTCTATCGTGACGTTGTGGGCTCCGATACCAAAGATGTATTCATGACCCGAACCCGTAAACAATGCCGGGCCAACGCGGACACCGGTACCGAGCACTGCAAAATGAGGCCCCCGTATCGTCAGGAAGTCCAACGTAATGTCGACAGTACCTTCCGTATAGGTCCCTCCAGCCAGAACGATGGTATCTCCCGGATCTGCGACAGATAGGGCATACGTTAGCGTACAAGCCAAGGCAGGACTTATACACGTCCCGGCGACGGCACCGCCGACTGCTATAACATCTCGATCTGCAGCCTTGGCTTGCGATGCAAGAAGCATCGTCAGAAGGACCGCTGTAGTAACTAATCTGATTTTCATGATAGAATCGCTCCCTCGCGATACTGTTCTTGAGAACTGGTAGGATTTAATACAGCAGTACGAAACGGGGCGGTTTGATCCACTTCGCGCTGCTGACTAAGAAAGGGAACGGTCTTTTTTCCCGAATTCGCGATCGGTTTCGAGAATTAAATCGAGGCCCTTGGTGTGACCAAGGCTTAAAAGGAAGCTCTGTCACCCGCCGAGACACAACACTTTGAAAAAGCACAGCCCAACCATGCTATCAATGCAAAAGGGGCGGCGATCATGGCGATTTATAATCGCCCGTCGCCGCCCCTTTTAGAGACCAGGTAAGTCTTACGACTTCTTATTTCAGCAGGATCATTTTCTGAGCTACTGATCCACCAGGTGTCGTCAGTCGGTATAGATAAATACCGCTTGGGAGGCTTGACGCCTGGAAGTTAACCGAATGGCGGCCGGAGCTCAGTTGTCCGTTCACGAGAACGGCAACCTGACGGCCAAGTATGTCAAATACCGTCAGGTTGATGTCAGCCGTCTCCGGAAGAGTAAACTGTATCGTTGTGACAGGATTGAACGGATTCGGGTAGTTCTGATCCAGTGTGAAGCCACGTGGGATCTCGACACCATCTTCTTCGATGTCCACGGAAGAGAACGAAGCGTCATATTCCACGCTCAGATATTCACCCGTATCTGTAAGGATATACACCCTGCCATCGGACATTGTGATATCGATCACGTTTGAAGTCTTCAGAGCAAACTCTGCAAGAGATGTGGCTTGCCAGTCGACCGACGTCCATACACCCTGACCCCAGGTTGAAGCGAAGAGTACGCCGTTTTCGTCGAAAGCAATGTTCCGCACTTCTGGCGGCTTGGCAGGGATAGGGAACGCTGAGTTCAGTCCGGTCCAGGTGTCACCACCATCGGGTGAGTAATAGATGCCCAGAGCCGTACCAACAAAGAGATTACCTGAAAGCGGATCGAACTCAATATCAAAGATATATCCGCTTCCCAGATCAGTGCCATCTGGCCTCGTCCATGTCTCACCGAAATCATTGGTGACATAAAGCGAATCACCAAAAGTACCGGCATAAAGGGTACCCGGGAGCGTTGGGTCTGCCTGCATGGAAAAAGCGGTGTCTGCAGATCCCATGGGAAGCTGCTTGGCTCTTTGCCAGGTTACACCACGGTCGAAGGAACGATAAACATCACCCGTATTGGCCGAGATGAACAGCGTACCCAGGATATCTTCCGTAATCGCATAGATCTGAGCAAATCCATCTGCAATGCCATCCGGAGCGCCGCCCTGTCCACCTGAAAGGTCAACCATGGCGTCGGTCCATGTCTGACCGCCGTCGTCGCTGTAGAAGAGACCCGAGTGGCCCCAGCTTGACAGCCAGATTCGATCAGCTGAATCCAGATACATGTCTGTGACGATCAGGGGTTCAGGAATACCACCGTTCGAAGGTAGTCCCTCACCACAAGAGTACCACAGATTACCCAATCCGCCATCCCAGCCAACGGCCTGATTCCGATCCGGGACTCGGCAGAGTACCGCACCCAGTCCGAAAGCAGTTGGGTCCTTGGCGCCGCCGTTGAGGCCCACCATATAACGTGGGCCAGCTTCTGTCTCGAAAAACAGAGCGGTATTAATGGCAGCTTTCAACGGGTACCCAAAGACATCGAGCAATTCCAAATCAACTTTGGCATAATGCTCGTAATACGCACCGCCTGTAATGAAGGCACTCAAGTTCTGCTCGTCCTCATCGTCGGCGTTTAGAATGGAAGCGTAGTTGGTGATATCGCCGGTGGTAATCAACGTGTTTACGATTACATCGTACGTCATCGAAATCGAATCTTTATCCGCGAACGTGAAGCCTTCGAGCAGCCAGAGCATGGAACGATTCGAGGTAACGTCGACAGTTCCAGCTTCTGTAACGACACTTTGTTCAATCAGGGAAAGTCTATGATCAATCGCATCGGTCACCCACAGAGAATCACCTGAAGCAAGATCGAGAGCACCTCCTGTGAAGTTGTAGAGCGTAACACGGTATTCCAGGTCATCGCCGGGATGGGCACCACTTGCGGCAAACCCAACCAACTCCTTCTTGATGACGATGTCATTTCCGGTCAGATCACTTGGAGCGGTTTCAATGTCCCTATAAAAAACGGTCTCAAAACCGGTAATAGCTGCACCGGTATCACCATCTACCGAGGGTACTGCCGTGATAAGATCCGCATGCAACAACGACGGTTGACATGTGTCATGCGTGTTGGCACAATCCAGGAACAAGTAGTCTCCTGAATCAAACTCGCCGCCGTCGACCGTAATCTGATAATCCTTGGATGGGCGAACGACGAAATAATCATCGGAAGCGTCATCCGGCTCAGCGGCACCGCCTCCAAAATCGCTACCACCCCAGAGGGTCAGGGACAAGATCAGGTCAGGAGCGTCGCCGTCTTCGGTAAAGACGGTGAAAACGTCATCACCATCGCCAGGCGCTCCAGTATCATCTGCTCCGTAGATGTGGACATTTTTCTTGTTCGCAAAATTGATTTCTTCGAAGGTTTTGACGGCGCCAGAATTGATCTGGAACGTGTCAAACCCAAACCGGAAGGGGCCGTTGATAATGTTGATTTCGTTGTCCACATCATCTGTCGCAACAACCGAATATTTGGTGTTCACGATCAGCACGTCATCAATTGGCTCAAGGTTGTCAAATACAAGCTGGCCGCCTGAAACGAGTGTCGTAAATCCGACTGGTGGCTCATCCGCTGCCGGGGCATCGGGATTAAAGTGGATGGTCCCCGCATCTGCAGCTGTCATGACTACGGTTTCATAATCCAGCTGCTCATCCCCGCGAAGGGCAATCCCGTCGAAACCACCATTAACAGCGGCCGAATCAGGATTGAACGTCAAGCCGGCGACCACCTTGTTCGGGATTGGATTGCCATTGTTGAAGTCAACTGTGAGCAGGTCATCGCCGGTTGTACCGAACAGTTTTACTGTGTTCACACCATCAACGCCGTTTGCGAGAGGCGCACTGAAGAGAAGCCTGGCACCGAAACGAAGGTTGAAATCACCGCCGTTGTCGAGAGACACCTTGTAAGACGCAGACGAACCTTGTGGTCGAACGGTCAGATCCACATCCGCACCCGTCAATGCAACCTCAACGATTGTCGCCGAAGCATCAGACAGGTCTTTTGCATCTGCATTCCAGCGCGTGTACAGGTCTGTGCCTTCTCCAAATACGCGAGGGAACAGAGATTTGAAGAATGGAGCCAGGATCAGTTCGCTTACGGTCGCCGCTCTTCCTTCATTCACAACCATTGCGACTGTTTCAACGTTGAAGTCACCGTTGATTTCATTGATCATAGATCCACCCACACCCACTCGAACTCCAATTTCAAGTTTCTCGTCGGGAGTCCCGTGAGTGGCCGAATCGTCATCCAGATACATGTTGCCATCTGCAACTGGACCAAGCGTTGTGTTTCCACCAACCCAAACACCGTTGTTTGGAAGCGTATTTTCTGAATCCTGGGCAACAAATACACCATGGGAATATTCTTTACCGCCCGGTGTTGTTATGCCCTGCAGAACTTGGCTCTGTCCGGTGTACAGGTGTTCAAAGTCATTGTCGTAAATCCAAACACCACACGTAAACACATTGATGTAGTCGCAATCGTCTACATCTCCTTCAACGCCTTCCAGATAAATACCAACACCTGACGTGACGTTGGCTCCTCCAACATGAGAACCGAAGCCGAGCGTGTGAATGTAGTTGCCGTGGATACTGCCACCGGTCATCGAAAGTGAACCGGCTGTTGTTTGAGCATCCCCATAGATCCCGAAAGAAAAGTTCGACACGCCGGAGCCCGGAACGTCTTTCATGTCATCGATATCATGGATCAAGTTGTTGCGGATTGCCCAGCGATCCCAACCGCCCACCAAGATTCGGATACCGGCCCAGGTATCGGTAGAGCCTGAAGTGTCAATCTCGATGCCTTCAATCGTGACATTGTGGGCACCGATGCCGAAGATGTACTCATGCCCAGATCCGGTGAATTCAGCTTCGGGGTCACGCGCACCGTCCGTAGTACCATCCGCATGCTTCAAATAGTTTGGACCCCGAATCGTCAGAAAATCTTTGGTGATGTCAATTTCACCAACGGTATACGTTCCGAACAGCAGATTAATCGTATCTCCTGGATCAGATGCCGCAATGGCGGCTGCCAGCGTACAACGGGATCCTGGAGTGGATACCGTACAGGGAGCAGCTCCTGGTCCACCGGATTCAGCGTAGCGTTCAGTCGCCTGCGCGCTGCCGAATGTAAATGCGGCTAGAAAAAGAGCGGAAATGGTAACTTTAAATTTCATTCTTTTAGCGTCCCCTTTCGGATAACGGATCGTCTGGGCCTATGTATTAAGGTCATATATCCCTTCCAAAACAGCTAGAATACTCGATTGTAGCCATTCTGGGGGATACTCTACCTTCCGTAAACGAGAAATAATCTGTTTTTCGCGCTACGGTGGAAAAAATATTTACTTTTCCCCAGATCGCGGTGGAAACAGCAATTAAAGACGAATTCGGTAACAACTGCAACCCTTTAATTCGATAATCCATCCCCCTTTTTGAGACCAGACCAAGGGCTGCCCATTCGCTAGAATTCCACAAGGGCCTCTCTGGCCAGCATTCGGCCTTCATCTGTGAGCATCAAAAGACTTCCTTCCCGAAGGATCAGGCTCCGGGCAATGCTTGATTTTACAGCCCTGTTGGCGAACTGATGGTCCCATCTCAGATGATCCTCAAGGTGTTCCACTCTACACTCGAGATCAGCTTCCGGCAGACCTTCGTGATTGTACAAGTGGATGACCAACATCTTTCTTCCGAACAGCAGTTTTTGTGAGGCTCGCCGCCTCGCCAGTGACCACAGCCCGCGGTGAGGTGCCAGAAACACCACCAGCACAAATGCCGCGCCGGCCACTGTCGCCATGGCCCCGGCAATCGAGGCATCCAGGTAACGCGCGAACCAGTACCCTCCTATGGCAGACAGAGCCCCAATTCCACACGATATATATATCATGGGTTTCAGCCGGTCAGTCAGCAGGTAGGCAGATGCCGGAGGCGCGACCATCAGAGCCACCACCAGAATGGATCCCACCGCATCAAATGCGCCCACCGCGGTGACAGAGACGAGTCCCATCAAGACATAGTGCAGCAGGACGGGCGCAAAGCCGAGACTTCCGGCAAGAGCAGCGTCAAACGTAGTCAATTTCAATTCCTTGAAAAACACGACAATAAACACAAGGTCAACCACGAGCACCGCACTCATTATGACCAGTGCCCTCGGTCCGACATCCACACCTGACAGTATAAACCGGTCGAATGGTGCAAACGCCAGTTCTCCCAACAGCACGGCATCGATATCCAGGTGAACATCACCTGCGTATCGTGCGATAAGGACAACCCCAACGCTGAACAGAGCTGGAAACACGATTCCGATGGCTGCATCTTCAGCCAGCAGTCCGGTTTTTCGAAGCAACTCCACAAGCGCGACAGTAAGGACTCCCGACGCAGCCGCACCCAGGATCATGAGAGGAGATCCCAGATCGTGCGTGATGAAGAAGGCCAGAACGATACCCGGTAGTATGGCATGGCTGATGGCGTCGCTCATCATCGCCATGCGTTGCAAGACCAGAAATGCTCCTGGAAGCGCGCACGCGACTGCGACTACAACGGCAATCAATTGTATTTCAACCGAAGGACTCACGTGCTGAGGCTACCTCCGAATTGATTTCTGATCACCGTTTGAGCACGTTCTACTCCCTCAGGAGTCAACGACCAATTATTCTGATCAATCTGTCGGGCCAGACCCAGCGTCTCCAAGAGATGCAGCGTTCGTCTGGCTGGACCCGAAATGGTCGACATGACGTCCAGAACCCGTTCTGAATGGGGATATTCTTTGGACGTATGCTGTGATGCCAGGGTGAATAGGTCGACCAGAACGGCATCAACTCGCAGATTTTTACCAGCTTTCCATTCTCTGACCTTTCGAAATACGATGCCTCGATTCGGGGCAAACAAAAGAGAAATCACGACAATTGCGCTTACGATCAAGACTATGGTCGGACCCGTCGGCAGGTTGCCCACACGGCTGCTGGTGACCGCCCCGCCGACTCCCGATATTGCACCAAAGAGCGCGGCAGCCAGGATCATGTGTCCCAGACGATCCGTCCATTGACGGGCAGCAGCAGCCGGAGCGATGATCATGGCGCTCATGAGGACGACACCCACAGTCTGAAGACCGATAACGATGGCAATTACAAATAGCGCCGTCAGAATGTGGTCAAGTTTGCGGATGGGGAATCCAAGAGTAGCCCCGAAATCGGGATCGAAGGAAAGCATCTTGAATTCTTTCCACAGCAGCACCATGAGAAAAATGATGACGGTCCCGATGGACAGAATCACCATTACATCACGCTGGATGAGCGCTGCAGCTTGACCGAAAAGAAATGACTCCAGGCCCGCCTGATTCGCGTCTGGTTGCTTCTGGATATAAGTCAAAAGCACCAGCCCGAATCCAAAAAATACTGACAACATGATTCCCAGCGCACTGTCATATTTGATGCGTGTGCGTAGAGTCACGGAGGCTATCAAGGCTGCTCCCAGCCACCCGGCCAGCGCTGCTCCAAGAATCAATACAAGCGGCGCCTTGCTTCCCGTCAGTAGAAACGCAATCGCGATTCCGGGTAACGCAGCGTGGGAAATGGCGTCGCCCAAAAGGCTTTGACGCCTCAAGAGGGCGAACCCACCGAGCGATCCCGCAGTGATCCCCAGCAAGGCTGAACCGAGGGCGACCGTTCGAAGGGTATAATCGAGAAATATGTCCGTGAACCACTCCACTAGTGGTCGTCAGGAGTGGCAAGTGCCGAAACGAAAGCCACGCGTCCACCATACGTGGCCCTGAGGTTTTCTTCGTTGAACACTTCGGGCACAGTGCCAGACGCGATTCTTCTGACGTTCAGCAGCATCACACGATCGAAATACTCAGGGACGGTCTGCAGATCGTGATGGACGACGACAACCGTTCTCCCCTTTTCTCTGAGCGATCTGAGCAGGTCGACGATCGCACGTTCTGTCGTGGCATCAACTCCCTGAAACGGCTCATCCATGAAATACACCCGGGCGTCCTGAACCAGCGCTCGAGCAAGAAAGACCCGTTGTTGCTGACCGCCCGAAAGCTGGGAGATCTGACGATCGGCGAACTCCTCCATTCCCACTTGAGCCAGCGCCTTGAGCGCTTCGACGCGCTCGGCCTTTCCAGGACGTCTGATCCACCCCAATTTTCCATACAGCCCCATCGTCACGACGTCGAGCACATTGGTCGGAAAATCCCAATCAACACTTCCGCGCTGTGGGACATATGCTACACTTGATCGCTGTTCCGAATACGGTCTGCCGTGAATCAACACTGACCCTGCGGCGGATTTGATCAATCCGAGGATTGATTTGATGAGCGTGGTTTTTCCGGCACCGTTGGGGCCAACGATTGCAAGTAAAACTCCAGCCGGTACCTGAAGATCAACATCCCAGAGTACGGGCTTCTCCCGGTACGCGACCGTGAGGTCGCGAACATCGATAGCGTGATCCATTCTCTTATTCAGATTGGGACGCGAGTCCATTTACAATAGTGGCCACGTTGGCCCGGACCATTCCCATGTACGTATCTGCACCGGATCCCGGTGAGCCAAGCGCATCGCCATACAACGTGCCCCCGATCTGTACCTCAAACCCTCTCGCGCGCACCGCCTCGCGCACGGCTTCAATTCCGCGAGGGGAAATCGACGATTCCACGAACATTGAAGGAATCCTGTTTTCAGCGACAAAGCGGGCCATCTCCTGAACGTCTGCCGTCCCCGCCTCGGTCGCGGTGCTTAGGCCCTGCAGCCCTTTGACATCCAATCCATATCCACGGCCAAAGTATCCAAATGCATCATGTGAGGTGACGAGTACTTTCATGTTGGTCGGAATTCGATCTACTTCCGAGGCAACCCATTCATCCAGGGCTTTCAATTCTTCTATGTAGGCGATTCGTCTGGCGTCATACTCGCTGGCATGTGCAGGGTCCTGGCCGGAAAGCACATCCGAAATCCGTTGAGTGGCACGAATCCACAGATCAACATCAAACCAGATATGCGGATCATAATTGCCGGCGAAGTAGGCCGATTCCAGCAGTTGATCTTCCGCCAGTCCTTCTGTGACGGCATGAACTTCGCGACCCAGATGAGACATCTGCTCGAATATTTCAACCATCTTCCCTTCGAGGTGCAAGCCATTGTAGAAAACAAGATCGGCTTCGGTCATTGCCGAAACGTCGCCTTCCGACGCTTTGTACAGATGGGGATCGACTCCGGGGCCCATCAACCCTTCTACATCTACATATTCACCTCCTACAACGCGCACCAGATCGGCAATCATGCTCGTGGTCGCAACGACCTCGAAAGGATTCTCCTTACTGACATCCTTTGGAGCCTCTGATTCCGATGATGGGGCACAGCCCGTAAGGAGAATCAGGATCAGGGCTGGAAGTAAACACTGACGCATATTTTCTGGACGAAATGGTTTCAAATTCAGGACACCCCTTCGGAATCGCTCTTTTTGGATGTTTTCCCCCTGTATGAAGTAAAGATACAATTTTCTTCACAATTTAGCCTAGGCTAAATATATGAAATCGTCACGATGACAACGTCTGGAACGCGGAAGGTCCGGGCTAAAAGCCCGGACCTTCTCTCAAAAACTTCTATTTCCGACTGATCTAGTCGATCCAGTCCGCGACGAAGACATTGGTGTCGCGTGATTCTATACCTTCGACATTGCGATTGCTGGCGAAGGCCACTTTCGTTCCGTCGAACGAGAACATCGGGAACGCATCAAACGTGCCCGAATGTGTTACCTGTTCCAGACCAGTTCCATCAACGTTGATCATGAATACGTCAAAGAGACGTCCGCCTTCTTCCATCGAATGATGATTTGTTGTGAACAGGATTTTTTCACCAGACGGGTGGAAAAACGGGGCCCAGTTGGCACCGGGAAGATCGGTGATCTGCCGCACGTTGCTGCCGTCGATATCGGCCACGAAGAGATTCAAAGCTGCAGGCTCGACAAACCCATCCGCCAGAAGTCCACGGTACACTTCGGCGTCTTCCCCTTGAGGTCGTGATGCCCTCCAAACAATCTGCTGGGAATCGCGGGAAAAGAAGGCTCCACCATCGTAGCCGAGCGTATCGGTCAGCTGAAGGATGTCGCCGGTCTCAATTTCATATCGGAATAGCTCCAGATCGCCGGAACGTGTAGACGTGAAGATGATGTATTTTCCGTCAGGTGAGACGGTTGCTTCGGCGTCGTAGCCTTCCCCACCGATAAGAAGCTCGATGTTGGATCCATCGCCGTCAGCGATGTAAATATCATATGTATCGTAGATCGGCCACACGTAGCGCCCCTGTTCAAACATGGCGGTCGGCGGACATTCTTTCGCCGCACTGTGTGTTGAACCAAATATAATTCGACCATCGGGCAGGAAATAGCTACAGGTAGTGCGACCCATCCCGGTCGAAACCAATTTGTAGTCGTCCGCCGAGTCGCCACCGGCTGCTGAAGGATCCATTACGTAGATCTGATCACACCCCTGATCGTTGATCTTGCTCCAGTCGCTCTGGAAAATGATCTGGGAATCGTCGAAACTCCAGTAAGCTTCGGCGTTGTTTCCGCCAAATGTCATCTGCTTGATATTTCTCAGATGTGTTTCGCCTTCAAAGCGAAGAATGTCTGCGCTGGCATCATATTCAGGCATATTTTCTGTCGTCTCAGGAGCTTGACATGCTCCGGCAAGAAGAACTGTAAAAACGAACACGCTAGCGAATCCAACATTTCGGAAATGAGTTCTCATATCAGATGTACCGGGTGGGGGCTGAACCAGCCAGAAAAACTACTGGTTGGTATAGCATTGTATAGAATTGTTGAGGTTATCTGAACAAAACTACGCACAAGTAAGGAATGGACGTTCAAAACTTTGAAGAAGATGTCATCAAAGCCAGTACCGAAAAACCGGTAGTGGTCGATTTTTGGGCGCCATGGTGCGGCCCATGCCGTGTGCTCGGACCTACAATAGAGAAGCTGGCTGCCGAACAGGCTGACAAGTGGACACTGGTAAAAGTGAATTCGGACGAACACCAGGACATTTCCGCGAGGTTCGGGATAAGGGGAATTCCTGCTGTCAAGATGTTCTCAGGAGGAGAGGTCGTCGATGAGTTTACGGGCGCCCTCCCCGAGGCAGCGATCCGTCAGTGGCTCGAAAAAGCTCTGCCAAGCGAATCCCGATCCCGGTTGAGTTTGGCACAGGATCTCATCGACAACGGAGAGCATGAAGGCGCCAAAGACATTCTCAAAGACATTCTTGCGACCGAGCCGACCAATCCCGCAGCATCGGGATTGATGGCTGCGTTGATTGTCTTCAACCAGCCTGACGTGGCAAGAAGTCTTGCTGAAGCGGCGCGTACCGGAGAGCCCAGGATCTCTCAGATTGCAGATGCAGTTATTGAGCTGGTCACCTTAATGGAGGCAGTTCCGACGGCGAGTGGCGAGCCGGGCAGCGCACAGTACTGGCAGGCAGTATCCTCACTGAGGTCTGCTGAGACTTCGAAGGCTATCGAGTTGTTAATCGAGGTATTGAAAAACAACAGATACCTGTATGACGACGCGGCCCGGCGACTGGGTGTAGCCGTATTCACTCTGCTCGGTCCCCTACACCCTGTCACACTGGCCTATCGCCGCACATTTGACATGTGGCTCTATTAAGCCTTCAATCCGGAAACTGTAATGCTTCTGATCGAGGCACCGCTATTCCTGAAAAGGTCAATCTCTTCCTGAGATGCAATCTGGAGGAGATCACTGTCCGGGAGGTTGATCACCCGATCTTTGACCACCGTTACATCTTCAAACCCGGCGTCAATGACGGTTTGCAGGTAATCTTCCCGGCTGGTCGCACCCGAGACGCATCCCGCATACATTTCCGCGGAATGACGCACTGAATCAGGAAGGACGCCATCAATGACGATGTCCGAAATGGCAAACGATCCTTGTGGTCTCAGAACTCTGTAAATCTCCGAATAGACGCTCTTTTTGTCCGGGACGAGGTTTATCACACAGTTTGAGATAACCCGGTCGAATGTAGAATCCTGAAGCGGAAGTGATTCGATATCTCCCTGTATGAAGGACACGTTTTCGTAGCCCAACTTCTCCGCATTCTCTCGCGCGAGAGAAATCATCTCCGCGGTGAAATCTACTCCGGTAACGCTTCCTCGTGGGCCGACTTGACGGCGCGAAATGAAAGCATCGATTCCCGCACCCGATCCAAGATCCAGCACGTCATGGCCCTCCCGGATGTCTGCGAGATCCGTAGGAATGCCGCAACCGAGCTGCAGATCTGCGTCGACTTCGTATCCATCCTTGACTGAATAGTTGTCACCGATCAGGATGCTGTCATCGGAGCAGCCACACCCAGATCCCGAGACCGCAATTGATGCATACTTGTCGCGAACCTGTGCTTTGACACCTTCAGGTGTCGAATCTAGCTTTTCCTGCGTCGCTGGCCCGCAGCACGGATCGGCACTTTCCCCGGATGAGGACTCCTGGCAGCAGTCCTCACCTACGGATTTGTCTACAGTAGGGGTGCAACACCCCTGCTCCTCTGCATTCTGAACGGTTACTTCGTCGCAGCATTTTTCGATTTGGACTTCAATAGTCATAATACCCTCCCTTTTCAGCAACACGCATTCATTTCTTCGGCCTTTGAAAACCATCCCATGATTGCAGTCTGAGCCTCTTTGAGTTTGGCCCAGTCTACACAATAGCAGGATTTCGGCCCTTCGATCTCTCCTGTGATCAGTCCGGCTTCCCGAAGCACCTTGAGGTGCTGCGAGACTGTAGACTGAGACAGTGGAACAGCGTCAACAAGGTCACCACATATACACATATTGCGAGCAGCAATCTGCTCAAGAATGGCGATCCTCGCGGGATGCGAAAGTGCCTTTGCGATGCTGGCGAGTTCTTGTTGTTCTGCGCTGAACAGATCTTTTCGGGCTTTAGCCATGAAAATCAGCGTGATTGAGTGTGTTGTTTCATTGTATATCGCAAATATACGATAAAGAGAATTAAAGTTACACTCGTACCCAATTATTTTTTATTTATGCCGCTACTTCCTGCTCCCGATACTGGAGTTCGTACAGTGTCCGGTAGAGGCCTTCAGTTTTTATCAACTCCTGATGCGTTCCCCTTTCGCGTACCTGACCACGGTGCATGACCAGAATCTGGTCGGCGTGCTGAATAGTGGAAAGACGATGCGCGATGGCGATACTCGTACGGCCTTCCATCAACGTCTCCAGAGCGTGTTGAATAATCTCTTCCGTTTCCGTGTCCACGCTCGATGTCGCCTCGTCCAACACCAGTATTCTCGGGTCGTAGACGAGCGCCCGGACGAACGACAACAACTGACGCTGGCCGTGCGAGAGTGACATGCCCCTCTCCTTCACCTCCTGGTCATAGACCGACGGTAAGCGATCGATGAAAGAAGATGCTCCTATCGCGTCAGCGGCCCGACGGATGTCATCATCATTCAGGGATTCATTTCTGAGGGTAACATTTTCTCTTACGGAACCCGAGAAAAGGAACACATCCTGCAGAACGAGGCCAATGTGCGCGCGCAATTCATTGAGGCGCAGGTTGCTGATCTCCAGACCATCGACGAAAATCTGGCCTTTCTGGATTTCGTAGAATCGCAGAAGGAGACTTATGATGGTTGTTTTCCCAGCGCCGGTTGCGCCCACGATAGCGAGCGACTGGCCCGGCTCGACCACAAAACTCACATCTCTCAGAATCCAGTTCGAGTCTTCGTCTTCCTCATTCAAATCTCGGTCATAAGAGAACCAGACATTCCTGAATTCGATTTTGCCACGCACTTCCTCCCAGCGGTCGGGCTCATCTGATTCCGGAATGGACAGATCCGAATCGAGAAGACCAAAAATCCTCTCAGCACCCGCCATTGCGCTTTGAAGCGTATTGAACTGGTCCGAAAGATTGCGAATAGGTTCGAAGAATCGTCTTGCATACTGAATGAACGCGATAAGGACCCCCAGAGTAAGGCCTCCCTGCATGGAGGATAGACCTCCGTACCAGATTATGAGTCCCAGAGCAGTGGTCGCGACGATGTCCACAGCGGGAAAGAACAGAGCGAAATAAAATATCGTGTCTATATGCGCCTGCCTGTGATCGTCATTGATGCCTTCGAAACGGCTCATTTCTTCTTCTTCCCGTCCGAAAAGCTGCACAATTCTCATTCCGGTCACGTGCTCCTGGAGGAACGAATTCAGACGGGCGACCTGCTTCCGGGTGTCTCGATACGCGAACCGCACTTTTTTCTTGAACCAGAACGATGCATAAAGCATCAGTGGCATCACTGACAGCGTGATCAATGCCAACTGCCAGTTGAGGGTGAACATGAACCAGGATATAAAGATGATTTTGAAAAGATCACCCATAATGGTCACGACTCCCGCCGACAGTACCTGGCTCAAGGACTCCACGTCGCTCGTGACACGAGTGATGAGTCTACCAATGGGCGTCGTATCAAAGAATTGAAGAGATTGGCGTTGCACGTGGCGATAGACCTTCTGGCGAAGGTCAAAAATAGCCTGCTGACCAATCCACTGGGTCAGGTACGCGTTCACAAATGAAAGCAATCCTTCGGCAGCCAGAATGGCAAAAAGGATCATGATCATGCGC